>Ga0326728_10001000_pt1 | contig 103019 bp, 76 predicted proteins | sample MB3enrmetagenome_FD_207602 | JGI IMG/M metagenome (GOLD analysis project Ga0326728, IMG submission 207602) | Lab enriched peat soil microbial communities from McLean, Ithaca, NY, United States - MB31MN | ecosystem: Environmental > Terrestrial > Soil > Wetlands > Peat | place: USA: New York... | reverse complement strand
ATCGCCGGACCGCACGGTGACTTGCGCCGCACTGTGGCCGCTGTGCACAATTCCGCGCTGAACCGAAAATGCCCCCGGAACCATTCTCCACGTTGTCCAGATCGAGCTCAGGCCCGGCTGCTCAAAATGATCCTCTACATGCACGGGCCGCTGCCACAGCCAAGCCAAGCGGATCGTCTCGACTGCAACGGCCAGCATCACCAAAACCGCTATTGATAACAAGACGCGACGGAAATTGTGCATGCGGACCTTTCATTCTTCCATTGTCAATTGCGACTCGACCGACAACATACATCTGACCGCTTCCATTCACAACGATTGAAAACAAAGCGCAGACCTGCTTTCCAAGGTCTGCGGCTCCTGGGCGGGCGATTCGGCGAAGAACCGCAGACCTAAAAAGCAGGTCCACGCGACCGACCTACGGCTTTGGAAGCAGGGTGTCCAGTTTCCGCCAGGTCACGAGCGTGATGTGGTTCTCCCCGAGGGCCTGGCGGAATTCCGGACTGGTCATCACGTTGAAGTCACGCTGCCGCCAGGCGCTTCCATAGTCGGGATGGTCTACTGTTACCGCCTGCATTTCGGCGTCATCGTACGCCAGATGAACGATCAACTCCGAAACGCCCGGAGGCAGTGACTTCAGAATGTGCGTGTAATAGCTCAACCAGTTTTCCGGCTTGATCGGCGGAGCGGCCATGAACACGCGATCCAGGATCACGTCAGTGGGTTTGAGGGCTGAATACATATCGGGCGGCATGCCGGGAATCTTCAACATCAAAAACGGCAGATGATACTCATGTGCTACGTTCACGAGCACCGCCATCAAGGCAGGCTTGGTGAACAGCACCCCCATGTGCGAATCGAGATGGGTGGGACGGATTCCCATTTTCAGAGCCGTCTCGACCTGCGCCCGGACCTCGCGCTCCGCCTCCTCCGGCTTGATATGCCGCACGGCTTCCCCGGCGTCAGAGAAAAGATAACCGTGAGGATCGAGCAACGACGCCACCTGATCGCGTGGCGTGATCGGTCCCCACTTGTAGGTCTTCCATTCGCTCGTCAAGGTAAGGTGCAAACCGAGGTCAGCCTCAGGGTGAGCCTTCGCGAACTCCGCCACCTCTGTCAGCCAAGGGCATGGAACCATGATGCTGGCAGACGATACGGCGCCCCGGTTAAGGGCTTCGAAGCTGGCCATATCCTGCGAGTGTGCAACCGCCAGGTCATCGGCGTGGATAATCAGCAGCTTGGTATCGGCGGGGTATCCCAGCCGCTCGAGCAGGGGCTGATTTTGCCCGCTTGCAGGCAAAGACACGGCGGCGAGAAGATAGGCTGTAAGAAGACTGTGGGCAGACATTTGTAACCTCCGGTCAAGAAAGCAAGAGCCAAGCACAGTGCGGAAACTCCAGATCGCTCCCCGTCAATGTCGTACCGTATTGGCGGACTGGTCTGCCTCATCTTCGACAAGTTTGTACCGGTTTCTCTCGGCTTCCTGCTTCCTTGCGTCACCTGTAACCTGTGCTAACCGCTGAACCAGGTCCGGAACTTCCGCTACATTTCCGGTCTTTCGAAGCGCCACAATCAAGTGATAAATGGCTGACTGGTCGTTAGGATCGTCTTTCAGGGCACGGCGAGACTCCGCGATCGCCTCGCTCGTCCTTCCCGAACGCAAGCAGAGCTCACTAAGGACATCCCTTGCCAAGGGGAAATCTGGTTTGCTACGAATGGATCTGCGGGCAGCGTCCTCCGCGACTTGAAATCCCTGGGTGCCGGGGGCAGCCCCTTTCCGCAACAAGATCTCAGCCAATAGATAGTTGAGAATCGGGTCGTTTGGGGTCTTCTTTAGACGCACCCTAACCACATCGAGAGATTTGTTGATCTCGTTGCCCTGAAGCAACGAAATGCCCATGGCGACCGTACTAAAATTCTGGTGGGGATTCAAGCTGCTGGCTTTTTCGAAATCGGCGCTGGCTTCGTCATACCGTGCCATCTGGACATTCAGCACTCCGCGTTCAATGTAAAGAGGCGCCGAATCCGGCAGGACATGCAAACCGGCGGTTAGTATATCCACGCCCACTTGGAACGATTTGTGATCGAGGCAGATGGTGGCCAGATCCAGGTAATTCTCGACCTCTTTGGGAGCAAGCTCGATTGCTTGTTGGAGCGCGGCCACCGCCAAGGGCGTTTGCTGATTGGCCTCGTACGCGGCGGCGATCAGGTTAAGAGCGTCGACGCTTGGCATAGGGCGCTTGACCAAAGGTCTCAGCGTCTCAATTGCCTCCTCGTTCAGATGAGCCTGATATTGCACTGCCGCGAGGTCGTAACGGGCAACCGAATCCTCCGGGCGGAGCTCGCAAATCCGTTCGAAAGCCGCGAGCGCATCTCTGGTTTGATGAGTCTGCGCAAGACAGACGCCGAATTCTGAGAGGCCCACGGCGTCGTTGTTAATAATCTGGTGGCTTTCCTCGAAGTGAGCTACGGCAGATTCACAATCTTCGCGTTTGTAAGCCAGAGCCCCAAGCATAGCGTGGGCTGTTTGCTCGTGTGGATTTAGGCGGATTAGCGTTTCAAGATAATTAGAAGCTTCCGGCCGGCCGCCTTTGTACGCAGTTTGGGCGGCCGCCTCGAGGGCCGGGACAAATTCTGGGTTAATCTTCAGCGCTTGATCAAAAGCCTTAAGGCTCTCCTCCGTGCGGCCCATGCCTGAAAGCGCCATGCCCTCCAAGGTCAACGCACGCGGATCTCCAGGTCGAGCCTGAACTAGTTCCTGCGCCAAGCTGAGTGCTTTTGCATAATCCCTGGCCTGTAGCGCCTCGACAATGCTCGTCACAGTCGGGAGACCTGTTTGTGCGCTGGCGCATTCCCCGCGCAACAGGAAGATCAGGCAGCCCAGCCCAACGACCTTAAAGAGTGTGCAACCCTGCAACGGGAATTTGCCCACAGTCGAGCTTCGAGGTGTTCCTCTTAACCGCTCAGTTAAGGGAATGAGGGCATCGGTTTCGCCACTCGGAGATGCGCTCGAAGTTCCCATCTCGGCCACGTATTTCATGGTGGTCGCCATATCGCTGATCCCGCTTGACATCATACACATTTTTGCGATAGCCTGCCCAGCGTTCGCGGCAAACGCTTGCCGCATCCACCGACGCCGCTCGGATGATGAGGGGTGAAGTATGCGGTTTGATATCCCTTCCGTTCTTTTCTAATTGCAAGTTGGGCTTTGCGCGGGTTTCTTGGGTCGAGATAGCTAAACACACGGAGGTGCAAATGACTCTCAAGTGCAGGGAATTCTTGCCCGCATTGACGCTCTTGCTGGCTCTTAACTTCGCTCCGCTCCTCTACGCCCAATTCAGCAGCACCCTTGAGGGAGTGGTGCAGGACTCAAGCGGGGCTGTCGTCCCCAAGGCCACACTTGAACTTACCAACCTTGGGACACAGGTAATGCAAACTTCAACCACCGATTCCAGTGGATTCTACCGGTTCGTGAGCTTGGCGCCCGGGCAGTACCATGTGAAAACCACAGCCACTGGGTTTAATGAAGTTGCGGCGGAGGTAACCCTCTTGACCGCACAGACAATGAACCTGCCGATCACTCTGACTGTTGCGGCGCAGAAGCAAGAGGTTCAGATCACTGCTCAAGCGCCTGTGCTCGACACTAGTGACAGTCGTACCGAAATGACACTGGGCAAAGTGGCGCTGAATGACCTCCCGTTGTCGGGCCGCGCGTTGGTGAATCTGGTTGCGGTGGCTCCAGGAGTGGAAGGCTTAGGAACCGAAGCCTACGGAAGCCCGGGATCTGCCGTGGATAACTTCTCGACCGAAACCCAAATCGACGCCAGCGCAAACGGTCGAGGTAGTGTAGCAAACATGTTCATCGTGGACGGGCTGGACATCACCAGCAACATTCGGCCAGGCGTGCTGAACCTGATGCCTAACCCCGATTCAGTCCAAGAAGCTTCCGTTCAAGTTAATACCTTCGACGTGGATTACGGCCGTGCCGCTTCGATTCAGATGGTTATGACCACCAAGTCTGGAACCGACCAATTTCACGGCCAGGTGAGCGATTACTTCAACTATCAGGCCCTGTGGGCAGGAACGGAGTTCGTCCACAGCTATGCTCCGTTCCACACCAATAACATATCAGGCAGCGTGGGTGGCCCGATTCTGGGCAGCAAGCACCATTTGTATTTCTTCTTTTCCATCGAACCGCTGCGGTCCTCGACTTCGACCGGAAATGGTCTGGTAACGTTCGAAGATCCTCAGTTTACTGCGTGGGCACAACAAAACTACCCCAATACGCTGGGTACGCAACTGCTCGCCCAGTTCCCGCCCACTCACGCGGTAGCAACTGGTGTTTCGACCACAGCCGCAGATATCTTCCCGACGACTTGCGGAACTGCGAACGCAGCGAATATCCCTTGCGACCTTCCCATGACCGATGTGGGAATCTTTAACTCGACCAATTATCGGAACGGCTTACAGTACAACTTCCGTATCGACAAGTACTTTAGCAAGGACCGGATCTACGGTAACTATTACCGCACCGGGTTGGACACCGGGGGTGGCGCAGTCCGGCCTGGCATGGAGGAGACCGACCATTACATTACGAAATCGCTGCAACTCAATGAGACCCACAACTTCACACCAACCACTATCAATGAAGCATCTTTTGGTCTCCTGCGAGTTGAGGGCATTTCCCCCTTGACCGGCGATTTCAAGGTTCCTGTGGTGAGCGTGGTCGGCGTGGGGACAGGGATCGGCGACGGCTTTGCCGACGGGGATTTCATCCAGCACAATTATCACTGGCGTGATGTTCTCATGCAGATGCGTGGAACGCACATCCTGAAGGCCGGATACGAAGGCTGGCACGGGGACGACATTGCGCTATTCGCCCCCTGCTATGGCCAGCCGAATTACGAATTCCTCAACTTATTGGAGTTAGTCCAAGACAATGCATACGCCGAGGGTTCTCTCGCTTATAACCCTCTCACCGGCCAGCCAGCCCCGGGTGAGTATGGCTTTACCGATACGACCAACGGCTTGTTCGCCCAGGATACATGGAAAGTGAAACGGAATTTCACTTTGAACTACGGCCTTCGTTGGGATGAATATGGCAATCCGTATCCCAAAACACTTCCTCCGAACATCCCCACAGTCTTGGCCAATTTCTTCTTGGGGCCGGGAGTCACACAGAATCAGCAAATTGCCAACGGGTTCATGATTGAGAAGGGCCATGTATTCAACCATGCTCCGATGGCCTTCAGTCCTCGGGTCGGATTCGCCTGGGACACGAATGGAAAAGGCAAGTGGGTGGTCCGAGGCGGATTCGGGATCTTTCATGACTGGATAGATCTCGGTAACGATGAGAATGGTCTGAAAGGTAACCCTCCGGGGTGGGTGCTCCCAACCTTCATTAGGGGTACAACTACCCCCCCCGTCTTTGGCGAAGGGACGAGCAATACCTACCCCTTCGGGTTCCCGTACCCGCCATTCGTAAGTACCGGCCTCAATGGCCAGGGTGGCTTGGTCGGTGAGCAGCCGAGCGTTGGTGGAATCGACGCGAACTTGACCTCTCCCAGCACTTACAACTATACGGTCACCTTGGAGCGTGAACTGCAACAGCACCTTGTGGCAAGCGTGGGTTACTCGGGGTCACACTCGGTCAATTTGGTTACCGGGGGCGGACAGGTAAGCGCCACCACGTATGGAACTGATATTAACCGTTTCGCCGGAGACCTGATTGAAAACGACAATGTTCTGACACGATTGAATCATAGTTTTGGATCGATCACTTACAGCGAAAATGGCTCCAAAGCGACATACAACGCTTTGATCGTCAGCTTACAGGGAAGGTTCTCGCGAGGTTTCATCAGCGCTTCCTACACCCGCTCCAGTTCTTACGACGACTCGCAAATCTACCCTACAACCGATATCAACCAATACTGGAGTCCATCGAATTGGGACGCGGCGAATCGGCTCGCATTTACCGGAAGCTATACTATTCCCGGTTTGGCGAACGCCAATGGGTTCTTGCATCACCTAACTACAGGATGGGAGCCCTCGGTCACAACCATTCTCCAAAGTGGTCTCCCGTATACCGTCGCCACCAATGCTCCGTTTGAGCCGATTTTTAATGCATCTGGAACTCAAGTTATTGGAATGCAGCCAGGCAGCGGGGACTACAACGCCGATGGTCTCGACTACGACTTTCCAAACGCCCCGTCGGCTGGCTACAAGACCTCCACGAGCAGGTCGGCCTATCTCAATGGTCTTTTCACAGCCGCCGACTTTCCAGTGCCGACCATGGGGACCGAGGGGAACGAGGTAGCCAACGGCTTCCGGGGTCCAGGTTTCGCCGAAACCGACCTTGCCTTGCTCAAGAACGATAAGATTGGAGAGCGCTTGGGCTTGCAGTTGAGGTTCGAGTTCTACAACATTTTCAATCGTCCGAACCTGAATGGGGTGGATAGCAACCTCCCCGATTCAACCTTCGGCGTAGTCACTGGACAATACAATCCACGGTGGATCCAGTTCGCAATCAAGCTGACGTTCTAGGTAGATTATTCGGCTAGCCATCTCCAATGTATTGGAACAAGCCGGCGAAACCAAGAGCCGTAGGCCAGCTTAAGGAGCACTTCCATGCAATCGTTTCGCAAGTCAGCGCGTGTTCTCGGCATCACCTTTGTGCTTGGCCTCTTGAGTTTTGCGGCCATGCAGGGGGGGTCCGGGCCGGCAACCCAGAGAGCAACGCCGCTGGAGAACCGTAAGCCGTTGCGTCCCATCGCCTTTTATCCCCTGCCTCTTACTTCCGTCAAGCCAGAGGGTTGGCTCCGCCGGCAGCTCGAGATTCAGGCTGCCGGCCTCAGCGGCCACTTAGACGAGTTCTGGCGAGATGTCGGGCCAAACAGCGGCTGGCTTGGCGGAACCGGGGAGAGCTGGGAGCGCGGCCCTTATTTCCTGGACGGGCTGGTTCCCCTCGCTTACGTGCTCGATGACCCGAGGCTGATCGCCAAGGCTGAGAAGTGGATGAATTGGACGCTCTCGCACCAGCGTTCGGATGGCGGCATTGGTCCCCCGAGGAATACCGACTGGTGGCCGAACATGGTGATGCTCAAAGCGCTCACCCAGTACCAGGAAGCCACCGGCGACCCGCGGGTGATCCCGCTGATGGAGCGCTATTTCCACTACCAGGCCGCCCACCTGGCAGCGCGGCCTTTGCACGAGTGGGCCAAGTTCCGCTGGGCCGACGAAGTTGTAAGCGTCCTGTGGCTTTACAACCGCACCGGAGATGAGAGCCTGCTTGATCTCGCGCGCCTGCTCGATCAGCAAGGTTACAACTGGGAGGCCAATTTCGCCAACTTCCGCTTCACTTCGAAGACCAGCGCTGACGAGCTCGGCTTGAAGTCAGGTATGGAATCAGAACTATCCTTGAGCGCTCACGGTGTTAACAACGCAATGGCGCTCAAGACCCCGGCGGTGTGGTGGGAGGTTTCCGGCAACGACTCCGACAAGCAAGCCACTTACCGTCAGTTAAAGGAGATTTACGAGTACCATGGTCTGGCTAACGGGATGTTCAGTTGCGACGAACACCTGGCCGGACGAAACCCGTCAGAGGGCGCCGAGCTCTGCTCGGTGGTGGAAACGCAGTACTCACTCGAACAAATGGTAGCTATCTTTGGAGACCCTTCCCTTGCGGACCTCCTGGAGAAGATTTCGTTCAACGCCCTGCCGGGGACCTTCTCGCCCGACATGTGGGCCCATCAGTATCTTCAGCAGCCCAACCAGGTGATGTGCAATTTGGAGAAGCGTGACTGGAATACCGACGGTCCCGAGTCGAACATCTACGGCCTGGAGCCAAACTTCGGCTGCTGCACCGCGAACATGCACCAGGGTTGGCCGAAGTTTGTCGCAAGTCTCTGGATGGCCACGCCAGACCAAGGGCTCGCAGCCATCGCCTATGGACCAAACGAGGTCAAGACCGTCGCCGGCAAGGGTGTTCCTGTGGAGATCAAGGAAGAAACGGACTATCCTTTCCGCGGCATCGTTCGCCTCACAGTAAATCCCTCCAGCCCCACGGCCTTCCCTCTGCGTCTGCGCATTCCCAATTGGGCGGAAGGGGCAACCATTGCAGTTAACGGAAAGCCGGTTGAAGGCGTACGCCCAGACGAGTTCTACACCCTCGATCGTTCCTGGGAGAAGGGTGACGTTGTAGTGGTGACATTCCCGCTCCGGGTTGGAGCCTCCACCGGCTACAACAACTCAGTGGTAGTTTCGCGGGGGCCGCTCGTGTTTTCGGTGAAGATCGGCGAGAAATGGCAGAAGATCACCACTGGCATGTCACACCCGGCGAAGCCGCCCGCAGTGGACTGGGAAGTCTTACCCTCCACGCCTTGGAACTATGGCTTGATGATTGATCGGGCTAACCCGGAGCGGTCAGTGGAAGTGATCGAGAAGCCTGTAGGTCCGGATCCATTCAGCCCCGAAGGCGCTCCGGTGGAGCTGCGAGTGAAAGGGCGGCGAATTGCCACGTGGACGCTGGTGGACGGCTCAGCAGGACCCTTGCCTGAGAGCCCGACCACGAGCGGCCAACCAGTGGAGACGCTGACCTTAATCCCCTATGGTGCGGCCAAACTTCGGATCACCGATTTTCCGCAAATCGCACCCTAGTGGGCGTCGGAAATGTTGATGAGCTGGGTATTGAGCGAACCTGTGCGGTAGCCTTCCAGGTCCAGGGTGACGAACTTGAAGCTGAGTTCCTTGAAGATCTCGACGAACTTGCGAGCCATCGCGGCATCCAGCGCGCGCGGCATTTCCTCAGAAGCGATCTCAATGCGGGCCAGCTCCTCATGATATCGAACCCGAAACTGGCGGAAACCGAGCGCGCGAAGAGCCTCTTCCCCCTTTTCCACAATTGCCAGCCGTTCGGGTGTCACCTCGATGCCGTAGGCAATGCGCGAGGAAAGACATGCCGACGCCGGGCGATTCCACACCGGCACATCGGCGCGGCGGGCGAGTTCGCGGATATCGGCTTTGGTGAGACCCGCATCGAGGAGCGGGGTCAGAACTTTGTGCTCGCGGGCGGCGCGCTGGCCGGGGCGCCAGTCGCCCTGGTCGTCCACGTTGACGCCGTAGGCGACCGCGGCAAAGCCGCGTTGGGCGACGAGTTCATCGAGTTTGTCAAATAACTCGTCCTTGCAAAAGTAGCAGCGGTCGGGATTGTTGGCGCGATAGGCGGGGTTCGCAAGCTCGTCGGTGTTAATGAATTCGTGCGGAAGCTTGAAGCGCGCCACAACGGCCTGCGCCTCTTGCCGGTCGCGCGCAGAGTAGCTGGCGCTCAGCGCCGTCACCGCCAGCATGCGGTCGCCCAGCGCCTGGTGCGCCGCGTAAGCGAGGTACGCCGAGTCCACTCCGCCCGAGTAAGCCACCACCATCGACGGCACCTGCCGGAGTTGCTCTAGCAGTCTCCCTTCCTTTACTTCCGGTTCATCCATCTCTGTCACCTGCATTACAGACATTACAGAATAACGCCAAACGGGCCGAAGACACAAACCGCCGAGAGGATTGGCTTTTCAGCCTGCGATTGTGTTGTTTGTACCCGCGGGCAGCTTGGGCGACCCCCGGCCCAGAATAAAGGTCCTGGCCGGAAGGACGAGAGCGAGCACCATAAGCAGGAATGCCATGACAGCTCTTAAAATAGCTCGTGCGATGAAGCTAAACGGCCCTGCGTGCAGGCTGACACGTATCATGCTTGCGAACGCCGATGGTGAGGTAAGGGCCACGCCCCCCCAGGGGTAGAAGTTTGGCAACACCAAAACCGGCAATGCCCACACCCAGACGATCACAAACATTACAAACCACGTCCAGCGAACTGCTTTGACGTACCCAGCCCATGTAACAACCAGACCGATTGTAATGATTGCCAGGGAAGTAATGCCGACCGGCGCGGAATGGTTCGGAATCACCACCTGATCCCATGCTATCCCGGCCTCCGGGTAGTTGGAGATGTCCCGGAACCTGGACTGGTGTGTGACCCGGGCAGTACCGATCAATGCCGGCGTCAGCATAAGGAATGCCACGGTAAAGACGATGCTCGAGACAGCCACAGCGTCGTGACGGATTTTCAAGTCCCGCCCCCTTCATGTCAAAAGGGCAGAGCCTTGCTGGTGCCCATGACGCAAAGTACCAGAGGCCCGATTTTCATCCTCGAGAAGTTCCACGTTTTCCCAAAACAAATGTTCTGACCGGAAGGGCGAGGGCGACCACCATGAGCAGGAACGTTAGGACAGACCCTGCGAGTCCCAGTTGGGGCCCGCGGCCCTTTGGCGCAAGTGGAGGCCATTGTGCGATAGGAAGCATGTTCCTCCAATGGAACTCCGCTAATACCAAGACCGGGAATGCCCACCCCCACGCGATCAAAAGCATTACGAACCAGGTCCAGCGGACTCCCCGGACGTACCCTGTCCAGGTCACAATCAGACCGATTACAATGATTGCCAAGGAAGCAAAGGCGATGGGCGCGTAATAGTTCTGCATCCCCACTCGACCTGCTATGTCCAAACGAGTTTGGGGCGCCGTCCACGCATTCCCCAACATGGCAGGCATCGGAATAAGAAGCGCCAGCGTAAAGAGGATGCTCGAGAGAGCCACAGGGTCGCGACGGAAGCTCAAGTCCCACCCCCTTTGTTATGGCTGAGAGCGAATTCGACCCGGGGCCCGGTCAGACGCCGCGTTTGGTCCAATGCCATCACCCACCGCCCCTGCCCCTCCTTCTGAGGAGGGGAGCCAAAACTACTGAATCAGTTTTGGCTGCGGGGACTCGCTCTCGCCGTTTTCGGCGTTGACCAGGCAGACGGCAGCGACCTGGTCGCCCTCTTCGAGGTTGATCAGCCTGACCCCTTGCGCGGAGCGGCCCGATTCGCGGATAGTGCTGGCATCGAGGCGGGTAATCTTGCCTTGCTGGCTAATGAGCATGACCTCTGACTCTTCGCTCACGCTCAACACGCCCACAACCTTGCCATTGCGTTCGACCGTCTTGACGTTGATGACGCCCTTGCCGGCTCGGGACTGCAAGCGGTATTCGGTAATGGGCGTGCGCTTGCCGTACCCTTTCTCGGTGACGGAGAGGATCAACTCCTTTTCACCCACGATCTCCATGCCCACGATGTAGTCGGCTTTCTCCAGGTCCATGGCATAGACGCCGTAAGCGGCCCTGCCCATGTCACGCACGTCGCCTTCGGGAAAGCGGATGGCCATACCCTCATGCGTGGCGAGGAAAATGTTATCCCGCCCGGAGGTCAGCGTCGCGCCAATCAGCGCGTCGCCTTCCTCGACTTTCATGGCGATAATGCCGCGCGAGTTGGGGCTGGAGAATTCCGCCAGGCGCGTTTTCTTGATCAGGCCCAGGCGCGTCACCAGGGTCACGTAGCCCTCCACAGCATACGCCTCGCCTTCGATGGTCACGTCCTTCGGCTCGTCCGGCAACTCCCTTACTACCACGACCGCCGCGACTTTCTCGCCGGAAGCCAGGTTCACGAGGTTGACGATATTCTTGCCCTTCCCCGCCGCGCCCACGTCCGGAATTTCATAGACCTTCAGCCAATACATCTTGCCGGTATTGGTGAAAACCAGGATGTAGCTGTGGGTGGAAGCGATGAAGAGGTGCTCGACGAAATCTTCGTCGCGCGTTTTCATCCCCAGGCGCCCCTTGCCGCCGCGGCCCTGCTGGCGATAAATGCTGACCGGCGTGCGCTTGAGGTAACCTGAATGCGAGACCGTAATCACCACATCCTCGACCGCAATCAGGTCCTCGAGCTTGATTTCCGCCTGCTCCTCGATGATTTCGGTTCGCCGCAGGTCTCCGTAATCCTTCTGGATTTCCTTCAACTCATTCACAATCACTTTCTTCAACACTTTGTCGCTAGCCAGTATCTCCTGGTACTCCGCAATCTTCTTCTGAAGGTCGTCATATTCCTGTTGGATCTTCTCGCGCTCCAGGGCCGTCAGGCGCTGCAACTGCAACTCGAGGATGGCCTGGGCCTGCCGCTCCGTGAATTCGAACCGCTCCATCAACCCTTGGCGCGCTTCGGCTGGGGTCTTCGAGGCGCGAATGAGCTTGATAATGGCGTCGAGGTGCTGAAGCGCCTTGAGGAAGCCCTCGAGGATATGGGCGCGCTCCTGGGCCTTGCGCAAATCGTAAGCCGTGCGCCGCCGAACCACGGTCACGCGGTGGTCGATGAAGAGTTGGAGGGCCTCGATGAGCGGTAAGGTGCGCGGCTGGCCGTTGACGATGGCCAGCATGATCATGCCGAAGTTTTCCTGGAGTTGCGTATGTTTGTAAAGATTATTCAGGATAACTTCCGGCTGCTCCCCGCGCTTCAGCTCCACCACCATGCGCATCCCGTCGCGGTCGGACTCGTCGCGAACGTCAGAAATGCCCTCGATTTTCTTGTCTTGAACAAGCTGCGCGATGCGCTCGATCACCTTCGCCTTGTTCACCTGGAAGGGAATCTCTGTGATGACGATCTGCTGCTTTTCTTTGGTTGGCCGCTCGATGGCCGCCTTGGCGCGCATGGTAAACAGGCCACGCCCTGTCTCGTAGGCAGACTTGATTCCGCTCTTGCCGTAAAGGTAAGCGCCAGTGGGGAAATCGGGGCCTGGAACGAGTGAGAGCACTTCCTCGAGCGTAGCGTTGGGCTTGTTGATCAGGAGGATGGTGGCGTCGATGATTTCCGTAAGGTTGTGCGGCGGGATCTTAGTCGCCATGCCCACGGCGATACCATCGGAGCCGTTGATCAACAGATTTGGAACGCGGGTGGGAAGAACGACAGGCTCTTCCGTGGACTCGTCAAAGTTGGGCACGAAGTCCACCGTCTCTTTCTCGATGTCATCGAGCATCTCTTCCGCGATGCGCGCCAGGCGGCATTCGGTATACCGATAGGCCGCCGGGGGATCGCCATCCACCGAGCCGAAGTTGCCCTGCCCGTCTATGAGGAGGTAGCGCATGTTGAATTCTTGCGCCATGCGCACCAGGGTGTCGTAAACCGCTGCGTCGCCGTGGGGATGATACTTCTTGATGACCTCGCCGACCACACCAGCGCACTTGATGTAGCGCTTATCGGAGGTGATGCCCTCCTTGTACATGGCGTAAAGAATTCGCCGATGCACGGGCTTGAGCCCGTCGCGCACGTCAGGAAGCGCCCGGCCAATGATGACGCTCATCGCATAGTCGAGGTACGACTTGCGCATCTCGTCTTCGATATTGACCGGGATTTCCCGCGTCGGCTTGAAGAGTTCTTGATCACCCATTAAACCTGCCCCTTATTGCCCGCTGTCATTCTGAGCCCATTCGCTGTCATCCTGCGGCCATTCGCTGTCATCCTGAGCGCAGCGAAGGATCTCCGCAGTTCGCTCAGGCTAAACTCCGCGAAGAATCTCAGTAGTTCCGACCAGCTTACCGCATGACATGAAACCGGATGCCCTCTCCCCAGGGGAGAGGGCGGTGCGCTCGATTCGAGGTGTCTTCCATACTAGATGTCCAGGTTCTTCACGTCGAGGGCGTTATCTTCGATGAACTGGCGGCGGGGCTCGACGACGTCGCCCATGAGGACGGTGAAGATGGAATCTGCCTCGACCTGGTCCTCGACTTTGACCTGGAGCAGGACGCGCTGCTCAGCGTCCATGGTGGTCTGCCAGAGTTGATCGGGATTCATTTCGCCGAGGCCCTTAAAGCGTTGGACAGTGAAAGCCTTCTTCCCCAGGGCCATGACATGTTCGAGGAGTTGGCGGCGGTCCTCGATGGTTAACTGAGTGCCATTGGTGGCCATGATGAAGGGTGGCTTATCGAAATCGCGCACCCGGCGGTGGAGGTCAAGGACCCGCTTGTAGTCGGCACTCGATATCAAGTCCCAATCAATGGTGCGCTCGCCCAGCGTCTCACTGGAGAAGGTCAAAGTGTAGAGGTTGTGCTCCTCATCGAGGCGTAACGTGACGTTAAAGCCCTCTGCCTTGAGTTCCCTCTCGACCAGTTCGAGTTTATCCTTGTTCTCGAGTTCCATCTTCTTGCCCAGTTCGGCTTTCAGCAAGGCATTGATAGGTCGCTCATCGCCGATCCGTTTCTCGAGCTTATCGAAAAGCTCGACGTACTCAGCGAGCGCCATAAGGAAGTTCGTCAGTTCGCCGCCCTCGAGCTTTGTCTTCTTGCCGTCGCCCACCTCGACGGTGTGGTCTTCCGTGGCGCGGCGCATGATTTCGCGGCGAAATTCTTTCTCGTCACGGATGTAGCGCAGGGATTTCCCCTTCTTGATCAGATAAAGCGGGGGCTGGGCTATATAGACATGGCCACGCTCGACGAGTTCAGGCATCTGACGGTAGAAGAAGGTAAGCAACAAGGTGCGAATGTGCGACCCGTCCACGTCGGCATCGGTCATGATGATGATTTTCGAGTAGCGCAGCCTGGAGACGTCGAAGTCGTCCTTGCCGATGCCGGTGCCCAGCGCCGTGATGAGGGCGCGGATTTCTTCGTGGCCCAGCATTTTGTCGAAGCGCGCTTTCTCGACGTTCAGAATCTTCCCTCTTAACGGCAGGATGGCCTGATAGCGGCGGTCGCGCCCTTGCTTCGCGGAGCCGCCGGCCGAATCGCCCTCGACCAGGAAGAGTTCGCAGCGTTCCGGGTCGCGCTCCTGACAATCAGCCAGCTTGCCGGGCAGGCCGCCGGAATCGAGCGCGCCTTTGCGGCGAGTCAACTCCCGCGCCTTGCGGGCAGCCTCGCGGGCGCGCGAGGCGTCGATGGCTTTAGCGCAGACCTTCCGGCCCACGGTGGGATTTTTCTCGAAAGCCTCCATCAATTTCTCATAAACAAAGCTGGCCACCGTACTCTGAATGTCGCTGTTGAGCTTGCCTTTGGTCTGACCTTCGAATTGGGGCTGTGGAAGCTTGACGCTGATCACCGCCACCAGGCCTTCGCGCACATCCTCGCCCTGGAGGTTTTCCTTCACGTCCTTAAAAAGCCCCTGGTTTTGGCCATACTGGTTGATGGCCCGCGTGAGGGCGGAGCGGAAACCGGAGAGGTGCGTGCCGCCGTCCACAGTGTTGATGTTGTTGGCAAATGAAAACACCGCCTCCGCATAGCCATCGTTATACTGAAGGGCAAACTCCATGTGCACGTCGTCACGGTCAGCCTCGCCATAAATCGGTGTGGTGTGGAGCACTTCTTTGTTTTTGTTGAGGTGCTTCACGAACTCCGCAATCCCGCCGTTATAGTGGAATTCCGCCTGCTTGTTGCTGCGTTCGTCCTTGAGGCGTATGGTGAGACCTTTATTGAGGAAAGAGAGTTCGCGCAGGCGCTGGGCCAAAGTATCATAGTTGAAGTCAATCGTGTCCATGATCTTGGCATCAGGCAGGAAAGTCACCTTGGTGCCGCGGCGTTCCGTCTTGCCCTCTCTTTTCAGAGGCTGGATAGGCTTTCCGTGTTCATAGGATTGTTCCCAGGTATACCCGTCACGCCAGATTTCCAAATCGAGCCGTTCTGAAAGCGCATTGACAACCGAGACCCCCACGCCGTGCAGACCGCCTGACACCTTATAGCTGTTGGTATCGAACTTTCCGCCGGCATGAAGGACGGTCATTACCACCTCCGCTGCCGAGCGTCCTTCCTCCTTGTGCAGATCGACTGGGATGCCGCGTCCATTATCAACCACGGTCACGGAGTTATCGCTATGCACGACGACGTCGATGCGGTCGCAGTATCCGGCCAGCGCTTCGTCAACCGAATTGTCCACCACTTCCCATACCAAGTGGTGCAGACCCATGGGGCCCGTCGATCCGATGTACATTGCCGGCCTTTTGCGCACGGCTTCCAGATCGCCAAGCACCTTGATGCTGGCGGCGTCGTAGGCCTGAGCTCCATTAGGCTCTCCGGGTTTTTGCTTGCTCACGTGTTCCTCAAACCTCCCGTCTTCATCCCCTCTTGAAAAAAAAGCCGGCAGAGTAAAAATCTCCCCGCCGGCTCCACTTTACTAGGCCAATGTGGGTACCAACCGCTCGACAGAATTATCGACCCTCGCTCGCCTGAAAATCATGCCCTGCGGCTCATTCCCACGTAAGCAGGAATCTATCTTATATCGACTGGCGTGCACGCCCGCTTTCCCAGGGGTGACGGCAGCGATGACTTATATCCGCATGGGCATCACGACATAACGATACCTGTATGCCCCACCCTCAACCGGCCGGAACTGACCGGCGCTCTGCTCATCCTTCAATTCGAGGGAAATCTTTCCTGCGCCCTCGACCACGCTGAAGAAATCCAGTAGGTACTGATAGTTGAAGCCAATCTGCATGGCCTCATCCTGGTACGGGGTATCGAGCACTTCGCGCGCCTCGCCGTACTCCCCGCTCGAGGAGGAGACTTCCAATTGCCCCTTATCCAAATGCATGCGGACCGCGCGAGAGCGCTCGTCCGCAAGCAAAGCCACACGACGCACCGCAGCGGAGATGGTCTCCTTTTCAAGCTGCAACACGCGGTTGTTTTCACGGGGAAGAACTGCCTCATAGTTTGGAAATTGCCCTGTCAACATGCGGCAAATCAAGACCCGCTGGCCCAGAGAAAAGAAGAGATGCCCTTCATCCTTGGATATGCTGACCGGCAACTCTCCTTCCCCTTCCGTAAGCAACCGCACGAGTTCTCCCATAGCCTTCTTCGCGATCAGCAATCGCAACTCGTTTTTAAGTCCCCCAACCTCAATATCTCGCTCGATCAAAGCCAGCCTGTGCCCATCCGTTGCCACCATCGCCACGCTGCCAGGCCTGAGCAGGAGGAGGGCTCCATTCAAAGTGTAGCGCGATTCCTCGTTGGAGATGGCGAACACAGTTTTCTGGATGGCGGTGGCAAGAACGTTCGCTGGGAGCGCGGCCAAAGCAGGCGGGACCACAGGCAGCATGGGAAAATTATCCTTCGCCATTCCCACTAGTTTGAATGAGGAACGTTCACACGTAACCTGGACCCAGTGGTTCTCCAAGCCCTTGAAATGAACCTCAGCCTCAGGAAGCGACCGAACGATTTCGATCAGACGTTTGGCAGGAATCGTCCCCGAGCCCGGGCTCCCTATTTTTGCCGGGCAACTACAGCACACTCCAAGGTCCAGGTCCGTAGCGCTGACTCTCAGGTTCTCCCCTTCGGCCTCAATCAGAAGGTTGGAGAGAATCGGGATGGTTGTCTTTTTCTCGACCACTCCTTGAGTGAGATTCAATTCCTTCAAGATCCGGGATTTTTCAATAGAGAAGTCCATTTCATTAGTATCCTATTGGAAGAAGTTCTTAGTAGTAGGTGCTGTGGATCTGTGGAAAAGTCTGCAATATGTTTTGAAGCTTCCGCTTACGGAGACTTGCCCTGTGCATTGAATCGCCGGAGTTGTGGATTTCCCTTGGCTGTCGGGCGGCCCGGAGAGATTCACAAGTTTTCTCATCATGAACATCCTTGGAAAGTCGCTAACTTCAACTGAGACTATCGCGAAGCTTGTTGAGAAGTCTGTTCAAATCTCTGTCCGACTGGCGCAACTCCGAAATCTTATTAATAGAGTGTAACACAGTTGTATGGTGTTTCCCGCCGAATTCCCTGCCGATTTGCGGCAATGAGGCCGAGGTGAGTTCTTTGGCGAGGTACATTGCAACCTGGCGAGGGTAGGCAATGGGTCGGCTGTTGTTTTTTGATCTCAACTGTGGAAGTGACAAACCGAACTCCTGGCAGACCGCGCGCTGAATGATCTCGATCGAGACACGGCGTTCCCCCAGATCGACAAGGTCCTTCAATGCCTGCTGCGCCGTGGAAACGGAAATCTCCGCGCCTGTAAAAGAGGAAACAGCAATAAGCCGGTTTAGCGCTCCCTCCAGGTCACGGACGCTGGACTTGATCTTGCGTGCTACAAAATCACTCACTTCCTCGGGTAGAGTTACCCCCTTTGCTTCGCACTTCTTATCCAGAATAGCCCTCTTGGTTTCGAGATCGGGAGGTTGTAGATCAGCAATCAGACCCCACTCAAAGCGGGAGCGCAGTCTCTCCTCCAGGCCGGGGATGTCTTTGGGTGGGCAGTCGCATGAAATCACCACTTGCTTCTGCGATTCGTAGAGAGTGTTAAAGGTGTGGAAGAACTCTTCCTGTGTTCGCTCCTTCCCCGCAATGAACTCGATGTCATCCATGAGCAGCACATCGACGTTTCTGTACTTTTCCCGGAAGGAGACCATACGGTCGTATCGGAGCGAGCTTATGACGTCGTTCGTGAAAGCTTCCGAGTTCACGTAAGCCAACCGTATCTCCTTCCAGTTGTGTTTGACCATGTGGCCGACGGCCTGCATGAGGTGGGTTTTGCCCAATCCTACTCCCCCGTAAAGGAACAGTGGGTTGTAGGCCTTCGCCGGAGCCTGCGCCACGGCACTGGCCGCAGCGTGAGCAAATTGGTTGCAAGAACCCACGACGAATGTTGCAAAGGTGTACTTCGGATTCAGTTGATAGTCGACGGAATCAAAGTCCAGTTTACTCTGCAGGGGTTTCGCGCTCTCACCACCCGAGCTCTTTTTCTCTGCATTTTCTGCGAAAACGTAACGAATTTCCTTGAAACCCGTATTGAGGTGACGCAACGCCTCAGCAACGAGCCCTGCGTAATTGTCTTGAATCCACTCTTGGAACTCCCGGTTCGGCACGGACACGACGATTGCTTCGTTTTCGACATGGCTGAACCGGGTGGGCCTCAACCAAGTCTGGTAGCTCTGCGTGTTGACCTTCGTTTTAAGATAATTCAGGACTTGGATCCAGGCATTCATTGAGATTTCGCAAGAGGATGGGAGTAAGCCTTGGGCTACGCGCGCCAAGGAGATTCAGAAAGAAGCTCTCGAGCCAACTCGCCACAGAGGCCTCACCCAGCCTCCGCCGGCGTTAATCTTGGCCCTTTGTTTCCCCCATTATTCAAATCGGAGCGTACCTAAGAAGGCGCGCGAGCTCACTAAAGCTTGCTCAGCTTACTCACTCAGTATAGCACTTAAGCGTCCGCGTGCCAATCGCGCCAAGTGCACTCATTCCCTGTCGAGGCGGCCTTACCGCCTCAACATGGCGAGGTAAACTCGCCGCTACAGTGGAGGCGGCTTTAGCCCGCCACGCAACGAGATAAACTCGCCCCTACAGCAAGCGGGCAATTTCATCTCGAGCCGGAACCCGCAGTGGCCTTGTCCGGCCTTTAACGACCACCTGGACGCCTTGGGCCGCTTCCGTTACCTCGCCAATCACAGCGGCGGTCACGCCATGGCGCAAGTAAGCGCGAAGCAGGTTAGGGGCGGACTTAGCGGTCGCGACCACCAGCAAGGCTCCCGACGCAATCAAGGCAAAAGGATCAAACCCGAGGATTTCACTGAAGCTGCGGGTTTCCTCGAGAATGGGGACCTTATCCCTCCAGACCCGCAAGCCCACGCCACCAGCCTTCGCGAGTTCATACAGCCCCGAGGCCAGTCCTCCTTCAGTAGGATCGTGCAGGGCGTGGATATCTCCATGGCGCTGTGCAAGCAAAGCGTCCCTGACGATGCTGATGCCGGGACGGAGGAGCAAGTGCCGCGCACGGCGAAGTACTCCGCTAGGCAGTTTCCGCGCCAGCGTAAGACGCTTTTCCCGAGCCAGGATAGCGGTGCCCTCAATGGCGATGCCTCGCGTAAGCAGCACAACGTCTCCCGGACGCTGACTATCCTTCCGAACCAGTTTGGATTTGGCGACCTCGCCGAGCATTTGCCCAATCACAATTGGACGGTCGAGACCACGGGTAATCTCGGTGTGACCGCCACAGAGCGTCACCCCTAACTCCGCACAGGCCCGAAGCGTATGACGAAATATACTCCGAATCAGCGGCAAGGAGGTGCCTTTCTCGGGCAGCAGCACGGTGGCCAGGAACCAGCGCGGACGCGCTCCCAGAGCGGCGACATCGTTGCCATTGATATTAACCGCGTACCAGCCGATCCGCTCAGTGGTGAACGTGATCGGATCGGTCTTTGCAACAAGGTATGTCGCGCCCATGTCAATTACGGCTGCGTCCTCACCGAAGCGCGGCCCCAGCACAACTCGCGAGTGTCTTGGTACTTGACACGCGGCCAAGAGTCCCTGGAGAATGCGAGGGGGTACTTTTCCGGGTGGAAATAGCTGCATAGCGTGATGAGTATAACTCTCCTGGGCCGGCAGTGGGTCATATAGCTGTTGTAGGGGCGAGTTTAGCTTGCCAGATGGCGGCGTAAAGCTGCCTCTACGTGAGGCGGACTACACATGAGGGTCAAAAAGGCTACCAAGAGGTATGAAGCATGGCTGGGCGAGCGCCTGAGCCTCATTCCGGCGGACTTGGCGCTGAAGCGTTCCCGGATGGAGGAGGCGCCATTCCCCTTTTTGCGAGCCACCTACTATCGCTGGGCTCAACTGTGGCCGGAAGTTCATTCCGATCTTGCGAAGGCGCCCCGCGTTTTGGCGGTAGGCGACCTTCACCTGGAGAATTTCGGGACGTGGCGCGATGCCGAAGGGCGCTTGATCTGGGGCGTGAACGATTTCGACGAGGCGTTTCCCATGGCCTACACCAACGACCTCGTCAGGCTGGCGGCGAGCGCGCATTTGGCCGTCGCAGCCAACCATTTGAAATTGGCCGCGCCAGACGCCTGCAAGAGTATTCTTACCGGCTACCGTGATGGTCTCGAAGAGGGCGGCAAGCCATTTGTTTTGGAAGAAGATCACAAGTGGCTGCGCGAAACCGTCACCGGCGAACTCCGGGACCCCGTTCATTTTTGGGGAAGGATGAATGCCTTGCCGACGCTACGGAGCGAGGTCCCCAAGAGTGCACGGAAAGCGCTGGAAGAGTTATTGCCCGATCGAAGACTGATCTATCGCGTCGCCCATCGGGTAGCGGGATTGGGAAGTCTTGGCCGAGAGCGTTTTGTGGCCATCGCAGACTGGGGAGGCGCGAGGGTGGCCCGCGAGGCAAAAGCGCTTGCGCCTTCGGCGTGTGTTTGGGCTAATGAAGGAAAGGGCCCGCAAAAGATATTCTACGAGGCGATCATCACCAAAGCCGCGCGGGCACCCGACCCCTTTGTGCGTCTCTGCGGCAGATGGATTGTGCGCCGTCTCTCACCCCATTGCAGCCGCGTCGAGTTGGCCGCGCTGCCCCAAAAGCGTGATGAGGAACGGCTGCTGTATGCCATGGGCTTCGAGACGGCGAATATCCACCTCGGGAGCAAGGATGCGATCAAGGCTGTTCGACGCGACCTGGGTAAGCGAAAGCCGGACTGGCTGCACGAGGCCGCGCGTGAAATGACCAAGGCTGTTTTGAAGGACTGGGAAGAATGGCGGAAACCGTAGTGTCTTCCGTCCGAGTGTCATCGTGAGCGCAGATCCTTCGTTGCGCTCAGGATCACAGGAGATGGCGAGGGAGGATGATTGCGCAGGGTGGCTTAGAGAGGTCAGGCCACATTGAAGTCAAGCTGTGTTGATGAAGATTCCCGAATAATCTGACAGACTCAAATGCAGTGCTACGTCGCGGAGGGCGATAAAAAACTGCTCAACGTACTCCACGTTAAAATTGCGCTCGCCTTGTAAGTCCTCCAACTCCGAGGCGAGCACTTCGAACAGCTTCTCCATTGACTCAAAGGACCCTGGGTGGAGACGCATGGCTTGGACGGCCTCGAGGGCGTGTGCGTAGGGAAGTGAGGGTCCAGCCGCGTTCTGATTGTGCATCGCTTCCCTTCCTCGTCTCATCTGCGTCAATAGCTCAACCGCCTGAGTAATGTTGTGGCGGTCCCGGTCCCACACTTTCTTGTGGAGGGACACTTCGCGTAGCGATCTGGCGATTTCGTCAGCAAGGATCGCCATACGCAAGCTCTCCGAAGAACCCTGCCGCTTAACACTCCTCACCATGAGTTCCTTCCCTTATTGGTCCTGTTGCAATGTCGCCGAAAAATGGGGTGGCTAGGATGCACATGGGTACAGTCAAAAGAATGATGGATTTGGCGGCATTGTACTCACCGGTTATTAGACAGAGAAGAATGCCACGCTTGTATTAGTTTGTCAACCCCCCCTCCAACCTTTTTTAACTTCTTCACGATACTGGCTCGGCGATGCGCGGAGCATCCTTGCGCGGAAAAGTTTTCTTATCCCGGTAGGATCGGGCGAGTTCGAGATAGATTCCCAGGTCCCTGTCGAGGTCGGACTGCGTACCATCGAAATAAAAATTGCGAATGGGTATGCCACCGTACTCTCTGCTGAGCTTGGGATAGATGGCCTCGCTGACAATTCCATTCATGCAGGTGAAGGGGCTGATATCGATGACCCCGTCTGCGCCATGAAGGGCAAGGTAAGCCGCCCTGCCTACGCTCAGAACCATCTCACCCTGCGCCCCGCAGACCGGCAAATAAGGCCAAGCCAGTTCTATGACCTCCTCAACTTCCGGCTCCTCGTAACCCACAAAGTCCTCATGGAACGGGGCGATCAAGGCGTGCTCGTCGGAATGCTGGATATAGGAGCGCAAGCGCGCCTTGAGCATGTCCAGTGAAATGACGCGTCCACGCAGGCGAAGCTTTCTTTCCTGTTCGGTGTTGGTGTACGCTACCCACTCGGCAATGTGGCTCAGGCAGCACTCGGCCCCATAACCCTCCAATTTGCGTATCAAGTCTTCGTTGGAAAACGTATTGAGGCGGCAAAAGATTTCGCCTACGACGCCGATTAGCGGGGTTTCAGGATCGTACTGAGCAGGAACACGCCGGAACCTCTCTCGCGCCCGAATTACCGACTCGACCAGACTCAACAGTTGGCAGTCCATATCCGCGCAACTTGTCTCCAGGGTTTGGCATAAGTCCTGGAGCGAGGTTTGGAAAGCGCGGTCCGCGGCGCCTGGGCTTGTCTCGTAGGGGCGAGTCTTGAGCAAGGCGCGGTGGAGCGTGTCTGCGGAGACCAGGGCCCGCCAACCAGCCCGCAGAAAAGCATTGGTAATGTCGCCCAGGTCCGCGTAGCCATTCTGGCTTGTGGGTGAAAGCACCTGGACGTCGCCGTAACCGGCCTCGCGCAAGACTTTCTTCAGGAAGGGGGCGTACTGGCCGAAGCGGCACGGACCTTCTGCGGTAGGCATGAAGAACGCAGCGCGCGACGGCCTGAAGCCGGGCAATTCAATGACGCGCAGGAAGTCGCCCACTGTGACCTTGGCAGGGTAGCACTCATCGCCAGTCGTATGCTTGCTCCCCAACTCTCGCGTCCGCTCGTTGGAGGGCGGGGTGGGCTGCGCATCGATGCCCAGCCAACGAAAAGTGGCCGCGAATGCCTCGGAACTGCCTTCCGCCATGGTAGGGATGTAAACCGTCTTACCCCAAAGGGGATGGCCGGCGCCAATGCGCCGGCTCACATGACGGTGGTCGAAGAGGGGCATCGCAGAAATCCTTTGCTGTCAAGATAGGCTTCGCAACGGGTGATGAAGCCCGCGTCGTTCGAGTGGCCGTCGAACTGGAGCACGAGGGAAGGTTTGCCGGCGGCGTCGTCGACGAACGACTTGATGTAGGAGTCCGGGCCACACTTGAAATTCGAGATGTAAACCAGGTGCAGATTTCGGTGCCGGCGCGCCAATCTCGCTGCGGCCAGGATACGGCGCCCCGAATTCCAGTACATATTCGAGTTGACATCGCTGATATCTTCGGAGTCGAGGGGCAGGAAATCCATGGGCAAAACGTTGACGCCATAAAGCGTCCGCAGCTTACGCAGGATGTCACAATTGACGCTACGATCGTAGAGGTTATAAGGCCGCCCGACCAGCAGCAGTGCCGGCTCGCCGCTCGCCTGGAGTTGGCCCAGAGCCTCTGCGCCGGCTTCAAGCATAGCCTCCGTGAAGGCTCCCTGGGCGGCGTACCCCGCTGTCACGGCCCGATCGCTCTGCTTGCGTGAAAAGCCGAGGGTTCGAGCAAACGCCGCCAACTCCTTCTCGACGTGCTTCCTTCCGAAGCGGAAATGCACGGTTGGGATGAGCAGCTTGCTGCGCAGGCGCTCCACCTGTGGCGCCGCGCGGACGACAAACGGAAGGGTTTGGTTCCAGGGGCAGAGGTGCGAATCCACGCCCTGCGGAGGGGCTTCGGCGTTGACAATGTTCGGCAGCAGCAGGTAGTCCACTCCCTTGTCCAGCAAGTCCAGGACGTGCCCGTGCGCCACCTGCACGGGGAAGCAAGGCTGGGCGACGGCCGATTCCTCACCTCGGGCGGAGATCTTCCGGTCGGTGGCGGCGGATACGACCACCTCAAAATTCAGTTCCTGGAAGTACGCGCACCAGAAGGGAAAGCGATCGTAATAGTACATGGTGCGCGGTATCCCCACGCTCGGCCTCGAGCCTTTGGCGGGCAACAGAACTTCCTCCAGCAGCTTCTCGCGGTATTCGACCAAGTCATCCAGGATCGGCCTGCGGTCGGAGCGTGCCCGCTTGCGGAATTTGTCCGAGCACTGGTCTCCCCAATAGGTGCGCTCTCCCTCGATCGTAAACTCTTTCATGTCGCAATAATTCGAGCAGGCGTGGCAGACAAAGTCCCGCACCTTGAACTGCACTTGATGCAGGTCGTAGCCCCGGAAACGGGTGGCGTGGCCCGCGTCCTTCATTCGCTCGCGCGCAATCAGCGCCATGCCGATGGCCCCGATTACGCCGTTATGCGGCGGGACAATGATCCGCTTGTCCAGAATCTGGGAGAATGCGGCCGCCACAGCGTCGTTGTAAGCGGTTCCCCCCTGGAAGAAGATGACGTTACCGATTTTCCTTCCCCGCACCACGCGGTTCAGGTAGTTCAGGGCCACCGAGTAGGCCAATCCCGCCGCGAGATCTCCCACTTCCGCACCTTTCAGCATCAGCGACGTGACGTCTCGCTCCATGAAAACAGTGCAACGTTCACCCAGCCGGGCGGGGTTGGCTGAGGCCAGCGCCAGACGCGCGAATTCCTCTTTAATGGCAATCCCAAGCTTTTCGGCTTGCTCCTCGAGAAACGAGCCGGTGCCCGCCGCGCAGGCTTCGTTCATGGTGAAGTCCACAACCACGCCCTTCTCGATGCGAATAAACTTCGAGTCCTGCCCGCCGATTTCGAAGATGGTGTCTACGGGCTCCATGCCCATCTGCTGGCAGACGTGCATGGCGCCAGTCTTGTGAGCTGTGATCTCGTCATTGACGGTGTCGGCGCCGACCAGTTCGCCAATCAGTTCGCGCCCCGAACCTGTCGTCCCCACGCCTCGAATGTCGAGACAGGCGCCGAGTTCAGCCTCGATCTCCTTGAGGCCCCGGTCAACCACTTCAATGGGCCGACCCTGCGTGGGCAGGTAGATTTCTTTCAACAGATTGCCTACGGTGTCGGTAACCACCAGGTTGGTGCTCACTGAGCCGATGTCAATTCCCAGGTATGCCCCAATTTTGTCTGAGATTTCGGACTTGCAAATCCCTGCCTCGCCCGCTGCCGCCGCCCCGCCCAGAAGCGGCCTGACATGCTGCACTTGGTCGCGCAACAACAACACGTTCTGCATCGAAAGCGCTTCCGTGCATGCGAAACTCCGCTTGGCGGCCTCGTGCTGGCGCAGTTGATGAATGCGCTTGAACGAGCGTTTGCGCCATTCTTCCGCCTCCAGCATGGCCGCACCTGCCGCCCCCAGCCAGGCGTAAAGGCTCGGAACCAGGAGATCGCTCTCGACCAGCTTGAACGCCTCTCGCAGGGCGTTCGAGATACCGGCATTCAGCGCTACGCCGCCGATGAAGGCCACCGGCGCAACCACGGCCCGGCCCTTGACAAGACTGGATTTGAAATTCCTCGCCACTGCGTCACACAGGCCCCGCAGGATCTGCTCCGTGCTGTACCCTTTCTGCTGGGCGTGGATCATATCTGTCTTGGCAAAAACCGAGCAGCGACCGGCAATGCGCGCCGCGCAACTTGCCCCGCACGCCGCTGCTCCTACCTGCTCAATGCTGTAAAGCAAACGCGTAGCCTGCTGGTCGATGAAGGATCCGGTACCTGCCGCGCATTCGCCGCTGGTTTGGTAATCCACGATTCCCAGGTGCTTTCCCACCGCCTCCGGATCCAGCCGCAGGTATTTCGAGGACTCGCCGCCGATTTCGAAGATTGTGCGTACCTCGGAGTTGAACGTCCGCACGCCTTTGGCGATGGCGCGGAACTCGTTCTCAAAGTAGATGCCCAGAATCTTTGCGATAAGCTGACTGCCCGACCCGGTGACGCGAATCCCCTCTACGTTTTCCTCCGGCAGGTACTCGTAAAGCTCCTGCAGCAGATCGAAAGTGGATTGTATCGGGCTCCCTTGAATGCGCCGGTATCTCGAGAGAATCAGAGGCCGTCCGGCGAAAGGGCTGGCTGCCGGAAACGTGGCCTCGTAAAAAGTGGAGGACTTCTCACCCAGATTGCGGAAGAGGGCCTCGTCCGTGGTTGCTCCAATGGCGGCAAGCTTAAAACTGACAGCGCCGATATCTAACCCAATGTTGATGCTCATAGTAGTAGATGTGTCACTCTGAAGTGCAAGATTCTACTCCTTTTCCTCACCTGTGTCTCCCGCTCTCCGCAGGAGCGCTGACCTTCAGATCAGGAAGCCGGAGTGACTGGAACATGCCGGCCTAAAGGTCGACACTACCTTCGAGCTTTTGTGTCAGCTCGGGATGCAGAATCCCGCTTTCGGGTCAAAACACCCTAATAACCCACGTGCGAATCAAGAATGGGCAATTTGTGTTCCCAGGAGCTTCGATTCGCACAAATTGTCCCAGTATGCCCCCGCAGGGTACGGTGGTTCGCAAGCTGCCCCGAGCACGTTTTTTGCTCACTGGCCCGGAAGTTTATCACAGCGATCCTTTGTTTTCACAGACATTCCCGGTTTGTTCCGAAGAAAGCTATCAGCTCTCAGCTATCAGCCGTCAGTCTTTCCGTCATCGGCTTCCCCCGTGCTCTTGACCGTCTTCTGCTTCATCGTTTACCTGTTGCCTCGCTCTTGGATTCCCCTCGTTCTCCAAATCGGTCCTTTGTTTTCATAGACATTCCAGGTTCGTTCCTTCAAAAGAAGCCTTCAGCGGTCAGCTTTCAGCTGTCAGCCAGCTCTACTCTCCCTTCAGCAGGGAGCGGCTGGGGGTGGTCAACCGGCACGCTGGCGCGCCGCCTGTGTTGGGGGCAACCCTCGTGGTTGCCCGAGGGCGGCCACAAGGGCCGCCCCTACGGATACGCGGTCATTTGTTTTCATAGACATTCCCGGTTTGTTCCTTCAAATTCGCAGTGCAGCATCCGTGCTGCCGCACTCCAAACCGGCCATGCTTAGAATTGTAGCCTATCCCATCGCGATTGTCAAGAGACACAAAGTCCAAAGCCATCAAAAAAAATCCAAAATGCGCCAAAATCCCCATAATCGGCGAATCCGGGGTGGTCCGGGACCAGACCCGGTCCGGCTACCCGCCGCGGCTTGCGGGCGTAGCCCGTTTGGCCAGGCTAAGGCCAAGAACCTCCGGGACGAGCGTTATCCCTCGTAGGGCACGTGGCAGTTCCACTCTGCGTTCCCTCGGGTCTTAGCTTTATGTGAGCTGTTTTGATTTGGCCACACCTTCATCGCGGGATGCGAAGTGCAAAAGAGAACTGCAAAGATCCTTCGCCCGCCCTGCTTTTGGGCGGGCGAAGGATGGCAGACGCCTGGAACTTCGGAATCCGGGTTAGAAGTGAAACCCCAGCTCAGCGGTCAACGTTCGCGGCGTGACGTAGTGCGTACCGCTGAACGTGGAAAGGAAGTTGTACAGTGCGACCTTGTCAGCCAAGTTGACCACGGTGAAGCGCAGGCTCCACTTGTAATGGTCACCGTGGAATAGATTGTCGTCGCCGACCGCAAGATCAAACAAGCTGCGTGGCTGGATCCGCTGGGGATTATGGTCGTCATTCTCCGTCCCTGGCGCCGGGACTTTAATAAACTTGGAACTGAACTGTGACGCAAGGCACGTGCCAGGTAGAGGCTGAAAAGGGGTGGCGCCTACGCCATTGCAGGTGAACCCGGCCTCGAACTCCTGGTCGGCAGTCAGGGGAGCGCTTGTAATGGTGTTCAGCATACTCACCGCGGGTTGGCCATCCAGCAAGGTCGACGTCGGTTGGCAGGTTGCGGTCAGCGGATTGTAGCAGGGCGTGGCGCCGGCCACGAGGCCGCTGTCGTACCGCCAGTTGAACGCGAACCACGGCCCGCGCTTCCACGGCTGATATTCCAGGTGTGTCGTCTGGTTGAGATGCTCGTCGTGGTCGATGCGGAAGACGCCGCTGACCGGGGGGATGATGGGCACGCCGGCGACTTGCGGCGCGAAGAAGCGTGCGGCCACGCTGGACGCGACCACGAAGGCCGAGAAGCCGTGATAGTTCGGCACGGTGGCGCGCAGGTCCCATCCGGGAATCTTCGAACGCGTCCATTCGATGGGGAAATAGATGGGCGAGGCGCCCACCGTGCCGAAGTCGTAGCCGTTGTGGGTGTACTTCCAAACGTACTCGCCGTCCACAACGAGGCGGCGCCCGAAGGCTTGTTCCAGGCCGGCGTGGAATTCGTTGCGCCAGCCCGGATGGATCGGTCCCAGGTTACAGGTGACGCCAGGCGGCGGTATCAGGACGGCAAGGAACGGGTAGTTGCACCCGGTGCTTGCGACGACCAGGTTCTCATTAAATGGAGTCTCCAGGGAACGGGCGTAGGAAATGCGAAGGACCGTGGTGCTCGGCTTGATGTTATAAGCGATACCGAGCCGCGGTTCCAGTTGTTTGGCGGTCGACAGGCCGCTATACGTATCCCCGCGAAGTCCGAGGTTAAAGGACCAGTCCCCCTTGGCGATCTGATCCTCGACGTAGGCTGCGACCTCCTTCACGTCCGTGTGCCCGTGAAAGGAGAAGAGATCTCCTCCGCGCGTCAAGTCGTGCGGCGCGAGGACGCTACTAAAGCCGGGATTGGCCGTCCCCCCGGGATCGAGCGGGCCGCCACATTGCGTCTGGCTGGTTACCAAGGGGTTCGTGTTTATGCTTCCGTCGGCGTTGAAACAAACCGCGTTCAGCGTTGGATCGACGATACCGATGCTGTCATTCTCCGTCAGCAATGTGTGTTCAAAGGTGACCCCCGCTTTCAGGTTGTTGATGCCCTTCACATAGGTCACCTCTGTCCGAAGGCCCATGTTGTTGAGCGTCCGGCCCTGAGCGATAGTCTCGGACTGAAGGTCCGGGGCCAAATCCGCAAAAAGGTCAGCGCTCGGGTAATAGTTATACTGATCCCGCCGCACAAAGCCGCCAAACGTAAACGCGGTGTGCGTATTAATCAGGCGCGTCCAGCTCGGGGCGACGTTAATGGTCTTAATTTGCGAGCGCTCGTCCGTCGGGCCCAGGGGACTGCCGGTCCGAGGGTTGGTGAAACCCTCGTGAAGTTGCTGGTCGAACGAATTGGGATTTTGAAACCAGGAGCGCGTGAAGCCGAAGTTTAGCTGGAGCGAGTCGGGTTGCGTGGGCTTGTAGTCCACTCGGTCGAACACGTTCTCCTCGTTGCCCTTGTCGTGCATTACGGTGAACTCAGGAGGATCGAGAAATCTGCTGGTGTTCAAACCGTTCACAGCGATGAAGTTTCCCCAGTTCTGGCCTCCGTAGCCGAGTTGGAAACCGCCCGCGGATGAGCCAAAAGTGCCGTAGGACGCGGTCACATCGCCATGCGGCGTTGTGTCGCCCATACCGGAGCGCGTCGTCACCTTTATCAGCACGCTTGTCTTGTCTCCAAATTCGGCTGGCGGCGCGCCGGGAACCACCTCTATCGACTGGATGGAGTCCATGGGAATTTGATTGGAAAAAACCTTGCTCTGCTGGTCCGTGATGGGCTGGCCGTCGACAGAAAACGAATTCTCCGCGTGATCACCCATGCCGTGGAAGAGACCGTTGGAATCCGCCGAGATTCCCGGCGTCGAAAGCGTAACGAGTGAGCTGACGGACGATGTTTCACTTTCCAGCGGAAGCCTGTCGAACAAGCCGCGATCCACATCCGTGTGGTTGGTGGGCGTCGTTTCGATGAGATCTGCCGCCTCCCCCGTAACCGTCACGCTGGTGGCTGCGGTGCTAATCGTGAGGTCAATCCTCAACTTGACAGGTACGGAGGACCGGACCTCGACATCCTGTCCATGCAGAGCGAATCCACTGGCCGCGACCTCCAGATGGTACGTGTTGAATGGGACATTCGGGAAACTGAAGTTACCGGAAGCGTCTGTTGGAGCTGACCGCTCATAACCGCTGACCGGGTCGTGGATGGTGACCGTTGCGTTGGCTACCACGGCACCCGAGGGATCAAAAACCGTACCCGAAAGTGAAGTTGAGTTCGCTCCTTGCGCCTTCGAGAGGCGCGCAAATCCGATCAAGCTCCCCATCAAAAACAGACTTGCCATCACTGCTCGTCCAGTTCGCAACCGCAATAGGCGCGATGGCCGGCAGAGGTGATCCAAAACAGAAGCCAGTACACAATCCGTGCGAATACGAGAAGTCATCATGCCCTCCCTGAGCTATGAAGTTGATTGTTATGGGAAGAGAGTAGAGAAGAGGCACAACTTAGGAGAGGGGAGGGGCACGACCGCGTAAAATCGGCAGATTGCAGGTCCGCGTTCTGGCAGGCGAAGGCGCCAGTGGGCGTCTTTGTGAAACGCGGGGCTGCGGCGCAGAAAACGCTGCCGTGGCCTGGGCGGTGCTTTGGTGAATAACGTTGCAGGCAGGACATTGCACGTCGGCGCCGGCAGAGGCAGGTTGCTGGCCTGGGCTGACGGGCTGGAATGTTGCGGACCGCGGAACAAGTGGCAATTCGTGGCAGTGTACGGCGGCCATCCACAATAATTGAAACTGCGCAAAGAGAATGAGTACCGTCGTGACAGCGCGTGGAATCGGCTTCAAGTGCAAATGTCTCATGGCCAACTGCCAACTACAGGTATCCGCGTGATGCTCAGATCGCCTTGCAAAGCCCACTAGAAGTTGGCGTTAGTATAATGATGCCTAATGAGGTGGGTAGGTTGCAACTGATTTCTTGCTGCTCCTGCTGTTGTTGCAGCGAGTAAAGGATGTCGCCGGCTCCGCGGGCTGAATAAGCCGCGCCAGCGCCGGTCTCCAGCCAGAGATGCGGGACACGCTCAGCTACTGGGGAGGTGCTTCAGCTCAGAGGGCTCGGATATGGATTGATCCGCCGCTCGTATGGAGTCGCAGCGTTTCGCCGCCGGAGCCAAGAGAGCCGTGCAGGCTGGAGCCGGAAATCTTTCCCACCACTCGAATGGGCAGATCGCTCGAGACGGAGCCGCCGGAAGTGGAGGCATCGATCTCGAGATTGGAGGAGCGGTCAAGCTCGGCCTCGATGGAGCCCCCGGAGGTTTCGAGCACCCCACCGCGCGCGTTTCCCCGGCCGAAATTCACGGAGATGGGACCGCCGGAAGTCTTGGCCTCGACGTAGCCGGTCACGCGATCGACGTGGATGGGGCCGCCGCTGGTATGTGCGTTGAGCGAGCCGTCGAGCGAGGCTACGTCAATCTTCCCTCCCGACGTATCCACGCGCGCATCACCGTTAACCTCCCGCAAGTGGATTGAGCCGCCGGAAGTCTTGGCGTCGAGTTTCCCGGACAAGCCGGAAACATCGATCGAGCCGCCCGAGGTCTTGAGTTCCGAGTCGCCGTGAAGGTTGGATAGTTCGACGCTTCCCCCTCCAGTGCGAATTTCGGTCTGCGTCTGGGAGGGGACTTCGACTTCGAAATGCACGGAACCATGCTCGCTCCAACTGAAATGGTCCTTCCGGCGCACGGTGACGCTCGCAAACCCCGGATTTTCCTCGAAGTTGATGTTGTAGCGGGATTCAAGGTCAACCCGCTCGGAGGTGATGACCACCCGAGCGCCGGAAGACGGGGCGCCGGTTATGGTCACGCTCCCCACATCAGATTCGAGCACGAACCGTCCGTTAGGTCCGAGCTTGAGCGTCCTTTCAATACGGGAACTGGCATTGGCAAGAGTGGCAAAAACCGGCACGACTAGCGTTGCAAGCAGCAAGGTGCTGAGCTTTCTCATCTTTGTCCTCCAGAGACAAAAATCCTCCGCGGCGCGGCCGACTTGCCCGCGCCAGACGAGTTAACATTCAAGGCGCCTCGGAAGTTCCATAAGGCCGTCTGGGAATTGGACGGAATAGAACAGCAAGCGTTAGCAGCGTCTTGCTGCAGCGGCGACTTCTGGCACAGGCAAGAGTGCCTGTGCCACCAACGACACCAACACTGTCTATTCATCGCGATAGACAAAAACTCCGCCCATGCGAACCTTGACGGAGATGTCCTGCTCGCCGGTAGGATTCCAGAAGTAAATTCCGGGACCAAAACCGCCTTTGTCCTCTCCGTGGAGATCACTCTGGACGTATCCCAACCAGGCATGGGCGCGGAGCGAGCGGAGGCGATCGAGCGATGGTATGTCAATCTCCACGTCGCCATAATTGACCAGAACTACCTGCTTGCCCACGACGCCTCGAATCCAAACATCTCCATCCACACACTTCAGGGCAAGGTTGGCGTCGAACGGCATTTTGATGCGGTAATTGACTGAAAGGCGCGCCTCGCCCCGAAAGGGGCGCCACATCTTGCGCGGCGGGTAGAGGGTGCGCAGCAGCACGCGCTTGTCCTGACCCTCGAGGGCTACGGTGAGCTGCTCATACATTGGCTGCGCTGCTTCCTTAGACTTGGCGCGCACCACCTTCTCAGCCTCAATTTCCAGGCGTGGTTCATCCCAGCCCTCAACGTGAATGTCACCCATGCGAGCATCGACGGTGAGGAGGCCATAAGAGAACATTCGCACTGAATAGCGAGACACTTGGCTGAATTCGTCGGCCCGTGCCGAACCGCACGACAGAAGGCAAACAAAAGCCACTAACCACTTTGTGTTCCAGGTCATCTGCCCACCGACCCCTGGGTTTTGTCGTCTCTTACCGCCGAACGTGAATTCCCAAGCACCTACGGCGCTTAAAGAGCGCCGCTACAGCCCGACGATCGCCCTCGCTTGCGCAACGCCTCACGGGCGCATTTCTAGTATCTTACTGCCAACCGGCGGCTCGAGCAATGCGGTAGCGCGGGCAAGATGCCCGCGCTACATATTGACTTCCGACTTCCCGTAGTTCAGAGTTTTGTTGCAGGAGCCGCGAGTTGTTATGCGTCCGGTTACTTACCTCCGGGGTCGAATTCCCGTTCGCCACCACGAGCACGTCGCCATCCTGTATCGAAGCCGCGAGGAAGCATTCAGTACGATGTCGTTTCTGGCGGAAGGGCTCCAGGGCGATGATCTGTGCGTCTACTTGGCTCCTGATGACTACCAGGCGGAAATGCTTGGCCGGCTTCGCGCGCAAGGGGTGGAGGCCGATCGTCACATTGGCGAGGGAAGCTTTCGCTTACACCGCGGATTGCACACCTTTCCAGAACTACGGGAGTGGACTCAGTCCATCTTCGCGGACGCGGAGCGCGCCGCCGCCCCATCGCTGCGATGGCTCGAGGAGGGGCTGTGGGCTGCCCCGCTCGGTTTTCCCATGCCGCACTTTTTCGAGTTTCACGCGCTGCTCAATTACCAGGTGAAGCATTACCCCAGTGTGGCGCTTTGCCAGTACGACCTCGAGAAGATTCCAACCCATCACCTGCTCAACGCCATCGCCGTGCATCGGCACTTGCTCGTGGAAGGCGCCCTGGTGCGCGACAACCCGTTCTATGTTCCGGCGGAGAAATTCCTGCCTTTAAGCGCCGCGCAGCGGCAGAGTGACATCCTCGCGCTCTTTCACGAAGTGCAATTCGATGTCAGCAAGCTGCTTGCGGCTCTAGCCGGCTACGCTCAGGTCCAGCGGGCCCTATCAGAATCCCGCGAACACTGACTGTCGACTGTTGACTGATAACTGCTGACTGCCTCTTAGCCCTGGGCGGTCTCGATTCCGAGGTATTCCTGGATGCTCAATCCCACCAGATTACGGAACCGCTCGGAAAGCGAGGGAATCGAGCCGGAGGATTCATCCAGCGCCACACGCTCGACACGGTGCATGGGATAGAAGACCTGGGTCATTCCCACAGCGCATTCCTCCCGGCCCACGATCTGGCGGACGAAGTCATCAAATGAAGTGAGGTCGATGCCGCGCAACGTGACACCCTGGGCGTCGAGCTGGAGCAGTTGGCCCCAGATTTTCTCCTTCGGAGATCCCAGGCTTACGATCACAATACTATTGAGTTCCATAGCGTGCCTCGAGGTGGTTTCCGCGTAGCACCGCTGCTACGCGGGACTCCAGTATGCACCACCCCCAGGGCGGCCACAAGGGCCGCCCCTACCGCGTGATTCTTTCACACCTTCTCCGCCCAAGGTGAAGGCGGCCGCTACCAGGTGCCGCCGTTGTACCACGAGGTTGGGAGCAAGCGGGTAGTCAAAAAATCGTAGCTGATATTTGTAAAGATTTGACTCAAGCTGGTGAGTGAAGGGTGGGCTGCGGAGGCGCAGCCATTGGCATCGTCAGAGTAGAATTTATTCGGGTCTGAGGCGATATCCTTCATTGTGTCACACCCGGAGATGGGTTCAGATCCAGTGGCCGGATTGCCAGGAGGGTTGCGGTCGCTTAGGCAACTGGACGACGAGCTTGTCGAGGAACCATAGGCGATCGAGTACACCCAGGTCTTAAGTCCAGCGGCATTCGCGGTGTTCGCGGCGGTCTGGGCGGCCGTAATTGATTGGTGACACTCGTACTGTGCATAGGTTTGCGCAGTGGACGTAGAGAAGTCGCTACAGTTTTGGGAAGATCGATTGCACGTGCCCGAAGGGGCTGGAGGACCATTGGTGCTCCATTTCGCGGTCGAGTCGCCGTCGCTGAGAAGGATGATTGCACTCTGCATGCTCGACCGCGGGGCTGAAAGTGCGGAGATGTTGGCCTGGGCCGCAGTGATGGCCGAAGCAAAGTACGTGTTGTAGCCTTGCAGGTTATAAGGCGAGCCGACCTCGAGGCCGTACGCGCTGGTCTGGCACCCCGCGCCGTCCTTCCAGTCGACGGCCTTCACCAGGTCCGAGGAGGCGCCGTTAAGGCTGCTCGTGGCAGAGGTCTTGAAGTCGCTCGAAACTGGGACAACCGTGTAATATGGAGGGGTGGACGTGCTGGCAGGTGCGTACGCAGCCATTTGATTGGTTACGTTGGTGGCTTGGCAGTTCAAATAGTCATTTTGAACGGCCGTAGTGCTATAGAGTCCCGGGAACGTCAATATAGATACTTCATCGACCGCGTTCGAGACATTGCCTTGGTTTACGGTACCGCAGGACGACAGGCCGGCGGAGCAAGGAGCGAGTTCGCTAAGTAAAGCTCGGACGCCCGACTTGGCGCAGTCCTCTTTGGTGGGGTTGCTGATACCGGGAACCACGCAATTTGGATCGCTGTAGGTCATCGATGGTGTGGTGTCGACAATAATCTCGAGGTTGGCCGGAGACGGCGTACCGCCCTTCATGGCCGCGAGCGATTGCGCCGTGAGTTTAATTGATTGGATGCCAAACAGCTTGCCGAAGAATGTCGCGGCGTGTACCTGCTCTTCGACGGCCATGGCGTTTGCGCTCGCCGCGTTGTTGCACGCCAGTCCTAGGGCGGTCAACTGACTCAGGCACGCCACCACGGGGTAGGTGGCGGTAGAGTCAGAGACCATCGTCACATTGGGCAGGTCCTTATAGGCGTTCTTGCCTCCGGATGTCCCGCTGTACAGATTTGCGGTGGCGATGGCGGTGCTGGCTGAGAGGTTGTTGGAGAGATCGAGCGCTCCCGCAGTCGCTGCCGCATCAGCCGAGGCTTGGAGCTCGCGCTGGGCGTGCAACGCAAACCCGATATCGATGGACAATGCCGCCATTCCTAGAAGAACAACCATGAAGGCTGCAACCAGGTAAAGGACTTGGCCTTGCTGCTCATGACACAATCGGCGTAGGAAAGAGTTCATGTTTCACCTCATTCGATACGTACCGTGGTTGTCGAACTAATAAATGAGCCATTACCGTTCACGACAGGACAGAGGTTGATCTTAGCGATTGGGATTGTCAGGTTGCAGGGATAGGTGGCCGACATGGTCACGGCGTCGCCCGCCACTAGGGCGGAGCACGTAGAGCCTCCGGTGCCGGTGAACGCCTCGGCCGCGATCGTGATTGAGGGTGTTTTGAGGTTCGTTGCAGCATTCGTGAGAGCGGTTTCCCCCAAGGCGCAAGCGGTTGGAGGGCCGGTTCCAGCCGACCTGTTGGTTGCCAGCGTCCTCGCACCGACGGCCACAGCATCGGCCAGCGTCAAATAGTCGTAGAAGGTCACCCCGCCATAGATGATGCCGACCAGCAACATCGACAGCAGCGGCAGAACCATCGCAAACTCAAACAGCGCCGAGCCCCGGTCGCCGCGGAGATTGCGGCGCCAGGGTTGGCGGATCCTGGATGGGAAACCGAACCTGATAGAGCGTTTCATGGAATTGTGACCCTGCCTTTCCGCGAAGGAGAGCCGGCTAGACGGCGCAGCCATCGCGGGAGATATTCTTGGCCCAATATCGAAGGAGTTAAGTTTCGCCCCTTCCCACTCCCTCGACAAGAGCACTTTGGTACTAGGGGTGGATTGGCGGCCCCTGGAGGCAAGCTGGGGTTAAGAATAACAGATGGGGGGTAGTGGAACTGTAAGGGCGCGCGGTCAGCCGCGCGCCCGTGAGGAAACCGTAGCCCTCCAGCGCTGGAGGGCGTCAAAACACACTATTGGGAATCAATCGTGAGCTCGTGAGTTGGCCCGCGATGGTGGTAAAGACCTGGTCCAGCTTAGTGATCGGCACCGCCCCGCCGCATATGGTGCTCGTCGTTCCATTTACCGTCTGGGGGACGGAAAAGAAATACTGTGACAGAGGTTGGGAGGAGATGCCCGCCATCGTGGCGCAGGGAGTGTTGGCGGCATTGCCCCCTAGGGATGGTACAGATTCGCCGGTGGTGCAGCCCGAGGTCTCCGAGCCGTAGGAGACGGAGTAAATCACGGTCGAGGTGCCATCGGATTGTTTGACTCCCCTGGCCCAAACCGCGGCGTTAACCGCCTGTGTGCACTCCGCCGTGGCTGAGAAAAGATTGCCGCTCATACCGGCAATATTGCCGCTACTCACGGTCTGCTTCACTGATCCCCCCATTTGAGTGCTACTGGAAGAGGCGTTGCCATCGCTGAGGAGAATCATGACGTCCTGGATATTTGCCGTGTGGTTGGCAGTGAGATACTGTTGCGCCGCTACGATGGCGCCCGCATAGAACGTTCCCTCGCCGCCCGGAGTTTGAACACCGCAATTATTGGTCCCGGCGCCAACCGCGTCAACCAGGGCAGAGCTGAAGTCCAGCGAAGCAGTGTCAGAAGTACGATAGTTGTTCTGAAACCCAAGGAGCAGATATTCCGGGTTGTTGTTGTACTGTGCAATCGGCGGGGCTGTCGAAGGGCAGGCGTAGTCGTGTGGGGCATAGGTCGAGTTGGCCGTCGTATTGGTCAACGTCGAAGCAGCGGGGCAGTTAGAGGTAGTGATTCCCGAACCGGTGCCACTACACAGTCCTGGAAACGCCATCAGACCAACCTGATCGACCGGCGTGTTGCTGCCGCAGCTTGCGAAGTTCGTGGCGCAGGGGGCGAGTTCGGAAAGCAGGGTCTGCATGCCGTACTGTGCGCATTGCTCGGGCGAGTACGAGCCCGAGCCGGTGGTGCAGCCCGTGTCGGCACCGCTGCCCATGGACGACGTGGTGTCAAGGACCATCATGATGTGATACGGGATGGCGCCGCCGCCGCTGGCGCTGGCGCTCGCGGCGGCCGAGATGTTGAGCGTCCTGACGCCGAATACCCTGGCCAGGAACGTTGTCACCGTCGCATTCTCGGTCACTTGGATAGCGTTACATCCTCCAGCCGGGTTCGAGGCGGTGACAGCGCAAGAGGGATAGGGATTACTAGCATTAGGAGAAGTGGCGCAAGGCGGAAGCTTCAAATTGGGGTACGAGGTGGCCGAGACGCAGGCGTAACTGACACTCACATTGGTAATGTTGAGATTGGGGTGGTAGTTGTGATCGCTCGATGACTGGCCGCTGTAAAGGTCAGCGACCGCGGTTGCGCCGGCGCCGGTGGGACTCGGCATAGCCTGCCCTCCCGCCGCCGCCGCCGCCTGGGTTGCGCTCAGGAGCTCCCCATAGGAGAAATAGAGATTTCCCATGTCAATGACCAACGCGGACGCGCCGAGAAGGAGCATCAGCACGCCTGGAACCAGTACGAGCGACTGCCCGTGCTCGCTTGAAAGCAGCCCGAGGAAAAAGGATTTTTTGGAGCGGTTCATTGGACAGCCTCCGAAGTCGTCGCCGAGAGCTTGCAACTCGGCGCGAAATTGTGGCCAAAAATTGTGAGATTGCAGCCGTAAGTGGCCGTTACAACCACCTGTTGGCCCGGCGTCAGGCTTGCTGCCTCCCCTGTGCAGGAGGGGCCGCCCGAGCCCGAAAACACGACTTGGTAAGGGCCGACCGTGGTCGAGGCGGTGGCGCTGGTGTACGCCGTGATCGAGAATGAAAGGGGATTACTTCCGTAAATCTTCGAGTTATTGAGGTTAGGCGCGGCGGAGGCGAAGGCGGTGTTTGCCGAGGCGCAGGGGTCGGTGATCACACCCGCACCCGCCATAACCACCTGGGCGGCGTTGTTAGAGGCATTCGTCAGCGCAATCTGGTTATAGAAGGTAATCCCGAAATTGATGATGCCGACCAGGATGAGCCCCAGCAAAGAGAAAACGAATGCGAACTCGACGATCGCTTGGCCTTCCTCGCTATGCGCGCGGACCTTTGAACGGCGCGCGCGGCGAATCAGCGAGGGGAAAGTTGAACCTGCGTCGCTCGGGAGCGTCGCGCGCCGCACGCCGCGCCATGCCGGGCGGTAATGGTACCTGGTAAGTGGTTTCATCGATTTGTAACCGTGCCTTTCCTCAACATTTTATCGGCAGCCATACCCAACACGTTAAGTCTCGACTATTCCTCTTCGCGCGGCAATATCACGGAGGTACTGGTACGTTGGTGTTACAGGCCCGCTCTATGCCACACCGCGGCCTTTGGCCCGCGGGTGGTGGGCGTAGCGCCGAGCTCGAGGCCGGCATCCGAAGTGCTGATCTGAAGGTCAGGGCTACGACACTTCACCTCTAAGCTTCTATTTCGGCAATTAGGAACGGAGATATGACCCGGCGCCTTCTGCGCAACCAGTAGTTACTCAGGCCCTCTGCCGCCGCCGGCTGGGAGCCGGCGGCGGGAAGTGAGAGCCGCCTCGGGGCAACTACTGCGTCGAGCAGATCACTACTGGGTGTTGAACGGGATCAACCTTGTACGTTGCATTTCCGAGCCGATGGCCCCAAAGATGTCAGTCAAGCTGGTGATGGAAGGATGGTCGGGTGACTGGCAGTTACCAGTGGAATTGTCGGAGTAGAATTTGGTGAGGTCGGGAATATTGCCGGGTGATCCCGCCATAGCTTCCATTGCGCTGCAACCGCTGTAGGCGCCGCCGTCAGTGTAGCAGGTGCCACGCCCTGATGAGGCCCCGTACCCGATCGTGTACACCCAAGTCCCAGCGGACGCAGCCTCATTGGCGTACTTGACCCCTCTGGCGCACTCGCCCGAGCTCAGGGAGCTCGATATAAGCGGAGGCTGCGCCTGCGCATCACCGTCGCTGAGCAGGATAATCGCATTCTGCATGTTCCCCCGGGAGCCGGAAGTTGGGAACATGTTCTGCGCCGTCTGAATCACGTCTGCGTAATAAGTATCCTCGCCGCCATTATCCTGGAGGCCGTACTTGGAATTGCTACAGCCGCTCTGGTTCTGCCAGGAAACCGTATCGACCAGGGGCGAGCTGCCACCGTTCAGGCTGGTAGCCGAGTCGGAACTCTTGTAGTCGCTCGAAAACCCGACAACGGTGTAATTGGTCGTGTTCGTGTACGGTTCGAGGCCAAAAATACAATTGGAACCAGTCTGGCCGCAGTTGTGGACCGGACAAAATCCGGGGGTGGTCGAACAGACTACCGTAGCCTGGCAGTCGTACTCGTACTGCTCGTCCGCGGTCTGGATGCCTGGGAAGGTTAGCAGAGCTACTTCCTGCACCGGGTTCTGCACATTGCCATTGGTGGCACTGCCGCAGGATTGCAGAGCTGAGGAGCAAGGCGAGAGTATGGAGAGTAACGTCTGGACACCCGCCTTGGCGCAGTCCTCCTTTGTGGGATTAGGGAGGCTGCTGGACTTGCAGGAGGAGTCATGCGTTTGCATTGACTGTGTCGAGTCCAGAATTACCACAATGTTGAACGGGACCCCTGTGCCCTTGATGGTCGAGAGCGCCTGCGCCGTGAGGTTAATTGAGCTGATGCCGAACAGCTTGGCGAAGAACGTCGGGGCAGTCGCCGTCTCGGTAACCGCCATGGCATTATCGCCCGACGGGACGCCGGCACACGGGCATACGCCCGCACACAGCCCGATCGTGGTCAGGCATTTCGCGGTAGCGGTGGCCTTAACGCTAGTGAGGTCCTTGATGGCGTTCTTTTGCCCAGATTGCCCGCTGTACGCAACTGCCACCTTCTGGGCCCCGGCGGCCGTCTCGTTGAGAGTGGTGGTCAAATCCACAGCTCCCGCAGTCGCTGCCGCATCGGCCGAGGCTTGCAACTCACGCTCGCCGTGCAGTGCATATCCGATATCGATTGACAATGCGGCCATCCCTAAGAACACAACCAAGAGGCCCGCCACCAGGTAGATCGCTTGTCCTTGCTGGTCGTGATACAGCCGGCGAATTTGAAAGTTCACGCTCCACCTCACTCGATGCTTACCGTTGTCGTCGAACTGATGCAGTAGGCGTACGGACAGTTCCCTATGGTCGTTCCGTTGGAGGTAATATTGCCCTTCGCCACAGGACAAAGGTGGATGCCAAGATTCTGGAAATATAAGCTGCAAGGGTAGGTGGCATTCACGGTGGCCGTGTCGCCCGCCATCACCAGGTTGGTACACGTAGGCGTGGTAGTGCCTGTGGGTGCACCAAACGTTTCGGTGATCGTGATCTTGCTTGTGTCGAGGTTCGCCGCCGCGGTCTTCAGAGCCGCTTCCTCCAGCACGCAAGCGGTTTGACCTGTGGTGCCGCCCGTTCGAGGGTTTCGGTTCGTTGCCAGCGTCCTGGCGCCAACCGACACCGCATTGGCCAGTTCAACGTAATCGTAGAAGGTAATGCCGCCATAGATGATGCCAACCAGCAATATCGACACCGCCGGCATTAGGAATGCCAGCTCACACAGCGACTGGCCCTCGTCAGCGCCGGGGCGGACGCCTCTTCGGAGCCGCACAATGGCTGGGAGGCGGAAGCCAGCGTTTGTAGGTTGTTTCATAGGTTTGTCACCGTACCCTTCCGAGAATCAGAGCGACTGGCTTTTCGATCAAGAATCAAAAGGCGTGAGCAACAAGCCGCATCTTTCGTGAATCTCATTCACACCCACAACCTCATTCGATCCGTACCGTCGTAGTCGCACTGATGCAGTACGCGTAGGGCGACGGACAAGTCGTTATTACAGTGCTCCCGTTCTTGATGTTCCCCTGCGCCATGCTACAGAGGTTAATCCCGTGCGTTGGGAAATACAGATTGCACGGGTACGTGGCCGAGACGGTCGCATAGTCGCCCGCGTTTTGCAAATTGGCACAAGTGGGCGTAGCGCCGCTGGTGGGCGTGGGGAATGACTCGACGATCGTGATTTGCGACGTATTGAGGTTCACAGCCGCAGCCTTGAGAGCAGCTTCTTCTAGCGTACATGGGTTTGAAGCCATTCTGTTGATTGCCAGCGTCCTCGCGCCGACCGCCACCGCGTTGGCCAGGGTCGAGTAGTCGTAGAAGGTGATCCCGCCATCGATGATGCCGACTACTATCGGCGCCAGAATGAACAGCAAGCCCAGCCCGAACTCAACCAGCGCCGCGCCTTCCTCGCGGCTGGCGCGGACACCTGCGCGCCGCCCCCCGAGCCGTGCCAATCGGAAGGCGAACCTGCTAGATCGTTTCATGAAGTTGTCACCTTGCCTTTCCGCGATGCAGCGCGAGGGCGCCGCCCCTGCATTCGCCGGATTCTCTCTTAGACAGCTATATCCAGCGCCTTAATCTTGCTCTCATCATTCGCCTTTCCGCTTCGCCTGGCAACTGCACCGGCGTAGTAGTACGGCCTCCATGCAGGTACCGGTACTGCCAGCCTCTAAGTCCAACCCTCGACTTTGGGAACTGGAACGCCCCACGCGGGGCTGGAACTATAGCCCCTTTCGACAATGAGCTTAACTGGAATCGACTCCGGCGTGAAGGGGTGCTCCAACTACACCCCCTACCCACAGGGCAGTGTAGAGGAGGACTAAACAAGCTGTAAAGTACGCAAGTAGTACATGACGGATATACCCATTACCTATTACCTGATGAGTGATGCACTCGAGCGTGATTGCCGCCAACGAATATGGGAAGCGCTGAGGCGGGTTCCCGCAGGCAGCTACAAGGGCTGCCCCGAATGAGCATGGCTGACGGGAAGTGTGACGCGGGCTTTACCCGTCATTGCTGAATTACCGTTTCCGAAGTGCTCGACATTGTGATCGAACTCACGTCCTTGGAAACAAACGGCAGCGTAAACCCATAGGTATACTGTACCTGGACCTTCACCAGGCAGCCGGGATTATTGCCCCCGCTGGGATTGCTTGGGCAAGCGCCCGCGGCGCCAGCCGGCGCAGTTCCCGGCCAACTGACGCACACGTTGAGCTGACCGACACCAGGATTAGCGCAAGAGGCCGCAGCGGCGCCGCTGACGCTCATCCCTGATGGCACGATGCTGTTCACATAAAGCGCAACGTCTGCCCCGCCGGGGTCATTCGCCTTGCAGTTGTACTGCACTGAGTACGGGGGGGTCACCGAGCAGTTGCTAGCAAACGTGGTGCCCCGAACGCTTGCATAGCGGGTCGCTTCGCGCGCCGCATTCGAGACAAAGTGGTAGGCGGACACGGCCTGGCTGAAGCCCATGATCGCAAACAGAAGTGTCAAGAAGACGGTCAGCACAACAGCGAACTCCACCAGCGCGCTGCCCCGTTCGCTTTTGACGTGCCGTGGCGCAGACCTGCTTTCGAAGCTCTGCGGCTCGTTTTTCATATTAGTCCCCTAATCGCTGAGGAGAGGGTTGAGGGGTGGCGCCCCACTGGGCGTCACCTTCCGTACCATCAGCTTGTCTGTCCCTATGGCGCTACTCCGAGCTGCCTTCCTCAACCGGCGCCCCCGCCAATCCCTACTGCCGCAGCTTCGCACTCCCCTTTAACGCAATCGTCGCCGGAAGCCCCGGAATCAGCCAGGAGTGGAACAAAGTGTTGTAAGTCGCCGTGGTGCTCACTTGCACATAGCTGACCAAGCTAAGCGACCCCGCACAGGAAGGAGGAGCAGGACAAGCGTTTACGGTTGGCGATGCCGACGCCGTCGAGTTACTACCGTCAGAGCACTCGCACCCATTCGTAGCCGTCGCGCTGATCCCGGACACGTTCGGCGCATCCGTGGTCGCCGCACTCTCGATGCCCGTGATATCGGTTAGATTCTGGGTTCCGTACAGTGCCCCGGCTTCGGCGGCACTTTGAACCTCGATGCCGAGGTAATACGCTCGGCCGAAGTCGATTACACCAAGCAACAGCAGCCCAAGAAATGGAAGGACCAAGCCAATCTCCACCAGACTCGCCCCGCGTTGCGACCTAAGCAGGGCAGAACCAAGTCGCCGGAACCGGTCGCGCGACGTTGGTAGGCGTGTTTCGATTTGTGGGTTGTTTTTCATCGTTATTGCACCAGCACACCAGTAGTTCCCTTCAACGGAGAACCGTTGGCCAGCGAACTGTAATTGTTATAAGAATTGGTGCCGATCGTCGTCGAGTTCCACTGCACCCCGAAGGTAATGTCCTTCGCCACGATGTCGTTGTAATCAACCGTTATATCAAAAGCGAATGTGACCGAGGCCGAGGGGAAATAGCTCGTACCTGTTAGCTTGTTATTGAAGGTAGTGCTCCCAACGACGACGGAGGGGGAAGTGTTACCCGGATCTTGAAAGAACAGGATCCCCTCGAACGGTCCGCTGGTGGGCGCCGTCAAGTTCACATTGCCGGCAGTGCAGGAACTACAGACGAAGTTGATACCGCCGTTGTTCCCCGGCGTGGCCACGCCACTTCGGACATCACTGTTGTAGAATGCGACCCCCGTCCCGCTCGCGTTAGCTCCAATTCCAATCGTGAGTCCGCCATTTGAGGTGCTCGTCGAGGTCAGCGTATAGATCCCAGGATTAAAGGTCACATTGGCGCCCGGCCCCAAGCTAATCCCGCCGCAGTAGGTGCCGGGATTCAGGGTAGCCGTTGTATTAATGGTAAGAAGACCACCACTATGACCTGTGTAGGGGCTGCTTATACTATGGCCGCAACTCAAGGGGGATGGCGCCGCTGCTTCCATGCTTGCTTGCCGGTACGCCAGAGGATCGGTCGGGTTCGGTTCTTTAATTCCCGTGGTCGGCGATGCGCCACCGAAAAGGCAAAACGGCAGACCGTCGCCACCTACCACGCCGATGTAAGGTGCGTCGAAGATTCCAAAAAAGCAGTTAAAGGCGCTCCCGCTACCCGACTCGTCTACAACTCCGCAGTTGCTCGTATAGCCCGAAAGAACATTCGTGATCGCGCCGCTGCCTGCCTGATCCAGGGCGAAAACGCAACTGCCCCCGCCGCCCAGCCCGCCCTCCGCCCTGGCGGTGATCGTGGCCGACTTTATTCCAAATATTGTACTAAATAGGGTGGGAACGTTCTCCGCCACGATCGTCTCCACGTAGCTGTCGTTGCCGTTGTGGGGGTCAGTGGCGATGCAGGACGGTGGATTGTTGACAACGACAACTGTGGCCCCTGCGGACGGACTCGGAGTACAGCCAGTGCTTTGGGTGACGCTCGGGAAGGAATTGTCCGTTGACACAGCGCTCTTAGCCGCAGTCGTAAGGGCGGCGCAACCTGCCGCGGTGCAGCTAGTGATCTCGTTGGCGGCAGCAATGGCTGCTGCGTCCGCCGCCATCTGGACATGCCGCTTCATGTAACGCATATACCCCATGTCAATCCCAAGCCCCAGAAAGCCTAAGAGCACAGGCATTGCGAGGGCCACGACTACCATAGTTTGACCCGAGTCGCTTCTACGTTTAGCCATTCGAATCCTCCACCACCCGAGTGTGCGGGGGTTCAGGCCCCTGATATCGTTCTGCCGTTCAGAGATGTTGAATTTCCCTGTTCAGGAAGTCACAATAGAGGAGTTTCTGATCGTTGTCAAGGCAGAACAGGGCTATTAGCACACTAGTAAATCTACCCAGTGACTATCTCACGACCGGCAGCAGGTTCTCCGACTACCCATCTGTGAAGATGAGGCAGGGTAGGAAACGGTTCAAACTTTTTAATAATCTCGATGTCGTGTGACTGGAAGTCTACCATTTGAACAAAGGCCGATTTAGAGCGGGCGAGACGCCCTGAGCGAAGCGAAGGGATGCCCGCGCTACAGAGGAATTGGATTCCTGCTTGCGCGGGAATGACGTGCTTGGGGTGAGGCGTGGGCAAGAGAAGGAGTCAGTCGAATAACGACTACGTCAGCTTGTAGAACGCCTTCATGTTTCCTATTTGCGGACTTCCATACGGCCAGAGGAGCGCGCCCCCGCCTCTACTGTGCCCAATATCGCTGCCTACCCGAACGGACACACCGCCGGGCCCGTTGTCAAATTGCAGCGTGTCACCAAGTAAGGTGGCCCGTACTGCCCGTTTCTCATCCCTCATTGTCAGCACGCCTTCTCCGAGACCAGTTCGCTCCATGCCTTTCTCGACCAGTAGGCGCATTACCGGGTATCCGTCGGGGCCGTTGTCGTAAAAGCCCACATGAATAACATCACCAGTCCGACAATGGCACACAAAAAGGCTGCTATCCAGAAAATAGCGGCCAAACTCCTTTCCCATGCCCGCTCGGATTTCGAGCTGCGGCCCGAGTGCTTAGCTTCCTCGTAAAGCGTCGAGAAAAACCAGCTTGCGAAGCGGAGAGGCAGGGCACACAAAAACCATCCCCACCACGGCAGGATGCTAGGGCTGAATGGCATGGCCTTACCTCAAAGCTCCTCCTGCCCCTGGGCCGAGTCGCTTTCCATGATGTCCATAACCTCGTTTGCAATCTGGCCGAATTTCTTGCGCAGGATACGCATTCCACTGTCTATCAGCGCGAGGAAGATGATGGCGCACAAAATGGCGTCGAAAGTTTTGTCGGGCGGGTGCCATGTTCACCCTTCCGTGTCTTCAATGGGAGGATTGTAACAGAGCCTGGGCGCATCGGCGGGGGATTTTTGGCGAGAGCGCCAAGGCCTTCCGCAATATGACGGCCCGTGAGAGAGCGGCGGACACGATATTTTAACATATTCACCTCCAATTACGCGCCTCCCCGGAGCTTTTCGCGCAGCTTCGAGGCTTGCTGGAACTCGCGCTCCAATTCGGGGTCGCTCAGGTGGCACTTCATAAACTCGAGTTTTTCAATCAGAGCGTCCAGCGCTCGCTGGATATTCTCGAGGTTAGTAAGACAGATGTCGCGCCAAACCGAGTAAGGGCTGTCCGCCAGCCGCGTCACATCCCGGAAGCCGGTGGCCGCGAGTTCCACGGGCAATTCACTCTCCTCGGCAATCAGGCTGGCCAAGCCGCTGGAAAGAAGTTGAGGAAGATGGCTGAGGAAGGCCAGGGCTCGGTCATGCCGGACGGGGTCCATGAAATACGGGCGTGCCCCAATCGCCGAGATCATCGAGACGAAGGTCTTGACGCGAGGGTCCTCGAGATGGCTCGAATCGAGCGCCGTCACGACGTAGCGGGCGTTGACGAAGAGTGTGGCGTCGGCATTTTCCACCCCCGCGCGCTCTTTCCCGGCCAGCGGATGCCCGCCCAGGAACAATGGTTTATCGCCGAGGGTTTCCCGGGCGCATTCGCAAATCAGCCGTTTGGTGCTGCCCACATCGCTCACCAGCGCGGCGGAATTGGCGGCATCCTTTAACCGCGGGATGCAGTCCAGGATGGCGCCCACAGGCGCGGCCAGGATGATCAGGCCGGCGTCTTGAACGGCCTTGCGGAGGTCGTCCGTGCCTTCATCGACGGCGTCCACGGCGAGGGCGCGTGCAATGGTCGAAGCGCGCCCGAAGCCGACGCGGCGCACTGCCAACCCGTACTTCTTAAGCGCCAATCCCCAGGAGCCGCCAATCAGGCCCAATCCAACAATGGTTACCTTCTCAAAATTCATGTCCGTAAAAGGGACTGGGGGCTGGGGAAGAACAAAAAAAGCTGTCAGCCATCAGCTATCAGCCAGAAGAACCCGTTCGCTGATGGCTGATAGCTGAAAGCCCCAGCCCTTAGTCCCCAGTCCCTAGCCCCCAGCCCCTAGATCTTGCGTCCCACCGCCGGAGCGATCATGCGCAATTCCTTCATCAACTGTTCCAACTGCGCAGGATAAAGCGACTGGGCGCCGTCGCTCAGAGCCTTTTCCGGGTCGTTGTGGACTTCGATCATCAACCCGTCCGCGCCCGCCGCTAGAGCGGCGCGCGCCATGGGCGGCACTTTGTCTCGCCGGCCCGTGCCGTGCGAGGGATCGACAATAATCGGCAGGTGAGAAAGCTTCTTGATGACGGGGATGGCGGAGATATCCAGGGTGTTGCGCGTATAGCTCTCGAAGGTACGGATGCCCCGCTCGCAGAGAACCACGTTGTAATTCCCTCCCGTCATGATGTATTCGGCCGAGAGCAGGAGCTCCTCGAGAGTGGCGGAAATGCCGCGTTTCAGCAGCACCGGCTTTGTGACCTTGCCCACTTCCTTCAGCAAGTTATAATTCTGCATGTTGCGCGCGCCCACCTGAAGCACGTCAACGTATTCCATAACCAGAGGGAGCTGCGTATGGTCCATTACTTCCGAGACCACCAGCAGGTCGTGCGCATCGGCAGCGGCGCGCAGCAATTGCAGCCCCTTCTTTCCCATTCCCTGGAAGCTGTAAGGAGAAGTCCGCGGTTTGTATGCGCCGCCGCGGAGGACGCGCGCCCCCTGCGCCGCCACGAAGGCGGCAATGGTTTCGATCTGCTCGGGGCTCTCCACGCTGCACGGCCCGGCCATCATCACCACCTGCTCGCCCCCCACCGCTACGCCCTTCCCCAATTGAACTACGGAGCCTTCAGGCCGGAAGTGGCGGCTGGCCAGCTTGTAGGGGGCGGAGATGCGCACCACCTCCGAGACGCCGTCCAGGAGCTCGATATCGCGGGTGTCAAAATCGACCAACGCCCCGACGGCGCCGAGCACGGTTTGACGCGCTCCGGTGGAGCGGTGAATATCGAACCCCATCTCCATCAGCTTGTTAATGGCGCTCTGGATCTGATCTTCCGTGGCGCCCTCTTGCATCACCACCACCATATTGCCTCACTCCTTTTCCGCAGAACCGCCGCTGTCCATGGCATGGCGCTCCAGCGAGCGGGCTTCGTCGATAATACGCTCGAAGAGGCGGCGAATGGCCGCGTCGTCGAGCGGACCGGGATTAGACTTCACCACGTTGCGCAGAATCTGCATCTCCCGCTCCGGATGCCAGGCCGGCAGATTCATTGTTTTCTTGATGTGGCCGATCTCAACGGCGCAGCGCGAGCGCTCGTTCAACAGCTTCACAAGCTGTTGGTCGATCTCGTCAATGCGCCTGCGCCAAGCCTCGAGGTCATTCATGCCGGCTTCTCTCCCGTGCCTTCTTTGAGCCAGCGGACGAACCGCTCGACGGCCTGCGGCCCTCCGCCAGCGTATTGCTCTTCAATGGCGTGGACTACGGCGCTGCCCACCACTGCCGCATCCGCGACCGACTGCACGGCGCGCACCTGGGCAGGACTCGAAATGCCGAAACCCACCGCCAACGGCAGCGAGGTGTGACGCCGGGCACGCTCCACCAGCGGCTGGAGGCTGGCGGAAATCTCACTGCGCTCGCCCGTCACGCCAGTGCGCGAAACCAGATAAAGAAAACCTGTGGACAGCTTTGAGGCCCGCTCCAGCCGGGCGTCTGTGGAAGTGGGCGAGGCGAGGAAAACCGTATCGAGATTCTGGGCGCGCAGCACGTCGAGGTATTCCGAGGCTTCTTCAGGACTCAGGTCCACCACCAGTGCTCCGTCCACGCCGGCCTTCGCAGCATCGACCGCAAATTTCTCCAGTCCGTATTGCAAGATCGGATTGTAGTAGCTGAAGAGAATGATGGGCGCACGCACCGATTCGCGCCAGGCTGGAAATCTCTCCAGAATTCGCCGCAGCGTAGTCCCAGCCCGAAGCGCGCGCTCGGAAGCCCGCTGAATTACCGGGCCGTCGGCAAGCGGATCTGAAAAGGGGACTCCCAACTCAATCACGTCCACACCCGCACGGTCCAGGGCGCCAAGCAGCGCGCCTGTGGCCTCGAGCGAGGGGTCGCCCGCCGTGAGGTACACGATCAGTCCCTTCGCGTGTTGCTCGCGCAAGTGGCGAAAACGGGTCTCGATTCGGGTTGTTGACGGCATTACAGCACTCCCCGTGACTGAAAGATACCCAGATCCTTATCCCCGCGCCCCGAGAGGTTTACCACCACCGTCTCATCCCGGCGCATCTTGGGGGCGCGTTTGATGACCTCCGCGATTGCATGAGCTGACTCGAGGGCCGGAATAATGCCCTCTTGGTGTGAAAGGAGCCGCGCCGCCTCGAGCGCTTCTTCATCACTCACGCGCGTGTACTCGACGCGGCCCAGCCGGTAGAGCGCGGCGTGTTCCGGGCCGACAGCGGCGTAATCAAGACCGGCAGAGACCGAATGCGTGCCCGCAATCAAGCCGTCCGGACTTTGCAGCACATAGGTGTAGGTGCCTTGCAGCACGCCGGGGCTTCCGCCGGAAAATCGCGCCGCATGGTCGCCCAGTTCGAGGCCCCTCCCTCCCGCCTCGACCCCCACCATCTTCACCTGGCTGTCCGGAATGAAGTCGTAGAACAAGCCGATGGAGTTGCTTCCGCCACCCACGCAAGCGATGAGGGCGTCCGGCAGTTTGCCGGTTGCCGCTAGCATCTGGCGGCGAGCTTCCTGCCCGATCACCCGCTGAAATTCGCGCACCATGACCGGGTAGGGATGCGGTCCCAGCACCGAGCCGAGCAGGTAATGGGTGTTGTGAACGTTGCTCACCCAATCGCGCATGGCTTCGTTGATGGCATCCTTGAGCGTCCTGCTGCCGGAAGAAACTCCTACTACGCCGGCGCCCAGCAAGCGCATGCGGAAAACATTGGGAGCTTGGCGCGCCATGTCCTCCTCGCCCATATAAACGCAGCACTTGAGCCCCAGAAGCGCCGCCACAGTGGCGGTGGCCACGCCGTGTTGACCCGCCCCTGTCTCCGCCACCAGCCGGGTCTTGCCCATTCGTTGGGCAAGCAATCCTTGTCCCAGGCAGTTGTTAATTTTGTGGGCGCCCGTGTGCAGCAGGTCTTCGCGCTTCAAGTAAATCTGCGCGCCACCCAGATACTCCGTCAATCTCGAGGCGTGGAAAAGCGGCGTGGGCCGGCCGGCAAAATCCTTCAGGAGGCGCTCCAATTCAGACTTGAAGCTTGGATCGATGCGCGCCGCTTCGAAGGCTTGTTCCAGCTCCTCGACCGGGTGCATCAAGGTTTCCGGCACATAGCGCCCGCCGAATTCCCCGAAGCGCCCGCGGGCGTCGGGCCATGGGTGTTGCGCGGTCGGTGATGCTACCACGTTAGAGGTTTCCTTTAAGGGCTGTGTCTGCCATATCAGATTTCTGCCCGTGGGTTTCGCCTACGGAATCTCGATGCGCTCCCCTTCCGGGGAGCATTCCTTGTCCGCCTCCGCCACTGCTCGAAAGAACGCCCCCAGCTTAGCGGGGTCCTTGATTCCCGGAGCTGACTCGACGCCGCTGGCCACGTCGACGGCAAAAGGCCGAACCTCCCGAACAGCCTGAGCGACGTTCGCTGGGGTCAGCCCGCCGGCCAGGACGATCGGCCCCCATTGTTTTGCTTGGCGCGCGGCCTTCCAATCGAAGGTTCTCCCCGTGCCGCCCGGCCGGTCCGGATCGAAGGCGTCAAGCAAATAAGCGCTGGGCTCAAATCTGCCGAGCTCTTCCAGTTTGAAGCCTTCGCGAACCGCCACCGCCACCAGCAGAGGAAAGACGCAAAGCAATTCGTCCAAAGCCGGATAGGCTGGGCCGTGCACCTGGACGGCGCTCACGCCGGCCTGCCGCGCCACTGAAAGCACATGCCCGGCATCCGTTTCATTCGCAAAGACCCCCACGGTGGTGACCAAGGGGGGCAGGCGGCGCACCATCGCTCGCGCCGCTGCCGGATCGATGTACCTCGGGGAAAGCGGGTAGAAAATGAATCCCAGCGCGGCTGCTCCCAGCTGCGCGGCCCGCTGCGCATCCTCGAGTCGGGTCAGCCCACAGATTTTAACACGCGTCGGCATGCGCTTCACGTCGGCAACCGCCCCGATGGACAGCTAGTTCGCCCCTGTCAATCTGGGGCCTAGCCCCCGGCTACTATCTTGTACCCTTTCAGGGCACGAAGAAATCACCTTTCCATGGGTGGGTCCGATGCCCATCTACACTCATGATGCTGATCTTGGGGCCGAGTGCCCCCTCAACCCTTCTAACATTTTTCGCAACTCCGCCCCTGGATCGACCGCGGTCATAAAACTCTCCCCGATGAGGGCCGCATGATACCCGGCCTGGGCGAGGCGGCGCAAATCTTCCCAGGCTTTAACTCCACTCTCGCTAACCGCGATGCAGCCCGCGGGAATTCCGGGACGCAAGCGAAACGAAACTTCGAGATCCACCGCGAGGGTTTTGAGGTCGCGATTGTTAACGCCGATGATTCTGGCCCCCGCCCTAAGAGCCCGCTCGAGTTCGGACTCATCATGGACCTCCACCAAGGGAGCAACGCGGAGATCTTGGCAAAGCTCGAGGAACCTGCGCAGGTCTTCATCGGAGAGCGCCGCCACGATGAGCAACACCGCATCCGCGCCCGCCGCCACTGATTCGTAGATCTGGTAGTCCGCGAGGATGAAGTCCTTGCGCAAAACCGGCAGATGCGCGGCGGCACGCGCCGTTTCAAGATCAGCCAGCGAGCCCAGGAAGTAGCGCTCTTCAGTCAAGACGGAAAGGGCGGAAGCACCCGCGGCCTCGTAGCTTCGGGCGATGGCGTCGCACCGGTAGTCCTGCCGGAGTATTCCCTTTGAAGGCGACGCGTGCTTCAGTTCGGCGATAACCTGCAGCGGCCCGCCCGAGAGGGCGCCAGCAAAATCGCGCCTTTCAGACCTGGACTGGGCGACGCGCTTCAGGGCCTCGAGCGGCAAGCGCGCTTGCGCTTCCTCGAGTTGTCGGCGCCTCGAGGCGATAATATCGCCCAGGCAGGTTCCCGATAAATCCACCACGTGTCAGCTCTCAGCCTACTGCTTTCTAGTACTGCTGCACCTTGATTACGGAGTCCCCGTCGAAGGTGACAAAGAGGACGTGCGGAGGTGACCCATAAATCCAATCTTCCTGTTCGACGCCGTCGCGCTCTTCGCGCACCCTTCGGTCCGGAGGCCCCTTCGACGAAAGGACGGCGTCACGGTTCATGCCGACCACCACCTCGTGATTCTTAATCGCCTCCTTAAACTTCGCTGGCACCTGCGGCGCATAGAGTTCGGTAGGCGAGCGGCGAGTGAAATCGAGCACATCTCCTAATGCCTGCTTAACCTGATCGACGGTTAGTTGGGGAACCTTGCCGGGAAATACCAGGGTGACCCAGGAGCCGTATGCCAGCACGGGCGGGCCCTGCGAGATCGGAACGGTGTCCATTCCCACACCGATCTCGAGGTGCTGGTACCACTTGCTCTTCTTTTTCCCGCCCCCGTTAAGTTCGAACACGATCTCCTTGGCCTTGAAAGTGATCTTGCTTATCTCCACCGGCATGCCAGGCTTGATCGCCAGACCGTTGGATTTGAGCTGGGAATCCGCGTCGGCCTTATCGAGTTTGCCCTGGGAGTCGACGCGCACTCCCTTATTGCCGCGCGGGAGAGGCACTTTGTTCACTGCAATTTCCCTCAGCAGCCCGCGGATAAGCACAATGTGCGTATCGGGTTTGGATTGATCCTTGGCGAAAACGCAGAAGGCGAGTGCTAACGTGAGATAGAGTCCCGCCCCGCGGCGAAGCCAGCATGCCGCCGCGCCCTTCCCCGTTATCGAGGGCCACAAGCCGCGCATCTAAGACGGTCCTTCCTCTCGAGCGTCGGGGCTCGGCGCAATGTGGACTGCGGCCTCCGCAGCCGCATACGGAGAAGGGCCGTAAACCAACTCTCTCATTCTCCCACTCATTCTGATGCGTGAGGACAAAAAAAGGAATGTCGCCGCGCCACATACGGCAATGGTGCAGAGCAGCCCTCCTTCCGGACCGTAACTTGAGCCGGTCAACCACTCGCCGCCATGGACTCGAGGATTGAGGAAAGTAGCGGGGAATCTGAAGCCGCTCACGGGCAGTCCGAAGACGAAACCCTGCACGTAATTCCAGGCGAAATGGATTCCCACCGGCATCCATAGCGCGCGCGTTCGTAAATAGGCAATGGAGAGCGGAATGCCCACCAACATGGTATTGATGGTCGAAAACCAGGTGTGAGCGGGATTTCCGAGGTGCACCAAGCCGAAGCATGCCGAGCTCACGGCGACCGCTGCCGTCGGCCCCAGTGACTCGACCAGCTTCTGAAAAGGATACCCGCGAAAAACCAGTTCCTCGTTGGTGGCGCTCATCAACAAAATCAGGAACAAACCGCTTCCGTATGCCAGTTCCGTCCCTGCCGCTAGGGGGCTGCGCGTAAAGTGAGCGATCGCCAGCAACGCTTCGGCGGCGCCCACCGAGACCATCATGATCCCGCCAATTGCCAAGCCCACGCTCAGCTCTTTCACCCAGTAAGGATGAAACGCCAGGCCCACCACCGCCAGGGGCTTCTGGTCGAAGAACCGAGTCATGATCTTGTAAGCCCCCAGCAGGGCTAAGAGCTCGAAAAGAAAGTAGAAGGCGTATCCCGCGACGTCCGCCGGAATCAGATTCCGAACCTCTCCGGCCAGTAGGTTAGCAGCCTCATGAGCGAGGAAGACCAGGATGAGGGACAGAAAGAACCGCCAGATGGGCCTGAGGTTCCCATTAAGAAGGAAGAGGTCTCCCGGAGTCATGGCAGGTTCTTCTCCGGGCTTTCTTGAGCGCGCTCGAGCTGGTCCGCCCAGACCTCGAGTCCGGTTCGCGAGAAGGCGAAGTTGATGATCTGGCCGCCCATTTGAGTCAAGGCCTCCTCGACGGCAGGCTTGGTTCCTGGTTCAACCATGAAGATAACGCAGCCTCCGCCACCGGCCCCGCACACCGGTCTCGATGTTTAGCCCTCGGTGCGGGTCGAAAAAGAGCACCAACTCCCGCACCAAAGTCAGCCGGGACTTGCCGCGCGCCAAGTCAGCCAGATCCTCAAACGTTTCCCGAATCTCCCGGTCCTTGGAGGCCAGAACGATCTGCCGGTCCGGCCGTGTCTCAATCACGCAGGAAGCGTAACAGCGGATGGCGAGGTTGACCGTCTGGGCTCCGGGATGAAATAGGTAGAGCGGCCAGATGTCCACCCTGCCACCCGCCAAGTCTACTCTTGCGGGCGCTCGCGCCTCTACTCGCATGGGAACCTCGCTATTGTTGCGTCACTTCCATACTCTCATCAATCGAGAGCGTGGGCCAGCCTTGCTTGGCCGGGGAGGTCGGCGACGCGGTGATCTTGAAGTGCAGGCCGTCATCGACTTCGGCGGCGTAGTTATAGCCACGATGGTTATTGCCAGACAGGCCCAGAGATCCCTCCTGCTGGAGCTCTTCAAGACTGGCGTAGGTGCCGTGGAGGGCCAGATAACCGCGCTCCGCCTGCCCGATCACCACCAGGTCCGCTTTCACGCCGGCTACGTCGATCTCTTGCTTGGGCGGGGTTCCCCCGGCCGGGCCTTGTGTAAACTGCGTCTTGAAGACCATCCAGACAATGGCCAGCACAAGCAGCAAGCCCAAAACACTTGCAATCGCCTTCATGCCGCCCCCCTTACACATTGTTCGCGTTGCCGCTAAAGGATACTGCAATTGGCGACAAGTTTGAAGCTCCGGCAGTCTCATGATGGAGCGGTGATCCCGCGTCTGCGGGATCGGCAGATGGCGACGTAAAGCCGTCTCTACGTCAAACTGTCGGCTATTGTTTGGGTGTGCTGAAATCCACCTTGGGAGCCTCGCGGGCGGTTGGGGAAGCTGCGAAGTAATCATTATTCCTTTGGAAGCCTGCCCAACGGGCAAAGATGTTGTTTGGGAACAAGCCGATGTAGGTGTTGTAATCCTGCAGGGCTTCATTATACCGGCGGCGCTCCACAGCGATGCGGTTTTCGGTACCTGCCAGCTCGTCCTGAAGGGCCAGGAAGTTCTGATTGGATTTGAGGTTGGGGTAGTTTTCAACGATGGCCAGCAGCCTGCCCAGGGCGCCATCCAGTTGACCATTCGCGGCGATCTTTTCTCCCGGGGTCCGCGCGTTGAGCAAACCCGCGCGGGCGTTGGCGATGTCTCCAAACACCTTCTGCTCTTGCTGGGCATAGCCTTTTACGGTGGCCACGAGGTTGGGAATCAAGTCCGCGCGCCGCTGGAGCACTACGTCCACCTGCGACCAGGTTTGTTTGACAGTCTCGTTCTTGCGCACCATTTCGTTTCGGCTGCTGACGTAACTTCCTCCCACGATGAGGGCGAGCAGCAACGGTATTCCTACTACAACCAGCAGTACTTTCATGATGTTCCTCCTCATTCCTTCGCCGGCGGAGCGGCCAGCAGGCGGTCGACCTCTTCGGTGGCCCGGACGACCGCGTGCAAGTATTTGGCGAACGTGCTTTGGGCATCCACCTCACGTTCGCGTTTGCGCCCTTCGCGAATGTCCAGTACAGTGTGAAAGGGAGATGAATCGAATCCCAAGGCTGACCCGGCGCGGTCGATGATTGCCCTCTTGGTGGGCGGCGGATCCTCTCCCAGAGCGAGCAAGGCGTGTCGAAAGAGCGCCACAAAGGTGGAAAGGGACGAGACCATCAGTTGCAGGGTCTTGCGTGAATCCGCGGCATGCATCAGGTAGTGTTGCCGCAAGCGCAAGGTGTTGTTTCGCAATTCCCTTTCAACCTGCATCCGGTGACGGTCCGTGGGAACCTGCATCGAGGCAATAACATCCTCGCCGTAGAGAACTCGGCGCGCCGCCTTGATGTCCAGCAGTTCGATGGCAAAGATGTCGGCGGAATGGTGAAGCTCGTTCAGGGTGAAGAAGAGCGGCGCCGGGTGTCCCTTCCTGGCCCACCAGATGGACGCGGCGCTGAGTTTACTCAGTTCTTCTCTGCTGTGGTTGCGCAGAATGCAAAGCACATTCAAGTCGGAATGCTTGGGGTGGAACTCCTCCGTGGCCGCAGAGCCGTAGAGTATCACGGAAAGGAGATTGCTTTCCGCGGCCTTCTTCAATCGGGTCACTAGTTCGGTTAAGAGCAGATCTTCTCGCATAGTTGCGCTCCCGGGCTACGCCGCCATCTTCTGTCATAGGCAGCGAAGCATCCCTGCAGTTTGCCATTTGCTTTGTTCTTCGCTCCGGATTACCAGCTTCCTCCGGCTCCGCCCCCGCCCGAGCCGCCGCCTCCAAAGCCCCCGAAGCCTCCACCGCCTCCGCCAAATCCGCCCCCGCCCCAGCCGCCTGATCCTCCCCGCCCGAATCCTCCGGTGAAAAGGGAGAACAGAAAGAGAGGCCCCAGGAACCGGAGCAGGATGGGTCCCACAACTACAAGCACGATGAGAAGCAAAACGATCTGTCCGGCCGTCAGATGCAATTCCTGCTCCCCGCGTTGGCGCCCGAGAGGAATAGCAGGGGATTGGGCCAAGGTATTCAAGGAGACGTGACTATCTTGCGCAATCACCTCTGCGATCTGGCTCGCCATTTGCCACAACGCGCCGTTGTAGTTGCCCTGGCGCAACAGCGGAAGCATGTCACGCCCGAAGCCGCCCACTTTACCGTCAGGGAGAATGGGCTCGAGGCCATAACCGACCTCGGTCCAATACTGGTGATCGCCCACGGCAACGAGGACCATCACGCCACGGTCCGTCCCTTTGTAGCCGACGCCCCACTTCTGAAAGAGGTGATTGGCGAAGTCTTGCACCGCGTCACCTTCCAGGGACTTGATGGTGACCACGGCGATCTGGGCTTTAGCTTTTTGATCGACTTCCGTGCTCAGTCGAGTGAGCTCTTCAACTGTCGCCGGGTCGAGCACCCCGGCAAAATCATTGACGTACCCCTGGACGTTCAGCTTTTGCCACTGTTCGGCGTGCACTCGCGTAACGGGAATGACTGTGACGAATAAGAGGATGAGGATCGCTGTAGGGGTACCCCTTGTGGGTACCCTTGTCGGGATCCGAGAGCGAGCGAAACCAGAATACGATCTAAAGTGAGCGACTAGGGGCCGCATTAATCCTCTCATCCGCTCCTCATGAGATTCTACAGGAAACCGAATCCGCTTTGTACCAATCTATTCTCCTCACGGCCAGCATTATCATCCTGCTGGCGATCGTCTATTTCTCGTACCGGCAGACCATCGCAGCTTATCCTGGCGGGGGCGGCTCCTACACGGTGGCGAGGTAGAATCTGGGTGACAGTTCCGGAGTGCTGGCTGCCGCTGCGCTCATGCGCTGAATGGTTGAGGGCGCTCTTACTGTCTAAGGGAAGCCAGCGGATCATCGTCGTCAATGTGCCGTGGTACATCCGTTCCAGCCCCGAATCTCCCAATGCCTAACATCGCCGCTCGCCACCCTACAGCCGCATCACATTCGGATGCAGGTGCTGGAGCGGTACATACCGGAAACCAGCGCGGGAGTTTGGGACTTTTCCTATGATGTCGCGCCAAGGGCCGACCCTGCAACGCGTAAGGCCGAGTCGTCAGTGTGATTGTTTGAAATCCGCAGCCGCGCGTTGGTAGGCGTCCTCGAGGTCCCTCATTGCTGCGTCGATTCCCGGCTTCGCATCTCGCCACGCTTCCTGACTGGTATTCTTAAATTTCTCGAGCTGTTGTTGGAGCGCCGCGCGCCTCTTATCCAGTTCAGCGATCTGCCGGTCGAGTTGCTTTCGCGCTGATCTGGCTTGGGGACCGGCTTTGGCATTCAATTCCGCGATCCTTCGGTTGAGCTCCCGCAGCTTGGCCTCGGCTTTTTCCTCATATTGATTTCTTTGGCGGGCAGCTTCAGATTCGTCAGTCGTTCGCTGCCCGGGAGCGGCTGGTTGCGATGTGCAAGAAGCCCAGGTCAACAAAATGAGGGGTAAAAGGAATAACAGCTTTCTCATCGTCGTCGTTTGCCTCCTTCCCGATACCGTCGTCGGGATGTTCCTTACAGGAGCAGTCTCCTTTGCGGCCGACGGAAAGCGTCACTCCGCGCGCATTTCTCCGCGCACGAACGAGACGCCCTTGGCTTCCGGACCAGCCGAGATAACGATTGCGCCGATGCAGAGCACCACCACGGCGAGGCTTCCCATGGATACCGAGTAGCTGAAGTGCTCGCCAAGCAGTGCCTCGATGTAACCAATCGAGGAAGCAATCAGTACTCCGAACTGGTAAGCCAGTCCGGGAAAAAAACCCCGGAGCTGGGGTGGCGACAGCTCGTTGATGTGCGCTGGAATCACGCCCCACGCCCCTTGCACCATAAACTGCATGATGAAGGCTCCCAGAGTAATCAGGGGTTGGTTAGGCGCCATGATCCATAAAGGGACAGCCGCCAATCCGAGCAATTCCGCACAGACCATCGAACGCCGCCTTCCCTTGCGATCGGAGAAATGTCCAAACGTAAGGCCCCCCAGAATCGCGCCGATCATCGAGAGGCCGGTGATCAGCGCGGTGGCGTTCACACCGAAATGACGCTGGCGTTGAAGAAAGGTCGGGTACAGGTCCTGCGTGCCGTGGGAGATGAGATTCATTGCCGCCATCAAGACAACCAGGTAGAAAAACAAGCGCGAGTTCTTGAAGATGGCACGCCGGTAGCTCGACCAGTCGGTGCGCGACTCCCGCCACGCCTGGGGTTCCTCGACCCGCAGGCAAATCAGCATGGTCACGAGTCCCGGCGCGGCCCCCACAAAGAACATGGCGCGCCAGCCCCAGTGCGGAAAGACGGTATAGTAAACGATCGCGGCCAGCACGTTGCCGAGCGCATACCCCTCCTGAAGTAAACCGGAAAGGATGCCGCGCCACTTGGGCGGCGCGGACTCCATCGCCAGCGATGCGCCGACGCCCCAATTGCCCCCCATGCCAATCCCGTAGAGCAGCCGCAGAAGGAAGAATTGCGTGTAGGTCTGCGCCAGGCCGGACATCACTTCCATCAGAGTGAAAAACGCGACATTGGCCAAGAGCACCAGCCGCCGGCCGTAATGATCCGCCAACAATCCGAAAGCAAAAGCACCGATCGGGCGCATCGCCAGCGTCACGGTCAGCGTTAAGGCGATAGCGGGAATCGAGCGGCCAAAATTCTTGGCTACGGCAGAGAGAACAAACACCACCACGAAGAAGTCAAACGCGTCCAGCGTCCAACCCAGAAATCCAGCCGAAACGGCGTAGCGGGCGCTGCTGCGGGAATCAACAGGCAAAGTGGTGGTCCCAGTGTAGCGGTGCTCTCTTGGCAGCATGGTGGCTTGGTGGTTCACCTGGCTCTTACCACCAAGTCAGAAAGCCGCCAAGCGCGCAAGTGCATTCCAGATTCTACACCTGTTCGTGCCCTACGGCGTCTGGGCGCCGCCCACGCGATCGTGTCGCGATGTAAAATATGGTCGTGGACACACCTGTCAGATTGCCTCTCTTGCAGCCCGCCGGCGTGAATCAGCTTTCCCCCGCCGACGCCAAAATCGCCCTCTTCCGCTCCCTCTTTCGCGGACGCGAGGACGTCTACCCGCGCCGCTTCGAAAGCCGTAAGACCGGGCGCGCTGGCTATTCGCCGGCTTGTGCCCATGAATGGGTACAGGGAATTTGCGAAAAGCCGAAAATCAAATGTTCTGATTGCCCCCACCGGCATTTTCTTCCCGCAACTGACGAAGTCGTTCGCTGGCACCTCTCCGGCCAGGACGACCAGGGCCGCGATTTCGTCATGGGTGTGTATCCCATGCTTTTGGATGAGACCTGTTTCTTCCTGGCCGCCGATCTTGACAAAGCGGCGTGGCAAGACGATGCGGCCGCGTTTTTGGAGACCTGCCGCCGAATGGACGTGCCGGCGGCCTTGGAGCGGTCTCGCTCGGGCAACGGTGGGCACATTTGGTTCTTCTTCAACGAAGCCGTACCTGCCACCATGGCGCGTAAGTTGGGAGCTCTCATTCTGACGAGCACCATGGAGCGCCGACCGGACATCGGCCTGGATTCATACGACCGTTTCTTTCCAAATCAAGATACCCTGCCGCAGGGCGGCTTGGGCAACCTAATTGCCTTGCCACTGCAGAAACGCTTGCGGGAATCCGGCCGTAGCGTTTTCCTGGATGAACGATTTGCTCCGTTTCCCGATCAATGGGAGTTCTTGTCGTCGATCCGCAAAATCAGCCGTAGTGAAGTTGAACAACTGGTTCGCGTCGCGGAGGCCAAGGGACGAGTCGTGGGGGTGCGATTAGCACCCGAGGGCGATGAAGATGATGCAGCGCCGTGGATGGCTCCGCCCTCTCGGCGCCGGATTGACGCTCCGATCCTGGGTCCCCTGCCGGAAACCCTCGAACTCACCTTGGGCAATCAGATCTACGTTCCGAAAGAGGCGTTACCTCCCGCCCTGCGCAATCGCTTGCTCCGGCTGGCGGCGTTCCAAAATCCGGAGTTCTACAGAGCTCAGGCTATGAGGCTTGCGACCTACGACAAGCCGCGAATTATTGCTTGCGCCGAGGATCACCCTAAGCACATTGGATTGCCGCGCGGCTGCCTGGACGAATTGCTACAAACCCTGTCGGGCCTGAACATCCAACCAGTAGTCCGGGACCAACGCCACAGCGGCGAACCCCTGAATGTGACCTTCCAGGGCGAACTGCGTCCTGAGCAAGCCGTTGCTGCCCAAGCCATGCTTGCGAATGACACGGGAGTGTTGGCAGCGTCGACTGCGTTCGGAAAGACCGTGGTGGCCGCATGGCTGATTGCCCAACGCGGCGTCAGCACGCTCGTCTTAGTGCATCGGCGGCAATTACAACAACAATGGGTCGAGCGGCTTTCCACCTTCCTGGGAATACCGGCGCGCTCCATCGGACGGGTGGGCGGTGGCGCCAAGAAGCCAACCGGCCTGCTGGATGTGGCGGTCATTCAAAGCTTGATCCGAAAAGGCGTGGTTGATGATCTGGTGGGCAATTATGGGCACCTGATTGTCGACGAATGCCATCATCTCTCCGCCCAGAGTTTTGAACAGGTGGCGCGTCAGGCCAAGGCAAAGTTTGTCATGGGTCTCTCCGCGACCGTCACACGGAAGGATGGCCACCACCCGATCATCTTTATGCAGTGTGGTCCCGTGCGCTATCGGGTGAACGACAAGCAGCGTACGGCGGCTCATCCTTTTGAGCATAAGGTCATCGTTCGTCCGACCGACTTTCGTCCGCTACAACCAGCCAATCGCAACCTGCGGGTGCAATTCCACGAACTCTACGAAGAACTGATTGGTGACGAAGAGCGCAATCGGCTTATTTGCCAGGACGTGATCCAAGCCCTACGCGAGGGGCGCTCACCGCTGGTGCTGACTGAACGGAATGAACACCTTGAGTCATTGGCCGCTCAATTGGCGGCAGCAGTAACGCACTTGGTCGTGTTGCGAGGAGGGATGCGCAGAAAGGAACTTGGCGCCATCTCTGCTCGCTTGGCCGTCATCCCTGCCGAAGTGTCTCGCTTGCTTCTGGCAACCGGCCGTTATGTGGGCGAGGGTTTTGACGACGCCCGGCTCGATACTCTCTTTCTGACGCTGCCGGTTTCGTGGCACGGAACGATCGCACAGTACGTCGGCAGGCTGCACCGCCTCTACGACGGCAAACGCGAAGTGCGCGTCTACGACTACGCCGATCTCAACGTGCCGATGCTGGCGCGAATGTTCGATCGCCGCTGCCGAGGCTACGAAACGATTGGCTATGCCATCGAGCTTCCCGGTAGCGCCGTGCCCGGCTGGCCAGCGGACGTGGCACTTCCCATCGATCCACGGTGGAAGAGCCAATACGCCTCGAGCGTGCGTCGCTTGGTGCATGATGGCGTCGATTCTTCCTTGGCAAGTCTGTTTGTCGATGTTGCCGCCGTCCCCCCGCCGAACGCCGAAGGCGCCGACCGAGCGCGAAGCGCCACGGAGGCCTTTCTGTACCAGCGACTCGAAACCTTGCCCGCAACCGCAGGGAGGTTTCGTTTGAACGTGGAGTTGCCGATTCCGTTCGATGGCTGGGGCCGCATGGAAGTTGACCTGCTCTGCGCGCAGTCCAAAATCGCCATCGAATTGGATGGCGGACAGCATCTCGGCGACCCAGACGCCTACCGGCGTGACCGTCGCAAGGATGCGTTACTTCAGGAGAACGGCTATCTGGTTCTCCGCTTCCTCGCCGACGATGTCGGCAGGTATCTTGATCAAGTTCTAGACGCAATCCTGCGGGCTTTATCACATCAAGACAAGGTGAAGACCGGTTGACATACCGTTCTTGTGAGGATTTTGGCCAACTGTTATGCTTAGTTCTGCATGGTACGGCATTATCTGCACACGCTTATCCTGGTTGTGGCCTTCCTTGCGGTTCCCATATGCGCAAAAGGGGCAACGGATCCGGCAGCACCGGGAGTTCCTAACTTCCATCAGGTAAACGGAAATATCTACCGGGGCGCCCAACCCACGGCCCAAGGCTGGGCCAGCTTGAAGCGATTGGGCGTGAAGACTGTCATTGACCTGCGCCGCGACGGCGAGCATTCCATCAAGGCCGAGCAGCGGGCCGTGGAGGCGGCGGGCATGCACTATATCAATGTGCCAATGAGAGGCATCGTGGCGCCCAGGGATGGAACAGTTTTCAGGGCGCTGGCTCTGTTGCAGTCAAGCGACGCCGGGCCCGTGTTCGTACACTGCCGGCGGGGAGTGGACCGGACCGGGGCTGTGATCGCGTGCTACCGGATCGCGCACGACGGCTGGCCGAATCAGAAGGCGCTCGAAGAGGCTAAGGCTTATGGAATGCACTGGTTTGAGGTTGGCCTGAAGCGCTACGTTTTGAGATTCTCACCGCCACCGCAGCGCGTTTCAGCCAAAGCTGCTCCCAGCCAGGCATCGGAATCTTACCTCAAGTAAGAGATTGCTTCCTTTCTATCCAAACTACACGCTCACAAACCAATAAGGAATTACTCGGCCTCGGCCAGACATTGGGCCATCCCCACGCATTGTGTGCTGTCCTTGGTGGTTTCGGTCTTGATCGTGGGTGTACGCGCCTGCCTCGACTCGGCCATGGTGGCCCGTTTGTTCGAGGAGAATCCGGTTTAAGACCGCTACTGCCGGCCCAACGCTGGGGCTCGGCGCTACCCTAGGGCTAAGGTGCTACGTTCTGGGAAGCGTTCCCGGCAGTAGCGTCTAAGTTCTTGGCTGTCTGGTACATTTTGTCGCTACCTGCCTTTGGCGCATTACCCTTTGTTTTCTTAGACATTCCCGGTTTGTTCCGTGAATTTTGTTGTTTCGGCGGCTCGAGTGGCGCCCGGTTCTCTGCCGGAGTGTCGGTCGCCGCTTCCTCGGACGTAATGTCGAGGCCCAGCATCCGATTGATTTCTTCCATTTCGGGGTCCGTCTCGGAGTCCTTGCTCCCTTTCAAACCCGCTTCTGCCATCAGAACGTTAAGCGAGTCGTCGATATGTTTTTTGCGGATGCCCAGGATGATCTTCACCTTGCGGTCAATCGAGCGGTCGAGCGAGCTTTCCTGGCGCAGCATCATGCGCCACGTGTCGCCGGCCGGAGCCAGGCAGGCGTCGCGCTCGATGGCGGCTCTCTCGGCGTTCACCTTTTCGGCGTATTCGAATTCCAGCTCGACGGCGGCGATTTCCTCATCCAGGAGGCGGAGAAGTTCCTGGCGGTCGGGCACGCCGGGTTGGCTCGAGTCCGAGAAGAGGCGGAGCCGCCTCGCGATCAGAGCTATCCGCCAGCCCATCCTGCCGCGGTAAAGGCGCTCGATTGTCGATTGGCCATTGCGGATTGTCGATTGCCGATTGTCGATTGCTGATTCGCCATTGCCGATTGTCGATGGCTGATTGCTGATTGCCGGTTGCTGATTGTCTATTGCTGATTGCGCGCCGCTTGTGAGGCCATCCTTCGCTGGTTGCGCGGACTCCGGGCCTGGGGAGAAACCGCAGACCTCAACGGCGGAGGTCTGCGCTACCAGGGCGTGAATGACTCCCAGCGTGGAGAGAATCCTTCGCAGACGCACGCCCTCGTCGCTTGGTTCCGCCAGCGCGAACTCGAGCATTTCCGGGTGACTGGGATCGAACGTGGCGTTGTCCAGCTCGATCTCCCGGCGGTGCTGCTTCTCTTCCAGCTCCTGCAAGGCGCGGCGCATCACCCCGCTTTGCATGCGCTCCAGCCTCGAGCGCCGCCAGTACAGCTTGGCCAAGTCTTCGATCTGTCTACACCAAAGCTCGTCTCCGGGACCGAAGGTGGTCAGGAGGTTCTCTTGCAGGACTTGGAACTCCTTGGGATCTTCGCCCAGGGCCAGCATGGCAATCTGGTGGTTCTGAGCGGCCGAGTAGAAGCCGTGTTTGAGGGCATTCATTTTCACATTCTCCTTTCCAGCCGGGCTGCGGGGTCCGGTGGCATGTTGGGCGTTTTCGCGGAAGACCTTGAGTATCTCAGGAGTGAGTTCGGGCGGTTTTCGTAAAGGCATAGTTTCTCCTTAGCATAGTTGGATGATCGAGGAAGGGCCCTTCCTCGAAGGCTAGGTGCGTTCATAGGTCCAGGCTAACATAGGCTCGTCGACTTGTCAAGAGAAAAATGCGACATGGCTAGGCCATCGCATAGCCCCAGTCTTCTTGTCCACATTGCGATCTGCCTGCTGAGCGAGGACTGGCGGCTCTACCGCCTGTTTTGCGGAAAGGCGGAGCCGCAGTCGGCAAGGAAATCAGCTCTTCATCTGGAAAGCTTTGATTCGGATTCGAACCCTTCAGGGTGGGGCATGTAGGGGCGGCGCCTCGGCTACTAACCATTGCGACGTAACCGGGCGACGCGCATCTAACTGTTGAGGACTCCACATCCTCCCCTGAGCGATTGCGAGGGGCGTGATCCGGCAGGCGGAACTCATCGATTGTTGTAGCGAAGCGGGATTCTGAAGGTGTGCTGCAATAACACGGGGAGTTCCGTTCCCGAAAGGAGACGAACATGGCAAGCGAGAACAACGATCAATCTATCCTTAGTCACATTAACCGCATGGTTGAAGAAGAGGAGCATTTGTACAAGCAGCCTGAGCTGACAGGTGACGATCGCGGCCGCTTGGCCAAGCTAAAGGTCGAACTCGATCAGTGCTGGGACCTGCTGCGCCAGCGCCGTGCACTGCGAGAGTTTGGGGAGAACCCGGACAAGGCGAAAGTGCGTCCAGCCGAGATTGTCGAAAACTACGAGCAGTAGGGCGCGAACGGGATCGAGAACGGAGAAAAACCCTTCCACGACGGAATCCAGCCGGCCGGAAAGCACTACGCCAGTTGGCGACTAGCTGACTTCCCAGGCCGAATCCTCGATGGCGCCGGAACTATCTGAGTGGCCGCAACGTGGAGTGAAATGAGCGAATAGAGTCATCTATATTCCGTTAAGCGACCACCCCTCTATGCCGGTGGAGCCATGTCCCGCTTCCACACGCTGCGCAGCACCCCCAATGCGATGGGTAGAGCACCGACGAGGATGAAAGTCATATCCCCCGCCATGCGCGCCCATTCCAGCTTGTGAAAGAGGCCGCCCATAAGGAAATTCAGGCGACGCGCGTGCCAGTACCCATGGACGATGGAGTCCCAGAGCTGGAGAACGCCTCCGGGAAACAGGTCCAGGAGGATCATCAGGGCGAGACCCACGTTAGCACCCCAGAAGCCCACCCGGATGAACTTTTCGGTTCCCTTCCAGACGGCGTCGGACTGCATGGCCCGCAAGCAAAAGACCAGGACCGCCAGCGCCAGCATCCCGAAGACGCCAAACAGGGCGGCGTGTCCGTGGTTGGGGGTGAGCGTGGTGCCGATCTCGAAGTAGGACACGATGGGCAAGTTGATGAGGAAGCCGAAAATCCCTGCGCCGACAAAGTTCCACACTCCGACCGCCATCAGGAAATAGATGGCCCACTTCTGGCTGGTGGCGAATTCCTGGCCGCATTCGGAGCACTGCGCGTTCTTCAGCTTGATGAAGTCCCAGGCGTCCAGGGTGAGAAGCGTCAAGGGCACAACCTCCATGGCAGAGAAGCACGCCGCCAAGCCCATGTTGAGCGTCCCCTGACCGGTGAAATACCAGTGATGGCCCGTACCAATGATCCCGGCACTGAGGTAGAGGATGGCGTCGAGGTAAATCAGGCGCGTGGCAGTCTTAGTGGTGACCACGCCCATCTGGTGGAACATGATGGCCACCAGCACCGTGGCGAAGAGCTCGAAGAATCCTTCCACCCAAAGATGGATGATCCAGAAGCGCCAGTTATCAATGACCGCGAAGTTGGTGTGGGGGCCATAGAAGAGCGCGGGCAGGTAAAAGACGGGAATGGCCACGGCGGCGTAAAGGAAGAGTGCGGATAGCTCACGCCTGCCAGGACTCTTCATCGCGGGTTTCAAGGCCCGAAACATCAAGAAAAGCCAGAAGACAAGGCCCACCGCCAGCAGAAGCTGCCAGAACCGCCCGAGATCCAGGTATTCGGAACCCTGATGTCCGAACCAGAACCAGAGGCGCCCCAGCTTGTCGTTGATGCCCAGATACTCTCCGAAAAGGCTGCCGAAAACCACTACGGCTAGCGCGCCAAGGAGCGCGTAGACGCCAGCCTTTTGGCCCTTGGGCTCCTCGCCGCCCACCCAAGGCGCCAGGAAGAGGCCTCCGCCTACCCAGGCCGTGGCGATCCAGAAGATGGCGAGCTGGAGGTGCCAGGTGCGTGCCAGAGTGTAAGGCAGGAACCGAGCGATGTCGAAGCCGTAAAAACCTCCTGGCTCCACACGGTAGTGGGCAATCGCGCCTCCGAGGAATGATTGCACCAGGAATAGGAGCGCCACCACGGCAAAGAACCACCCGGTGGCCCATTGGCTGGGCGTCAGTTTCAGCGGCGTGGGAGCGGAGTGCGTGATGTGGGCAGTGTCGCCCTCACCCTTCCAGCCCAGGTAGTCAAACTTGCCGACCACGAAGAGGATCAGGCCCAAACCCCCCAAGAGTGTGATGAGGCTCAGGGCGCTCCACACATAAGCCTCGACGGAGGGGCGGTTGCCTACCAGGGGCTCATAAGGCCAGTTGTTCGTGTAGGAATAGTCCTTGCCGGGCCGGTTCGCCGACGCAGCCCAAGCGGCCCACGCGAAAAAGGCGGTCAGCGCTTTGAGCTCCGTGGGGTTCTTGATATAGCTGGCAGGCAGTCCCGGGGCGGCGCCCTTCTCGGTGAAGTAATTGCTCCATTCAGCCGTCTGGCTGCGAAAGGCCGCCACCTCTCCGGGAGTAAAGAGCAGCGTCCGCGAGGCCGGTTCGTACCGGTTTTCCTTGAGAACCCTCCGCACCTCCGCGGACGCGACGATTTGCTCATCAGGCGAGAGCTGTGGGAAGGGTTTGCCATACTTCTCCACCGCGATCGTATCGCGAGTCACCTCGCTGAGCCGGTGCAGATACTCGGCGCTGTAGTCGGGACCTAGATATGCCCCATGACCCCAAAGGGTCCCGTGTTCCATGAGGCCGTATTTGAAAAAGACCTCCTGGCCTTTTTGGATGTCGGCTCCCGTGAACACTGCATTTCCCGCTGCATCCACGGCCTTTTCGGGAATGGGAGGAGCGTTCGTGTAGGTTAAGACGGTTACGAAAGATAGAACCGAGAAACCGCCAATCATGACGAGAATCGCCGCGTGTCGCCACCACGGAGAGAGCCCTATCGCACTACCGGACGTGTCTGCCATTTCATGCCCCCATTTAATTGTCAGCCGGGATTTCCATTTTCGATCTCAAGTACATCGCACAGTCAGTTCCTTATAGCATTCCTCTTCCGCCGGCGGCGCCGGGGCTTTCGGAGATGGGCGGAGCGCTCGAGGACATAGGTTGGAATTCCTGTCAGTGCGCATTTTCGAGCGCAATTGCCCGGGGAAACAGAATGTTGTTCTCAAGATGGATGTGCTGGTGCAGATCCGCCTCCAATTCCGCCAACGTTTTATAGAGTGTCTGAAAGCTCACGCATCCATCAGGCGGCGCCGTGTAGCCATTGCTGGACGCGCGGAGGGCACGCAGTGCATTGCCGGCGGAATCGTGCTCATGTTCCATCATGGACACCGGATTCTGCACGGCGCCGAAAGGCGCTGGAAGGATGGGCTCATTTTGGAGAACTGACTCCTCCATCCTTTCCACATACGGGAACAGGACCATCTCCTCCTTCAGCAGGTGTGTGGTCAGCTCCTGAGCCAGGCTCTGGAATATGGCGCGAAGTTCAAAAAGCCCAGGATAGCGCTCGCCATGAACCGAGCAAACCTTATCGAAGAGAGGGCCAAGACGAGCGATCGCTTCTCGGGTGTACTGGTGGTGTGTTGTCCTAATGTGGAAGATTAGATCGCCCAGCGGCTTCTTCTGCCAATCACTGTCTTTTGCGAGGGCTTGACCCGACTGGTCTGCCACTTCGAGCGCACCTAATACGTCGTCGACAGCGATGCTGGCCGAGTGGCAGGCTTGTTCGAGTGTCTGCTTGCCGCCGCAGCAATAGTCGATTCCCAACTTTTCAAAAACTTTTGCGGCGCCCGGCTTTTCCAGGGCCAATTCCCTTACGGTTTTTTCCGTCGTCACGCTCATCGCTTCCTCCTCGCGGGCCAAGGTCCGTGCCTTATGGCCCTGCTGATGTGCTGATGTTAGGGGAGCCATGACGGCTTGCCGATGACTTTTGTCACGGCTCTCTGAAATGGGCAGGTCAGGGGGCGGGAGCTACTCTGTTGAGAGGTTGTCGTCTTCGAGAGCCTTCAAGTTGTAGATGAGGAGATTGCGCCCATCGATCTTCAGGATTCCTTCGGCCTGTAAGCGAGAGAGATTACGAGATACCAATTCGCGGACCGTGCCAATTTGTGCTGCCAACTCCTGGTTGGTGATGGGGAGAGTAATTTCCACACCCTCAGCGGTCCGCTTGGCGGACTTCTGGGCGAGTCGAAAGATATAGGAAGCAAGCCTGTGGCGAACAGTGGTGAATGACAGTTCTTCAATGATTCCCACCAAGCGCCGAAGGCGCGCGCCAACGACCCGTAAGACCTTGAGAGGAACCTGGGGATGTGCAAGGCAGAGCGCCTGAAAATCCTGCTTGCTCAGAAAAAGCAGGGTGGCGTCGTCGGCCGCGGCTGCCGACGCCGGGTAGGCGCCTCCATCGAAGACGGGAATCTCGGCGATGGAACTGCCCGGGCCGTCAATGCTGAGTACTTGTTCGCGCCCGGTGGGAGAGCTCTTGTATATGCGGATGTTTCCGGACTCAACCACATAAAGTCCCGAGCAAGGTTCACCTTCGCCAAATACCATCTCTCCTGCCGAGTAATGGCGGGGAACCGTACGCTGGGTCACGTAACTCAACTCGCTTTCCGTAAGCCCGGAGAAGATGGAAACCCTCGCCAGCGTTTGCCCCAGTTTATTCGTGGAGTCCGGCATGGCGAATATTGTACCAGAGCACCTCGGCCAATGAGAATTTGTGTTCACGTTTCAAGTTGCTCCCCTCTGGCAGCGCACCCGACCATCGAATGCGGCGGGAAGTGGAATCAACTGCAAAACCGGATTGGGAAACGCCCTTCTACGCCTGAAACCGAGCCGGCCCAAGGCGGCGGGCCAATTGACGGGAAGCCAGGCCGAATCCTCGGCCGGGATCGCAACTGTCCAGCAAGGAACGATACCAGGCGGTGCTTTTATCGGAGTGGCCTTTCTCTTCTTTAAGGACGGACTTCCCTAGAGGCGTCGGAGCAACGGAATTTCTCTGATCGCCTCGCCGGGCTACGAAAATGGCGAGGGTGGGTCGGCGAGGCGATCAGAGAAGTTCCTTGGAGGGTCCAGCCCGGGGCAAGCTGCAATTTGCGCAGTCGTGGCCGAGAATCAGCCGGTCCAGGCTCCGCTGACGCCGTTAGGACGGAGCTTAAGTGGTACTCGGCGGCCTACAGCTCCCTCGCTTCATAAGTACTGTCGGCAGCTTGACGGAAGTGGCTTTTGCAGAGGGATTGGCGAATTTCTTGTAAAGCTGGCTCACAATCTCGCGTCCCAGGGCATCTGCGTCGACCTTCACAGTAGTCAAGGGAGGAACGGTGAAGGCTGCGTAGTCTTCTTCGTCAAAGCCAATGAGACTGACCTGCCGCGGAACATTAAGGCCCAGGTTCGTGAGCGCCTGTAAGGCTCCTAAGGCCATCTCATCGTAGGCGGCAAAAACCGCCGTGATACGATTCGATTGCTCAAAGGCCATTTCCACATTTAGATAGCCATTGGAATAAAAATTGTCAGAAAGAGTTTTGGTTTGACCGAACGGCCGTAGGTTGCTCTCACGGAGGGCGATCAGGTACCCGTTATATATATCGTTAAACCACTTAATGCTGATATCGCCGATGAAAAGAATGCTCTTATGACCGAGATCGATAAGGTAGCGGGTGGCGTCGTATCCTCCCTGCTGTAAATCCACAGATACCAAGTCAGCGGCCGGGTCGGCGCCTGAGTAGGTGCTGCCAGAGACTACAAACGGTATATTCGTCCTTTCTAGAGCCCGGAGAAAATTCGTGGAAATCAGGCCACTAATTATCATGCCGTCCGCCACAGGGCCCCCGTTGTTCGAAAAAGCGCGGTCCTTTAGAGGAGCCTCGAGTTGCTGACTTGGCATTTCCGGGGCGTAACGAAAGGTTCGAAACAGGAGCAAATCCCCCCTACGAGTACACTCGTCTTCCACAGCCTGTAGGACTTTCGCATGGAATGGTGTGCGAAGATTACGATTTGTGAGCAGGTAGTATATGACTCTGTAACCCCGCAGCCGGCTCTTCCGGGGGGCTGGACAGTAATTCAGATCTTGGATGGCTTGTTCAATCCGAGAGCGCAACCCCGGGTCTATTCCCGGGTAATTATGAACCACTCTGGACACGCTCGAGATGCTCGTATGGGTGCGTTCCGCAACGTCTCTTATGGTAATTTTGTGCGCACCGCTGGTCTTCATACCGTATCTCCCTGTTCCTGCTGTCGCGCCCCCAGATGAGCCGCATGAATCACCTCCATCTGGTCCGAGTTCAATCCCGAATGGCTTTGTCCCGGCCTGGCGGCCGAGAGGATGGCGCCTCGCGACAAAATACTTACCACAGTCGAAGTGGGGTTTCAACACTATTTCTGGAGTTTTCTGAAACTATTATATATTTCTGAGATGTTCATTTTTTTCTTGACAGTCGTTCATCGGCTCAGGTAGCATGCCGCACGATTTCTATTGCTGAGTCAGTTCCAGTGAATCACGACTTGAAGAGAAGGGAGGGATTATGAGGAACCTGCGGAAAGGTGTTTTCGCGGCGACGTTGGTATTCGCAACTCTGGTTTGCCCTCGACTCGCCGAGGCGCAGTCAGCCGGGACCGGTGCGTTGGTCGGGACGATAACGGATGTGACTAATGCACTTTTGCCTGATGTCAAAATTGAGATCACGAACGAGGCTACCGGAGAAAAACGCGTTGCCAATTCGGATCAGAACGGCAGATACGCGTTGTCATTGCTGATTCCGGGGAGTTATCGGGTCGAAGCCACGAAGAAAGATTTCAAGTCTGCAGTGGAATCGGGTATCCACGTCAACGTCACTGAAACGGCGCGGCTGGATATCGAAATGACCCTTGGCACCGTAACGGAGAAGGTTACGGTAGTGGGGAAACCCGGCATCGTTCAAACTGAGTCGAGCACGTTGGGGCGGGTGGTCAACGAGAGAGCCATGGAGGGACTACCCCTGGTGACTCGCAATTACACGCAGATTATCGGGCTTTCTCCTGGAGTGGAGGCTGACGTTACCAACGCCACGGCTTTGGGATCGGGAAATGGGGGCTTGTCTCCGGCGGAAGGCACTTCGGGCATCTTTGTCCAGGGGGCTCGCGCCACTGACAACAACTTTCAGATTGACGGCGTCTCTGTGGTCGATAACGAAGAGTGGGGCGGGAACAGCGGCGGCGCCGCGATTCCCAACCCGGACACGATCGAGGAGTTCAAGGTGCAGACCGGTCTCTATGATGCTTCCTTCGGTCACAATGCGGGCGCCAACGTAAATATCGTGACCAAGGGAGGCAGCAACCAATTCCACGGCAACGCGTTCGAGTTCTTCCGAAACGAGGACTTGAACGCCAACGATTTCTTTTTCAACCTCACCGGTCAGCCACGCCCGATCCTCAAGCAAAACCAGTTTGGTTACACTCTGGGCGGACCCGTTCAAAAAGACAAACTGCTGTTCTTCACGTCTTACCAAGGAACACGGCAAATCAACGGCGCTTCCACCGGTGCGGACACCACGTGTACTGCCGACATGGTCTCGCCGCCATTCACCAATGACCGTTCGGCTGCGGCCTTGGGCGCCATGTTCGCCGGGCAGGCGGGCGCTTACGGCGGCGTGCCCATTAATGCCGACGGATCGAACATCAACCCCGTGGCTCTATCACTGCTCCAATATAAGCTTCCCAACGGAAGTTATCTGATCCCGTCACCCCAGATCATTAATCCGTCCGCTGGGTCGCTGGCGATAGAAGGCTTGTCTACTTTTTCCGAAGCTTGTCATTTTAACGAAGATCAGTTCATGACGAACATGGATTATTTGCAATCCCCGAAGAGCAAACTCTCAGGCCGCTTCTTCTTCTCCAACGGAAACCAACAGGTGGCCTTTCCCTCGGGGACTATCGGAGCTGGCAACATTCCTGGGTCCCCCGAAACCCAGAACCACCACTATCGAGTCTTGTCGCTGACCCACACCTACACTTTCAACACCAACGTACTCAATCAGTTCGAAATAGGGTATGACCGCATCTTCTCTCATTCCGTGGCTGGTAATCCCTTTACGTATTCGACCTTCGGAATCAACACTGACGGGCTCCAGCAACTCAATGAACTGCCCAATATCATAATTGGTGGGAGCGCCATTGGCGTCGGCATGCCGATCGAGTATGTGCAAAACAGCTTCCAAGTTGGCGACTCGATATCCTATATTCACGGCCGCCATTTTATGCGATTCGGCGGCGGCACCGCGCGCCTTCAGAACAATTTCGAGGACTATAATGCGGGGGGAATTCTGCAATTTATCAGTTGGCCGGATTTCCTGCTCGGGATGAGCGGGACTCAGAACGGCAGCGGCGTCAGCAACGTGATTTTCTCGTTTCTTGCCGAAGGGCTCTTCGATCGGGCCTGGCGTGCTTGGGAGCATAATCTTTACTACCAGGACACCATCAAACTGGCAAGAACCCTTACTCTCAATGTCGGTCTCCGATACGAGCACCTTGGCTTGTACGACGACCAACACGGCCGAAATGCCTCATTCGACCCCGCCGTGGCCAATCCTAACCCGCCCGACGCAGGATCGATTGAGGGGTACGTGGTTGCATCGAACTATCCTGGGACGGTTCCGGCTGGCGTAACCAAATCGACCACTCCCTGGGCGGTGAAGGGAGATGGGACCAACACATGGGGGCCGCGCCTCGGTTTCAGTTGGCAGTTGCCGCAGACAACTCGGTTCGTTCTGCGCGGCGGGTACGGTACCTACTATTCTCGACCAACCGGTGAGAGCTTCGCTCTAAGTACCTTTTCAGCGCCATTCACTGCGTATGGAGACTATTTTGGAACCATCAATCAGAACATGACCCTCGCCGACCCCTTCCCGGGGCCGGTTCCTGTCATCCCCTCCTTTCCCGCATATACCCCGAGCAGTTCTATCAGCGAGGCAGGAGTTGGCCAAGGCTACCGGCCTGGAATTGTCCAGCAGTTCACCCTGAATGTCCAAACGGAATTGGCGAAGGATTTTTTGGCCGAGGTGGGATATGTAGGTACTCACGGCACCCACTTACTCGAAATGATTTCTACTAATCAGGCACTCTCGGCCACCCCCGAGAACCCTATCCGGGGTGTCACGACGAACACGGTCGACAATATTCCACTCCGGGTGCCCATTGAGGGTATTACTCCGGCTTCGCTTTCCATCGTAGAGTCTGAAGGATATTCGTGGTACAACGCGCTCGAAGCCAGTCTTACCAAACGATTCAGCCATGGTCTGCAGTTTCTTGCCTCCTATACGTTTTCGAAAACGCTGGACACCTCCGGCGCGAATGTCACCAGCTCTGCCGGCACGTATGGCAATGTGATAGGCGATCAAAATAACCCAGGACAGCGTTACGGCCTCGCCGACTACGGCCGGCCCAACCGGTTCATGTTCAGTTTTGTATACGACCTTCCCTCGCCCAAGACTAAGGGGGGCCTCGTTGGCCACCTGCTTGGCGGCTGGGAAACCAGCGGAACCGTTACGATTCAATCCGGCCAACAGACCACCATTCAGTACACCAACGCGAATAACGTCTTCGGTATCCAGGGCGACCGGGCTTCCCTGGCGCCCGGCTGCTCCGATCGCCAATTATCGATGCCTGGCGCAGTGGATAAGAAACTGAATGCCTTCTTCAATGCGGCTTGTATAACGTCGCCCGCGGTGATTGGCGCCGACGGAATTGGCACAGGATTTGGCGATATCGGTGTTGGGGCTGTGCGTGGTCCCGACCAGAGAGACGTCGACCTAGCGATCATGAAAAGGACCCACATTGGATGGCCTGGAGAGACGGCCAACCTTGACTTTCGTATAGAGCTTTTCAACGCGTTCAATACCCCGCAGTTCGCCGGTGCGGACAGCAACTATAGTGATCCTACGTTCGGGGTGATTTCGTCGACGTCTGTAAATCCCCGGGTTTTACAGCTTGCGCTGAAATTTAACTTCTGAGTGCAGCACGAGCAGGTGGCGCGGCGCGGCCCTCGGCCGCAACCAAAGTCAGTAGAGCATTATCAGCTCCAAGGGAGAGGGCTGTATCTCCCACTTGGGCTGCACGAGGAAGTTTCTGATGAAGGCTGCTGTTTGGAATCGGGTGATTAAGCGGACCTGGATCTGGGCCGCATGCTTAATTGTGGGCGCCTCTGTCGTGGCCGGGGATCAGGCGACCCAGCCACCGCCCTACGGTGTGCGCGTCGAACGCGTCTGGATCCCGATGAAAGACGGTACCCGGCTGGCGGCCGATCTCTACTTTCCGCAGGGAGCCAAGTCCGGCGAGAAATTCCCCGCCCTCCTGCAATACCACCCCTATCGCAACCTCGACGGATGGAGCAGGCCGGAGTGCGAGATGTTCAGGTTCTTTGCTGGTTACGGCTACGTAGGAGCTTGCGTCGAGATCCGTGGCACCGGAGAGAGTGAAGGTCAAACTCCCGACCGGGAGTACTCTGAGCAAGAGTTGAACGACGGCATGGAAACCATTGCTTGGCTCGGTCGCCAAGCCTGGTCGACAGGCAAGGTCGGCATGTTCGGAAAGTCCTGGCTGGGATTTAATACAATCCAACTGGCCATGCGACGCCCCCCGGAACTCAAGGCGATCCTTGCCACCGATGCTACTGAGAAATTATATAACGGTGACGTCCGTTATATAGACGGTGTAATGGATAACTGTGGTTGGGCAGCCGATATTGATCACGAGACTGCGATCACGCGGGCTCCCGACTTTCCCACCGACCCCAAGACCCTGCATTTTCGTTTCGACAACCCGCCTTGGGAATTGGTGTATCTCCGCCAGCAACGCGATGGACCGTTCTGGTCGCAGCCCGAGAGGCCGCTCGACGCCATTCAGGTTCCAGTTTTCCTGATCGGCGGGTTCTTCGATGGCTACCGCGACACCGTCCCGCGGATGCTGGAGCAGTTGAAAGTGCCCGTGAAAGCCATTGTTGGCCCCTGGAATCACGACTGGCCACACCACGCCGTGCCGGGTCCTGAGATTGAATGGCGGGAACTCGCATTGCGGTGGTGGGATCAGTGGCTGAAAGGGAGGGATACCGGCATCATGGCCGGACCCCGGCTGTCAGTTTACATGCGGCACTGGTACCCGCCCGATCCGAGCCTCCTGGAAATTCCCGGGGAGTGGCGGAGCGAAGCAGGTTGGCCTCCACAGGGCCTACAGTCTAAAATCCTTTACCTTCGCTCAGACCATTCGCTTGCTGGTGAGGTTCCCGCTGCGGGCGTTCACCTGCTGAAATACATACCGTCCGCCGGGATCAGCGCCACGGGAGCGCCCCACAATTGGTGGGGTGACTTGACCCCGGACCAGCGGCCTGCCGACGCGTTCAGCCTAGTGTATGACTCCCCACCGCTTACAGAGGACACTCCGATCCTGGGCAGGCCGGAGGCTTGGCTGGAAGCGTCTGCGACGGCGCCGCAAGCCGACTGGTTCGCGCGCCTCTCGGATGTGGCCCCAGATGGGCAAGTCACGCTCGTAACCGGGGCCGCGCTGAATGGCGCGCAACGGGAGTCCATGAGCCAACCGGAGGATCTCGAACCGAATCGGATCTACTCGCTGAAAATACTGTTGCATTTCACCTCCTGGGTTTTTCCCCGCGGCCACCAGATAAGGCTGGCAGTCTCCAACTCGCTTTGGCCGATGATGTGGCCGACGCCCTACGCTATGACTACCTCACTGCAATTGGGTGGGGATCGGGCGTCGCATTTGGTGCTGCCGGTCGTTTCGGCTGAGAGCCCTTTGCTACCACCTCGCTTCTCCGCGCCGTCCGGGAGCCCGGAGCCCAGGTATGCCGCCGCTCCATGGAGCTTGCAGACCTTTGAGTTTGGCAAGCCGGCAAGATTTGAGTCCGGGGTCAGCGGGACAGAGAAGTTTCCTTGGGGGCAGAAAAGCGAAAGCGGCCGCCTCACTTACCAGATCCAGGACGACCATCCCGAGGCGGCCTCCTACCGGGGAGAATATGAAACGAGTGTGCAACTCCAAAACCGCAAGGTCGTCTGGCGGTCCCACTTTGATTTGCACAGCGACCAGACGTACTTTTACTTTCAGTTCAAACGGGAGTTGATGGAAAACGGCAAACTCATCCGAGAAAAGACTTGGAAGGAGACCGTCCCTCGTGACCACCAGTAGATCATTGCAAATTATCATGGAGGCGCAGTAATGTCCGACTTATACAGCGATCTATCCCACGCCTTGATCGCGGGCAACATTGAAACCACCAAGAAGCTGGTTAATCAGGCTCTGGCCGGGGGGACTGACGCCCAAACGGTCCTCGAGGGCGGACTTCTACCCGGTATGCACAAAGTTGGTGAGCGGTTCAAGGCGGGAGAGATGTTTATTCCTGAAGTGCTGCTCTCGGCGCGCACTATGCGGGCGGCCATGGATATCCTCCACCCCTTTCTGACGGCGAATGGCGGGGTGGGCGGCGCGGGCACCGTCGTTATCGGCACCGTGGAGGGGGACCTTCACAACATCGGCAAGAATCTCGTCGCGATGATGCTGGAAGGCGCCGGGTTCCGCGTGGTTGACCTAGGCATCAATGTCAAGCCGCAGGTCTTTGTCCAGGCAGTCTCGGAGCACAAGCCTGAAATTGTGGCCATGTCAGCGCTGCTGACCACCACGATGCTCAGAATGGCTGAAACGGTTAACGCCCTCAAGGAAGCCAATATGAGGGACCGGGTCAAGATCATGGTGGGCGGCGCGCCGGTCACGGATGAGTTTGTGAAGAAGATCGGCGGGGACGGCTACGCCTCCAACGCTGGTGCGGCAGTGGACAAGGCCAAGGAGCTGCTGGGCCGGTAGCCTCATAACTTGGCCAATTCTCCTGACTGCAATTACCACTGAATATGCCTTTGTTTTGTATCCACAGACATGGAAGTCATGGCCACGGTCACCCCCGCGGAAGCGGGAGGCGAGGCCAGCTCACAAGAACTGGATTCCCGAGTTCGCGGGAATGACCAGCGTGGGTGATTTTCGATGGAACGTTCGAGGGAGGCGGTAATATGAACACGGGCTTCAAATCCCAAGTAGTACCGGAGTTTCGGCTTTTAGCGGAAGACCAGATCCGCGAGTTCCACCGCGCCGCTTTGGAAGTGAACGAGAAGATCGGCGCGCGGATCGATAACCAGGAGGGCGTCGAGCTTCTCCACCAGCACGGCTGCCCGGTCGGCGAAGGGAATATGGTGCTCATTCCCAACGGCTTGGTGGAGGAATGCCTGCAAAGCGCCCCGTCGCGCATCGACATTTATAACCGCAAGGGCGAACAGGCAATGCGCCTGGAGGGTCGTAACATCCACTTTGGTCTGGGCACTGATCTGATGAACACCTACGATGTCTACACCGGCGAGCTGCGTCCATCCCGGCTCGAGGATGTCGCGACCGCCTCACGGGTGGCGGACTATTGCAAGCACATCGACTTTGTGGCTTCTAGCGCCATGCCGCACGACGTGCCGACCAACATCGCCTACCTGCTGAACGTCAAGACGATGTTCGAGAACACGGTCAAGCCTATCTTTTCCACGGCGGCGGGCCTGGAAGACCTCGAGTTCATTGTCGAGATGGCCGAGGCGGTGGTTGGCGGTGTGGACAGGCTGCGGGCCAAGCCCTGCCTAATCCACTACTCCGAGCCCTCACCTCCGCTGGCGCATTCCTACGGCGCCGTTCGGAAGCTGTTCTACTGCGCCGAGAAGGGCGTGCCCATAATGTACGCACCCGCCGATATCTTGGGTGGCAGCACCACCGTCACCCTGGCGGGCGGGATTGTTCAGGCGCTGGCGGAGGCTCAGGTGGGCATCGTGCTGCACCAGCTTCGCTGCAAGGGTGCGCCGATCATCTCAGGCTGGGGCGTGTGTCCCATCGACATGCGAACCTTCGCCTTCTCTTACGGCGCACCCGAGATCCGGTTGACCAACTCCGCTTGCTCCGACATCTTCCACTGGTACGGCATTCCGTCGTGGTCCACCTTGGGCACCGACGCGCATGTCTTGGACGAACAGGCGAGTATGGAGCACGCCTTTAACATACTGATGGCAACCCTGGACGGCGCGAACCTTATCCATGACTTGGGTTACATGGGACAGGGGCTCATCGGCAACCCGGCGATACTCGTCATGTGCGACGAAATGATCTCCTACGTCAAGAGATTGGTGAGGGGCTTTGAAATGAGCCGGGAGATGATGGGGATCGAGCAGATCAGGAAGGTCGGGGCCGAGGGCACCCACTTGCAGGAAGAGCACACGCTGAAGTACTTCAAGCAGGAGTTGTGGCTGCCTTCGCTGGTCAATCGCGACGACATCGAGGTATGGAAACAGAAGCAACGCCGCACTTACGGCCAAAAGGCGGTCCAGAAGACAATCGAGATTCTCGAGACGCACAAGCCCGAGGAGTTACCTGGGGACATCAAGAACAAGATGGAGGCGATTGCGGAGCGAGCTCAGGAGGCACTGATGGGAATTCACTTTGTGTCCTAGGTTGCTCAGCTATTTTCAGCCGGGCAAAAACTGAAAGCGGAAATTCTGGCTTATGCATCCTCTTGACTCACTCCTCAAGCCCCAATCCATCGCAGTGGTCGGCGCCTCACGCAAGCCCGGCTCGCTTGGCCGCCAGATTCTGCACCAACTGATTGAATTCGAATACCGAGGCGTGCTCTTCCCCGTAAATTTCCAAGCAGATTTCGTTCACTCGATGAAAGCTTATCCCTCGGTAAGTTCCATCCCCGACCTGGTCGACTTGGCGATTATCGCGGTGCCGCGCGAAGCAGTGCTGGCGGTTGTGGACGATTGCGGGAAAAAAGGTGTGAAAGCCCTGGTGGTCATCACGGCAGGTTATTCCGAGACGGGGGAACAAGGGAGAGAGATGGAGACCGAGCTGGGGGAGAGAATTCGGCGTTACGGGATGCGCATGATCGGACCCAACTGCATGGGATTGATCAACACCAGCCCGGCCGTCCACATGGACGCCACATTTGCCCCCACCCTACCGCTGGCCGGCCGTATCGCATTCATGCCGCAGAGCGGAGCGCTAGGGGCGGCTATCCTCGACATCGCCCAACAGCTCGACATTGGCTTCTCCTACTTCGTAGGACTGGGGAACATAACAGATGTCTCCAGCAACGAATTGCTGCTTTATTGGGAGAAAGATTCGAACACGGACCTGATCCTGATGTACCTGGAGTCAATCGGCAACATAAAGCACTTCATGCAAATTTCCCGCCACATCTCAAAACACAAGCCGATCCTGGCGGTGAAGTCAGGCCGAACGGCGGCGGGAGCAATGGCGGCCATGTCACATACGGGGGCGCTCTCGGCGCGTCAGGGTCTGGATATCGCCGCCGACGCGCTCCTGGAACAGTCCGGGGTCATCCGGGTGAACACCGTAGAAGAGCTTTTCGATTTGACTCTGGGTTTTTCCAAGAACCCCTTGCCGCGCGGCAATCGCCTGGCCATACTGACCAACGCCGGCGGGCCCGCCATCATGGCCACCGACACGGCGGTCAGCCTCGGCCTGCGGCTTGGCGAGCTTTCCCCGAGGACGCGCCAGGAACTTCGCCGCCTGCTGCCCCCCGAGGCTGCCGTTCAGAACCCCATTGACATGACTCCCAGGTCCGACCGCAGCAAGTACGATGCTTGCGCACAGATACTCCTCAAGGACGACGGCATTGACGCACTTCTGGTGGTGTTCGTTCCTCCCCTGATGATCGACGCTATGGACATCGTCGAAGGCCTGGAGGCCGTGCGGAAGAAGTTCGACAAGCCGATGCTTGGCGTGTTCATGGCCTCCGAGGAGTTCTTCCAGGAGCTGAACGAAAAACATCCCGGCCACATGGCCATCTACGTGTTTCCCGAGTCGGCGGTGCGAGCCCTGGCGGCGCTCGACCGCTATCGACAATGGCGCGCCAAGCCCATCGGCGAAGTGCGGAATTTTGACGTAGATCGCGAGGCGGCAGTGGATCTTCTGAATGAGGTCCGCCGCCAAGGACGTTCTGAATTGACTCCCCTGGAGGCGAAGAGGCTTGTAGAAGGCTATGGCATTTGCGCCGCTCGGGCTGCGATCGCGAAGGATGAGAAAGAGCTTGGCAAAGTTGCGCGAGGAGTGCGCTACCCGGTGGTGCTGAAAGCTGTCAGCCCGGGGCTTGTGCACAAAACCGAAGCCGGCGGGGTGAGCCTCGATATCCACACGGCGAAGGAGTTGATGGATGCCGCCCGGATGATGACGGAGGAGGTGAAGCGACGCCACCTGCGCGATACAGCCGTTGACGTTCAATTAGGTTTCCTGGTGCAGGAGTATGTGCGTGGCGGGCGCGAGGTCATTGTGGGTATGACTCACGACCCCAAGTTTGGCCCGCTGGTAATGTTCGGCTTGGGCGGAATCTACGTGGAGACCTTCAAGGATGTTGTCTTTCGCGTGCCGCCCATCACCGATCTCGAGGCGCAGGAGATGATCCGCCAGATTCGTGGCCACCGGCTGCTGGAGGGAGTGCGCGGCGAGCCTGCCGTCGATGTGGCACGCCTGGCGGAAATCCTGGAGCGTTTCTCACAACTCGTCGAAGATTTACCACAACTCGCCGAGATGGAGATCAATCCCTTGCTGGTATTTCCGCAGGCCGAAGATTTTCGCGCCGTGGATATCCGCGTGCGCTTGGCCGACAGGGGCTAGGGGCCACGTAGCGCGGACGTCTCGCACGCTGTGGTGCGGGCATCTCTTCGCTCCGCTCAGGGCGGGCTCTGCCCGCGCTTCACCGAATTCTCTTAGGGGGTCACGCGACCACCGGTCAGACTGAATGAAAATGGCAGGTCATCCATCTCTGGTGGAAGAGTCTCCCCTTACGCCGTTCCTGAAACGGCTTACTCTCTACTCGAGCGGAGGTCCTTTCTTAGATGGATATATCCTCGTCATTATCGGTATCGCCTTGATCCAGTTAGGTCCCCAGCTTAGGCTCAACAATTTTTGGGAGGGATTAGTCGGCGCTTCAGCTTTGGTCGGACTGCTGGTGGGCGGCGCTGCTTTTGGATTCGTTACCGATCTGGTAGGCCGCAAACTCATGTATCGAATAGACCCGATCGCCATTATCGTGCTCTCGGTTGCGCAAATGTGCGTAACCAGTGCAGGGGCACTGGTCTTGCTGCGATTCCTAATCGGGATTGCCGTTGGAGCGGATTACCCGATTTCAACGTCCCTCGTGGCGGAGTTCTCCCCGAAAAAATACCGAGGGTTCATGTTGGGATTTCTGATCTCCATGTGGTACCTGGGAGCGGTGGCGGCGGCAATCGTGGGCTATTCACTGCTGTCCTCAGGCCCGGTGGGATGGAGATGGATGTTGGGCAGCGCAGCCTTGCCGGCTCTCGTGTTGGTCATTGGGCGGTGGAATATGCCCGAGTCTCCGCGCTGGTTGATGAGCAAGGGGCGCCTCCTGAAGGCACAGCAAATCCTCAACAAAGTTTGGGGCCCGGAGGCGGACATCGACGATTTGCACCAGACTGCCGAGGAGAAAACCGACTTTCGAAAAATCTTTACTCGAGGGTATTACAAAAGGACCGTGTTCGTCTGCTCGTTCTGGATGTGCCAGGTCATCCCCGTTTTTGCAATCTATACCTTTGGACCACAAATCCTGGAGGCTTTTCACTTAGGGCGGGGGAACCTCTGGATTTTTGGTTATGCGCTGATTAACGTCTTTTTTCTCTTAGGATGTGTTCCGTATTTAGTTCTGATTAATGTCCTCGGTCGAAGGCCGTTGATCATTTGGAGTTTCGTATTCATGACTCTGGGCTTGCTGGTGTTGGGTTTGTTCCCCAAAGCTCCGGTTGGGGTCATCCTCTGCGGATTTCTCATCTATGCTTTCTTCGCCGGAGGATCCAGCGTCCTGGATGGGGTTTACCCCAACGAGCTATTTCCTACTGAGGTAAGGGCCACGGCCTTCGGAGTCGCCACTTCCGTCAGCCGGGTGGGAGCGGCCATCGGAACGTTTTCGGTGCCCTATTGCCTGCAAACATTTGGGATCGGCCCGACCATGCTGATCAGTACCGGAGTCACACTGCTGGGTTTGATCGTCTGTGTTTTGCTGGCCCCTGAAACCAAAGGGCTGACTCTGCAAGAATGCAGCGACCTGAAGGGGAACTAACAGCTAACCAGCAAATGGTATCGCTCCCAGACCTCTCGGGACCATATCATCTCAACGGCCCTGCGCACGTGCGCCCGTTTGTAGGCCGTTCCAGCGCCCCGCCGAAATGAAAATCCCCATCCCCAAAAAATTAACCATCTTGTCATATTCCTGATATATTAGTGCCAAATTCGTTTAGTGTACTCGTAAGTACACTTCTCGCGGCGCCTCCGAATTTGAAGCTCACGCCGGATGATCTGTACGTTGTTGAAACCCACAATTTGCGAGGTGTCAATGGAGCGCTGGCAACGCCGCCTGCACTTCCTCACATCCTGTAACCAAACCGTCACGAACTTTCGCCGTGGAATTTCGCTCCACGGTCACACCCAATTTTCCCGAGAGAACCTCGGGTTCCTCAACCACCACATCGACACAGTTCCCATCGTGGCCCAGATCACGCGCCACGCACTGGCCCGTTACCGGAGAGACCATGGGGAGGAGCTTGACTTCAATCGCGCCTATTGGACTGCTCCCTTGTCTCCCTCGGACGCTCGCGACCTGGAACGGAAGCAGATTCAGGACGCGCTTGGCCTCGAGGGGATCGTCTCTCTGACCGATCACGACAGCATCGAAGGCGTTATGGAATGGCAGGGCGGCGGAGACCCGGAGGGCTTGGTCTCACTCGAGTGGACTCTGCCTTATGGGCCTGCCTGGTTTCACCTGGGTGTACACAATCTGCCGCGAACCAAGGCTCAAGAACTGACTGCCCGATTGCTCGCGTACACCGCCTTGCCCGACGAATGCCAACTCCCCGAGTTGCTGGCGATGCTCGACCGGATTCCCGAAGTCCTGCTGGTCCTGAATCATCCCTTCTGGAAGATGGAAGCTGTCGAACACGTCACTCTTCACGCCATGCTCCATTCCTTCCTGCGAAGCTACGGGAAGTACATCCACGCCCTGGAAGTGAGTGGGCTGCGGCCCTGGCCGGAAAACCAGAGGGTCCTCGAAATGGCTGAGGGACTCCGCATGCCGGTAGTGTCCGGGGGCGACAGGCACGGATGGGAAGCGAACACCATGCTGAACTTGACGAGCGCCGGCAGTTTCTCCGAATTCGTCGAGGAGATCCGCCAAGACGGACGGAGCGAGATCGCCGTGATGCCCAATTATCAGGAGCCTTTCGGACTGCGCATGATGCAGGTGGCCTGGGACGTCCTCCGCGAGTATCCCGACCACCCTAGCGGGCGCAGACATTGGGCCGAGCGGGTCTTTTTTGAGTGTGACGACGGGACGGTCAGGCCTCTTTCGCGTTGCTTCAAGAATGGTTTGCCGAAAGAGTTACGCCTGCTGACGAGTGCGATGGCGCAACTCGAACGGCAACCTTGGCATTCCCTGGTGCATGCCGCCTGGAGCCTGCGAGGCGCTAGCGACCGCATTCCGCCGAAGCGCCAGAGCAGAAGACCCGCAGCGCGTCCCGCTCTCCCGAGCGGTGAAGGGAGTGTCGCATGAATACTCTGCGCGTCGCGATGTTCACAGACTCGTTTCATGAGGTGAATGGCGCCGCCCACACTTGCCGGCAGTACCAAGCTTTCGCGGAACGCCGGGGCCTGCCCTTGCTGGTTGTTCACAGTGGACCCGAAACCCGGAGCTTCCAAAAGGGCTCGGTCAGCACACTCGAGTTGAAGCGCAGTCCGGCCACTTTCGCGGTGGACGTGGACTTCGGCTTCGATCCGCTGTTGTGGCGTTACTCACGGCGCATCGGGGAGGCACTGACGGCCTTCAGGCCGGATGTGGTTCACATCATCAGTCCGGGAGATTTCAGCATCCTCGGGGCTATCTGGGCTCACAAGTTGAGGATTCCGATCGTCGGTTCTTTCCATACGAATCTTCATGAGTTCGCTTCCGCCCGCCTTCAAAAAATCCTGCGTTTCCTGCCTGCGCCGCAGGGTCGCGCAATCTGCCGGGCCGTCGAACGAGCTTGTGGCAGAGGTCTTTTGAAATACTACGAGATCCCGCGCTTACTGCTGGCTCCCAATCCTGAAATCCGGCAATGGCTTGAACGCGGCACCGGCCGGCCCAGCCGCCTCATGCGGCGGGGAGTCGATATCGAGCTGTTCCATCCTTCGCGCCGCGACACAAAAGAAGACGGCGTCTTTCGCCTGGGCTATGTGGGAAGGCTGATGCGCGAGAAGAACCTCCGCCTGCTGGCGGAGCTCGAGCGCGCGATCCTGGACTCCGGCAGGACACAGTATCGTTTCGTAATCGTCGGGCAAGGCAGCGAGCGTTCCTGGCTGGAGCGGAATCTCGGCCGGGCTGAGTTCACCGGGGTGCTTCACGGCAACCACCTGGCTCGAGCTTACGCGAATATGGACCTCTTCCTATTCCCGTCGCGCAGCGATGCTTTTGGAAACGTCGTGCAGGAGGCCCTGGCCTCGGGGACGCCCGCCGTGGTCACCGATCAAGGCGGTCCAAAGTTCCTTATCAACTCCGGCGCAACGGGCTATGTGGCGGAGAGCGACCGCGATTTCATCGAAAAGACGATCTCTCTGATGACCGATTCGGAGACGCACCGGCGAATGCGTCTGGCGGCGCGGCGGTCCGCATGCGCGGCTTCCTGGGACACAGTCTTCGAGGAGGTGTGGAAGTCCTACGAAATCTGCCTGCAGCTTCCCGGGAAGAAGGCGACGGCGCCACGTGGCGAGCCTCTGGAGAGTGAAAATGCGGCGTAGCCTGGAAGCGACTCTCATCATCGAGTTGTGGAGCCGGGAGCCGAGGCGTCGAAGTCGCGTGTTTTGGCGAGAGAGTCTGAGTCGCCAACTGCGGAGCGCGGCAGCTTGTTGCCGCATCTCCCCCGCCAGCCTGCTCGCGCCTTATCGTCCAAGGTCAGCGCTTCAATACAGGTCCAGCCAACTGCCGCACTCCAGAGCATTTCACCCAAGAGGTGTCTATGAATTGTAATCCCGGCGCCCTCGACGCGCCGTCTCCTTCCGTTTTCCAGGTCTTACGAGCGATCGTTCAGCACCCGATCGAGACGATCGCGCGCCGCTGGAACTGGAAGTCGGCGGTACTCAGCTCCACCATTCGCGGGCTGATCTTCTTCGCTGCAAATCTGCCTGCGGGCCGCCATGCGGCCCTGGCGGCGCTTCTCACCGAGCTCACCTTCCGGGGTGTCGCCTCAGGCTTCTACGGGGCGCTCACGGAAGCCTTCCGCTGCGCGGAGCCGGAATGGGCTGCATCGCTAGTCGCCATGCTTCTGCTGCCGCTGGCGGGCCACTCTGCGGAATTTGTCGTCCATCTCCTTCGTGGCACTATGAAATTGAAGACGAGCATCATCGCCTCCGTTTGCTTCACGGCCATCTCGACCCTCTTCAATCTCTATGCCATGCGCCGCGGAGCACTGATCACGGGTGAAGGCCAGCAGACGCTGCGGAGCGATATGAAACGAATGCCGCGCCTGGTAGCCGGATTCGTAATCTGCGGGCCTCTGGCGGCTTGGCGGTGCATCGAGCGGAGGCTTAACCCTGTCCTTCGGCCACCTCTTTCCGTCCGCCGCGCGGCCCGTGAATCCTCCGACTAAGGACCTCCATGGCCATCAAGACCCTGCATGTAACCAACAACTACCACCCAACTTCGGGAGGCATCCGGACCTTTTATCTCGCGCTGCTCGAGGGGGCCAACCGCCTCCACCGTCCCATGCGATTGGTGGCGCCGGGGAGCGAAGACCGGGTGGAAGAGGTAGGGGACTTTGGCCGAATCTATTACCTCAAGGCGCCGCGAAGCCCCGTCTTCAATCGCCAATACCGCCTCATCCTCCCGCACACTTTTCTTCTTTCGCGCGCGGAGGGGCTACGGCGAATTCTTCGCGCCGAACAGCCCGATTTGGTGGAGGTCTGCGACAAGTACTCGCTCTGTTGGCTTGCCGGAGCGCTGCGCTGGGGGTGGATTCCCGGAGTGCCGCGCCCGACGCTGGTCGGTCTGAGCTGCGAACGCATGGACGATAATGTGAGCGCGTATATCTCCTCGGCGCCGGCCGCTTTGCGTCTTGCCGCGCTGTACATCAACAAAATCTACCTGCCGCTGTTTGATTTCCACATCGCCGTTTCGCAATACGTCTCCGCCGAGCTGAGGGGCCACAACCCGTCGATCGGAGACAGGCTCAGAGTCCGGCCTATGGGAGTGCACATCGAGAACCTGGGGCCACATCGCCGCGACCCCGAGCTGCGCTTTCGACTCCAGAAGGAAAGCGGCGGAAATAGCGCCACTGCGCTGCTGCTCTATGCCGGCCGGATTTCGCGGGAAAAGAATCTCGCCCTGCTGGTAGACATGATGGGGCATCTCGGAAGATCGCTGAGATTTGGACCGGCGGCAGTGCATGCTGGGGCCTTGCCTGATTGCCGCCTGCTGATTGCCGACAACGGATCGCTCGAGGGTTGGCTGCGACAACAGAACGCCCGAGTGGATGGGCGGCTGCGTCTCGTGGGACACCTCGACAGCCGCGAGGAACTGGCGCGATTGTTGGCCAGCGTTGACGTGTTTGTCCATCCGAACCCGCGGGAGCCCTTCGGGATCGGTCCGCTCGAAGCCATGGCCTCCGGCACACCGGTGGTAGCGCCGGAGGCGGGAGGCGTACTCGAGTACGCCGATTCGAGTTGCGCCTGGCTTGCCAGACCTGAGGGCGACGCCTTTGCCAGTGCGGTGCTCGAGGTACTGTCAAACCCCTTGGCGGCGCGTGCCAAAGCTGAAAAAGCACGCTTGGTTGCGGAACACCACAACTGGCCGAGCGTGACCGACCAATTCTTTGAAACGTACGAGGCCTTTCACACCGCACGAATCGCCCAAGGCGCAGAAGCGTTCGACGCACTGCCCCAGCAGGCTTGAAACCATAAAGAAGTGAGCGGACTTTCCCGAATTTCCTCGCCCTGCCTGGCCAGACCACGACAAGAAGAGTGATCGTGACGAGATGCCGTCTCGCGGCGCGCCCGTGGCCGGAAAATGAGAACCTGGCCCGGCCCTTCCCGCGAACTCCAGTTGCTCCCCGGGGCACATCTAACATCTGCCGACGTGGCGTCACGTGAATTGTGATCGGTAAACCCTACGCCGTTAATCGTGACCTAGGCCAAAACCTTCCGGTTTGTCGACGAGAACGAACCCGCTGGCGCGGGGGACGCTTGTCGCGTGCGCTAAGTTTTGAAACCTTCCTGTAAGGAGGAGTAGTCTGAGGTCATAAGGAGGTCCTTATGATTAGACTCCGCCGCATGATGCTGGAAGAGCTCCAGCGCCGTAACTACTCCGCGATTACCACTCGCAAGTATCTGCAGGTTGTGACGGCGAATGCAAAGAAGCGGGCCAGGCGGGGAGTCATCTCGCCAATTGCGGCGCAAAGCCGCCGCCGTGACGCCGTCAGAACTGCAGTGTGCTGGCGGCCTTCTGCATGCGATTGCGGAGGTCATCGAGCATGGAAGTGACGGCTTGCCGGGTTTGACCGAGAATCTCGTCCGCGAGTAGATTCACTTGCTTCCGGAAGGCTTCGGCACCTTCTTGAGCATCCGCTTTTGTGTTCGCCTGGAACTGCTGCTCGCATTCGCGCAGAGCAACGGCTGTGGATTCGAGCCGATTCGAGATTCTGGCACAACCAGCCTGCACGATTTCCTCGGTTTCCGTCCTGACCCGGCTGACGGCATTCCTCACCACGTTATTGCTTTGCACCACCAGTTCCTGGATGCAGCCGTCCCGTTGCAGGGCCAAACATCCTTTCAGCTCATCTTCCACTCCGCTCGCGATGCTGCGAACGGCGGTCAGGATTGAAGACTTAGCCTCTTCCAGCAAACCCTCGGTTGCGGACACCAACCTGGAATCAAGGCCGTATGGCCCGCCGACCGGCACAACTACACCCTGGGATTGCTCGGGCGCCGCCGGTTCGGGCGTTGCGCTCGCCTCAGCCATAGCCTCGCCGGCTGTTGGGGAATGGGTTGCCAAAGAAGCCGGCTGCTCCGGTGCCACTGCGGCTTCGGTCAGGTAAACTGCATTGTTCGCGCCGTCCAAGTTTCCACCTGCTATCACAGGGATCATGACTTCCGCCGTTTCAGGGTGGGGGCCCACAGAACTCGAAGTAATCGACAGAGGCAACTTTCCCACTCGCCTGGCGATTTCCTCATGAGTCACGCCCAATCGGGCAAGCTCATGTATCCAGATGGCTTGCTCGGAGGAGGTCAGTTCTTTGTGGTGCAAGTTCTCGGCCAAGGCGATCTCGATCGCCTCAGCGTCGTCCACGTCTTTTTCAATACAGGGAAGTTCGCTCAATCCCGCGGCGCTCGCGGCCTGATAGCGGCGCTGCCCGGAGATGATCCCGTATTTCCCAGAGTCTGGCAGAAATCGCACCAGCAGCGGGTTCAGTACGCCCATTTCGCGCACGGACTCGGTAAGCCTTTGTAAATCGCCTGCATCCCTCCGTGGCTGGCCGGCATTGGGCTCGATTTCCTCAATAGGAATCATGCGGCCAATGGCGATACCGCCTCGAGAAGTGATTTCCTCCACATAGTGAGCGTCATGGCGCATCTTTGCCGCCGGTGGCAAACCAGTAGGCTTAACGGACACGTTGCATAACCTCCCGTGCGAGTTGCGCATGTCCCTGACAGCGGGTTTCTCTTCGGTGCTCATGGCCCAACCATCAGAGTCCCTGTCGAAAGCGGAAGATCGCGAGTATAGCATGGCCGTTAGAAAGAATTAAGAAGCCTTAACACAGGGTGGGGGTTCAAAGTGATTAACCCCCAAGGGAGGCGGTTAAGCCTTCGCAGGGATTCGCTCCGGACAAGGCACCCAACTCCATGGCACTCCGACCAGCCTTCCACTCATAATCCTTCAAACAAAACCGACCCGGTACTTGCGTGCTCTAACGCAAGTTGGCCGCAGCCGGTATCGACCAGGTCGATGGAGAAGAAGCACCACACCGGGAAATTACCGTGCTTTTGCTCAACTACGTCCCGCAAGCCACCCGTGACCTTGCCGGAGCTCGAAAGCGAGCAAGTGCGGTTTTTCAGCACTCTGGTGTGAGCCTCGATTGGCACGACTGCGGTGCCGAGGACTCCCAGGTCACTGATGATCCGGCCTGCCAGCAAGTCGTCAGTCCCGAGAAGATTCAGTTCAGGATCGTGCCTCGTTTCAAAAGTGCGCCCGGAGTAGCGGATCGGGACACCATGGGTTTCGCCGTTGGGGACATTGCGACAGTGTCCGTCGGGAAGATCGAGGAGTTTCCCCTCTACGTCAGCAAGCCGCGTCCCGAAGTCTTCGGTTATGCCATCGCATATGAAATCGGGCACGTGCTGCTGCACCAGGCGCAAGACTCGCCTGTTGGAATCATGCGGGCATACTGGAGCCACGAGGATATTGAGCTGGCGGGCGCCCCAGGCATGGCGTCCACTCCGGGAGAAGCCAAAGTGATTCGCGCTGACATCCAGGCAAGATCGATGCAAGTTCAGGCGATGCGGCTCGCGCTTTCGGATTCTGCCAAGTAAGGAATCGGGACCCCAGTGAGCCCATAAGATCTCTTTGCGCTCTGCGGTCAAGACGGTGCTCGGAGAAATACCTCCTCCCTTGTCGCCTAGTGTTTACCGATAGCCGTCGAGAACAGTCCAATCATCCCATAGAGACTTGCGAGTTACTTGGGGATTTATGGCAAGAAATCCCGGGTGGATTCCGCCGGCGAATGCCACGCCGAGTTCTAAATCAACAGTCCGGCGAGCGCCGAGAAGCCGCAAGACAGCCTGTCTCGATGGGCGCCCCACCGGCGGTGTCTTACGGCATCCGGCGCAAGAGAATACGATTGCCACAAGTTGCCGTTCTTTGCGATCATGTGGGCGATGGAGTCATCAATAGAGCCTGGTCGAGGCGGTCAATGATAGACTTGGATTGCTGATAGTGACGAATGGCGGCCGGCGGCGTTCGAGCTGGTGTTTAACGGCGCCTCCTTTTCAGAAACAGGAATCAGCAGTCGAAAATCGGCAACTCGAGGTGGTGTGGGGATGGGACGCATGGAATCTCTGAAGCCGGAAGCGCTGTACCGTCGCTGTGATCCCGAGCAGTTCCAGTTCGAGACCACGGCGGAACTCGACGACCTGGAGGGGATCATCGGCCAAGCGAGGGCGGTGGAAGCTGTCGAGTTCGGAACCGCCATTCGGCGTGAGGGTTACAACCTCTTTTCGCTGGGGCCCTCGGGTACCGGAAAGTTCAAAATCGTGCGCGATTTTCTGATGCAAAAGGCGGCGAGCGAGCCCATCCCGCCCGACTGGTGCTACGTCAACAACTTTGATGACCCCCAGAAGCCTCGCGCCGTGCAGTTGCCGCCGGGCCAGGGGATGGGGCTGCGCCAAGACGTGGAGAAGCTGGTGGAGGAACTGCGCTCGACCATTCCGGTCGCGTTCGAGAGCGAGGATTACCGAACCCGCAAACAGGTGATCGAGGAAGAGGTGAAGGAACACCACGAGAAGGCCTTCGAGGAGTTGCGCCGGCAGGGCCAGGAAAAGGGCATTGCGCTGATGCGGACGCCTGGTGGGCTGGTGTTTGCTCCCGTGCAGAAGGACGAGGTCATGAGCCCGGAAGACTTCCAGAAACTTCCGGAGGCGGAACGGGAGCGGATCGAAAAGGATATCGCGGCGCTACAGCAGCAACTTCAGGCGAGCCTGCGCCAGGCGCCGCAGTGGGAGCGGGACGGGCGCGAAAAGTTGAAGGTGCTGAACCGGGAGGTGGCGATCTTTGCAGTGGGGCACCTGATCGACGAACTGCGAAAGAAGTACACTGCGATCCCTCCGGTGGTGGAGTTTCTCAATGCGGTGCAGCAGGATGTGGTCGAGAACGTGGAGGCGTTTTTGAACCCGCCGGAGTCGCCGCTTTCGGCCCTGACGGGCAATCCTCAGTCTCGCTCGTCCAAAACCGTGCCCTTCTTCCGCCGCTATTTGGTGAACGTGGTGGTGGACCACAGCGAGAGCAAGGGCGCGCCGGTGGTCTACGAGGATAATCCGACTTATCAGAATCTCGTCGGCCAGGTGGAGTATATGGCCCAACTGGGGGCGCTCTCGACTGACTTTGGCCTCATCCGCGCCGGGGCGCTGCACCAGGCGAGCGGCGGATATCTGATGCTCGACGCGCTCCGGGTGCTGTCGCAACCCTACGCTTGGGAGGGACTCAAGCGCGCCCTGCGGTCAGGTGAGATTCGCATCGAGTCGTTGGGGCAGGCCCTCAGCCTGATCAGCACGGCGTCGCTCGAGCCTGAGCCGATTCCCCTCAATGTGAAGGTGGTCCTCCTGGGCGAACGATCGCTTTACTACCTGCTCAGCCAGAACGACAGCGAGTTTAACGAGCTGTTCAAGGTGGCGGTGGATTTTGAGGAGGAGGCTGACCGCAGCCCTGCCAACGACCTCCTCTACGCCAAGCTAATCGGCCGGCTGGCGCGACAGGAGAAACTGCTTCCTTTCGATCGGGGTGGCGTGGCGCGCGTCATTGAGCAGAGCGCCCGCTTCACTGGCGACGCGGAGAAACTTTCCCTCCATAACCGGACGCTCTCCGACTTGCTGCGTGAAGCCGACTACTGGGCCCGGAAGGCGGGCGGCAAGGTGGTGGCTGCGGGCGACGTCGAGCGGGCTATCGACGCGCAGGTCCATCGCGCCTCCCGCGTGCGGGAGCGATTTCGGGAGGAAATCCTTCGCGGGACGCTCTTGATCGATACCGAGGGCGCCAAGATCGGGCAGGTGAACGGGCTTTCCGTAGTGCAACCGGGCCGATTTGCTTTCGGCCACCCCAGCCGCATCACCGCCCGCGTCCGCTTAGGTCAGGGCGAGGTGGTGGATATCGAGCGGGAGGTGGAGTTGAGCGGACCGATCCACTCGAAGGGAGTGTTGATCCTCTCAGCCTTCTTGGGCGCCCGCTACTCCTCCGACCGCCCATTCTCGCTCTCGGCCAGCCTGGTCTTCGAGCAATCCTACAGCGGGGTGGAGGGTGACAGTGCGTCCTCGGCGGAGCTCTACGCGCTTCTCTCCGCTCTGGCTGAAACGCCCATCAAGCAATCTCTGGCGGTGACCGGCTCGGTGAACCAGCGGGGCGAGGTGCAGGCAATCGGCGGGGTCAATGAGAAGATTGAGGGATTCTTTGACCTCTGCCAGGCGCGGGGGCTCAGGGGCGAACAGGGCGTGCTCATTCCGGCCTCCAACGTGAAGCACCTCATGCTGCGGCGGGACGTGGTGGAGGCGGTCGAGGCGGGCAAATTTCACGTTTATCCGGTGGAAACGATCGACCAGGGGATCGCACTTCTGACCGGCCTGGAAGCAGGGGAGCGGGACGGCGGGGGCAACTTTCCCGAAGGCAGCGTCAACCACCGGGTCGAGGGGCGGCTGATCGCCTTGGCGGAGAAGCGCCGGGCCTTCGGCCAGCCTTCCCAATTCCGAGGCGAGACATGAGCGAACGCGAAGGCGGGTTTACCCTCCGCCGCATCCTGGTGGCCCTGGACGCTTCCGCTCACAGCCTGGCGGCGCTGGAGGCGGCAGCAGACCTGGCGGCAGCCATGCAGGCGGAGATGGAAGGCCTGTTCGTCGAAGACATCAACCTGATAAGACTAGCTTCCTTGCCGTGCACGCGTGAGGTCCGGCATACGGCAAGCCTGGCTTCGCTCGATCTCGAGCAGATGGAGCGGGCGCTCAAAGCGCAGGCGGCCGAGGCCCGGCAGGCGCTGGCGGCGGCGGCGCGGCGGGCTCGTGTGCAATGGTCGTTCCGCGTCACGCGCGGGCACGTCGCCCACGAGGTGCTCGAGGCAGCGTCGGCCGCTGACCTCTTGACCCTGGGCAAGCAGGGCCGGTCCAGGAGCCCACAAGCGCGGTTCGGTTCCACCGCGCTCCGGGCGCTGGCTGGCGCTCCCGCGGCCTTGCTGCTGGTGGAACCCCGGCGGGTAGCAACCCATGGCACGCGCTCCGGCAAAGCGGCCGGAGCAGGTACTGGGGGCCGCCGCCCGGTGATGGTGGTCTTGGACGGTTCGGAAGGCGCCGACCGCGCTTTGGATGCCGCCGCACGCTTGGCCGAGGCCGGCGGTGCATCCCTCACCGTGTTATTGCTCGCGGACGATTCGGAGGCGGCACGGGACTTGGAACTGGCGGCGGCGCACTCACTCGAAGGACGGTCAATCGAGGTTCGCTGGCGCTCCCTTGCGTTGGCCGAGGGGAAAAATTTGCTTCGGGCCATCCAATCGGACGAAGCCGCGCTCGTGGTGTTGAGCCTCTCGAGTCCGCGGTTGCCTGAAGCGGCCGTCGGCAAGCTGCTCGACCACATCACCAATCCCGTTTTCCTTATCCGCTAACTGTAGGCGGCGGTAGTGGTGTCGTTCCGGATGCCTTGCGTCAGGCCCACCACGCGTGCTCGATGGCCGCGGATTTCCACTTCGTCGCCCAGATGTTTGACACCCGGTTTCTCGAATTTGTCGCCCAGAACCTGCGGTCTTGCCCAAGGAATCGCACCGGACTTTCTGCGTTGCCACCTCGGATTTCAAAGAGTAATCGCTCCATCTCGGTCGGCCTTCTTCAGCGCAGTGACGACGAAGTTGTCCTGCGTCCCAGGTTTTGGCGACGCACGAGTACCTTAATAGGTATTGACATCGTTTGTACACCGTTTCTCTTGACATCTTGGGCCTGCGAGACTAGTTTATACTCCGATATTCTCAGCTAACGCAATTGTACGAACGGCTGGAGGCTGCGGCTGCCCCGTATGTCTCTAGTGTGGTGTTCGCCGTTGCGTGAGGCGGCCATGAAAGCGCCGCGCTCCTCGCCTCTCTTGGTCTCTACGACGACCATAGGCAAGTTGGTCTTTTCCACTTTAGGAGGGCATTATGAAACCAAAAGTCTTGTTCTTCCTTTTCCTCGCCTTTCTACTTCTTCTGGGATCGGCCTCCGGCGCCGTCGTGTCCTCTGGAACCGGGACTCTGCATGGCACGGATACCTTTAGCTTTGACGTGGGCCAAGAGGGCGCAGCTCCCGTCAGCGTTTGGTGGGAGATAGAAAGCACTGGCCCCCTGGTGGCCCAGATGGTTCCGTATTGTGGCATCGTTAATCTTGGAGTGGTCGACTTCAACTCCATTACGATGGGGTACCTGCAGTCGCTGACGTATAGCACGACGCCAATCAACGGGACCCAGCTTGTTGTCGGCGACGTATTTGCCGTACTCACCTGCGCGTATCCGTCCGGCAACTATGCCAAGGTGAAAGTGCTTCAATCCGGAGTTGGCACATCTGGGACTGACCTGGTACTCCAGTGGGTCACGATGTCGATCCCGCCGCCTGTGTCGTTCGGGCCAGCGGTGAACTACACGGTAGGCACCCTTCCCGATTCAGTCGCGGTGGGGGACTTCAATGGCGACGGCAAGCTGGACTTGGCGGTGGCTAACGGCGCCAGCGACACCGCGTCCATTCTGCTTGGGGATGGTACCGGCAACTTCACCCTGGCCGCATCCCCCCCAACCGGCCCTGGTGGCGGTGACCCGTACGCGCTCGCCGTCGGCAACTTTAACGGGTATCTGGGCTTGGCGGTCGCTAACCTCAATTTCGGCACTGTCGGTATTCTGCTGGGAGACGGCTCGGGGACGAATTTTACTCTATCAACCCTGTCTACGCCGATCAGGACCGACGAGCCGCATGCTGTCGCGGTCGGCAACTTCGGAAACGGGTATCAGGACTTGGCGGTCGCCGACTATATGAACAGCACTCTCTCGATTTTTTTGGGGGATGGCAAGGGGGACTTCACTCTTACCTCGTCCCCCTCGACAGGGACCGGGCCAGTCTCAATTGGCATCGGCGACTTTAAAGGTAACGGGATTTTGGATTTGGCGGTCCCTTGCAGTTCTATGGATTATGTGGACATTTTCCTGGGGGACGGCACGGGGAACTTCACTTTGGCGTCGTCCTTCTCAACAGGCACAGTGCCGATGTCGGTGGCGGTAGGGGACTTCAATGGCGACGGTATCCTGGACTTGGCGGTCGCCAACCGCAACGACAACACCGTCTCGATTCTGTTGGGAGATGGCAAGGGAAACTTTACCCTGGTCTCGTCCCCCTCAACAGGCAGCGCCCCATTGTCGGTGGCGGTGGGGGACTTCAATCTTGACGGCCAACTTGACTTGGTGACGACAAACTATAACAGCGGTAACGTGAGCGTGCTCTTAGGCAACGGCGACGGCAGCTTCCAGCCGGCAGTGAACTACGCCGTCGCCACCGGCTCGGCCCCCATGTCGGTGGCGGTAGGGGACTTCAATGGCGACGGCAAACCGGACTTGGCGGTGGCAAATGGTCCGAATAACACCACCGTAAGCGTGCTGTTGAACACATCGGGAAGCATGAACCCAGGCAGCCCCAACTACTTGAGCCAGCAATTTGTCATCAACAGCACGCCGAGCCAGTATTTGGAATTTGATTTGAACTACCTCACGGCTTACAATGCCGGCACTCTCACTGTCGTACCAGACACCGTTGCCTCGGTTAGTGCCTCGGGCATCACGGAGGCGACCTACCAGCAGATGGTGGCCGGGACATCACTTGCGACGACCACCTGCTACACCGATTTAGGGGCGGGAACGGATTCAAACGGCAATCCCCTTTGCGCGGCGATTACGCTTACCTGCACGAACGCCAACAGTAATACACCCGCCGGTGATAACTGCCCACAGTCATCGGCGCGCAACCTCTACTGGGCTAACATCCTGGAGACCTCCACTCCCCTCGGCTGCACGACCACGAGCATCACGCCCGGAGCCGGACCGACGCTGGCCATGGGCAGCGATACGTGGTCGTCGCCCACATCCTGTGTGTTCAACGGACCGGAAACGGGCAACCTGTGTCCGCAAAGCATGTTAACTCAATTCATAGAACTCTCTTCAGACACAAAGGTTAAAGGTGGCGGAACCGGTGGAACCTCGAACTCGACTTATATTGTGGGTTGCTGCGAGCCCGAGTGGAGTACCACGGCGAACAACGTTCCTATGTGGACTAGCAGTAGGACCGTTCCTGTGTCGTTCACTACCTACCCGCCGACCCCGTCTGCGCCGACCAACGGCTGGGTTGCCGCTCCGAACCAGAGCATCACGTGGGGCGTGGAGGCCCTCGGCGCGACGCCCGATCCTACGTTCCCGATACCGGGTGATACGACGGCCCCGAATTCGAAACCGTGCCCGGCGAACGCTACCTGGCCTCCAGCTGGGACTGTGCCGCCAAGCTTTACTACACCTAGCGGGGAGACGGTCACGGTTCCCGGAGAAGGCCTTTACGAGGTGCATTACTTCTCCACCGCTTGCGACAACCAGGAAGAGTTGTTATTTAACGTCCAGACCCCCGGTACCACCAACTGGGCGGCGTTTAAGACCGTGAGCTTCGGTGTGGATATGACCAACCCGACGGTCACCACGCCAGTGCTGAACAATGTCGCCGGCAATCTCGTTCCGCCAAACTCGAATGTAACGGCGACATTCACGTGCACCGATCCACTAAACGCAACGGGCGTGGCGTCGGGTCTCGCGGGCTGCGGGAAACAGCTCGCCTTGCCGCTGCCGTTTGTTCCTGCCCTCCCTGGGCCGGCTCAGCCCGGTACGGGTAAGTCTACTATGACCGTCACCAATTTCCCGGTGCCTACCACCACTCATGGGCCGCAGACGCTGACGGTTTGGGCGACCGACCTGGCCGGCAACACCGCAAGCGCGTCGGTGCCCTACACGGTCTGCCAATACGTTTCGATCGGGTTCAACCCATCCAGCGTAACCCGAGGTAGCTTCACTATTGTTACTGGAACGCTGATGTCCTGTGTGAGCACCCCGCAAAAGGTGACCATTACGTTCACCCTCAAGGGGCCGTTGCAGCCAAACGCCTGCAGCGGTTCAGAGTCATTGATGTTCACGACTCCGCCGTTTACGTTAAAGCCCAATACGGACGCGACGGTGAGCTTTCCTTTCTTGGTTCCGAAGAAGATTTGCGCGGGGACCTACAACGTGGTTGCTACCACGATATCGAATGGGGTAGTTCTTGACACCTCATCAGCCTCGCTCAGGGTTAACTAGTGCTAAGTGGTGGAAGTTGGCAACCTTATTTGTCCGGGCTTGGAAGGGCGGGGCTTCAGCCCCGCCCTTCCCAAGCTCATAAACAATATCGCTTATTGATGTAGCTACGCACGAGCATTGGCCAGAGCGGGAATGGGAGGGGAACGCAAAAGGCAAGAGACGGCGCTTGCACCGGGAAACTTCTGTTCAAGGGGATATCCCAATCGCGGGCGGGAGCTTCGACCGGGCCTTTGACGTTTTGGGCTTTTCTCCGGCAAACCAGCCGGAAAAGAGCGGTTCCGGGTTGTTTCTGGGCTGTGCAGGGCTTGTGTCCCGGCCGGTCTTGGAGCGGGGCCCTGTTACTCCTTCTTCTCCTGCGACCAGGCAGTGGATTCTGCGTAGACCGTCTTCAGGTCGGGGCGCTCGAGCAGCTTTTCCGCCCCCGGTTCTTTGCGCATCTCGTCGATCAGGCTGAGCGCCTGCCGATAGTGCCCGGGCGCATCGGCGCCGTTCCTGCCAAGCCGCAGCGCCTTGCCAAGCAGATAGTGGATGCGCGCGCTTTGATACCGCAATCCAAGTTTTTCGCTCCTGCCCAAGTCCGTTTGCAGCTCCTGCTGCGCGTGGGAATAATCCTTCGCGTTGATCATGGCTTCCGCCATGTCCACGGAGCTCTCGAGTGAAAAATACTTCAGGGCGTGGCTGTCGGCCTGCCGGGCCAAGTTACGAAAATCGCCGATGGCGGACTGACCCCGGCCTTCGCCGAGCACTACCTCGGCGAGATGCAGTTTCAAGACCAGGACCTCGGCCGGATCGGTGCCGTGCGACGCCGCACGTAAGGCCCGATCATAGAAGTCCCGGGCCGATTTCCAGTCCCCACGATACAGGCCAACATCTCCTTCTGTATGGAGAAGTTCCGCTTCGAGACTTTGGCTTTTCAAGTCACGCGCCAGCTTCTGGGCCTCCTGCAGCAGGGGCGCGGACTCGGGCCCGCGCCCAGCCATGCCCAAGGTATCGGCAAGATCGTTGAGGAGATCCACCATTTCGCTGCTGCGGTCGCCCAAGGCGTGGTAGCCGTTGACGGCCTCTTGCATCGCACTCACGGCGGCGCCTAAGCGGCCTTGGTACTGGAACACCAATCCGATGTCATCCGATTCGTAGGCGGCGCTGCGGAGATCACCGGCTTTGCGATACAGGTCCAGCGCGCCCATGAAAGACTTTAGGGCCTCATCGTACTGCCCTGTGGCATTGTAAACTTGGCCCAGGACTGCCAGCGTCTCAGCGATGCGGGTGGGAATGTTGAGCTTTTCACGCAACTGCAGGGCCTGCTGAAGATAGGTCAGGGCATTATCGGTGTCACCCTTGGCCAAGTAAATGCCACCGATATTGTTCAGGCACATCGCCTGGTAGTCTTCGTCGCCGGCATCCCGCTGGATCTGGAGTGACTCCTTGTAGTTCTGCAGGGCCTTATCGTACTTCCCCTGGGACTGGTAAAGCACGCCGATGTTATTCAGCGTATCGCCGACCTCTTTCTTCATGCCAATCTCGCGCTGAAGTTCAAGGGCTTGGTTGTAGTCAGCGAGGGCGGCATCAGGTTTTCCTTGCGCGTTCAGGATGAGGGCCATTTCCACCAGGTTGCCGGCCAGATTGCGTTTCAGGCCGAGTCGGCGGTTGATGGCCATGGCCTCCTGGTAATGCTGCATGGCGTCATCCACCTTATTCATGTGGCGGTACGAGATCCCCATCGACTGCAGGATTAGCGCCTTCAATTCCTGTTCGTCCGTTTGAATCGCGAGCGAGAGGCCCTTGTTCAAGGGCTCGAGGGCAGCTTGCGGCTTGCCGTTTGCGTTTTCGACAACACCCGTCTGCCACAGGGCCTTGATATTGTTCGGATCGGACTGCAGAAGTTTCGAGAGTTGAGCGAGGGCCTTTTCGTGGTCCCCCACGTCCGTGTACAGGGTTGCCAGCGCAAACTCCACATCCGTACTGGCAGGCATGCTCTGGGCGAGGTTCTCGTAGGCTTGGATGGCCTTCTTGTTATCCTTCATGACCCGCGCATGACTGACCTCGATCAGAAATTTTTCGGCGACGGGTAACTGCAGGCTGAGTTCGAGGGCCTTGCGAGAATACTGTTCCGCAACGCTGTCGTATCCCAAGTCCGAGTCAGCCTCGGCCAGCCGCGAGTAGGCGAGGGCGAACTGCGGATCGTCTTTGACAGCAGCCTGGAGATTACTCAGGGCCTCGAGGTTCTTGCCTTCCCGCAGCAGCTCCACACCGCGGTTGTACTCGCGGAGGGCCTCGACTGATTTCGATGTGGGCTGGTACGAGCTGGCCTTTAATTCTTTGACTGTGTCTCGAGAAACCGAAAGGCTTTGGCGTATGGACTCGGCGAGCCGGTCCACACCGCCAGGGACCTCTTTCTCGCTCGGCACTTCAACTTTCAGTGGAACCCGGCGATCACGTTTCAGGTCCTGAAGCGTGGCATCGACGCGAATTTGGTCACCAAACCTGGCATATTGCCCCCAGACAACGGTGTCGGCGTTGCTGAATTCTGCCAAGCGCCGCAGCGTGTCAGGATCAACGGTTGAGTTCGGCTCAATCCTCAACGTGTGGAGGATCTCGTGCAAGCGATCGGAAGAAACCATCCGGAGGTGAGATGACTGCCCCACGTCCGTGCTCAGCATCTCGGCCAGACTCGTCCCCAGCCAGTCGAGCTTGGGGTCGCCCGAAGCATTGCGAAAAGGAAGAATCGCCAGGGAAGTAGCCGGCTCCGCCGGCTTGGTCCCACGCTCGAAGATTTTTCCCCGGAACACCAGGCCGATGATCAGGAGCAGAAGCAGGGTCAGCGCTGGCGCGATCCATTTCGTCCCGAACTCCTCCACCATCCGGAAGCGCGGCATGTGAAGCGTGGCCAGGCCCCGGTGTGAACGCTGCCGGGCTTCGAGGTCATGCACAATTTCCTGCGCGCTCGCATAGCGACGCTGCGGGTCAATCTCCAGGCACCGGACCACGACGTCATTCACGAACTTCGGGATCGCAGGATCGAGCTTGGCGGGTGGGATGGCTCGCTCCTGGATGCGCCTCAAAAGGCTGGCGGCCTGGGTCGTGGCCGCGTACGGCGATTTGCCGGCAAGCAGTTCGTAGAAAATGATGCCAAGCGAGAACAGGTCGGACCTGGAATCGATTTCCTCACCTTTCGCTTGCTCTGGAGACATGTATTCGGGAGTGCCCAGTAACGCGCCAGTTTGCGTCAGGCCACGGACCTCTCGCGACCGCGCAATACCGAAGTCCATCACCGCGACCCTGCCGTGCTTGTCCACCATGATGTTCTGAGGCTTAAGGTCCCGGTGGATCACTCCTTCCGCGTGTGCGGCGTCCAAGGCACGGCAGACCTGCTCGATGATTCCTACCGCTTCTTCAGGCGCAAACTTCCCGCGCTCGGCCAGAAGGGATCTCAAGTCTCTGCCCTCAATGTACTCCATGGAGATAAACTTCGCGCCTTCGGCCTCTCCCAAATCGAAAATGCGAACCACGTTTTTGTGGGTGACTTGCCGCGCCAGGATCAACTCCTGCTTGAATCGCCGCACGATGTCCGGATGTCCCGTCAGTTCGGGGCGAATGACCTTGAGCGCAACCTCTCGGTCCACCTCGCGATCTCGGGCTTTGTATACCGCCCCCATGCCGCCTTCGCCGAGCAGCCCCAAAATCTCGTATCGCCCTCCCAAAACATGCCCTGGCTGCCAGACCTGTGAGAAATCCGAGATGATCGGTGCGCGGACGGGCCAACCTTGCAGCACTCCGCCCGACGCTGTCAGGGTCTCAGACTCCAAAAGTGTGTGACACTTTTCGCATCGAGTTGCTGCGGCAGGATTGATGTATCGACACTGAGGGCATTCCATGAATCCGTGCCTTCCCAATAGTTGACTGTGCCACTACTTTACGAGTTTAGGCCTGCCAAAATCAAGGACCAGATCTGAACTAATGACCTGCTTCGAGAATCAACTTCTGTGCCCGCCAATTCAACAATTCGGCGACGTAGAGTTCGGTCTCAGACGGGCACGCAATTTCGTGGATCCAACCGAACTGCTTGAGTTGCTTGCCTGATTCTCCGAGCACGCCCAAAACTTTTCCGTCCAAGCTGAGCTTGTAGATCCGGCCCGGGTAGCCGTCGGAGCTGAACAGCACTTGATTCGGCCCCGGCGTGATGCAAACCGTCCAGGGCGCGCCGGGCGCCATCGCGCCCGTGGTGGCGCTCGGCTTGTTGCCGATCGCCGGCCGGGCTTGCGGATCAACTGGCACGTCGATGGTGACCTGGCGCAGGAAGCTGCCCTCGCCGTCGAACACCTGGATGCGGCGGTTACCGCGGTCCGCCACGTATACCCTTCCCTGGGCGTCCACGGCGATGCTATGGGGAGTGTTGAACTCGCCGGGGCCGTCACCGGGCTCGCCCCACGACTTGAGCCAGTTGCCGTCTTTGTCGATCTTATTGATCTCTGCATAAATAATGCAACGATTTAGGACAAAAAATGAGGCAGATCGGATTCCAGGATGCAGCCGCGCAGTTTTTGGGGAGAGTTTCGAATGGCGTCGATCGAACCGATGACGCCGTCC
>Ga0326728_10000999_pt1 | contig 103248 bp, 85 predicted proteins | sample MB3enrmetagenome_FD_207602 | JGI IMG/M metagenome (GOLD analysis project Ga0326728, IMG submission 207602) | Lab enriched peat soil microbial communities from McLean, Ithaca, NY, United States - MB31MN | ecosystem: Environmental > Terrestrial > Soil > Wetlands > Peat | place: USA: New York... | reverse complement strand
TCCCGATGGCCACCACCTCAATGAGCTTGGTGGGGTTGCTATCGAGGTCCACCATATTTCCGGCCTCTTTGGCCGCCATAGTGCCGGTATTCATGGCCACGCCGACGTCGGCCTGGGCCAGCGCCGGCGCGTCGTTGGTGCCGTCTCCGGTCATGGCGACCATGCGCCCGTCCGCCTGTTCTTTGCGGATATACTTGAGCTTGTCTTCGGGTGTGGCTTGCGCAAGAAAATCGTCCACACCTGCCTCAGCCGCAATCGCCGCAGCGGTTAGCGGGTTGTCGCCGGTGATCATCACGGAGCGGATGCCCATGGCGCGGAGTTGGACGAGACGGTTTTTCATGCCCCCTTTGACGATGTCCTTGAGGTGCACAACCCCCAGCATGCGCGCCCCATCCGCCACCGCGAGGGGGGTGCCTCCGGTGCGGGAGATGCGGTCAGAAATTGCCATGAAGTCGCTGGGCACTTGGCCCCCCTGCTCCTTGACGAAGTTAAGGATGGCGTCGGTGGCGCCTTTCCGTAACCAACGCCCATCCAGATTCACCCCGCTCATGCGTGTATAGGCAGAGAAGGGAATGAAATGGGCCTCCGGCGCGGCCACTTCTCTGCCGCGCAACTGGAACTTCTGCTTCGCCAACACGGTGATGGAGCGTCCTTCCGGGGTTTCGTCAGCCAGGCTCGACAATTGCGCGGCATCCGCAAGCTCCGCTTCGGCCACGCCTTTGACCGGAATGAATTCCACCGCCTGGCGGTTGCCCAGAGTAATGGTCCCCGTCTTGTCCAGCAATAGGGTATCGACATCGCCCGAGGCTTCCACCGCTTTGCCGCTCATGGCCAAGACGTTGTGTTGCATGACGCGGTCCATGCCTGCGATCCCAATGGCGGAGAGTAGCCCGCCGATGGTGGTTGGAATCAGGCATACCAACAAGGAAACCAACACCGCTATGGTGGGCACCGTGCCCGCTCCGGCGGAGGCGACGCTGTAGATCGCAAACGGCTGGAGGGTCGCCACGGCGAACAAAAAGATGAGCGTCAGGCCGGCAATCAGAATGTTCAGCGCGATCTCGTTGGGAGTCTTCTGCCGCTCGGCGCCCTCCACGAGCGCGATCATACGGTCCAGAAAGGTTTCACCCGGGTTGGAAGTAATCTTGATTTTGATCTGGTCGGAGAGAACTTTGGTTCCACCCGTGACCGCACTTCGGTCGCCACCCGACTCACGAATCACCGGGGCGCTTTCGCCGGTGATGACGGATTCGTCCACGGTCGCGATGCCTTCGATCACCTCGCCGTCCCCGGGGATAATGTCTCCCACTTCACACAAGACGACGTCTCCGGCGCGAAGCTTCGAAGCCGGCACAGCTTCCACCTTATCCTTGGCCGCAATGCGCTTGGCGATCGATTCGGACCTTGTCTTGCGCAACGTATCAGCCTGCGCCTTACCGCGCGCTTCCGCCATAGCCTCGGCAAAGTTGGCAAAAAGAACCGTGAACCAAAGCCACAAGTCTATCTGAAGTCCGAACCCCAAGCCCGGCGCTCGGATGAAGATGTCACGAATCAGAAAGATCCCAACCAGCGCCGCGCCCACTTCCACCACAAAAATCACGGGGTTCTTCAGCAGCGTGACTGGATTCAGTTTTACCAACGAGTCCTTCAAGGCGCGACCTACCAGCTCCGGATCGAACAAAGGACGCGCCCGGACGAGTTTCTTCGGAATGAGCGTGGTCGGATCGTCAAACGGAGTAGGTGTCGCAAACGTTGCCATAACTTAGCTCCAGAAAGAGAGCATCAACGAGGAGAAAAGCTTCCCCTGATGCATAAGGTAATGCTCGACTATTGGGCCCAGCGCCAGCGCCGGAAAGAACGTCAGAGCCCCGATGACAATCACGGTCCCCACCAAGAGTCCTACAAAAAGCGCACCATGCGTCGGGAAGGTGCCACTCGAAGAAGGCACCCTCTTCTTGACCGCCAAGCTGCCGGCGATAGCCAGAGTCGGGATAATGAACGCGAATCGTCCTAGCACCATTGCCAGGCCTAGGGTGAGGTTGTACCAGGGTGTGTCTGGGTTGAGCCCGGCAAAGGCGCTGCCATTGTTCTCCGAGGTACTCGAGTACGCGTACAAGAGCTCACTGAAACCGTGGGGGCCAGAGTTGCCGAGATTGGCGATCGCCGGGCCGGGCGGGTTCCAGTAGCCGTTCTTTGCGAAGGGAGCAACGGTGCTAACCGCCGCGAAGACGAGTATGCTGAAGGCAGTCGCTAAGATGGCCAACATCGCCATCTTGACCTCTTTCTGCTGGATTTTCTTACCCAGATATTCCGGCGTCCTGCCCACCATGAGTCCTGCGATGAAAACCCCGATAATGGCGTACAACAGCATGCCGTATAAGCCCGACCCCACGCCCCCGAAAATGACCTCGTCGGTTTGCAAGTTGAACATCGGGACGAGGCCGCCGATGGGAGTAAGGCTGTCATGAGCGCTGTTGATGGCGCCACAGCTTGCATTGGTAGTCACAGTCACAAACAACGCCGAGGCGGGGATGCCAAAGCGGGTTTCCTTTCCTTCCATATTACCGCCAGCCTGTTTGCCGGTGTAAGTACTCTCCAGTCCGAGCTTCGCGAGAATAGGATTGCCCGCCTGCTCGTAGTGGTAACAAGTGAAAACGCCCGCGGCAAACATTACCGCCATGGCGGCAAAGAGAGCCCAACCTTGCCTCGTGTCGCCCACCATGCGACCGAAGGTATACGTCAGCCCCGCCGGGATCAGGAAAATCAGGAGCATTTGGAGAAGGTTGCTCAGCGGCGTAGGGTTTTCATAGGGGTGCGCGGAGTTGGCATTAAAGAATCCTCCGCCATTGGTTCCTAGCATCTTGATAGCTTCTTGAGAGGCAACGGGACCCTGCGGAATTGTCTGGGTGGCTCCCTCAAGGGTCTTGACCACGGCATAGGGATGAAAGTTTTGGATAGCGCCCTGGGAGCAAAGGATCAATGCGGCGACAAAGGCGATCGGCATCAAGACATAAAGCGTCGAGCGCGTGAGATCGACCCAGAAGTTGCCGACGGAATTGGCCTCCTGCCGGGCGAAACCACGTATCATCGCCACGGCCGCAGAAATGCCCACAGCCGCAGAAGCAAAATTCTGCACGGTGAGAGCTGCCATTTGTACGAAATAACTGAACGTCATCTCGCCGCTGTAAGCTTGCCAATTCGTGTTGGTGAGGTAGCTCACTGCCGTGTTAAAGGCTAGGTCCGGGGTTACGGGCGTGGCCCCTGAGGGCGCGGCCTTGGTGCCAAAGTGCATGGGATTGAAGGGCAAGATGCCTTGCAAGCGCTGGATGATATAGACGAACAGAAAACACGCCACGCTGAAGGCGATCAGCGAGGCAGCGTATTGTGTCCAGCGTTGTTCGGCATCCTCGCGCACGCCCACCAGGCGGTAGGTGAGTCGTTCCACCGGGCGCAGCAACGGATGGAGAAAAGTCCGCTGGCCCTCAAATACCTTGGCCATATGAGCGCCAAGAGGCTTGGTGAGAGCGAGGACCACGATGAAGTAAGCGACGATCTGCAAAATGCCAAGCGCTGTCATGTTTATTCCTCATTCCGGTACACCACCCCTTAATCCCTCCTCACTGAAGAAGGGACTAAAGGGTGGTCTCAAAAGCGTTCAGGACGAAGCAAGGCGTAAACGAGGTAAAAGAATAGAAAAAGTGCAGTCACGCCTGAGATAATGTAGTCCAAAGCAAACCTCCCTTTTACAGCCGGTCACAGCCTTTAGTAGCAGCCCAGCAGGCAACGAACAACAGTATCCCCACAAGGACGTAAAGCAAATCCAGCATGGTCTCTTACCTCGATTCCGCGTAGATCACATGACGCCCAACTTTACTTTAGCACGCTTGCCAGTCTGTCTTCGGCAGTGGGCCGCCAGCGTTTCCTCCTGCCCAGAATCATAATCGAGTGGGGCTTCAGTATCAACCCAACAGTCGGGCATTTGTCGCGGCACAGACAAATATGCGCAGCGATATCAATGGCGATCCTCGACTTCCGCGCTTAGGGCGCCGTCCATGTGCCCCTCGATCTTGTAGTGTGCTCGACTACTCATAAAAAAGGCATAAGGATTTGCCAAGGATTTCATTAACTTCCTTAGATATGTGGAATCCCCAGCAACGTCTACACAAGCTGGGGCTTTCGGGCTATACTGAAGCCGTCGGGTCTACGCCAGCGAATGGGAAGCGAACTGATCCAAATAAAAGTCGCCAGCCAGCCGGGACTGCCTGGAGCGCCGGGATCTTCTTCCGGTGCGGCAGGGGAGGCGGCGAGCTTTGCGGCCTGGGGGCTGGTGAATGAAAGGATTACGGCAAACGGGGCGTGTAAGGTGGGAAGACGGCTTGGACCTACAAATGCCGACCAGCCGGTGGAGAGCGTTGCCACGCCTGGCACGCTGAAGACCTTTTACCTTGAAACCTTCGGCTGCCAGATGAATGTGCACGATTCGGAGAAGGTGCAAGGCGTGCTGATGGCGCGCGGGATGACGCCCGTGGAAAACCATCATGAAGCTGATCTGGTGCTTTACAACACGTGCAGCATCCGGGAAAAGGCCGCGCAGAAGGTCTTTTCGCGGCTGGGGGTTTTCCGCAAGGGCAGAAGTGGCACGCCGAAAGTGATTGGAGTGTTGGGCTGTGTGGCGCAGCAGGAAGGCGAGCGGTTTTTTGAGCGCGCGCCGCAGGTCAGCCTGGTTTGCGGCTCCGCGAGCTATTCGAAGCTGCCGGAGTTGCTTGACCGGCTCGAAACCGGAAAGCAACGCGTAACCGGTCTCTCGCTCGACACGGAGGAGTGCTTTGAGACTGAGATGACCCGACGCGATAACCCTTTCCGGGCTTATCTCACGATTATTGAAGGGTGCGACCAGCGGTGCTCATTCTGTGTTGTGCCCATGACGCGCGGCCCGCAGCGAAGCCGTGCGAGCGGCAAGATCCTGGCCGAGGCCCGGCGCTTGGTGGATCAGGGCTACACGGAAATCCAGCTCCTGGGTCAGATCGTCAACGCCTGGCACGATCCTTCGCTGGCGCGGCTGAGCTTTGCGGAATTGCTTTCGCGGGTGGCCGAACTTCCGGGAATTCGCCGCGTGCGGTTCACCACCTCGCACCCTAGATACTTCACCTCCGGAATTGTCCAGGCCATCGACGCGAATCCCAACCTTTGCGACCAGATTCACCTCCCAGTGCAATCCGGTTCCACGACAGTTCTGGCGCGGATGCTGCGGGGGTACACGCGCGAGGAGTATTTGGAAAAAATCCATGACATTCGCCAAGCGCGACGGGCGATCAGCCTTTCCACGGACATCATCGTCGGTTTTTGCGGAGAAACAGGCAAGGATTTTGAACAGACGCTTTCGTTGATTAAGGAAGTGGAGTACGATCAAATCTTCTCCTTTAAGTATTCACCACGGCCGAACACACTTGCGGAAGGGAGCCGGGATGCTTTAGCGGAGGAGGAGAAGGGGCGGCGCCTGACCGAACTTCAGGAACTACAGCGGCAAATCCAGGTGCGACGCAACCAGGCGCTGGTGGGCGAGAGTTTCGAAGTCCTGGTGGAAGGATACCAAGCACGCTTGGGGCAGGCAGTGGGGCGCAGCACTACGAACCGCGTGATAAACTTTCCGGGCAGCCCTGAGGATGTGGGGCGCTACCTCACGGTGAAAGTGACTTCGGCCGGGCCAAACAGTTTGGTGGGGGCGCGTGCGGGTAGCGCCGACCTCAGCTTTTGAGGGCCGCGGCTCCTATGGATTCGAGGGTGTAATCAAGAGCTCGAGCAGGCAAGAGGCGGCTGGCGCGCGGAAAGGTGGGGCGTGCAAGGGGCCTGGAGGATCACATGGAAATTGAAATGAGAATCCGCGGTTTGGTGATGGATCCGGTCACGAACATGCCCATTGTAATTTTGAAGGATGTCAACGGGGCATCGGTGCTTCCGATCTGGGTCGGCATCTACGAGGCGAACGCCATCGCTTTGGAAATAGAGAAGGTGAACACGCCGCGCCCCATGACCCATGACCTGCTGAAGAACCTGTTGCTGGGCCTGGAGACGCGCGTGCAGAAGGTTGTGGTGAGCGAGTTGAAGGACGACACTTTCTATGCCCTTATCTGGCTGGAACGCGATGGACAGGTGATGTCCATCGATTCGCGGCCCAGCGACGCACTGGCGCTGGCCTTGCGCATGGATTGCCCCATTTACGTCGAGGAGGAAGTCCTGAAGAACTCGAAGATTGCCGGCGGCGCCAGCGAAAAGGCCACCAATGAAGAGCTGCGGAAGTGGCTGGAAGGCTTGAACGACGAGGACATGGGACGCTACAAGATGTGACTGCCGGCGGGGGAACTCACCCTGGCTGCCTCCGGGCCCGCCCAAAAATCCAACCCTTGGCTGGAGCTGCGAGTGAGCACGATAATAGCGATCGCAAACCAGAAAGGTGGAGTCGGGAAGACCACGACCGCTGTCAATTTGGCCGCCGCCTTTGCCCTTCGCGACAAGCGAACCCTCCTGATTGACTTGGATCCCCAGGCCAATACCACCCTGACTTTCTTCACCCCGGACGAAGTCACGCAATCGGCCTACGAGGTGTTGGCCGATCACCAACTGGCGCTCTCGCAAGTGGTGAGGCCGACCAAGGTGGCGAATCTTAGCCTGGTGCCCTCCAGAATCTCGCTGGCCAAGCTGGAGACGCACCTAGTGGGACAGTTCGATGCCCCCTTTCGGCTTAAAGACGCTCTGCCCGCGGTGCGAAACGACTTCGACCTCATAGTGATTGATACCCCGCCATCGCTCGGCCTGCTCACCGTGAACGCCCTGGTCGCCGCCCATTACCTGCTGGTGACAATTCAGGCCTCCTACTACGCGTTGGAGGGAACGGACGATCTGCTGGAGACGCTCGAGCGCATCCGCGCGCGCCCCAATCCTGGGTTGGAGCTGCTCGGGGTAATTATCACGCTTTTTGACAGGCGCACCAATCTGGCGCGGGATACCTACAAGCAGGTCCGCGCCGTGTTCGGCAAGAAGGTCTTCCGGACCATCATCGGGAAGACGGTGCGGCTGGAAGAGAGCCCTGCTTATAAAGAAACGATTTTCACTTTTGCTCCTCACTCGTCCGGAGCGCAGGAATACGCGCAGCTCGCGAAGGAGGTCCTGCAACGTGTCAGTTAGACGCGCTGGTTTACCCCTGACGGTCAAGATGCGTCACAACGCACACTACGTGGAAGAGATAATCGCCCGAACCGGGGCGGCCATTGGCAGAATGATTCCCATCGAGGAAATCCAGCCCAACGCCAGCCAGCCCCGCAAGGAGATCGGCGATTTGCAGGGGCTCACTGACTCGGTGCGGGAGAAGGGCGTGCTGGAGCCGCTGCTGGTGCGTTTTATGCCGGAGTCGGGAAAGTACATGATCATTTCCGGGGAGCGCCGCTACTTGGCGGCGCGCGCCGCGGGACTTTCCGAACTTCCGTGCCTCGAAAAAGACGTGGATGACGCCGAGACGCTTGAACTAGCGCTGATCGAAAACCTGCAGCGCAAAGACTTGACCCCCTTCGAAGAGGCCGACGGCGTGCAAGCGCTCGCCGGCCGCTTCGGCTTGACCCATGAGGAGATCGCCAAGAAAGTAGGGAAGTCCCGCCCCTCGATTACCGAACTGCTCAGCCTGCGGTCGATTCCTGATGAGATTAAGGCGTTGTGCATTGAAAAGGGTGTGCTTTCGAAATCGCAACTGCTCCAGGTGGCCCGCCAGCCCAGCGAAGTTAGAATGAAAGACCTGGCCCAGCGTTTTGCGCTACGGATGGTGAACCGCGAGCAGGCCCGCGCCGAGCGGAACCCTGACAAGAAGCCGTGCCCGGCCGTCTTCCGTTTCGTCCCCCCCGCCAAGGAATTCAAGATGGTGTTGCAGTTCCGCAAGAACCATGTGGAGCGCGACGAAATCATTGCGACCTTGCTACGCATCATCGAAACGCTGCAAGCTGAAGATTAATCGCCCTTAGGTAGTGCCCAAATAGATGTAGGGCCGGGGCTTGCCCCGGATAGGCCATCCCGTCCGGCGGCAGAGGCGGCACTACGGTCGAAGGGGGACACTACCCTTCGGGACAGGGAGATCATGGTTGACTCATGGCAAGAACTCGACACTGATCTCTTGTTTGTCTATGGCACCTTGCGACGCGGATTTGCATTGCACCATCACCTGAGGAGGATGGGGGCGGAATTCGTGACAACAGGGGAAGTGCAGGCTGAGCTGTACGACTTGGGGAAGTTTCCTGGAGCACGGAAATCCACCAAGCCGGGGAAAGTGCTTACAGGTGAAGTCTATCGTCTTCGCCAGACGGAGAAAGCGTTGAAGGTTTTAGACCGTGTGGAAGGGTTCGCGCCTCGGAGGGCGGAGAAGAGTCTGTTCCAGCGCGCCACTACGGCGGTTGTCTTGCCCAACGGAGAGCGGCGCGTGGCGTGGATATACTGGCTAAACGAGAGGGGTAGCGCCAGGCGCTGAGTGTCCTGTGCGGGCGCTGGAGCCGTGAAGCGCGAGGGGTTTTGAGTCGAGTTTCCAGGTTGGGGTTTATCCCATGGTTGATGCACAATCAAAAGAATTAAGTCCAGGCCAAGTTGCCGTGCTCGACTCGCTTTTGAGGGCGGGCTTCAGGTTCGTGACCTTCGAACGTTATGCTCGCTATCTGGGGGTGGAGAGAGACGGATTCGTTGCCTTGTTGGAGACAGCCGGAGGAAAGGTTCAGCTCTTTGGCCAGGTGGGATATCATGTGGGAGAAGGGATCGCGATGCTTGTGGAGCGAGCCGAGGGGAAAACCTTTGTGTGGAAGGACGAATCTGTGGCCGCTACCCCGGAACTGCTGGCTGGTTACGCGCGGTTCAAGAATGAACTGCGGCGCCTGTTGCAGAGCGAGAACGAAGGGAGGACTCAATTCTGATGAACGACTTGCTTGACGTGCTTGTGGTAGGCGCCGGGCCGACCGGCCTGGCTTGCGGGATTGAAGCGCTGCGGGCTGATCTCAAGCTGTTGATTCTCGAGAAAGGCTGTTTAGTGAATTCCTTGTTTCATTATCCGCCCAACATGACCTTCTTCACCACGCGTGAGCTGTTGGAGATCGGCGACCTTCCTTTCACGAGCCTCAATCTCAAGCCCACGCGCGCCGAAGCCCTTGAATATTATCGCCGCGTGGCAGGCCACTACCATTTGCCCATCCACTATGGAGAGCGCGTGATGTCCCTCCGGCAGGAGGACGGCGCCTTCGTGATCGGTACGGAATTGCGTGGTGGACAGCCCCGTAAGTACAACTCGCGCAACGTCGTGCTGGCGACCGGCTATTACGATCTTCCCAACCTGATGAATGTACCAGGAGAGGATCTGCCCAAGGTCTCGCATTACTACTGGGAGCCGCATCAGTTCTTCGGGCGGCGGGTTGCAATTGTGGGGGGCGGGAATTCGGCCGCAATCGCGGCTCTGGATCTGTATCGCCATGACGCCGAGGTCACGCTGATCGTGCGGGAGCGCGAGTTGAGCCGGCATATCAAATACTGGATCAGACCTGACCTTGAAAACCGAATCAAGGAGGGTTCGATCCGCGCCATGTTCGCCAGCTTGCTGACGGAGATTGGCAACGATTGGATTCAGGTGGAGAATTCCAATGGCGAAACGCTGCGCCTCGAGAATGACTTTGTTTTCGCCCTTACCGGATATCATCCGGACTTTGACTTCCTGCGCAGCGCCGGAGTCCGGATTGACCTGACCACCTGCCGGCCGGAGTGCAATCCGGAAACGCGCGAGAGTAATGTGCCCGGTCTGTATCTTGCCGGCGTCATCATCGCGGGTCCGGATACGAACGAGATCTTCATCGAAAACGGCCGCTTCCACGGCAAGCAGATCGTCGCCGATATCAAGCGCAAACAGTCATTTTGAATTTTGGATTTTAGATTTTGGATTGGATCACCCAATCTGGCAGCGACGCCCCGGGCTCCCTGCCTACGGCCTTAATAGTGAAGACAGCGGCTAGGAAACAGAAGTCAGCTGTCAATCTTGAGACCACTGCGGGGCTAAGTAATCCAAAATCCAAAACCTAAAATCTAAAATCCAAAATGGGCCGCCCTCCCTACTCCTTCACGGGTACTTTCTTTGCCGTGGTGTCGCGGGAAATAACGAAGGTCATCTCGCAACCCGGAGGAAGAACGAGCTCTTTATGCTTTTTTAGAAGCCCGTGGGCTAGACCCGCAGCGGCGCCGATTCCCATGCCGTAAAGAGCGCCTGTTCCACCGTGGGCAATCGCCCCCACGCCTGCACCCGCGGCGGCGCCCACGCCGGCTTCTTCGGCCGTCCTCTTGGTGTCCTTACCCGGTCCCTGCATAGTCCCTTCTGCATCTTTCACCTTGGCCCCCTCAGCGTCCTCCAGGCTTGCCACGATATTGTACTTCGACGCGTCCGGAGTGCTGATGGAATCTACGATGAGCCGCATTTCCCCCTTTTCTTTCACCCGGCCCGAGCCTTTGACATAGGTCACGTGCCCATCCACGGTGCTCCCGTCAGGGACGATTTCCCCACCTTTTCCAAAGATCGGTTCGACAACCTTTCCCGTCCACAGATCGCCGGTCTCGTTGGTTTTGGAGCTGAGCGTGGTGATCAGTTGCACATGGAGCTCGCTTCCGGCGGGCAATGTGATGGCATCGTCCGAAGCAAAAGACAGCGTCGAGATGATAAGCATTACTCCCAGGCCTGCCGCGAATCTTGACTTTTTCATAGGCATCTCCTTTGAAGCTAGACGGATGGGCCGCGTCTTCCGTTACAATTGGAGTTGGAACCGCGCCTCTTGCAGCCTCTTCCCTGATTCTATTCTGCCTTCGGCGTCTCAGCAATTCCTAACCTATGCGTTTGGATTCTCCCTTTGGTCAGTCCGTTGCCAGACTCAATGCTGTGATCGGCTGGAAAATCGGCAGTGGGGGCGGCGGTGAGCACGGTCGCGTCAAAGTCCCCGAAAGGTAGCATGCCGCTTTTCCCGCGACTTTGACGCGACCCTAGGTGCTGAGCGACGGCGATTGACCCGCTAAGGGGCATCCGCTATACTGAGTTTCTGACAGGGTATGCCGAACATACTTCGAGAAATCGTGGATTCCGCTTCAGCTCTGGCCAAGGGTTTTTCCATCACTCTTAGGACCATGTTTGAGCCCACGGTGACGGAGAACTACCCGCACGAACCCGTTCATTTTGAAGACCGCTACCGCGGGCTGCACATTTTGAAACGCGATGAAAATGGGCTCGAAAAATGCGTCGCCTGTTTCCTTTGCGCGGCGGCTTGTCCGGCCAATTGCATTTACATCGAAGCTGCTGAGAACACCGGCGACCAGCGAATCAGTGCGGCTGAGCGTTACGCAAAGGTCTACAACATTGATTACAACCGGTGCATCTTTTGCGGTTACTGTGTGGAGGCCTGCCCTTGCGACGCCATCACCCACGGCCACGGGTTTGAAATTGCCGCTTACGACACCAACTCCCTGGTTTACCGCAAGGAGCAGCTCCTCGAACCCGTGCCTGCCACTGCAGGCGGCAAGAAATAGTCCACGATTGACTTTCGCAGCTCCGAAGGCTAAATTGTTAAAGAGTTAATGAGAAGTAAACTTTCTCCCTCCAACGCCGGTTTTCGGCGCGTCCCTCGACCACCGCATGATGGTTATTCTCTGATTTAGGAGGATGTGAGGCATGCAGAGCAAATGAAGACGAGTGTAAAGGTTCTAAATGGAGTTGAAGAGCTGGTGGGAACGCACGACGGAAACCTGCGCTTGCTGGAGAGGTGTTTCAATGTTTCGATACACCTCGGCGAGGAAGGGCTGGAGATCGAAGGCGGGGATCTCGAAGTGCGGCGGGCGCAAAGGCTCGTGGAAGAGTATGCCGACTTGGTGGAGGCCGGGTCCCGCTTTGACAGCTCGGAGGTCGAATCCTTCCTGCGCATCCTCTGCCAGGATCCGGAGGCCACGCTGAAGGGTCTTGCCGAGGCCGGCCGCCCGCGGACCTTCGGCAAGAAATCCATCACCCCCAAGAGCCTGAACCAGCGCACCTATGTGGATGCGATTGAGCGGCACGACATGGTGTTCGGAATCGGTCCTTCCGGTACCGGAAAGACTTACCTGGCCGTGGCCATGGCCGTGGATGCACTGCTGAGCAAAGAAGTCAGCCGCATCATCTTGGCGAGGCCCGCCGTGGAAGCGGGCGAAAGGTTGGGATTCCTCCCCGGGACATTGCAGGAGAAAGTGAACCCGTATTTGCGCCCGCTTTACGATGCTCTTTACGACGTGTTGGACCCAGACAGGGTGGAACGCTATTTGGAGAAGGGCATTATTGAGATCGCACCCATCGCTTTTATGCGCGGCAGGACTTTGAACGACGCCTTCGTGATTCTTGACGAGGCCCAGAACACCACCAGCGAGCAGATGAAGATGTTTCTAACGCGACTGGGCTTCAACTCCAAAGCGGTGGTCACGGGTGACATCACTCAAATCGATCTCGATGGGAGACGTTCTGGCCTCGTCGAAGCGATTGAGGTGGTTTCCAGGGTGCCGGGTATCTGTTTTGTCTACTTCACAGAGCGGGACGTGGTCCGGCATACCCTGGTGCAGCGCATCATCCGCGCCTACGAGGAATACGACCAGGTGCGCACCGCGGCCGCGGCGAACAACAAAAATCATAAAGGAGTCGTCACGCAATAAGCTTTCCGTCTTTATCACGGCAGAACCATTGATCCTTAATCAGCAGAGCAAGTACGTCGTCAATTCTTCCCGGCTGGAGGAATTTGTGCGGGAGCTCAGGCAGGCGCTTCGATTGGGCAGGCGAGATTGCAACGTTTGCTTCGTAGACGACAGGCAGATCAAGCGACTGAATTCGCTCTACCTAGGCAAGAATCGTACGACCGATGTCTTATCTTTTCCTTGGAATGCGCAGCAGAGGCAGCCACCCCGGCGACCAGGAAGCGAGCACGCTCGATCGAGGTACACCCGCCGGAGCGCAAATGAACGCACGGCGCTGGAGTTCAAGAATTTCTTGGGCGACATCGTCATTTCCGTCGACACGGCCAAACGAAACGCGCGCCAAGAAGGACACTCAACCCTGAACGAGATTCGATGGCTTATTTTGCACGGCGTCCTCCACCTGCTGGGCTACAATCACGAACGAGATCATGGCGAAATGAGCAGGCTGGAGCTTTCCATGCGGAGCCGGCTGGGCATTGCGGGAGACTAAGCAAAATAAGGCGATGGCAAATGGCAAAGTGCAAATGGCGAATGGATTTCACAATTTGAATTTTGCCATTTGCCATTTGAAATTCTTTCTCTATGAACCTTGAAGCCAACCTGATCACAGTTGTATGGCTGATCGTTCTGGCAGCCCTTCTGGTGGCCGGGTCGGTGGCCTCTTATTTGAGGCTGCTGATGCGGCGCCTGACTGCCGTGAGCGCTAGGAAGCTGTTTCGTCCCGGCGAGGGAGGGCGTATCACCGTCGACCGGGAGCGTGTCGGGGTCTCGATTTCCGCCCTGCACGGCGCGGCAATGCACTTGTTTGCCGTGGGCGTGACCGCGCTGCTTTTCGTGCGCAGGCCGGATCACATCTGGGGAAATATCGGCGCTGCTGTGGTCATTGTCCTGACTGCGGTGGCCATAGCCGACCAGCTCATACCTTTCCTCCTGGTGGCGCGCCATGACGAGCCGGAGGTCATCTTGGAGCTCTGGATGCCCGCGGTACGACGGCTGGTTTACCTGGCCTTGCCGCTTACTTTCCCCATACTCATTTCAACCACCATGAACCGCCTGTTGGAGTCCACGGAGCAAGAACCGGAGCCCCCCACCCCGCAGGAGAACCTGCAAGAGTTTATTGAAGTCGGTGAGCAGGAAGGCTTGCTCGAAAAAGGGGAGGGCGAACTCGTACAGTCGGTCGTCGAATTTGGAGACAAGGTCGTGCGCGAGGTGATGACGCCGCGAACGGAAATTGCCGCCATCGAAGTGAACGCCCCGGTGGAGGACCTGCGCAAGCTGTTCCGCGAAAAGCGTCTGACCCGATACCCCGTCTTTGCCGGGCAGTTGGACCACATCGAGGGCATCGTGAGCGTTCGCGACCTCATGGAGTTGCCGCCGGAAGAACAAGCCAAAGTCACCATTCGCAGCTTGATCAGGCCTGTCCCATTCGTTCCTGAAACGCGCCACATCAAAGACCTACTGAAAGAACTGCAAAAATCCACTACGCAGATGGCTATCGTCATTGACGAATATGGCAGCGTCGCCGGGCTAGTGACCATCGAAGACATGCTGGAAGAAATCGTTGGAGAAATAAAGGACGAATACGAGACCCACGCCCAGGATATCGTCAAGGAGTCGGAACATTCCTACCTCGCGTCGGGTCATACTGACCTGTCCCAGATCAGCGATGAATTGCGCGTCCCCGTCCAAGCTCCAGGCTACTCCACGGTGGCGGGGTTGGTGCTGGCCCAACTCGGTCACGTTCCCGTTCCCGGTGAGAAGGTGCAAAAGAACGGACTGACCATCGAAGTCCTGGAAGCTAACAAGCGGACAGTCTTGAAGGTTCGCCTGATTCTGTCTCCGGAAGCCACAAAACCTGCTGAGAACCATGGCGGATCAGACTAAATCCGGATTCGTGGCCGTGGTGGGAAGGCCGAACGCCGGGAAGAGCACCTTGGTGAATGCGCTGGTTGGAACCAAGGTCTCGATCGTCACGGCCGTGCCGCAAACCACTCGCAATCGGATTCTGGGAATCGTAAACCGGCCCTCCGCGCAAATCGTGCTCATGGACACGCCCGGAATCCACAGGCCGCTTTCGCGCCTCAATGACCAGATGATGACCTTCGTTCGCCAGGCGCTCACGGAGCGGGACTTGGCGGTGCTGATTGTTGATGCCTCCGAGCGGTTCGGCCATGGAGACGAGTTTGCTTTGGGGCTGCTGAAAGAATACGCTCCGCGGTCGATTTTGGCCCTCAACAAAATCGATCGAATCAAGAAGCCCAAACTTCTGCCCCTGATGGAGCACTACTCGCAGTTATACAATTTCGAGGAAATCATGCCCATCTCCGCCCTCCGGGGAGAAGGTCTTACGGAACTTCTGGACACCATCGTGCGCTTGCTCCCCGAAGGCCCGCAATACTTCCCGCCCGAAATGTACACGGACCAGCCGGAACGCTTCCTGGCATCTGAGATCATTCGCGAGAAGGTTATTCTTCACACCCGGCAAGAACTTCCCTATGCCACCGCCGTCGTCATCGACGACTTCGAGGAAGGCGATACCATCACGCGTATCCACGCCAGCATCGTGGTGGAGAGGGACTCACAGAAACCCATCATTATTGGCTCGGGCGGCGACATGCTGAAGCAGATCGGCAGCGAGGCCCGCCGGGAACTGGAAAGATTGTTCCCACCCAAAGTGTTCCTTGAACTCTATGTTAAAGTCGAACCCCACTGGCGCGATGTGACGCAAATGGTTGCCTCCCTTGACTACCGCAATGAAGGGTAGACACACGCATGATCTACGCTACGGTCCTCATCTTGATTGTTCTTGTGCTGCTCACGGTCAGCGTGACGCGCATGGTGAAGCTCGAGACGCATGCAGGTTTCATGGTGGCGGACCGCAGACTCTCGGCGGCGGTGTTGGTCTTCACGCTGTTGTGTTCGTGGATCGGAGCAGGAAGCCTTTTTGGCGGCGCGGAGTTCGCTTATCGCAGGGGCCTCGCATCTTTATGGTTGCCGGCTGGAGGTTGGGCAGGTTTGCTGGTGGTTTATTTCATTGCCGGACGCGCTCGGGCGTTCGCGCAATACACCGTCCCTGATCTGTTGGAGGTCAGGTACAGTCCGATTGCACGCGTTTTGGGGACACTCTGCATCATCGTTTCCTACACGGCCATCGTCAGCTACCAGTTCCGCGGTGGGGGGCGAATTCTAAACCTCGCCTTCGGAGTCAGCGAGAGGACGGGAACGTTCATCCTGGCAGGGTTCGTCATCCTGTTTACAGCGCTGGCGGGAATGTCGTCGGTCGCTTACACGGACGTGGCGATTGGGCTGCTCGTTACGGGCGGCTGCATCATTGCCTTTCCGGCGATGCTGCTACGCGTCGGCGGGTGGACCGCAATGCACGCTGCGTTGCCTCCAAGTCACTTCACGTTCAGAGGTGGAATGGGATGGAGTGAAGTGCTTGGCTACTTCTTTCCGACTTTCACGCTGATGGTGGGCAACCAGAGTTCGTACCAGAAGTTTTTTTCTGCCCGCAGCGAGCGGGACGCCCGGCTTTCAGTGGTGGGTTGGATCGTTGGGACGTTGTTTCTGGAAACGATTATCGTGCTGCTGGCCATGGTGGGGGGAGTGCAGTTCCACAAAGAAATCGAGTCGGGCGCACTTCCTGCCTGGGGGATCGTGCCCTACACGGCGCGCCATGGTGTGGCGCCGCTGGTGGGCGCCATCTTTCTGGGCGCGGTGTTTGCCAAGGTGCTGTCAACGGGAAACAACTACCTGTTCTCGCCGGCCACGAACGTGGTCCATGACGTTTTCCAGCGCTTGTTTCGCAAGGGTGCGGGCGATCGCACCTTGCTGCTTTTTTCACGCGTCACCGTGGTGGTCCTTGGGGTCATCGCACTGGCACAAAGCTTCCAGCCCTCGGTTCTGGCCACGGCAGTCTATGCTTACGACGTCTACGGCGCGGGGCTGACGCCTGCCATCGTGGCCGCTTTCTTTTGGAAGCGTACAACCACCGCCGGCGGGCTTAGCTCGATTATCGCGGGTACAGTTGTGGCGGTGCTGTGGAAACTGTTCGGGTTAGATGCGCACATGCCGATGATTTTTCCTGCCCTGGCGGCCTCGCTCTTATGCCTGATCGGCGTGAGCCTGCTCACCGCCCCGCCGCGCGCGGAACAATGGCGACCGTTCTTCAAAGAACAGGTTTCAGGTGCCAGGTGACAGGTGTCAGTGGCCCGCCGTGGCGGGACAAGTGACAAGCGTGAAGAGGAAGTCAGTAATAAGCTATCGGCTTTAGTTGCTTTGCCTTACAGGGCTAGAGTTCAAGCAATTGCTGAAGGCGGAAGAGCAGCGACAAGTGACAAGCCTGTAGGGGCGGTTCGCGAACCGCCCCTACGACACGAGCGAGGGAAAATGGAATTCAATCAGATTCAATCGACGCTTCGGGAAAACGGGCTTGACGGCTGGTTGTTTTACGACCACCATCGTCGTGACCCCATTGCCTATCGAATACTGAAGATCAATCCGCCCATGTGTACGCGGAGGTGGTATTACCTGATTCCAGCCGAGGGAGAGCCGAGCAAGCTCATTCATCGTGTGGAGAGACAGAACCTGGCAGGTTTGCCTGGGCGAGAGCTCGAGTACTCCTCTTGGAAGGAACAACACGAGGGTCTGAAGAAGATTCTGGAAGGCAAGAGCCGCATCGCGATGCAGTACTCGGCCCTGAACGATATACCTTATGTGGGTCTGGTGGACGCCGGGACGATTGAGCTGGTGAAGAGTTTGGGTGTGGAAGTGATTTCATCGGCTGACTTGGTCCAATTGTTTGAGGCACGGTGGTCGGAGGATGCGCTGGCGTCGCACTTGGAGGCGGGCAAGGTGGTGCACGCCGCCGTCCGCGCGGGTTTCGCTGCCATCCGGGATGCTGTTTGGTCTGGAAAGGGAATCACCGAGTACGATGTCCAGCAGGCCATGCTACGTGTCTTTGAGGGCGGTGGCGTGGTGGCGGATGAGGGGCCTGTTGCGGCGGTCAACAAAAGCACTGCCAATCCCCATTACATGCCGATGCGCGATCGTTCGTTGCCCATGGGTGTCAATGATTTCGTTCTGCTGGATGTGTGGGGAAAATTGAACAAGCCTGGCGCGGTTTATTTCGACATCACATGGACAGGCTTCGTGGGCGTGGAGATTCCACGCCGTTACGCGGAGGTCTTCGAGATTGTGCGGGAAGCGCGAGATGCCGCAGTGGACTTTGTTCAGGCTGCAATGAGGAGTGGGCGGACGATTCACGGGTATGAAGTGGATGACGTGGCGCGGGGGATTATCAACCGCCGGGGATACGGGCAATACTTCGTTCACCGGACTGGGCACTCCATCGGCGAAGACGTGCACGGTAACGGAGCCAACATCGATAACTTCGAGACGCGCGACACGCGCCAGATAATTCCCCGAATCTGCTTCTCCATCGAGCCGGGGATTTACCTCCAGGGATTCGGCGTGCGCAGCGAGGTGAATGTGTTCATCGAGGAATCGAGTGCGCGGGTGACAGGTGAAATCCAATCGGCCATCGTGCCCATCCTTGCCGCAACATACTGAGGTGTGTTAATTTCGCTGGGAAGGGAATTGCGGTTCCAGACTTTGGAGTCGCTGGTGCGGCATCTGACATAAACTTATGGCTGGAAAAGTCGTCCAGGAAGACACTGCTAATGCCAAGCCCAAGGCTGCCGCCAGCCACCCACCGATCATGACGTTGGTGCGGCTGTGCGTCGCGGCATGGCTCGTCCCGGGATTGGGTCACCTGATGCTGGGAAAGAAGTGGCGGGCCCTGATCCTCTTTGCCTCGATCATCACCATGTTTGCTCTCGGCCTTGCCATGCAGGGGCAGTTCTTCTCCACCAGTTCCGGGTCTTACCTTCAGACCCTGGGTTATTACGGCGAATTGTGCGTAGGCTTGGCGATGCCCGGCGCCAGGTTTTTCGGTTATTCGGGCGGTGATACGTTCTTCGTCAGCTCCGACTACGGGACCGCATACCTCGTGGCCGCGGGCATGCTCAACGTTCTTGCGGTGCTGGACTGCTACGATATTGCCATGGGACGCAAGAGCTAAGGAATTGAGTCATTGATTCATTGACCCAATGACTCAATGAGAAGATGATTCAATCATTGCGATGGCTTTGACACACTTTCCTGCTCTCGTTATATTCTCCTTCCTGGTCGCCGTGGTATTCGGGGTTCTCGCCAAGGAAGCGCCTCGCGAGCGATTTGTTTACGCCGCCAAGGTCTTTGGCGCGTTTGTTGCCACAGCCCTTGTGCTAGGGTGGTTGATGTACTTCTTTCCCAGGTAGTCTCGACCTGATGCTTACCGACACACAGATTGCCTTTAATGGCGCCATGGTCTTGCTGATGGGGCTGCTGATTGGCATCGAGCGCGAGCACGCCCAGAAGGGCACACCCTTGATCGCGGGGATCCGGACTTTCCCTCTCATCACCCTTTTCGGCTTCCTCTGTGGTTTGGCTGCCAAAGCAGGATGGGGATGGATGTTGCCTGTCGGCTTGGCGGGAGTATGCGCGGTTGCCGTGGCGGCCTATAGGGTAAGGTCTCAAGGACCGCATAAGGGGACCACAACAGAATTCATGATCTTACTGGCGTTCGTCTTTGGGGCGCTGGCGGCCTTGGGGTATTTGATTCCGGCAGCGACCTTCGCCGTCGTGGCGACTTTGCTACTGTCGGTCAAAGCCCCTTTACACCGGTTGGCGGAATCCATCCAGGAAGAGGAGCTTTACGCAGTCCTGAAGTTTTTGGTCGTCAGCGTCATCATTTTGCCCCTCCTCCCGAACCGTGCATTTGGACCACTCCAAGCGCTGAATCCCCGGCTCATCTGGTGGGTAGTGGTGCTGATCTCCGGTTTGAGCATGGTGGGCTACGTTCTGACGAAATTCCTGGGGGCGAGGCAGGGAATTGCCATGACCGGCATCCTTGGCGGCATGACGTCGAGTACCGCGGCCACCTTCGGTCTTTCCCACCAAGCTCGGAGTGCGGGGGAATCTCTGGCCAAGTATTTCGCTCTGGGAATAACCATCGCTTCCACCATCATGTTCGTCCGGGTGGTTATCATTACCGCGGTCATTGATGCTCCTTTAGCGAGGGCGCTGACCCTTCTGATTGCACTTCCATTTATGGTGGGCGTGGGAATCTCAATCTACCTTTGGAAGCGAAAAGAGAGCGAGCAGAGCGCAGCGCTCCAGGTTAAGAATCCCATGGAGTTGGGGAGCGCGATCAAGTTCGGGCTGGTGTTTGCCGCGGTGATGTTTGTTTCAAAGGCTGGTTATCATTACTTCGGATCTTCGGGAATGTATGTGGCCGGTGTGCTGGCGGGATTGGTGGACCTTGACGCCTTCACCATCTCCGCCGCGCACATGGCCCAGCAAAGCATTCTGGCGCCCAACACGGCCAACGCCTCAATTCTCCTGGCCTGCGCCACGAACACGCTCGTCAAGGGGGGAATCGCCGCTGTGGTGGGCGGGCGTCCACTCAGCAAGGTCATCATTCCAATCTTTGCAACTCTGACTCTTGCATCGCTCATCGTGTTCGTTTGGGTCGCCAGGTGATGCGCTCCATCGAAAATCACCCCTGCCGATCATTCCCGCGAAAGCGGGAATCTACCTCTCCGGCGGAGATTTCGAAAACGCGCTCGATCCGGGATCGCAGCTTTTCCGGTGTGAGTTCTGCGTCGATGCGAATCATGATCTTAGGGCCTACTACGAAACAACTGTTAGGTCGTCTGCTGTGTGACCCCCTCACCCGGCCCGCCCCGGCTGGAGAAAACGCCGGTGGCAGTCCACCCTCTCCCCCAAGGGGGAGAAGAGGGCATTAAACTCGAATCAACTCTCCGCCTTGGGGGAGAGGGCGACTAAACCCGAATCAATTCTCCCCTCTGTCGCCGCCGCGATAGAGGGGCCGGGCGTGAAGGGGTGCTTCGATCGAACATAGAACAGCTATCCCATGACAACGCGTTACAGTCGGCGGATGTGAAATCCCCCGTCCGCGCGAAGCGCCCGTGACAAGAGCCACTGGTGGATTCATGGCCATGGGCAATATCGATTCAACGGAAAGAGCGGAATTCGAAGCTCGTGTAGCCCCCCTTGCATTCGCCTACCCGCCGGGGCCTTTCGAGTCGCGAATTTGAGTTCGATTTCGCGCAAAAGGCGGCTTTTAGGCCCCTTTTGCGGGTTCGTTTTGAGTTCGTTTGCATCAAAAACCAGTTCGTTTTGAGCACTTCAAAAGTATTAAGTCCTTTAATTGCACTAGATCGGTAGGTTCGTTCCCTCTGTTTTAGTATCTTTCTGCCATTTCCCCGCCTTTTCCCCTTGCCGCGTCCCTTTCGCCTTACGTTGCCGCCTATCTTTGCCACCGCTCTCTTGCGACAACTAGGATAGGCTACCGCAAGGTGCTGGACGTGTCAAGAAAAAAGTGGCGGGGACAAAACGGCAGATACCAAGGGTCACGAATCAGGTCACCCACGACGCGCTACGCCAGCGTCCTGAGTCAGAAGTCCGCTGACAAAGTCTTCCTCATGCGATCGGCCTTTTCGAAGCCCCGTCAGGGGCGGGAGATTGTAGCCCAGGGCGGAAGCCCTGGGGGAAGAGCCCTCACCCCGCCTTCGGCACCCCTCTCCCGCCCGAGCGGGAGAGGGGACGGGGGTGAGAGAGGGCTCGATGACCCATCCCGCTCTGCGGAACCGTGGGCTACATTCCTTCGCCCGCGCCGCGGGCTGACTTCTTCAACGAACTTTTGATTCAGGACGCTAGCGTCCTGCAACATCTGTCCGTTCATTAAGTCAGATTCTTGATGTTCGCCGTTCTCAGCCCCGGTAGGGGCGGAATAACTTAGCCCAGGGCGAAAGCCCTGGGAAGAATGGGCCCCAACCCCTTTTGTTCCCCCTCCCCCGCCTGACGGGGGAGGGGGCGGGGGGAGAAGGCGGCGCATAGGATCCGTCGGCTGACGGACTGAATCATATCGCCGCGACAAGTCGGGGCTCTCGAGTTTCTACATTTCCCCCGCTCCCCCTGGGGGGGGAGGGGAGGGGGTGAGGGGGTTGATGTCCCGACGCAAAATTGAGACCCCCTCACCTGGCCCGCCCCGGCTGGAGAAAACGCCGGAGGCGTGCCACCCTCTCCCCCAAGGGGGAGAGGGCTAGAATCTTAACGAGGACAACTGATCGAGCACAAATGTGGAAACTGCAGCGCCCTGACAAGTCGGGGCTGACTTCATTAAGGAACTTCTGACTGAGGACACTAGCCCCCTGCTGATCTGAGGAGGGGGTCTGGAGTTTCCACATTTTCCGGGCTACAAACCAACGGGACAAGGTGCGCAGCTCCCCCGCCGCGGTGGAAGGGCCGCTCACCATGCCATGCGTGCGGCGTGCCAGGTGTCGGCTATCGGGAGTACAGATGTCACGTATCTGAAGTCCGGCAGGGATACAAAAAGGTCTTGACTTATTACAAGCGTGTTATATAGTGAACTCGCCATGAGAGCGCGAGATTTGAAAGCTGAGCGGCGAAGGCACGGCTGGGGCCAAGTGGAAGCGGCCGAGCGCCTGGGCGTGTCCCAACCTTATCTGGCCATGCTAGAGAATGGAAAGCGCCGCCTCACGCCCGCATTGGCGCGTAAGGTGGTTGCGGCCTACGGACTTCCGCCTACGGAGCTGCCTGTACCGTCGGCATTCACGCAAAAGGTTGACGGGCAACGGTTGGTAGAGGATCTCGCGAAACTCGACTACCCGGGATTTGCTTATGTTCGCACGCGGGTGAGAAGCAAGAACCCCGGAGAGGTTCTGCTTACCGCTTTGGCGCAAGAGAATCTGGAGGGACGAGCAGCCGAAGCGCTGCCTTGGCTGCTCCTGCGATATTGGCACATGAATCTGGCCTGGCTGGTGCTGGAAGCGAAGAAGTTTGACCTCCAAAATCGTTTGGGATTTGTGGTCAATCTTGCCCGCCAACTTTCTGAACGAGGCGTGGATGCGGAGCGCACACAGGCTCTCGCGAGTTTGGAGTCCTTGCTGGAGTCAAGCCGGCTGGCGCGTGAAGACTATTTCTACCGGGCTCCCCGCAACGACCGGGAGCGGCAGTGGCTGTTTGAGAACCGGCCGGATGCCGCGCGACACTGGAATTTGTTGTCAGACCTGCGACCCGAGCACTTGCAATATGTCGCCTAGCAACAAGGCAAAACTCCCTTCACCTTGGGACCGGTTCCTGGGTAGTGTCTCAGTTTGATGTAGAGGCGGCTTTACGCCGCCATGTGGCGAGATAAACTCGCCGCTACTTCCGAGGGGCGAGATAAACTCGCCGCTACTTCCGAGGGGCGAGATAAACTCGCCGCTACGGTGATACAATCACGCCATGCCAGCCCCATACTTTGTCCGTAAGCGCAGTCGCTTACCGCGGTCTTGCTATGTGGGCCGCCAGTGGTATTTCATCACCGCGTGTACAGATTTGGGCCACACGCACTTTTCCAGCGGCCAATTGGTAGGATTATTGCTGGACCTCTTACGAGCACAGTGCTCTTCCTCCTCCTTCAATGTCTATGCCTATTGCTTCATGCCTAACCATCTACACCTCGAACTAGCTGGCCTTTCCGACAACTCGGATGCGATCTCACTCCTCCACGATTTCAAGGGAAATGCGACATCACAAGCCCGCACCCTGGGCATTCGAAACCTATGGGAGAAGGGTTTCTACGACCACATCTTGAGAGGAGATGACAATCACGACGCGGTGGCGTGGTACATCTTCAACAATCCGGTTAGAAAAGGGCTCGTGAAGGACCCGCGCGATTGGCCGTATTCAGGCTCTTGGATGTTTGATTGGAAGAAAGCTGTGGCGCCCATTGAACATTACAACCCGCCCTGGAAGTAGCGGCGGGTTTACCCCGCCATTTTCGAGGTGGCTACACGCCGCCCTCCAAAGGTCCGTGCGGGGCGCCGCCATGTGGCGAGGTAAACTCGCCGCTACTTCCGAGTGGCGAGATAAACTCGCCGCTACATCATCAAACTGAGATACTCCAAGCCGCATCCTCATCTGAGGAGGGGGTTGGGGGGTGGTCTTCTAAGCTCAGCCTTCTTCGCGGCCAATTGCGTCGCCTCCACTCGTCCTTTATAGAAGGAGTCGAGCGGATAGCATCCCGAGACTAAACCGAGGCGCGGCGCGTTAGTGCAGTCACTGAATGTGCGGCAGATTTTCTTTCGCTCCAGCCGGCCTTTTTCCAGCACGTCAGCATTCTGAATTGCTGTCTTCCCCCTTCCCAGCACCTACTGGCGTCAGCTCACTGCCTACCGTTCACCATGTCTGGAATCCACCTCGGCGGGATAGAGCATCCCCATGTAATCAGGCTATTGGCAGACACACTAAAAGTTAGGGGCGATTCCAAAACGGATATCCCGGTCGAGACATTATGCATCAATAATGACGTGGGCCAGGGAACAATATTAGGGACGATGCCAAGCGACGGAATTTTGCAAAGTTCTAAAATCCGATAAGAGCTCTTCACCGGGGAAAGACCGCAAAAAGTGGAGGGTGGATACCGGCAGAAAGGCAGGGGTTTAGTATATGAAGATCACTTTGGGAGTCCTGCTCATGCTGAGCCTGGGAACCGTCCCCGCGTGGGCGGTGCTAGGTCAGTATGAGTCGTCAGTAAGTGTGGACCAGCAGTATCTGCGGAGTGAGGATCGTGTCCAGGCCTTTCAGGCCTACAAAGTTCACCAACTCACGACTGCAAACGGCACAATAGTTCGAGAATATATTTCGCCGCAAGGGCTAGTCTTTGGGGTCACTTGGCAGGGGCCCTTCATGCCTAACATGCAGCAGTTGTTGGGGTCCTACGTTACGAACCTCCAGACAGCCTCGGCAGCTCAGACCCATGTCCGACACCTCAGGGGGCTAACCGTGAAAACGAATGATTTCGTGTTCGTCAACGGCGGTCACATGCGGTTTTGGAAGGGAAGCGCCTACGTGCCCAGTCTTTTTCCCAGCAATGTCTCCGCGGAGGTGGTGCGATGACTCTCAGGAATGATTCGAAGGCGACGCTGGGCCGTTTTCTTGCGCTGGTTACGGGGCTGATCTTTTTGGGTGGTTGTGGCGGGAGTAGCAGCAGCAGTAGCAGCACATCGACTCCGGCGGCAAGCAATACAGCCGCTGTGACGGTCGGATTTGGCCCTTTGGGGGCCGCTGGCGGTATCGTCAACGGGATTTACACGAGCGTCACCGTCTGCGCGCCTGGCACCAGCAATTGCGAGACGGTGGATAACGTGCTCGTGGACACGGGTTCCGCAGGCCTGCGCATCCTCAACTCAGCGCTTACCACAGTTCCAGCGAGCTCGCTGAGAACGATTACGGATAGCAGCGGCGATCAGTTGCAGGAGTGCGTTCAGTACGGAGACACATCCTACTCCTGGGGACCCATGTTGGTAGCAGACGTTGAGCTGGCCGGGGAAAAGGCTTCCTCCGTTCCCATTCAGGTCATTGGTGACAATTCATTCGCGGTCCCTTCTCAATGCCTTGCCACCCCAGTCAACCCAAGTCTTCCCAATGGCGGGAACGAAGATACGGAGGCGTCGCTTGGCGCCAACGGCATCCTGGGCGTGGGTGCTTTTGGTTACCCATTGGATTGCGGCAGTTACTGCACCTCCTCAAGCGATCTGACACAATCGGGTTATCCCTACTACGTTTGCCCCGCCGGCCAGGTCTGCTCGGCAACCACCGTGCCAGTTCAGGACCAGGCCACAAACCCCGTCGCAGCGTTTTCCTCGGCAGACAACAATGGGGTACTGGTTACCCTGCCGTCCATTCCCGCGTTGGGAGCGGCCAATGGGACAGTCTCGGGGTCGCTGATTTTCGGAATCGGAACGCAAACCAACAATGCCCTTGCCAGCAGCGCCACAGTTTACGCGCTCGACGAGTACGGCAACCTCCCAGCATTCACCTACAATGGCGTCTCATATACCTCTCCCACTAACTTCAGCGTTCTCGACACCGGCTCGGGTGCGCTCCTTTTTCTAGATGCCAACACTCTGGCCTCGTCGGGGATCAGCGAGTGCGCGGATGCCTCGGGTTTCTATTGTCCAACCAATACCGTTCCATTCACCGTAACCGTTTCGGGGGCGATTAACACATCGGAGACAGGGACGATGACGTTTAACATCATGAATGCTGATACGCTGTTTAACACAAACAACGCAGCGTTCAACGACCTCGGTGGTGATAGTGGGACTAGCCCCGCTAATGATTTTTTTGACATTGGATTGCCGTTCTTCTTTGGTCGAAGCGTGTACGTTGGGATGATGCCAGGGGTGTTCACGGGTGAGACGGCGGCGCCGAGCGCCGCGACGAGCGCGACGTACGGGTATTACGCCTTTTAGCGCCTGCGCCGAAATGCCTTATTCATTGGTGGGGCCGGGGCTTGCCCTGCACCATACGGTACAGGGCTTGCTCCGGCCCAAATCTTGCAGGGCCGACAATTTTGAATTTTATCTCGAATTCTGAATTGCTTCGATCACAGAATAGAAACATATTGTGGAACTTTTCGAAGCTCCGAACGGAATACTCAACGAGGGTAGGGCATCACAGGCGAGGTCACTGAGATTTGTGTATCCGGCGGAAACGCTCTACAATTAAAGCGATTATCTTGGTTGTTGGAGGCGGTATGAGACACGCACGGTCACTGTTGGCAAGAACGGCTTTGTCATTCGCATTCTTCCTGTTTTTCTCTCTGATGGCGGTGGGGCAACAAGCAACAACTGTCCCTGCGCGCGTCACGCAACCCGTGAACATGGAGAACCTGGTCACACTGCGAGGGAACACCCATCCGCTGGCGCGTCCCGAATATGACCAGGGCGCCGCGCCTGATAGCCTGCCCACGGAACGGATGCTGCTGGTATTGCAGCGCTCGACGGAGCAGGAAGCCGCCTTACGGAATCTGCTGGATGAGCAGCAGATCAAATCCTCGCCCAATTTTCACATGTGGCTCACCCCGGAGCAGTTCGGGCAGCAATTCGGCCCCGCCGATGCGGACATTCAGGCGGTGACTGATTGGCTTACGTCCCAGGGCTTTCAAGTTAGTCATGTGGCCACGGGCCGCACGGTCATCGAGTTTTCCGGCACAGCGGGACAGGTGCGCCAGGCGTTTCACACCGAGATCCACAAATACGTGGTCAAGGGCGAGGAGCACTGGGCCAACGCGAACGATCCGCAGATTCCTGCCGCCCTGGCGCCGGTGGTGGCCGGCTTTGCCTCGCTGAACAATTTCCCCAGGAAGCCAGCGCACCACGTCCTGGGCACCTTTTCGCGGACGAAGGCGACCGGCAAGGTGCAGCCGCTGTTCACCTTTCCTTCTAATACTTGTCCTAGTACTAGTGGTACCTGCTACGCCCTTGGCCCCACGGATTTTGCCACCATATACAACGTTAGTCCGCTATGGACTGCGGGCACGGACGGCACCGGGCAGACGATTGCGATCGTCTCGGATTCGAATATCAACACGCAAGACGTGGCGGACTTCCGCAGTTTGTTCGGCTTGCCGGCAAACGTCCCGCAGATTATCCTGGATGGTCCCGACCCCGGGATCGCCTCGGACGAAACTGAGGCAGACCTCGATGTTGAGTGGGCTGGTGCGGTCGCGAAAGGGGCTACTATTGACCTTGTGGTCTCAGAAGGGACCGACACCACCCAGGGGACCGACCTTTCCGCCCTCTACATCATTGATAACAACCTTGCGCCGATCATGAGTGAGAGCTACGGTGCATGCGAGGCTTCCCTCGGGAATAGCGCGAATGCCTTCTATAGCGGTCTGTGGGAGCAGGGCGCCGCTCAGGGCATCACCCTGCTGATGGCTGCGGGTGACACCGGCTCCGCCGGATGTGACGTCTTCGCTTTAACTGGCGAGCCCGCGGCGGTATATGGCTTGCAAGTCGATGGACTGGCTTCAACGCCGTTTGACGTGGCGGTCGGCGGGACGGATTTTAACGATGCCAGCAACGCGTCCACCTACTGGTCCGCGACCAACAATTCCACCACGCTATCCTCCGCCCTATCGTACATTCCCGAAATAACTTGGAATGACTCCTGCGCGAATACCGGAAATCTGGCGGGCTGCACGACTGTAGCAAGCGACGGTTCAGATCTTGTCGCTGGCAGCGGTGGCCAAAGCAATTGCGCTACATCATCATCAACAGCCTGCACGGCAGGTTATACAAAACCTTCCTGGCAGACCGGAACCGGGGTGCCAAACGACAATGTTCGCGACATACCGGACATCTCCCTGTTCGCTGGCGACGGCCACAATGGCAGTTTCTACGTGGTGTGCGAGGCCGACGCAGTCCCGGCTGGCGAAACTTCCTGCGCTCTGAACGTTGCCAGTACGAATTTCTTGGGCGTGGGGGGAACGTCCGCATCAACGCAAGCCTTCGCTGGCATCATGGCGATGGTCAACCAGTCGGTTTTTAAGAAGAGCGGTGTCGAGGGTCAGGGGAATGCGAATTACGTCCTGTACCCGATGGCAGCGCCGGCTGGCGCGAGCTGTGCGTCGACCTCGACCCTGGTGTCCACTGGCGGCACTTCTTCCTGCATCTTCTATGACGTGCAAGTGGGTAATAACTCGGTGGCGTGCGTGATGGGATACGCCAATTGCAACAACACAGGTACAGGTGACTACGGCATCCTGGTAAATCCCGGCAGCTCTACCCAAGCAGCGTGGCTCGCTGGCCTCGGGTATGACCTTGCCACCGGCATCGGCACGGTGAACGCCTATAACTTGGTGCAGAATTGGAAGTCGAACTTCGTGGGGACGGGGACCACACTCTGCATGGGAACCCCATGCGCCACAACCGCGATCACCACCAAGCATGGCACGCCGGTCAACTTCACCGTCAACGTCACTTCTGCTGCCTCGGGCGATGTCTCACTGGTCGCACAGGGCGCCGGGCAGAATGGCAGCAATTTTGGAATCGGCCCCTTCACTCTGAGCGGCGGCGCCTTTTCCGGCTCGACCAACATGCTCCCCGGCGGGACGTCGTATAATCTGACGGCGCATTATGCGGGTAACGGAACCGATGGGTCGAGCAACTCGAATTCAGTCCCGGTTACGGTGACCCCGGAAACCAGCAACACGCTTGTCCAGTTGGTTACCGAGGATTGCTATGGAAATTTCACGTACGGCGTAACCTCGGTCACATACGGAGAAATCCTCAATTGTTCCGGTGCTCTCTACCTTGGATACTGGTTGCGCGTGGATGTAACAAACAGCTCGGGCAGCCTTAATATTAACGATCCCGGAGGCGTCGCTGGCGCGTGCTTTAACAATTCCAGTTCCAATCCCACCGGTCTTCTCACCTATCAATGTCCCACCGGGAAGGTGACGGTGACCGATAACGGGCAGCCCCCACCCGACTTGGGGCAACCCTCTACGACCACCCCTGGCACCTACACCTTGAACAGCCAAGGCAACGTGGAGGATCAGTTCATCCAGCTTACTGGTGGAAAACACAGTGCCCTGGCCGCCCGGTACGCCGGCGACAATAGCTACAACTCGAGCATGAACACGGCGGCAGCGATTACTGTCAATCAAGCCCCCACCACCATCACCCTCGCAGCGAGCAATACCGGACCTACATCCGGCCAACCCGTAACCCTGACGGCGCTGGTGAGCACCACGAGCGTAGGCTTCGCGCCGACCGGCGCTGTGAACTTCGTGAACGGAGTCACCCCGATGATGGGCACCGTGACGTACGCGCCAGCCAACGCTTCGGCTAGCGGTTTCGCCTCGTTGACGGCAACCCTCACTGCATCTTTTACGAACCCGACGAATGCTATCACGGCGCAATACACCGGCGATAATAACTATTCGGCTCCGTCGACTCCTGCGACCATCACAATCAACGTCAACAACGGCACACCCAACTTCAGCGTAGTACCAAGTCCAAACTCAATCGCCATTGCGTCCCCGGGCTCATCCGGGAGTACCTCGATCGGCATAGGTCCCGTCAGCGGCTTCACCGGTACAGTCAGCTTAACTTGCGCGGTCCCAACAACGATGACAGAAGCTACTTGCTCGCTGGCTTCTACCTCAATAGCCTATAATGCTTCTACCACGCTCACGGTCAACACAACCGCTCCATCGACGGTGATCGGTCTGTTTGACAGTCCGCGTTGGTTGCTGCCTCTCGGGGGAGCTGTTTTTGCTGCTTTCTTCCTGCTGGTCATCCCGACAAAGAGACGCCGGTTGAAGCTGGCCTTCGGGTCGCTGTTCCTAGTTCTGCTGGGCGCAGCCATGGTCGCCTGCGGCGGTGGCAGCAGCACCACCACCACCCCCCCTGTCAACAACGGCACGCCCACGGGCAGCTACACAGTTGTGGTCACGGGCACGAGCACCATCGCCGGCGCCAGCGTCACCAATAGTGCGAACGTCACAGTGACTGTGGAGTGAAGCGGCGTCGCGACGCAAGCCAGAAGCCCTAGGGTATGAAGAACGTACGTTGTAGGTGGTATATGGTAGGTGGGGAAGAGCAGGATTCAGGAGTCAGGAGTCAAAACGAAGAGCATCTGCTCTCCGCCGACTGCCTATTCCCTACGCCTACTGCCGACTGCCTACTCTCAGGCCAGCGGTGCAGATCAAGCGATTAGAACAAAGGCGCCACCTGCTGTCTTCTGCATAATGTCTCAGCAGGTGGCGCATTGGCTTTTCAGTGGAGGTTACAAGGGGACACCTTTCATGGAATAGGAGCTGAGAACGCGCACGTAGTTGGCCCGCTGGAAGGCGGCCGGGTCGGCCACGGCGCGTTGGCTCATGCTGCCCTGCATTTGACGGATTGATTCGTATTCGTGTTCTTCCATCCAGGCAAGCATGTCTTTGCGCAGGGTGGCGAGGTGGCCGATGCCGTTCCGAAGTAGTGCAGAAGCCATTGCCACCACGCGCGCCCCAGCCATCATCGCTTTCAGAACATCCGCAGCGGTATGCACGCCGCCGGTGATGGCGAGATCGGCCTTGACGTGCCCGAACAGGATGGCGACCCAGTTCAATCGCAGCAGCAGTTCGTGCGAGGTGCTGAGCAGGAGGTTGGGCACCACCTCCAGGTTTTCCAGGTCGAAGTCGGGCTGGTAAAAGCGGTTGAAGAGAACCAGAGCGTCGGCGCCCGCCTGGTCCAGGCGTTTGGCCATATGCGCGAGAGAGCTGAAGTAGGCGCTGATTTTCACGGCCACCGGAATGTGCAGGCTGGATTTCACCTCAGAGACGAGGTCGCAATACAGCTTCTCGACTTCCTCCCCAGTCAGCTCGCTGCTGGTGGGTATGTAGTAGATGTTCAACTCGAGGGCATCCGCGCCGGCATCCTGAATCTTCCTGGCATATTGGATCCAGCCGCCGATGGACGAGCCGTTGAGGCTGCCGATGATGGGGATTCCGACCGCCGCCTTGGCGCGCCGGACGTGCTCACAGTAGCCGTCCGGGCCAAGGTTGTATCCTGTCATGTCAGGGAAATAGGTAAGTGATTCGGCGAAGCTCTCCGTGCCCTGCTGGAGAAACAGGTTGAGTTCGGAGCTTTCGATATTGATCTGTTCCTCGAAGAGCGAGGGCAGCACGATTGCCGCAGCGCCGCTATCCTCCATGCGCCGGAGATTCCTGAGCTCTTCGGCGAGTGGGGATGCAGACACGACCAGGGGATTCTTCAAGTTGAGCCCGTGATAGGTAGTGGAAAGGTCAATCATTATTTTGCCTCCTTCGCCGCGCCATCCATCGGCATAGCGGCCATGTTTTGGTAAACTCGCCAGCGGTTCCGAACGTCTTCCTCAGCTTCGTGCAGCAATAGCTTGGCAGCCTGGGGATCGCTAAGTGTCAACATGGTGTAGCGCGTCTCGTTATAGATGTATTTCTCCAGCGGCAATGCCGGGGGCTTGGAATCAAGCTGGAAGGGGTTCTTCCCCAGCTTGGCCAACTCCGGATTGTATCGGTAGAGGGGCCAGTAACCCGACAGGACGGCGGCCTTCTGCTGGTCGAGGCCATGGACAAGATCGTAGCCATGAGCGATGCAATGACTGTAGGCGATGAGCAGTGACGGGCCATCATAGGCTTCCGCCTCGAGGAAGGCCTTGAGCGTGTGCATGTCACTCGAGCCCATCGCGACTGCCGCGACGTAAACGTTGCCATAGCTCATGGCCATCAAGCCCAGGTCTTTCTTGGGTCGGGGTTTTCCCCCGGCCGCGAACTTGGCCACGGCGCCGCGCGGTGTAGCTTTGGACATCTGTCCGCCCGTGTTCGAGTAAACCTCGGTGTCGAGCACCAGGACGTTCACGTTGCGGCCGGAAGCCAGAACGTGGTCGAGCCCGCCGTAGCCGATGTCATAGGCCCAGCCGTCTCCGCCCACAATCCAAACGCTCTTCCTGACGAGGGCGTCGGCAAGGCTCGCGAGGTCGCGGGCTTCCGGCGTCCTCAAACCGGCGAGTTTGGCGTGCAGCGCCTTCACGCGCTCGCGTTGCTCCTGGATGCCGGACTCCGTCGTCTGGTCGGCGCTCAGGAGTGACTTGACGAGCTCGTCCCCGAGGTTGGAGGAGAGCCGAGTCAACAACTCGCGCGCGTACTCGGTTTGTTTGTCAAGCGCCAGCCGCAAGCCCATGCCGAACTCGGCATTGTCTTCAAACAAGGAGTTCGTCCACGCCGGGCCCCTTCCCTCAGGGTTCTGTGCGTAGGGGGTGGTGGGCAGGTTGCCGCCGTAAATGGACGAGCAGCCGGTGGCGTTGGTGATGAGGGCACGGTCGCCGAAGAGTTGGCTCATCAACTTGACGTAGGGAGTCTCACCACATCCGGCGCAGGCTCCGGAGAATTCAAACAGCGGTTGCAGCAACTGCACGTCCTTGACCTGCCCCAGGCTGAGGGTGCGCCGGTCCACTTCCGGAAGGCGGAGGAAGAAGTTCCAGTTGTCACGCTCGGCTTCGCGCAGCGGCGGTTGAGGCGCCATGTTGATGGCCTTGTGCTTGACCTCGCTCTTGCTCTTTACCGGACAGACTTGAACGCACAGGGTACAGCCGGTGCAATCTTCCGGCGCCACCTGGAGCGTGTACTTCAATTCCTTGAATTCCTTCCAGCGCGCCGGGGAAGACTTGAACGTCGGGGGCGCACCTTTCAGAATCGCGGGATCGTAAATCTTGGCGCGAACCACGGCATGGGGGCAGACCAGGATGCACTTGCCGCACTGGATACAAATTGCTTCATCCCACACCGGAATCTCGAGTGCGATGTTCCGTTTCTCCCACTGGGCGGTGGCGCTGGGGAAAGTGCCATCGATTGGCATGGCGCTCACCGGCAGGTCGTCGCCTTCACCGGCGATGATCTTGGCAAGCACTTTCTGCACAAACTCCGGAGCTTCCTCCGGCACCGCACGCCGCAAGTCAAAAGCGCTGGACACTCGCTCCGGAACTTTGACCTCGTGCAAGTGGTTGACGGCCTGGTCTACCGCGGCAAAATTCTTCTGTACGATGGCTTCGCCGCGCTTTCCGTAAGTTTTCTCGATGGCGTGCTTGATGGCCTGAATAGCCTCGTCGCGCGGAAGGATGCCGCTGATGGCGAAGAAGCATGTTTGCATCACGGTATTGATGCGGCCGCCCATACCGGCGTCGCGAGCCACCTTGACAGCGTCGATCACAAAGAAGCGGAGTTTCTTCTTGATGATCTCCTCTTGAGTTGTCCGGGGGAGGTGATCCCAGACTTCCTCCGGGCCAAAGGGGCTATTGAGCAAGAACGTGGCCCCGGGTTGTGCGGCCTTTAACATATCGAGCCGCTCGAGGAAGCTGAACTGGTGGCAGGCCACGAAGTTGGCTTTGGAAATCAGGTAAGTGGAGTGAATCGGTTTGGGACCGAAGCGCAGGTGAGAGATGGTGACAGCGCCGGCTTTCTTCGAGTCATATACGAAGTAACCTTGAGCGTAGTTGTCCGTATCCTCGCCAATGATCTTGATCGAATTCTTATTGGCGCCCACCGTACCATCCGCACCGAGGCCGTAGAACATCGCACGAACCGTCTTTGGATCTTCGGTCGAAAAGGCCGGGTCGTATTCGAGGCTGGTGTGGGTGACGTCGTCCTCGATGCCCACGGTGAAGTGGTTGCGAGGTTTCTCCTTGAGCATCTCGTCGAAGACGGCCTTGACCATCGCCGGCGTGAACTCCTTCGATGAGAGCCCATAGCGTCCCCCAATGATTCGCGGATAGGTCTTGAAGGGTGTCTTGCCAATGGCGATTCCTTCGCTTACTGCCGTCGCGACGTCAACATAGAGTGGTTCACCGGGGCTGCCGGGTTCCTTTGTGCGGTCCAGGGTGGCTAGGGCTTTCACGGTCGCGGGGAGTGAGTTGACGAAGTGCTCGATCGAGAAAGGACGATACAGCCGCACCTTTAGGACACCCACCTTCTCCCCGCGCGCGGTGAGGTGTTCGACGGTTTCCTGAGCGGCTTCGGCTCCCGATCCCTTCAGGATGACGACCCGCTCGGCATCCGGCGCGCCGACGTAGTCGAAGAGGTGATAGGAACGCCCCACGAGGCGCGCGAATTTATCCATCTCTTCCTGGACGATGGCCGGGCAGGCTTCATAGAACGGGTTCACGGTCTCACGCTCTTGGAAAAAAACGTCGGGGTTCTGGGCGGTGCCGCGGATGAACGGGTGATCCGGCGACAAGGCGCGCTTCCGATGCGCCTGGACGAGTTCTTCGTCAATCATGGCCAGCATATCTTCGTTGGTTAACTCCTCGACCTTGTCGACTTCGTGCGAGGTGCGAAAGCCGTCGAAGAAATGCAGAAAGGGCACGCGAGCCCGCAGCGCGGCGGCCTGCGCGAGCAGCGCGAAATCCATCACTTCCTGCACCGAGTTTGAGGCGATCAGGGCGAAGCCCGTCTGGCGGGTCGCCATCACGTCGCTGTGGTCTCCAAAGATGGAGAGCGCGTGCGTTGCCAGGGTCCTTGCGGAAACGTGGAACACGGTGGGAGTGAGTTCCCCAGCGATTTTGTACATGTTGGGGATCATCAAGAGCAGGCCTTGCGAGGCCGTAAAGGTGGTGGCAAGAGACCCGGCTTGCAGTGCCCCATGGAGAGCCCCTGCGGCTCCGCCCTCGCTCTGCATTTCGACCACGCGAGGTATAGTGCCCCAGAGGTTTGGCTTATTTTCTGCCGACCATTGGTCCGCCCACTCGCCCATGGGGGAGGAGGGTGTGATTGGATAAATGGCAATGACCTCGTTGACCCGGAAGGCCACGTAGGCCGCTGCTTCGTTGCCGTCTATAGTTACCTTGCTTCTAATCATTGCATTGCTCCATTCGGTTCTGAAATGAACATGTGATTGTCTTCAAATTTAGCTGTAGCGCCGCCATTTTGCCGGCAGCCCCGACGGGTTGTTCAGTACCTTGCTAAGCGGCGTACACACCTCCGTTGCGGGCGAGGTCTCTGCCGACCCGCAATGCCGCTGCCACATCCTCGCGCCGCTCGACAGGAAGCGAGGCCACCACGGCGTCCCACGCCGCGTTGGGGACGATTGGTTCCATGCCCAGCCAGAATGCAAGCGCAGCCAATGCGGCGCGCTTAGGCGTCGCCTCCCGCCGGAAAGGCTGCCGAAGCACTCGGCCCGCTACATTGGAAATCTCAAGCTCGGCATCGAGGAGCAGAATTGTCCTTGGCGTCAATTGGGCCAGCGTCCCGTTAGCCTGGAGCTCACTCCATCCGTCCTGACTCACTGCGATGACGACATCGACACTTTCCATCCCGGTGTACTCAATCGGCTGTGGGCTCAAACAAATCTCGGAAAGGGAGAATCCGGAACCCTGCGTCACCGGATTGTCGTTCTTCTGTGTGCTGTATAGCCCCACGCTCAACGCTGCCCGACACAAGAGAGCCGCCGATGATTGCACTCTTTCGCCCGCCGTGCCCGCAATCACGATGTGCAGCTTCTCGGAATCTTGAATCTGGGATTTTGAATCGCCTGCCGTGTGCAGCGGGTTGGCAAGGTCACCTTTGACAGACACCTCGGGGAACTGGGGGCGAGACTTTGCCGGTTGACGGGATTCCATCTCGTGGCGGTAAATCGCGCGAAAGGTGGGGCGCTCCTGCTCCGCCTCCATCCGCCCGATCGAGTACCCCTGGCGGCTGATCACTTCGCGCAGCGCGTTTCCCGTGGCCTTGTTTCGCGTGCCATAGCCCGTGCAAATCTCCACAATCTCGACCAGTGAGAATCCGGGAAAAGCGATCGCCTCGGCAATCACCGCACCCAGGTCGCTATCCGTGGCAAACTGGCGGGCCAAAAACCCAGCGTGCGCGGTTCGGAGAAGCGCAAGGAGATCGAGCGGCGGGATACAGTTTCCTTCCGGCGTGGTGGCCGTAATCCAGTTAAGGGGTGTAAAGGCCGAGTGCTGGCCCCCCGTCATCCCAAACAGGAAGTTGTTATGAACCAATACCGTGACGTCTACATTTAACTGGGCCGCATGAACCAAGTGCAACAAGCCGATCATGGCCCCGCCATCGCCAATCATGACGATGGGCTTCAAGCCTTTGGTGGGGAGTGCCGCTTCAGCCAAGGCCATGCCTGTAGCCATTGCGGTCGAGCGACCATGAGTAGTGTGGACGGTATGCAGGTAGGGGAAGAGGTTGTCCGCTAGGCCTACGCAGCCAATATCGGTGGTGAGCACCACCGAACGAGGTGGCAGACCGAGCACTTCGAGCGCGTGGCTCAGTTGACGTACCACCAGCGCGTGGCCGCATCCCCTACAGTAGGGACGCTTTGCGTCGCTCGCCAGGTAGGTGGGGTTTCCCATCAGACCCTCGCCCCCCTGATGGTGCCAACAATTTCACCCGGTGTGATCATGCTGCCGACCTTGTTGATTCCCAAAATCTGCTTGCCCGCAAGCAATGGGGCTAAAACGGCGCGGTATTGACCGCCAAAGTTTTCTTCGGCGACGAAGACGGTGCGTATCCCAGCGGACGCCCAATTGAGCGCTTCGGTGGGCACCGGAAAGAGGGTTTGAATCTGCAAAAAAGAGATGGGAAATCCCTCTCTGCGCAGCACGCCGACGGCCTCACGAGCGGCGCGCGCCGTGATTCCATAACTGAGCAGCAGACAGGAAGCATCAGGGTCCAGGTCGGGGCGCACCAAGGCCATTTCGGCGGCGTGCGCTTCGATCTTGCGTTGCAAGTGAAGAAGCATTTCGACGACCTCGGGCGAAACCTTCCTCAGTCGCCCCTGGTGATCGTGAGCCGAGCCCGTCACCGTGACCTTGACTTCCCCGCCCACCGGGGCAAAGGTCGGCACATCCTCAGGCCTCTCGATGTCATAGGCAGCGAAGGGGGCTTCTGCGCCGACTTGACTCCGCTCGACGGTTGCCAGCCTGGACAGAGCGGTTTCTTCTACCACCTCGGTCGTCATGCCCACTTCCTTGTCGGAAAGCAGTACGACAGGCGAACGCAGCCGTTCCGACCAATTGAACGCGTGCTGCGTAAGTTCGTAGCACTCGGCGGCGTTGCTGGGGGCGAAAACCGGTATGGTGTACCCTCCCGAAGTTGAGAATTCAGCCAGGAAAACATCGCCCTGTGCTCCCTGGGTTGCCCCTCCCGTGCTCGGACCAAGCCTCTGCACCAGTGCGATCACCACCGGCGTTTCGGTCATGAGCGCGTATTGGACGGTCTCGGTCATTAAAGCCCAACCGGGGCCGGAAGTCGCTGTCATGGCCTTGAGGCCCCGAAGGCTCGCTCCCACGCAGTAACACAATGAGGATATCTCGTCCGGTGCGGAGAGTGCCAAGCCACCCTGCGCGACGAGTTCCCGCATCATGACTTCGTAGATCTCCGAGGCGGGGGTAATGGGATAACCGGCAAAAAAACGGCAGCCCGAAGCAAGCGCGCCTTCGGCCACCATCCGGTTTCCAGAGCATAGCCTAAGTGACATTAGTGACGATCCATGTTTAGATGGAGCAACAGTAGGGCCAAGAATCGGCTGCGATTCTTACGAATAAGTCCTTTATTTGTAAAAGCCTATGGGGACCCCTGTGGCGACTCACGTTCCCACTGGCAACTCAAGTGCCAGAACACACGTCGGTGGGTGGAAATCCACGATTTTGGCGTAAGCGTTGGACAATAGAGAGAATCCATAGTAAGCTGTTGCAAGCAAAACGACGGAGAGGTGGCCGAGTGGCTTAAGGCGGCGGTTTGCTAAACCGTTGTACGGTCAAAAGCTGTACCCAGGGTTCAAATCCCTGCCTCTCCGCCACGTACCGTGCGGTCCGTGGCTCCGCCAGACTTTCCATCCGTTGAGTCAAAGAGTAGAATCCAAATCTTATGCCTCGTTGAGTTCCTTACAGGTTGGAAGAAGACAGGGCACTAGAAACCCTTGATTACATGGAGATGATGAAGATGCGCAGGCTGCTTGGCGTTGTCGGAATACTCCTTATCACTTTGTTCGCTGCTCCGCTCGCTGCCCAAAAATGCCAGCCGAATGACGAGCAGTGCCGGAAGGCTGAGGAACTTCGGGATTACATTAAGGCGAATTACACCAAAAGCGAATACATGGCGCCGATGCGCGATGGCGTTCGTCTCTTTGTCGCCGTTTACGCGCCGAAAGACAGTTCGAAGACATATCCCATCTGGATGTCTCGCACCCCCTATTCGGTGGCGCCTTACGGCGTGGACAACTATGGCGGCGCTCTCGGCCCCTCGGAGTTTTTCGTGCGCGACGGTTACATCTTTGCTTACTGCGACGTGCGCGGGCGCGGTAAATCCGAAGGCACCTTCGAGCATGTCCGGCCGTACATTCCCGACAAGACTGCCAAGAACCAGGTTGACGAAGCCAGCGACACTTACGATACGATCGAATTCCTTTTGAAAACCATCCCCAACCACAACGGCCGGGTGGGCATCTCCGGCACATCCTATCCCGGCTTCTACGCCACTATGGCAGCGCTGAGCGGGCATCCGGCGCTGAAGGCAGTCTCGCCGCAGGCCCCGGTCACCGAATGGTTCATCGGTGACGATTTTCGGCACAATGGCACGCTCTTTCTGGCACACGCGTTCGGTTTCTTTTCTTCCTTTGGACGCCCGCAGCCAGGAGAAAACGAAGTGCCCGGCACCCGCTTCGATTACGCCACCCCGGACGGCTACGATTTCTTCTTGCGCATGGGGCCACTGGGCAATGCTGACCAGAAGTTTTTCAAGGGCCAGATCGAATGGTGGCGAGATCTTGTCTCGCACGACACCTACACGGACTTTTGGAAGGCCCGCGACCCGCTGCCCTACTTGAAGAACATTAAGGCCGCCGTTATGACGGTGGGTGGCTGGTTCGACGCGGAAGACGTCTACGGGCCGCCCCACACCTATGAAGCCATCCGCAACCAGAGCCCTGGCACGGTAAACATTCTCGTCGAAGGTCCCTGGTCGCATGGGCAGTGGAATCGTGACTCCGGCGCGTATCTGGGCGACGTGCGCTTCTTTCAAAAGACAGGCGAGTACTTCCGCGAGCATATCGAGTTTCCGTTTTTCCAGCACTTTCTGAAAGACAAAGGGGAGGAGAAGCTTCCGGGCGCTTACGTTTTTGAAACCGGGCGCAACGAGTGGTTCAAGCTCGATGGTTGGCCGCCCAAGAATGTCGTGAAGAAGACGTTCTATTTCCAGAGCGCAGGCAAGCTTTCGTCTGAGCGCCCCTCGGCGTCCGGCGAGGAGTTTGACGAGTACGTCAGCGACCCGGCCAAGCCGGTTCCGCATATCTCCTGGACCAGCACCCAGATGACCTACGAATACATGACGGGCGACCAGCGCTTCGCCTCTTCCCGCACGGATGTGCTTGTCTACCAGACTGAACCGCTCGAAGAAGAGGTAAATGTCGCCGGGCCGGTGACCGCCTCACTGTACGTCTCCACCACCGGCACGGATTCCGATTGGGTGGTCAAGCTCATCGATGTTTATCCCGGAAATTATCCGGACCCTGACCCGAACCCCAAGGGCGTGCGCATGGGCGGGTACCAGCAGCTTGTTCGTGGAGAGCCCTTTCGCGGGAAATTCCGAAAGAGTTTTGAGAATCCTGTGCCTTTTGAGCCAGGCAAGCCGGACAAAGTGGAATATCAGCTTCCGGGCGTTTTTCACAGCTTTCGCCGTGGCCACCGCATCATGGTGCAAGTGCAAAGCTCGTGGTTCCCGCTGGTGGACCGCAACCCGCAGAAATTCATGAAAATTGATGAGGCGCGAGCCTCCGACTTTCAGAAGGCTACCCAAAGGGTGTACCGGTCGGCGAAGCTGGCGTCGGGTATCACGGTGGATGTCCTGCCGCCCGCAGCGGCCTCTGCGCCAGAATGATAGGGTGGGTGGGATTTGCATCTCTAACCCTTTTCCCACATTTTTGAGGTGCAGGGCGCGGGCGGCGCCATCCTCCCCTGTGTTTTCAACTAGTTAGAAGCAAAATGGGCATATGTAGAAAAGTGCATGGATGTGCCATTTTGCCTCACTTTGCGGGCGGACCGGCCTATGATACGCTACACACCTAGCCTCTTTTCGCCGGATGCAGGAGGGAAATGCTCTTCGCCCCGAATAGTTGGGGCGCAGACTGACAGCCATGGGGTTCACCTCCCTTAGCCGGCCACAGCGCGCGTGAACGAAGTCATGTCATGACCCTATCAATGCCTGCTCGTAATACGTCGGCCGGTTTGCGGGTGGGCTGCTGTGGATTCCCTCTCAGCCTGCGCCGCTACGCCGAGGAGTTTTCGCTGGTGGAAGTGCAACAGACCTTTTACCAGCCTCCCGCGCTTCGCACGATTGAGAAGTGGCGGGGTAGGGTAGCGGCGGGCTTTGAATTCACTCTGAAGGCCTGGCAACTTATCACCCACGAGGCCAGCAGTCCTACATACCGGCGCCTGCGTGAGGAACTCAGCCAGCAGCAACGGCGCGAAGCGGGCGCCTTTCGCCTGAATGCGACCGTCATGTACGCTTGGCGACGTACTCTGGAATGTGCGCGCACGCTGGGCAGTCGTTGCGTCCTCTTTCAATGTCCAGTTCGCTTCGCTCCCACACCAGCGAACAAAGCCAATCTCCGCGACTTCTTCCGCGAGATCAAGCCTGAGTTGCTTTCCTCGAGTGGCGCGGACCAAATCACGTGCGTCTGGGAGCCGCGCGGCGAATGGCAAGCTGAAGAAGTGCGCGAGCTTTGCGAGGAGTTGGGCCTTGTGCACGGCGTTGACCCATTTCACCAGAGGCCCATGGCCGGTGGTTTCGGCTAATTTCGACTTCACGGGCGGACGGGATATCGTTACCGGTACAGCGACCAGGAGTTGGAGCAATTGCGGGAGACGACGGGAAAACACGTCTCGTGTTACGTGCTGTTCAACAACATTTCCATGCTCGAGGATGCGCGAAGGCTTCAGCGGCTCGCGGGCCCGGGGTAACCAGCACGTGGTGCAGGCTCCGTTTTTGAGGTCCGTGGCATTTGAAGCTCACCGGCGGGTGGCGCAGACGTGCCGTCCTTTGGCATGTCTGCGCTTCCTGATTCGAAAGGGCGCATACATCCCGACAAGAACCGTCGGGACGTATGCGCCACCCGCGGGAAAACACGTCTCGTGTTACGTGCTGTTCAACAACATTTCCATGCTCGAGGATGCGCGAAGGCTTCAGCGGCTCGCGGGCCCGGGGTAACCAGCACGTGGTGCAGGCTCCGTTTTTGAGGTCCGTGGCATTTGAAGCTCACCGGGCTATTGCCTCGCGAGGGGGGCAGGTTGCCGTGCTCATGGAGGGGTGGGGCAAGCCCTAAGGCTGTTCAAATTATCAGCCTACGCTGGTTCAGAGGGCGGCTCCGCTCCGCCGCGGCGGACTGTGCGGAAAGGCGAAGCCTTTCCGCGCGACTTCGGGCCTTTCATTCTCTTCGGCGCAGGCTGGAAGGCTGAGCCTTCCAGCCTGCGCGGAGGAAGGAGAAAGGCTTAGGCTTGGCCGGAAAGCCGGAGGCTTTCCGCAAGGCGGGGCGGCGGAGCCGCTGTTAGAACCTAGGTGTGCCGCTAATTTGGACAGCCGTGGGTAGACGCCTCCCTGGCTACGCGCTCACCTTCGATTCGAGAATGCTCGAGGCCGCCACCGTCATGTATTTGTGGCGCGTTACCGAAGAAAGTGAAACAAGCGATGGTCTGTCACCCTGAGCGTGTTGGCTGTCATCCTGAGGAGTCCGCCATTCTTATTGGCGGACGACGAAGGATCTCTGCAGTTGCTTCTTGAGTTCACCAGCCTAGGACGAACTGCGGGGATGCTTCTCCCGCGACTGCGGGATCAGCATGACAGCTTACGCCCGGCGCGTTTCACCTATTTGCGTAACGCGACACCAGAAATCTTGAAGTGAAAAACATGGTGTAAATGAGTCAAGTTCTGCATTTGTGGCCTTGCTCCCCGAAGGGGAGCACATTGAGTAGCCGTGGGTGAAACCCACGGATGGGAAGGCATCGAGCCGCAGCCCGGCCCTGAAAGGGCCGAACTGCCATGGACAACCCCTTACGGGGTTGGGCAGCATCAGGGGAACGCTGACCGTGGGCTTGCGCCCACGGCTACTCACCTTCCACCGCTTCGCGGTGAGCTCAAGGCCCGTCGGGCTGGGGCGAAGCCCCGTTAGTGTCCTGAGTCAGAAGTTCGCTCACAAAGTCTTTCTCATGAGGGCGGTCTTTTCGCAGCCCCGTTAGGGACGGAAGATTGTAGCCCAGGGCGGAAGCCCTGGGGGAGGAGCCCTCACCCCGCCTTCGGCACCCCTCTCCCGCTCGGGCGGGAGAGGGGACGGGGGTGAGGGAGGGTTCGCTGACCCACGGCTTGCGCCGTGGGCTACATTCTTTCGCCCGCTCCGCGGGCTGACTTATTCAACGAACTTCTGACTCGGGACACTACCGCCTCGACGCGCGCGTTCCCTTTTTCTTTAAGCAGTCGCTCATGCCCGTCCGCTGACGGGCACCGGGAAACCATGAAAATGCCTCGAGTGACCCCTCTCCCCAACTCCCCTCCCCCTCTTCCCTCTCCCCAGGGGAGAGGGTAGAGGGGAAGGGGTGAAAGGGTGAGGGGTATTTCCAAAGCGGTGGGGCGGAACGTGAGGGAAGACAGCCGGCCGAGCACTCGAAGGGCGGACGTGGGATGAGATGCCGGCAGCGACGCGAGTCTTGGCCTAAGACGAGCGATCGAGTAGCGCGGGTGCCGTGCTATTTGCTTCCGAGTGGCGGACCACGCGCCCGGAGCCACTGGGTGCGGCATCCGAGCCCAGGCCGTTTTACGGCAAAGCGACGTCCGACCGCCCAACTGCTTACTATCCGTCGGCAGGGACCCGGGATCGCGGTCCCAATCGTGTTCCACAATCGGGGCCTTGGTACTAAACTGACTATCGGCTTTTTGCCACAGCAGCCAGAGAAGGGAACACCTAATCATGTGGCATCGCAAAGCACGATCGAATCGTTAACGGAAGGAGTGTCGGCGCCATGAACCCCTACACTATCAATCCACCTGAGTCGGAAGTGGCATTCGAGAAGCTGTGCTTAGCCCTGCTGAAGCGCCACTGGTCGCGCCCCGGGCTTGAGCGATTTGCTAAGAAGGGTGAGGAACAGTTCGGCGTGGACATATTCGACACTCGGGGCGAAAGCCCCCTGTACGCGGCCCAATGCAAGCTCAAGGAACAGTGGAAATCTCTCGATCCGGCAGGGATTCGCAACGAAGTGAAGAAGGCTGAATCATTCCCGTCAAAACTCGACCACTATGCCATCCTGACGACAGCCAAGATTTCCGGCGCCGCTCAACTCGTCATACAAGCCATCAATCAGGAACACAGGGTAGCGGGCCTCTTTACTGTTGAATTGTTCACCTGGGAGAGAATCACAGAACTCCTCAGGCAGTACCCAGAGATCGAGCAAGATTTTTATGGTGGTCTCCGGTCAGGGGAAGTGGCGACCGTAAACCTCAAACTTGACTATATTACGAAGCAGACAGAATCGATCACAGCAGCGTTTGCAACAACCGAGATCGACGCTCTGATCGACGAGGCCCGTACACGCATCACGCCGAGTGAAGCCCAGATCGCGATTCTGCTATTAAACCGTATACACCAAACCAGAGGTGGTGAACTTTCCGATTGGCACCGCTTTCGCATCTCCACCAATCTTGGCGCGGCCAGTCTGATGCTTGGCAGAGGGAGGGAAGCAGCGAAGTACTTTCTGGAAGCTAAACCATTTCGACCCGATGATGAGCTGGCGGTGGCCAACGAAGTGCTGGCTTACCATCTGCTCCTACAACCAGAGGAAACGCGTCAGTTGTCGGCAGCCGGGCTCGCCCGGTTCCCGAATTCCACCCGCCTACGGTCATTGTGGATTCAATCCGCGCCTCCAGATAAAACGTACGAAGAACTGTTGGACGGTACGCCTGGCCACGTGCGCAAAGATGCGGAGGTCGCGTCGGCCTTATCAAGGAGAGCCATTTCCGCCGGCTTGATTGAACGCGGAATTGAACATGCGAAAGATGCGGTAGCGGACAAACCGAAATGGTCTCAAGCTCATCTCCTTCTCGCGCAAGCGTACGTTGCGCGGGTCGCAATCGCTGAGCGCACGATCACTCCCCAGATGGCGGAAGAGAGGACAGCCTGCCTCGCTTCTGCACTTGCGGCCGCCGACGATGCGATCCCTTTGGCAGAAGCCGAGGGAGCGTCATTCGTAAAAGCGGAGGCGTTTGGGCTGAAGTCAGAGGTCGCTCTGCTTCAGGGGCATCACTACGATGCCGCCCATTTTGCTCGTGAGTCATTCGCCGCCGACCCCACGCAACTAGTCGGACGATTAGTAATGGCCCAGGCCTCCTTCGGCGCGGGAAATACAGATGAATGTATCCGAATCCTGGAAGAGGCGTACGCAAAGGCCGAGTTAGCTCCGAACGTTAGTTTCATGCTCGGACAGGCTTTGATGGCACGCGGCGCTGAGAAGGATTTCGACCGCGCTTTCGAGGTATTCAGTACTGCCAAACTTACGCATCTAGGTCGTGAATTGATCGATCCCATAACAATCGGCGCGATCAGAGCCCTCGTCTGCGCAAAGCGCTTTGCGGAGATCCCGACCTACGTCAAGCGACCGGAAGTTACCGCTTCCCCTGTGATGGTCGCAACGATAAAAGCTTACGCCGCCCTGAAACAGTCTCTTGGCGGTGAAGCAGGGCCCTTTCTGGACGATGCGATCGGTTCTCGCCTACCCACAGACACGCGCTCGGCTACAGACTTCCTGGCCCGTACTCTTATGGATGCGGGCCGTCTGTCCGAGGCTCTTCCACTGTTGCAAGAGCTCTTCGGCGCTCAGACCCCGGATTTTGACGTTGGGCTTTTGCTGGATTGTGCCTCCCGTTTGAAGCAAGACAAGGTCATTCTGGACACATGCCAAGCGCTCTACGATCGAGGCGTGCGCGAATGGAAGTTTCAAGAGTTCGAGTCACAATACCTGGAGGAGTACGACCCAGCCAAGGCGATTAGTCGACTCCGAGAATTCGTCATCACTAACCCTCTGCATCGCCTTTCGAAGCTCCGTCTCGCAGTCGTTGGAATGCGCTACGGGCGGGACGACCTAATTCAGGTTACGGAAGAAATTCTGCCGCCTCCAGAAGAGCTTCCGATGCGTTACGCCGTTGCAGTTATTCGACTACTTCAGTGGCACAATAAGGGAAAGCTGGCGGTCGACTATGCCTATCGTCTCCTTCGCGCCCATTGCTCTGAGGTGGAAGCGCACAAAGCCTATCTCGCGAGTTTCATGGCGGGGATCGACCCCGAAGATGTCCCCGTAACGATGGACAAGGTCGAGATCGGGAGCGCCGTGCAGTACGCGGAGAGCGGCAGCGGTGCAGTGGGCTGGTTTGTGATCGAAAACACTGATAGCCCAAGCACCGAATTCGAAGAGCTAAGTGCGGAATCCGACATTGCGCACGAACTCCTTGGCAAGAGGGTGGGTGATTCTTTTGTCCTTGCGAAGAGCACAATTCAACATCGCGTCGGCAAAATCCTGCAAATCCTCAGCAAGTGCACGCGGCGATATCAGGCCATTGGTTCGCAAATGCAGTTGAGGTTCGGGGCCCAAAGCGTCGTTCAAACCATGTATGTTCCTCAGCCGGAGAAGGTGACCCCCGCGGATCTCCAGCCGATATTGGATTCGGTCAAGGCTCGATCTGACGCCGTGTTCAAACTTAGTCAGCTCTATAAGTCAACTCTTGTGACTGTTCATATGTACGCTGCCCCGTTAGGCCATTCCGCATTCGATGGGCTCATCAATCTTGCTGTCTCCGAGGATGACTTCGTCCGGTGCGCTCGGCCTCAGAGGGAGGTGTTGGCGAACGCGCTAACAGCTCTCGGGAGTAAGAGCACCGTCGTTCTGGACCTGACTGCGCTCGCCACCTTGCGTTTACTCGGAATAACGCGTGAGGTTCTGACGTGCGCTGCCTTTCGGTTCGTTGTTTCGCCAGCTACTTTCACAGAGCTGCAGCAGCGAAGGGTCGAATCTCGATTAGGCGGAGCTCATGGGATAATGTATTACGAGAAGGGCCAGCACTACATCGCGGAAATGACTGAAGAGCAGGCTATCAGAGGGAGGGCGGAATTTGAAGAATACATGCAGCGCATCGAGAACAGCACGAAGGTCATCTCAGTCCCGCAACTGGCAGCGCTTCCGCCCGAACGGCGGGAACTGCTGACGGAGATATTCGGGCAGTACGGGCTGGAGTCCGCGCTGCTTTCTCTGTCACCGGGGAGCATTTGGTGGACCGACGATTTCGGAGCCGCGGAGTTTGCGAGGTCTGAGCTCGGTGTCGAGCGTGTATGGACTCAGGCGGTACTGGAACACATGGCGAATCTGGGATTGATTGACCGAGGTCTCGTTGACGAGGCGTTCGCGAAACTGGTCGGCTTCGACTACCAGTGTACGCACTTCACAAGCGCGGTCATGGTCGCCGGCCTTCGCCTGTCTAAGGGTGCCGTGGACGCATTTCCGATGCGCCAGATCATCCGCGCGTTTGGGCCGCTGCCTGCCGGCGATCCAAAGGTTGCGTTCGGGCTGCTTCGCGAATTCGTTTTAAGATTGTCATCCGAACCATTTCTTCCTGAGACTCGGTGCATCGCGATTAAGGCGTTGCTTAATACCTTTCCCAACGATTCGGAGACCCACGCGCGGTTACTCTTATTCCGATCCTGGTGTGCTAGCCTCATGACCCTAGACCCTCTGGCGCAGGCCGACTTCATAAAATGCTTCGACCAGTGGAACAACGAGAGGTTAACGGCGGGTTACATCGTGGGGCCATGATCCTCGTCGGATGACGGGCCACTCGGAAATAATCCACTTGGTTGATATGCGGCCTCGTCGTTGAAGTGCGTTGCACATGCGCGAATAAGGAGGCAGCAGGCCGCCGCGGGCTCTGGGTTACCGGCGGCGGGGACCTTCTTTCCCGAGGCATACCGCCCTGATCCGTCGACAACGTGCGGCTGGGCAGCGAGGAGGTAGGGGCGAGGCGGCGCCTCGCCCCTACGGGCCTGCACCCTGTGGGCGAAACCTGATGAGGCGTAGGGGCCACGCGCGTGCGCCCCTGCCAGCCGTGGGCGTCCAGCGGTATCCCGCCCTTTCAGGGCCGGGGGAAAATCGCGATGTAATCCAAACCCAGGCCGTTGGCCCATAAGCGTTAACCTAACCCTCTCCCGAGGGGAGAGGGTGGACCGCGACCGGTGCTTTCACCAGCCGGCGCGGGCCGGGTGAGGGGTTGGTTCCGCGAAAAGACCCCCCATCCGCCCTCCTCCGTCGGGCACCTTCTCCCCTAGGGAGAAGGCTGTGATCGCGCGCGGGGGTGCGGGAGACCCGGATGCTCTTAAGTTAACGCGTAAGGTCCGGCTGGGCAGCGAGGAGGTAGGGGCGAGGCGCCGCCTCGCCCCTACAGGCCGCACCCTCTGGGCGAAACTTGATGGGGCGTAGGGGCCACGCCCGTGCGCCCCTGCCAGTCTCGCGCGTCGTTATCGACGGATTAGGATACCCGGTAGTGTCTCAGTTTGATGTAGAGGCGGCTTCACGCCGCCATTTGGCGAGGTAAACTCGCCGCTACATCCTCAAACTGAGACACTACCGGATACCCGTTGCCGTTGACATGCTTATCGGCCATATGCAAGAATTCATGCTTTCGCCTGTTGGAGAAAGGGGCTTCCCCGCAAGCATCAACGGAAATGGCTGACGAACAAAAGGCGCCGCCCAAGGCGGCCAATGGAGGCGAGGCACCAAAGCCCACACCGGGAGCTGGTGGGGCAACTCCCCCGGTCGGGGCCGAGGCCGCTGGAGCTCCCAAGTCACCTCCGTCATCGGCGGGTAGTGCCCCAGCGGGAACTCCGGGAACACCCACTCCGCCCAAACCTGCCACCGCTGCGCCAGCGAAACCTCCAGCGGCAGCCAAACCCCCCGTAAAACCAGAGCTCTGGTCAAGCCCGCTTCTTGACGAACTTCAAAAGAGGTTTCCAGAGGCTATCCACGAGGCGGTCACATTCCGAAAGATGCCGTCTCTTACCGTGGCCAAGGAATTCTTGCTGTCTATTTGCCAGTTTCTAAAAGGCGAAGAAGGCGGCGACTACACCCTGCTCACAGACGAGACGGCGGTGGATTATCCCAAACGGGAGAAGCGGTTTGAAATCATCTACCACCTCTACTCCTTCAAGCGTAATGACCGATTGCGACTGAAGGTTATGGTCGGTGAGGGCGAGACAGTTCCCTCAGTGGCAAGCATTTGGCCCACGGCAAACTGGATGGAGCGCGAAGTCTACGACATGTTTGGGGTAGTTTACGACGGCCATCCGGATTTGAAGCGCATCCTTCTTCCCGATGGGTGGACTGGCCATCCTCTGCGCAAGGATTACGACATCCTGCGCCAGGATGATGCCTGGGTGAAATCAAACCTGGGAATCGAGAACGGACAGTAAGCGATGCCCGAAACGACTTTTCTCGACGCGAATGAACTGCTCCTCAACATGGGGCCGCAGCACCCGGCCACGCATGGAGTTTTGCGCGTCAAACTGAAGCTGGATGGTGAAAGGGTGTTGGGCTCGGAATGCGTCATCGGTTACCTGCACCGTGGGGTGGAGAAAATAGCCGAAAACAGGACCTACGCGCAGTTCGCACCTTACACGGACCGCATGGATTACGTGGCTGCGGTCACCAACGGCATGGGCTATGTCGAGGCAGTCGAGAAGCTGCTGGGAGTTGAGATTCCGCCCCGCGCCCAGTACACGCGCATGATCCTGGCCGAACTGCAGCGCCTTGCCAGCCACTTGTTGTGGCTGGGGACGCATGCGCTTGACCTGGGCGCTATGACGCCCGTCTTCTACACCTTCCGCGAGCGGGAAGAAATCCTGAAAATCTTTGAGAAATACTGCGGGGCACGGCTGACCACGCACGCCTTCCGCATCGGCGGATTGCAGTACGACCTTTACGATGGATTCGAACAGGAATGCCTGAAGTTCTGCGATTACTTGCCGCCCAAGATCGATGAATATGAGCGGTTGCTCACCAAGAATCGCATCTGGATAAACAGAACCAGGGGTGTCGGTGTCCTGAGCGCTGAAGATGCTATCGCCTATGGAGTGACCGGGCCCGTTCTCCGGGGCTCGGGGGTGAAGTGGGACATTCGCAAGGTGCAGCCTTATGAGGCCTACGACAAAGTGGAATTCGAGGTGCCCACCGGCGAACACGGTGATACCTATGACCGGTATTTGGTTCGGATGCAGGAGATGCGCCAATCCGTGCGCATTATCCGCCAGTGCGTGGAACGTCTTGCTCCGGGACCCATATTCGGGAAAGTCGGCAAGGTAATCAAGCCGCCGGTCGGCGAGGTGTATCATTCTATCGAAGCGCCGAAGGGCGAACTTGGATATTTCGTGGTCAGTGACGGAAGTACGAACCCCTACCGTGTGCGGGTTCGGCCGCCGTCCTTTGTAAACTTGCAGGCTCTGGACATCATGATACGCGGCCACCTCGTCGCAGACGTGGTGGCGGTGATCGGAACGTTGGATATCGTGCTCGGGGAAGTAGATCGGTAGTGCAGTGACAAGTGACAAGTGACGAGTGACAAGCAAGAGTTCCCGCTCGTCACTTGTCACTCGTCACTTGTCACTTGTCACTGAATTTAAGGCTATGGCCCACTTTTTCCAAGTCCATCCGCTCATCCTTGCGGTCATCAAGATCCTGATTGTGTTTACGGTGGTTGCCGGGATTGTGGCTTACCTCGTCTACATGGAGCGCAAGGTCCTCTCTTTCATGCAGGCAAGGCTGGGCCCCATGCGGGTCGGGCCTTGGGGCCTGCTCCAGCCCATTGCCGACGCCTTCAAACTCCTCCTCAAGGAAGATATTATTCCGGCAGGAGCGGACAAGTTCGTCTTCTTGCTGGCGCCAGCGATAAGCGTGACGGCTGCCTTCGCCGTCTTCTCCGTCATCCCATTTGCCGGAAACTTTTTCATCAGCGATATCAATATTGGCCTCCTCTTCATCCTGGGCGTGTCCTCCTTGGGGATTTTTGGCATTATCCTGGGGGGTTGGTCATCCAACAGCCATTACCCGCTCCTCGGTGCGCTGCGGTCGGGAGCGCAATTGGTGAGCTACGAAGTGGCTGCGAGTATGGCGTTGGTGGGCGTGCTGCTGATTTCGAATTCTCTCAGCATGGTGGAGATCGTGAATCGCCAGCAGCAAATGGGCGTGTGGAACATCTTTCTTCAGCCGGTGGCATTTTTCGTTTATTTGATTGCTTCGGTGGCTGAAACGAATCGCAATCCATTTGATCTGCCCGAGGCGGAGTCAGAACTAACGGCGGGCTTCCACACGGAATATAGTGGTTTCCGCTTTGCCCTTTACTTCCTCGCTGAATACACCAACATGGTTGTGGTCTCCTGCGTCGCTGTTACTATGTTCCTGGGGGGCTGGCTTAGACCTTTTACGAACATTCGGGCACTGGATTTCTTGAGGTTTGCGCCTATCGTGGCATGTCTCGGCGCGGCAGCGTTCATACTTTGGCTGGGGCTGAAGAGTCTGGTTCCGTTGGAGCGATATTTCTTCGTCGCTCTGGCTGCGACTTGCGTTGTGCTGGCCGGTATGGTGGCAATCCCTGTGGTGTTGAATGCCATTCAGGGGATTTTTTGGTTTTCGACAAAGGTCCTGGTTCTTCTTTATGCGTTCATCTGGTATCGCGCGACCTTCCCGCGATACCGCTATGACCAGCTTATGAACGTTGGCTGGCGCTGGATGATTCCCATAGGTTTGGGGAACGTCATTGTGACTGCGTTGGTCCGATACTTTGTGGGTTTCCATTCGCCGAGCACTCCGGCCGCGGGGTTGGGCGGATAACGCCGATGGGATTGACTGATCTTGTTCACCGCGTATTCCTAGTTGACCTCATTAAGGGACTGAGGCTGACCTTCTCCTATCAGCGCGCCAGCGCCACCTACACCGAACAGTATCCCCTGGAGCGGCCCGTGATCATGGAACGCTACCGGGGCGCTCCACGCCTGAACAACCACCCGGAAACCGGCGAGACACTCTGCATCGCCTGCAACCTCTGCTCGCTGGCTTGTCCGGAAAACCTGATTGTGGTGGGATGGGCACGGACCGAGGACCGCAAGAAGCGATTGACGACCTTCACCTATGACCTTTCGCGCTGCATGTTCTGCGGCCTATGCGAGGACGCTTGCCCCGTGGACGCGCTGGAACTGACCCAGGACTTTGAGATAGCCCATTATTCCCGTGAAGGAATGATTTGGGATCGGCAGGCGCTGGAGGAGGGACCGAAGCCCACGCGGTATACACGGTAAGAAGGCAGAAAGCAAAAACTAGAAATTGGAAACTGGAAACTAGAAACTAGAAACTGGAAACCAGAAGACAGGAGTCAGAAGAGAGCAGTCAGTTGCAATGATCAGCCAGGAGTCGCGTGGCGGTTCTGATTTCTAATTTCTGATTTCTGATTTGTCCAAACCCATGCTTATCTTGATTGCATTCGGAATCCTCTCGGCGGTTGCTTTGGGCTCCGGCGTCATGGTGATTACCCGCCGGAATGCCATCCATAGCGTTATTTGGCTGATCGTGACGCTGTTCGCGGTGGGGGGGATCTTCCTGCTGCAACACGCAGAGTTTCTTTTTGCGGTGCAGATCATTCTTTATGTGGGCGGCATCATGGTGCTGTTCTTGTTTGTCGTGATGCTGGTCAACATTGACGTCGCGTTGAAGCAGGCGCAGTTCAGCCGTCAGTGGCAGCTTGGATTATTCACCGCCGTCTTGGTGTTCGCACAGCTTGTTTACGTGATTTACAAAATAGGGGCCGGTTTGAGCCTTCCGACCCAGCCTCCCGGTCCGGAGCCAGCGCACAATACCCAGGCGATAGGTCAGGCCCTTTACCAAACCTACATGTTGCCGGTCGAAATTGCTTCGCTCCTGCTACTGGTGGCCATGGTAGGCGCAGTGATCATGGCCAAGAGGAAGTTTGAATGATCCCGACTGCATATTACATCTTGCTGGGCAGCGGCCTTTTCACCATTGGGGTGATTGGCGTGTTGACGCGGCGCAACGTGCTCATAATCCTCATGTCCATCGAACTGATCTTGAACGCCGTCAACATCAACTTGGTGGCCCTTTCCCAGTATTTCCGCTCCGTGGATGGGCAAGTGTTCGCGATTTTCGTGATTACCGATGCGGCTGCGGAAGCGGCGGTTGGCTTGGGTTTGATTATTGCCCTCTTCCGCAACAAGGAAACTGTCAACGCGGACGAGATCGATTTACTGAAGTGGTGAATGTCCAAGGCGTCAGTAGTCCGTTGTCCGTCGTCAGTTGCAGCCGCTCACTGAAAACTGACCCGCTATGGCGGGACTACTGAGAACTGACTTAAGCGAGTGCGGTTTCGAAATGCATTTCTTAGACACCATTTGGCTGATTCCAGTCCTTCCCGTATTGGGAGCGCTGATCCAGCTCCTCATGGGGCGCAAACTATCGAACAAGGCTGTCTCCGCGGTATCCGTGGGACTGCCGGGCGTCTCGTTCCTCTGGGCGCTGGGATGTTTCCTGGAGTTTCTTAAATTGTCGGGAAATGTCCACGTCTTCAGCAAAGTTGTCTATTCATGGTTGCCGGCGGGAGCTTACCGGCTGGCCGACGGCTCGCTGGGCAATTTGAACGTTCATGTGGGATTTCAGCTTGATCCGCTTTCCACCGTCATGATGCTGGTGGTGACGGGTGTCGGCTTTCTCATCCATGTTTATTCCATCGGCTATATGGGGCATGAAGGGGGCTACTACCGGTTTTTTGGATACATGAATCTCTTCATGTTTTCGATGCTTGTCTTGGTGTTGGCGGACAACTACCTGATGATGTTCGTCGGCTGGGAAGGTGTTGGCCTCTGTTCTTATCTGCTGATCGGCTTCTACTTCCAGCGCAAGTCTGCCTCGGACGCCGGCAAGAAAGCATTTGTTATGAATCGCATCGGCGACGCGGGATTTCTGCTGGGCGTCATGCTGATGGCGGTCACCTTTGGCAGCCTTGATTTCCAACGGGTCACTGCGCTGGCACTTAGCGGCCGCTTTCCGGTCGGGAGCGGTGTGATCGTTGCAATCTGCATCCTGCTTTTCATTGGCGCCACGGGGAAGTCCGCCCAGATTCCTCTATACACCTGGCTGCCTGACGCTATGGAGGGCCCCACGCCGGTGAGCGCTTTGATTCACGCGGCCACCATGGTGACGGCGGGTGTTTACATGGTGGCGCGCTCCAACGCGCTTTTCATCCTGGCGCCGACGGCGATGGCGCTGGTGGCTGGGATTGGCGCTGCGACCGCCATTTGGGCGGCAAGCATTGGACTGGTCCAAAACGACATCAAACGCGTGCTGGCCTACTCGACGATCAGCCAGCTCGGGTACATGTTTATGGCATGTGGTGTGGGGGCGTTCGGCGCAGGAATCTTCCATCTGATGACGCACGCCTTCTTCAAGGCTCTGCTCTTCCTGGGAGCGGGGAGCGTGATTCACGCTTTGAGCGGCGAGCAGGATATGCGCAAGATGGGAGGGCTTTGGAACCGAGTTCCTACCACCGCGAAAACCATGCTCGTCGCTACGCTGGCCATCAGTGGCGCGCCTTTATTTTCTGGATTTTTCAGCAAGGATGAAATCCTGTGGAAAGCCTTCTCGAGTCCTTATGGCAACAAATTGCTTTGGTTCGTCGGCTTCGTTACGGCAGGGCTGACGGCTTTTTACATGTTCCGGCTTTTCTTCCTGACGTTCGCCGGTAAGTCCCGCGTGCCGCATGAGGTCGAACACCATATTCACGAATCGCCCAAGGTCATGACGGTTCCTCTCATTTGCCTCGCGGCTGGGGCGCTGGCTGCGGGATACATTGGCTGGCCGAAGATGCTTGGCGGCTCGAATCATTTTGAGCGCTTCCTGGAGCCGGTTTTTGAGAACCCCAGGGCGATGCCGGGGTTCGAGTACGCATGGAGGAGCGAATTCGGCCTCATGCTGATTTCCGTGGCCGTGGCCCTGGTCGGTTTCTCGCTGGCGTATTTCTGGTACGTTAAACATCCGGACGCCCCCGAGCGCGCGGCTGCCAAGGCGGGTGCGATTTACCAGCTCGTGCTCCACAAGTACTATATCGACGAACTCTACGATGCGCTTTTTGTGAACCGGACGAAGGATCTCGGCAATGCCCTCGCTGCCTTCGATTTGGGAGTGGTGGATGGAGTAGTCAATGATGTGGGTTGGTGTACGCGGATGTCCGGGGAACTCTCGCGTTTGTGGGACACCTGGGTAATTGATGGGCTTGTGAACTTGGGGGCGTTTCTGGTCAAGGTCATGAGTTACCCGGCGCGGGTCATTCAGACCGGTCTGGTACAGAATTATGCCTGGATGATTACTCTGGGTGTGCTGATTTTCATGGTGTATTACTTAGTGCATTTTTGATGGTGGAGGGAATGAAGAAGAGTCGAAAGTCGAAAGTGGCTTTTGGCTTTCGACTTTCGACTCTCGACTCTCAACTGCTTTTCCGAGGTCAACGATGGCTTTCTTTCATGACCACATTCTGAGCTTCATCCTCTTTACGCCGGCGGTGGGGTTGATTGCTCTCATGTTTGTGCCCGGCGAGAACAAACAAGCCATCCGCTGGTGGGGCAACATCGCCATGTTCATCAGCTTCCTCGTGTCGCTCCCGCTGGTATTCTGGTTTGCGGGGGAGGCACCGGATCAGCAGTTCAAATTCCTGGAAATTCATGACTGGATACCCAGCATCGGCGCGCAGTACCACCTCGGGATTGACGGCATCAGCTTCTTGCTCATTATGTTGACCACCGTCCTCGGCTTCCTCTCCGTCCTTTCCTCATGGACGGCGATACAAGAGCGGGCGAAGGAATACTACGCCATGTTCCTGCTTTTGCAGGTGGGCATGCTGGGCGTTTTCATGTCCCTGGACTTCTTTCTCTTTTACGTTTTCTGGGAAGTCATGCTGGTGCCGATGTACTTTATCATCGGCGTCTGGGGCGGGCCGCGGAAGCTTTATGCCGCCATCAAGTTCTTCCTATATACCCTTACCGGTTCCGTCTTGATGCTGCTGGGGATTTTGACTCTCTACTTCCGTTATCACACCGATACCGGCGTTTACACATTCGACCTCATGCAACTGATGCAGCACACCTGGCCCTTGAATCTTCAATATTGGGTTTTCTGGGCATTCATGATCGGGTTTGCCATCAAGGTTCCGATGTTTCCGTTCCACACCTGGCTTCCTGACGCCCATGTGGAAGCTCCCACGGCGGGCTCGGTCATCCTTGCTGCCGTCCTACTGAAGATGGGGACCTACGGCTTCATTCGTTTTTCGCTGCCCCTTTTGCCGGAAGCCAGTCACAATCCCACGATTGTCAAAGTCATGGTCGTGCTTTCCATCATTGCGATCATTTACGGCGCGTTGGTTTCCATGATGCAGCGCGACATGAAGAAACTGATCGCTTATTCTTCTGTCAGTCACCTGGGCTTTTGTACGCTGGGAATTTTCGCCTTGAACCCCCACGGCTTACAGGGGAGCGTCATCCAGCAGATCAATCATGGAATATCGACGGGCGCGCTCTTCTTGATCGTGGGACTGATTTATGAACGCCGCCATACGCGCGAGATCAAGGAATTAGGCGGGCTCTCCAACGTAATGCCCGTGTATGCCACCCTGTTCATGATTGTGATGCTTTCCTCGATCGGACTGCCTCTGCTGAATGGCTTTATCGGAGAGTTCACCATCCTCCAGGGTGCATTCGAAGCGAACTGGCATTGGGCTGCGTGGGCGGTGGTAGGAATCGTGCTGGGTGCGGCCTACATGCTCTGGCTCTATCAGCGGACCATGTTCGGCGCCTGCGACAATCCCAAGAACCAAGTGCTCAAGGACTTGAATTTCCGCGAGATTATGACCCTGGTCCCACTGATTATCTGGGCTTTCTGGATCGGGCTTTACCCCAAGCCGTTTTTCAAAGTACTCGATAAACCCGTGGCGGCAATCGTGGAGCGGGTTAATCCGGACTTTTATCGACCTGCGGCAGCCAATATCACCATAACGCTTCCCATGCAGGCTTCTCCGCCGACGCTGGCCGAGCCCGGGGCGGCTAAGGAGCCTGCTTCGTCTGCGGCGCCCCAACCTGCAGGAGTCGCGCACTAATGGTCACGCCCTTCTTCCACAGTTCGGACTATCAGGCGATTAAGCCGGAAATTCTCCTGGCCATGTTCGGGCTGGCGATCCTGCTGTTCGACTTCCTGCTCGAGAAGCGCGACAAGTACATGAATGCCGTGACCGCGCTGGCGGGCCTGGCCCTGGCAGGTTTGAAGTTGGGGATGTACTGGTTCGTGCTGGATGGACAAGCCTACCACGGCTTCGGCGGCGCCTTCAGGCTCGACTCTTTCGCGATTTTTGCCAAGCTCATCATCGTTATCGCCACGGCGGTTGTGGTGTTGCTCTCCGTGAAGTACCTCGAGATTGAGAACGCGAACCTGGGCGAGTACTACGCCCTGCTCCTCTTCTCGGCCGTGGGGATGATGTTTTTGGTTTCGGGAACTGATCTCATCGTGCTGTTTATCTCCCTCGAGCTCATGGCGCTCTGTGAATACATCCTGGCAGGCTTTCTGCGTGGCAGCCGGCGGTCGAATGAAGCGGCGGTGAAGTTCTTCCTGCTGGGTGCTTTTTCCTCCGGCTTGCTGCTTTACGGAATGTCTCTGCTGTACGGCATCGGGGGTTCAACGAACCTGATGGTGATTGCACAGCGGCTTTCGGACCGCCCTGTGCACGACCCTCTGGCTTGGATCGCGATGATTACGCTTCTGGCGGGAATCTATTTCAAAGTGGCGGCGGTGCCTTTCCACCAGTGGACACCGGACGTGTACGAAGGCGCCCCAACCTCCATCACGGCCTTTATTTCTGTGGCCCCGAAAGTGGCTTCATTCGCATTTTTCATTCGCATTTTGATCTCCGGGTTGTGGCCAATGCGAAGCGAGTGGCAGGTGTTGACGATTGGAGTTTCCATCGCCACCATGACCCTTGGGAACTTAGCGGCTATAACCCAGATCAACATCAAACGCTTCTTCGGATACTCCACAATCGCTCACGTGGGGTACCTGCTGCTTGGTCTTGTTACCGCCGCCGACGGAAACCGGGAAGGCTTGACGGCCATTGCCATCTATCTCCTTGTCTACGCTTTCATGAACCTTGGGGCTTTCGCGGTGATCATTGTGATGCGGCGGAAGGACCTGATCGGCGATGAGATTGATGACCTGTCCGGCCTGATGGCACGCGCGCCAGGAATGGCAATCCTCATGCTTATTTTCCTGCTTTCGCTGGCGGGTATTCCCCCAACCGCAGGGTTCATCGGGAAGTACTTCATCTTCCTTTCCTTGGTTGAAACGGGGCATTACTACTTGGCCGTCCTGGCGGTGGCCTATTCGGTTGTGGCGTTGTTCTATTATTTCCGGATTGTGGTTGCGATGTTTATGAGAAAGGCGACGGAGGCGGTTCCCTTGGCGACCGGTGTGGGTGTGAAAGTGGCGCTCGCCGCTACGCTGATTATGACCTTGGTGATTGGGATCTACCCCCAGCCTTTCATCTTGATGGCGCGTGAGGCCATTCGGCCCTTCTTTATGTGAGAGGAGGGCATGTGCCCAACAGTATCAGGAAGCAGGCTAGCCTCTGGGCCCAGGTGGGCTTCTATTCGAGCCTGGGTCTTATTTTGCCCGCGGGCGCGGTTGTGGGTTGTGCAATCGGTTGGTACCTGGATCGCTGGCTGCATACCCGGCCGATTCTGACCGTGGTGATGGGCTTTCTGGGGGCAGGGGCCGGGTTTTTGGAGGTTCTGCGGATACTGAAGCGAGCGGAGAAAGATGCAGACGGAGATAATTCAAGCCTCGGAACTGGCAAGAGCTGAAGCGCGCATGCCGCGTTGGATGATGCTTTGTGGTTTGCTGGCGCTCGCTGTGATCCTGTTGTGCGGACAGTATAGAATCGCGGTCGGTTTTGCCGTAGGGGCTGCACTGGGAATCTTGAACTATTATTGGCTTCACGAGGCGGTGGAAGCCCTAACGAAGGCCGGCCAATCCCGGATTCCAAAGTCGGTGGTGGCAAAATTCTTGATAAGATATCCTGTGGCATTCGGTTTAGTGCTTGTGGTTTTCAAGACCGGCTGGTTGCCTCCCGTGGCTATTCTGGCCGGGCTGTTTGTCCCGGTTGCTGGCGTTCTGATTGAAGCGATCATCCAGCTTGGGGAGGGATTACTTTCACCCCATCCGTCCTGAGGACCTTGCGACTCCTTAAGAAGAAGCATGGAACATCAGATTTGGTTTACGGCAATCTTGAATAAACTATTGGCGGGCGTGGTAACGCCTTTACTGGTCAAGGTTGGACAAGCGCCCTCGGATCCGGCCCATCCGATTCCGAATTACATCGCGATGGAAGTCTTTGTCATCTTGCTGATGATAGTGGGAGTCGTTATCCTTCGGAGGAGTTTGTCGGTTGAAAACCCCGGCAGGTTTCAACAATTGATGGAAGTCGTAGTGCAATTCATACAGGGCATGTCCGAGGAAATCATCGGCCCTGGAGGCGGCCGTTACGTGGCCATGCTTGGGACTCTCGGGATTTTCATCGCTCTGTGTAATTTGCTGGGGCTCATACCGACCTTGCAGACGCCCACGGGTCACATTCAAGTGACGCTAGGTTGTGCCGTGGCAGCGTTCCTTTATTACAATTTTCAAGGGTTGCGGCAGCGCGGGGTGATTGGCTATCTTAAGCACCTTTGGGGGCCGATGCTGTTCGTGGGGTTCCTCATGTTTCCGATTGAAGTCATCGGAAACCTGGGCCGGCTACTTTCACTCAGCGTGCGTCTTTACGCCAACATGATGGTGGGTGATCTGCTCGAGGCGGTTTTTGGCGCCCTGGTCCCTATTGTGGCGCCTGCGTTGTTTATGGCTCTGCACGTTTTTGTCTCGCTTTTGCAGGCTTACATTTTCATGCTGTTACCTGCTGTTTATATCAGTATGGCGGTTTCGGAGGAGCACTGATTTAGAAAATGGAAACTGGAAATTCGAAAATGGCAGTCGCGAAAGCGGAACCGCCAATGAAACATAAAACCAGTTTCGAGTTTCTACTTTCCAGTTTCCAGTTTTGCAAGACCGCGAGTGTGAGTCCCGCTGGTTTGAGGGTCGGCGGGAAACCACCCACTGGCGGAAATTCATAGGGAACTCGCCCCAAGCTCGGGGAGAGTCCAGAGGAGGAAGAAAGTGAAACGTTATGTTGCGATGTTTGTGACACTGTTGGGAGTCTTTCTAGTTGCGGCGCCGGCATTCGCCCAGGGGACGACGACCGGTGGCGGCAGCGCAGAGAATACCAAGTGGGTGATTATCACCGCCGGATTTGCTATGGCGATTGCTTCCGCCGTTTGTGGCTATGCCCAGTCGAAGGCCACCGCAGCAGCTTGCGAAGGCTTGGCGCGCAATCCGGGCGCCCGGCCCGGCATTCAATTTGCCCTGATTCTGGCACTGGTATTGATTGAGTCGATGGCACTGTACACTTTTGCTATCATCTTCGCCAAGGTGACGATCTGATTAGGATGGGGATTCTGTGCCGGTTCGGTGAAAAGAGGGGAGGCTTCGGCCTCCCCCTTTTGTTCTTGCAGAAAGTTGCGAGTCGAGGGTCAAGAGCCGCTTTCGACTTTTGACCCTCGACTCTCGACTTTTCGGCGATTATTGGGGGGACAGCGCGATGCAAACGACTGAACCGATCACGGCCACGGCCATCGAGACGACCCACGATGCACTGATTCTGGTGCTCGCTGATCGTCGAGCGCGAATCCCGTGGGAACGTTGCTCGAAAAAGCTGGCTTCCGCAACGGAACTCCAGCGCTCGACGACCTAACTCTCACCCGGCGGTTACGGTATTCACTGGCCCCTGCTTGACGAGGACCTTTCGATCCCAGGGCTAGTCCGAGACGCTTGAGAAAATTAGCGGGTGTGACGTCGGCATTTAGGGAAGTGGAATCCCTGCGGTATTTGAAAAGCTCAGGAATAGGTTGGGAAAGAGGCCCAGATAGAAGATACCGACTACGCTCACTGCCAAGGCAGTGCGGAGCGCCATGGGCAAAGAGGCTGTTGAGGCCTCGGTTTTGCCTTCCCGCATGTACATAGCGACCACGAGCCGAAAGTAGTAGTACACGGAGACAACGCTATTCAGCAAAGCGATGATGGTGAGACCAATCAAGTGCGAGTGGACGGCGGCGCGGAAAAGGAAGAACTTTCCGAAGAACCCTGCCGTGGTTGGGAAGCCGGCCAGAGAAATCAGGAACACGGTCAAGCAAGCGGCGGCGCCAGGCCGGAGGTAAGCCAATCCTGTGTAATCGTCAATTTGCGTTGAGCGCTCGCCATTTCCGGCCAAGTGGGCGATCAACACAAATGCCCCCACATTCATCAATACATAAGCCGTGAGGTAAAAGAGCACGGCGGAGGTGCCCTCGTGACTTCCCGCAGCCACGCCGACCAAAACGTAACCGGCGTGAGCAATCGCCGAGTATCCCAGCAGCCTCTTGATGTTCGTTTGCCACAGGGCCGCAAGATTGCCCAGGCACATGGTCAAAATCGCTGAGACCCAGATTACCCAAAAGCTTGTGGAACCCAGGGAGAACAAGCTTCCCTGGAGAATCCGCAGCAGAATCGCAAACGCAGCCGCCTTAGGACCAACCGAAAGGAATGCAGTCACCGGCGCAGGCGCTCCCTGATAAACATCCGGCGTCCAGATTTGAAAGGGGGCGGTCGAGAGCTTGAACGCTAGGCCCACGAACATCAAGAGAAGGGCAACGCGCGCCAGCATTGACCACTGCGCCGGGGGGGCAAGCCGTCCGCTCAACTCCAGCAGGTTAGTGGTGCCCGTCAATCCGTAAACAAAGGCAATCCCGTAAAGGAAGAAGGCTGTGGCAAACGAGCCAAGCAGGAAGTATTTGAGCGATGCCTCGTTGGAGAGAGCGTCTTTTCGCTTATAGCCGGCGAGAACGTACGTGGAAATGGAAGAAATCTCGAGGCCGATAAACACCATGATGAGGTCCATGGACGAGGCCATGAAGCACATCCCTGTCGTGCCCAGCAGGATTAGTGCGTAGAACTCTCCGTGTTGAATATTGTCTCGCTCTAGGTAATTGATGGAGCCCAGCACCGTCAAAAGCGCGGCCAGCAAGAAAATGTAGAAGAAGTAGAAACTGAAATGGTCAGCCGCGATGGACCTGCCGAAGGCTAGCCCCGGATTGTCGGAGGTCCGCAGAGTGCCGCCCGCCGCAGCCAGCACTCCCACCAAAGCAAGCCAGCCGAGCAAGGACCTTCTCCCGGGAGCTACGAAAGGGTCGAGGACCATGATCAGGATCCCAAATCCACAGAGGATGACTTCCGGGAGAATCCGCATCACGTCGGTCGGCTGGAAAGTGATCATCGGCCACCCCCGGCGGAGGGAGTCTGATCGTTGCCCGTATCCTCGGCTGGACACGGGGGGGGCCAAGTCGGAAAACAGCCCTCTCCCTTGGGGAGAGGGTGGCGAGCGTAGCGAGCCGGGTGAGGGGTTACTTCCTTCATGCCGGCCCCTCCGACGCCTCCTCGCTCTGCAAAGGACCCCTCACCCGGCCCGCGCCGGCTGGTGAAAGGGCCGGTCGCGGTCCACCCTCTCCCCTTGGGAGAGGGCGAAGACCGAATTCTCTCACTCCCTATTCCCAACTCCACGTTGCTGACTTCCACAGTTCGCAGTTCGACGCGCGACAGGATAGCGGCCACGCTGGGGTCCATGCGTCGCAAGAAAGGCCGGGGATAAACCCCCATGACAAGAATCACAATCACCACGGCACTTAGGATGAGCTTCTCGAGCGCGTTGCAATCCGGAAGATTCGTATTTTTGTCATTCCTAATCTCGCCATAAAAAACGCGTTGGTACATCCAGAGCAGATAGACGGCGGCCAGCACCACACCCAGGGCGGCCAGTGCAGCATATATCGCTCGGCTATGGTAGGAGCCGACGATAATCAGAAACTCGCCCACGAATCCATTCAGCATGGGAAGGCCAAGGGAAGAAAGGGTCACGATCAGGAAAAACGTGCTGTAGACAGGCAGGGAAGTGGCGAGGCCGCCAAACTCGCTGATGAGTCGGGTATGACGGCGCTCGTAGAGCAGACCGACCAGAATAAACAAAGCGCCGGTTGAAACGCCGTGGCTAAACATTTGGTAGATGGAGCCTTCCATTCCTTGGGTGTCGAGAACAAAGATCCCCAGCACGCAGAAGCCAAGATGCGCCACCGAGGAATAGGCCACCAGCTTCTTCAAATCAGGCTGGACCATCGCCACCAGCGCCCCATAGATGATTCCAATGATGGCAAGAATGATGACAATCGGGGCGAACTCGCGCGAGGCGCGAGGAAACAGTGGCAGGCAGAAGCGCAGCATGCCATAGGTCCCCATTTTCAGCAGCACACCGGCCAGAAGCACGGAGCCCGCCGTGGGCGCCTCAACGTGCGCATCAGGCAGCCAGGTGTGAAACGGGAACAATGGGACCTTGATCGCAAAGGCCACAAAGAAGGCGAGGAAGAGCCATCGCTCAGTAGAGGGAGACAACAAAGGACTGCTCGTGAGTGCCCCGACGATTCGTGGCAGGTCGAAAGTTCCCGTGGCGCTGTAAAGGCAGAGAATCCCCACCAGCATCAGGGCGGAGCCCACCATGGTGTACAGAATGAACTTCATCGCCGCATAGACGCGCCGCTCGTGACCCCAAATGCCGATCAGGAAATACATGGGGATCAACATGACTTCCCAAAAGACGAAGAAAAGCAAAAGGTCGAGGGACGCGAAGACGCCGATCATCCCGGTCTCGAGCGCCAGCAGGAAAATGAAGAATTCCTTCACCCGCAGCGTGATGCTGCTCCAGGACACAAGCACACAAAGGGGCGTCAGGAATCCTGTCAGCAGGATGAGCAGCGCGCTCAGGCCATCGACACCCAGGTGATAGTTAATTGGCGGTACGCCGATCCAAGGATGGAATTCGGTAAACTGCATGCCGGGGGTGTCACCCCGCAAGCCCGCGTAAAGCACGACGGTGACGATGAACGTAAGCAGCGAAGCGACCAGCGCTACCCAACGGATTTGTTGGGCGCGCGCCCGGCTGAGGAAAGCGATGAGGACTCCTCCCGCCAGCGGCAGAAGGACTGCGATCGTGAGAAGATGCTCAGCCACCCAGGACATAGGTCAAGTCAGAATACGTGCTCAATTCCTTCAGTCAGCTGTCCGTTGTCCGGCGTTTGTCGTCCGTTGTCCGTGTCCGTTGGCCCTCTCCGCATGAGGGAAAGGTTAGCCCTCTCCCCCTTGGGGGAGAGGGTGGCCCGCCGCCGGCATTTTCTTCAGCCGGGGCGGGCCGGGTGAGGGGGTCGCATGCGCGTCCCCAGTACCACAGCCAACTGTCTTCTGCCTTCTACTTTTATGCTCGCCACTCGTCACCGCTCCCCTGGCACCTGAAACCTGACACCCGGCACCTGCCCTCACCGCGGCCAGAGGACGTAAACCAGCCAAAGCGTGGCTCCCAGCAGGATCCATGAGGCGTAGCTTCGAATATTGCCGGATTGAACGCGGCGCAGAACGCCTCCAACTTCATCCACAGTCTCAGCAGTTCCATTCACCATGACACCATCAATAGCTTCTTCGTCCACGCGCCGCCAGAGAATCTTCTGCGATCCCGCGAGAAGCGGGCGGACGATCAGCCAGTTATAAATCTCGTCCACATAGTATTTGTGAATCAGTACGTTATAGAGCACGCTGAAACGCTCCGCCAAACGGGCCGGCCAGCCAGTGAATCTCAGGTAGAACCAATAGGCAACGAGGATGCCAGCCGCTGTGAAGAGCAATGCGAACACCATTAAAGAGCCACTGCTGAGCCCCTGACCCGCCTGATGCGCCGAAGCCTGAAGGAAATCCTCCGAAGGTTTGAACACAGGCTCGAGGTAACGGTCAAAGCCTTCGCTTCCCCCAAAAACCTTCGGCCAGCTCACGTAGCCCGCGACAATAGAGAAAAACGCCAGCACGAGCAGCGGCGCCGTCATCTTAGAGCTGCTTTCGTGGACGTGGTGTTCGACCTTAGACTCCATCCGCGAAGCCCCGAAAAATGTCATGAAGAGGCCGCGGAACATATAAAAGGCCGTCAGTCCCGCTGTGAGGGTGGCAAGCCAGTACAGCCATGGCTGGCCGAGGGGTCCCTCGTATGCCCCGGCCAAAATTTCATCCTTGCTGAAGAATCCTGATAATCCCGGAACTCCACTAATGGCCAGCGTCGCAATGAAGAAGGTCAGGAAAGTGGTCTTCATCTTGTGCCGCAGGCCGCCCATCTTGCGCATGTCCAGTTCGCCGCCCAGAGCGTGCATCACGCTCCCGGACGCCAGGAAGAGGAGAGACTTGAAGAAGGCATGGGTCATAAGGTGAAAGATTCCGGCGGCGAAGACGCCAACCCCGCAGCCGATGAACATGTATCCAAGCTGGCTGATGGTGGAGTAGGCCAGCATTCTCTTGAGGTCGTTTTGGGTGAGGGCAATCGTCGCCGCATAAAACGTCGTCACACACCCAACGACGCCCACAACTTCCAAAGCAAGCGGTGCGTGGGAATAGATCAGGTTCGACCTCGCCACAAGGTAAACCCCGGCGGTAACCATGGTGGCCGCATGGATCAACGCGCTGACCGGCGTTGGGCCCTCCATGGCGTCCGGAAGCCAGATGTAAAGTGGAATCTGCGCTGATTTCCCCACCGCGCCCAGGAAGAACAGAATGCCGATGGCCGTCAACGTCCCCTGCACTTCGCCGGCATGGAGCGCACCGATGTTGGCGAAGGTCTGCTGGAAATTTAGCGAGCCAAACGTCCAGAAAAGCAGCGCTACGCCCACGGTGAATCCCGCGTCACCGAGGCGGGTGACGATGAACGCCTTCTTCCCGGCGTCGGAAGCTGACTGCTTGCGGAAATAAAAGCCAATGAGCAGATAGGAACAGAGCCCTACGCCTTCCCAACCCACAAACATGAGCGGGTAGTTGGCGGCGGTCACCAGCGTCAGCATCATGAAGAGGAAGAGGTTCAAGTAGGTGAAATAGCGATAGTAGCCGCCCTCGCGCTCCATGTACCCCCTGGAGTAAAGGTGAATCAGAAAGGCGACAACCGTGACCGTCAGGGTCATGACCAGCGTGAGCCGGTCGTAGTAAAGGACATAGTCCGCGCGAAGATTCCCGGACTCAATCCAAGTGAAGTAGCTGTGGATGAAAGGCGCAGGTTGGCTGGTGGAGCTTGAGTACGTCCAAGCGCTGAGCAGCGCGAAGATCATGGAGAGTCCGGAAGCGCCGCATCCGACCAGGGAAACCACTGCCTGCGAAAAACGCCGGCCGAATAGGCCGTTCAAGGTTGTCCCCACCAAGGGCGGGAGCAATATGAGGATGAGCAGGATTTCCATAGTCAGTGGTCAGTCGTCAGTTGTCTACATCTTCATCGAGTCGAGATCTTCGATGTTGAGTGTGTTTCGGTTCCGATAAAGTGCGATGATGATGGCCAGGCCAACGGTCGCTTCGGCCGCCGCTACCACGATCACGAAGAAAACAAACAACTGCCCGTCCAGGTTTCCCAAATAGCGCGAAAAGCCAATGAAAGCCAAGTTGACCGCGTTGAGCATCAGCTCGATGCACATGAAAACCGTGATGATGTTTTTCCGAAAAACAAACCCTGCGGCGCCAATCACGAAAAGTGCGGCGCTGAGGGCCAAGACGTGTACAAGCGGAACCATGGTCGAACCTCGAAACTCTTTTCTGGAGTGCGGCAGCTTGCTGCCGCACTCCAAACTCAGAACTCCTTCTTGGCCAGGACCACGGCGCCCAGAATTGCCACCAGAATCAAGATGGAGGTGACCTCGAAAGGCAGCACGTAGTTCCTGAATAACAGGTGACCAATGGCGGCAGGCCCGGCGTTCAGGGATGCGGCAGGGCGTGTGCTTTCCGTCGGGAATTGCTGCCAGATTGCAAACAGGACTTCTATCAGGAAAGCAGCAACCAGGGGGGCGCCGAGCCAGTGCGCGAATCGACTGCGGTGGCTGGGCACTTCCCGGCCTGCGTTTAGGAGCATGATGACAAAGACAAATAACACCATAATCGCGCCCGCGTAAACAATCACCTGGATAACGGCAATGAATTCTGCGCCCAGGAGCAGATAAACCACTGCCAGCGAACACAGCACCACGATGAGCGAAAGGGCGCTATGTACAGGCATGCGCTGGGCGACGACGCTTATTGCCGCTATCACGGCCAGGGCAGCGAAAATGTAAAAGAGCACTTCCATATCGGGTAGCGCGGACCTCCGTCCCGACTGGGCGGGAAGGTCCGCGGCTTTTCTCAAGAAGAACTGATCCACGCAACCACGAAGCTGGTCGCCAAAATGTTAAGCACGCCCACCGGCAACAAAAATTTCCAACCGAAGGCCATCAACTGATCGTACCGGAAGCGGGGAAGAGTGCCGCGCATCCAGATATAGAAAAACAGGAAGCAAAAGAGCTTTGCACAAAACCAAAAAACGGGAAGAAGCACGCGAAGCGCGTAGGGCCCGAAGACGGGGCCATGCCATCCGCCGAAAAACAGTATAGTGGCCAGGCAGGAGACCGTGATCATGTTGGCATATTCGGACAGGAAGAACATGGCGAATTTCATGCTGCTGTACTCGGTATGAAATCCACCCACCAACTCGCTCTCTCCTTCCGGCAGGTCAAAGGGAACGCGGTTGGTTTCTGCGATGGCGGCCGTAAAGTACACGAGGAATCCCACCGGCTGCACAAAGATATTCCAGTGGGGAAGAAAGGTGCGGATTCCGCCGACATGCCAAAAGCCCGCTTGGCCATTCACGATTCCGCGAAGGCTCAACGTGCCGGCGATCATCAGCACGCCCACTACGGCCAGGCCCAGCGACAGCTCATAACTAATCATTTGGGCGGAAGAGCGAAGCCCTCCCAGGAGAGGGTACTTGCTATTCGATGACCAGCCGGCCAGCGTGACGCTATAAACCCCCAGTGAAGTTACGGCGAAGATAAAGAGCAGGCCGACGTTTAGATCGGTAATCTGAAAACTGATCGTGTGACCGTGAATCGTAAAACTCTCTCCGAATGGGATCACGGCGATGGAGAGCAAGGCCAGGGTAAATCCCACGAAGGGCGCCAGCCAGTAGATGACCTTGTCGGCCTCCAGGGGCACGATATCTTCCTTGAGAAAGAACTTGATTCCGTCGGCGACAGGTTGGAGAAGCCCGTGTGGCCCAACCAAGTAAGGCCCCCAGCGGGCCTGGATGTGCGCCACTACTTTCCGTTCCAGCCAGGTCAGGTAAGCGATCGCCGTAAACAAAGCAACGATAACCACCGCGATTTTTATCAGGGTGATAAGGAGCAGCAACCCTGTGTCAGAATATGTGGCCATAGGGTTTCTTGGCTTCGTCCACTGAATTCAGCGCCCGACTGTAACGACTCACTGTCCCGGAAGTAAAGAGCGAATCACGGGAGGAAAAAATCAGGTCTGCACTCTCCAGCTCAGGTGGCATGCCCTGGGGCCGTGTCGCGACCGCCCGGCCGACCAGCAGGCTGGGAAGAGGAACAGCGTATCCGGGCACCTTGGCAACAATCTCCCGCAGGACGTCATCCGCAGACTGGTAATTCCATTTCTGGTCAAACAGGCGGGCCAAAGCAAGCAGGATTTCGAGATCGCTCCGGGTTCCAGCTTTGCGCATAGTCTTCTTGAGCGCCTGCACCTGCCCACAAGTGTTGGTGACGGTGCCCGACTTCTCTGCGAAACTTGTGGCGGGCAGGACCACGTCCGCCACCCGCGTGGTCTCCGTCGGGAATATTTCAGCGACCATGACGAAGGCCAGCTTGCTAAGGGCCTCTTTCGAAATCTTGAACGTCTTGACAGGATTTGACCCGAAGACGAGTAAGGCCTTGATTTGTCCTGTTCCGATACCCCCCACGATTTTTTGAAGATTGAGCCCGGGGTTTACGGAGATCTTTGCCTGCCAGGTGGATTCAAAATTCCCGCGAGCAGCGTCATCGGTAATGGGTATGTACCCCGGAAGAGTCCCGGGGAGAACGCCCATGTCTGCCGCGCCACGGGAATTGGCGTAGTCGCCAAGGGCAATGAATCGCGTCCGGCCGGGAAGCGAGAGTCCCCAACGGACCAAATCGCGCACCGCTGCGCCCTGAATCTCGTCGCCGAAAATAATGATGGTATCGCTTTCCTTCTGAAGCTTCTCGCGCAGTGCATTAAGAGTGTCAGCCCCGTCTACGGCAAGATCCGCAGAAGGTGTTTCGGCTCCTGCCAGCGCGCGGACCGCTTCGGCTTCACCGCGAGGTTTCACCATAAGATAGAGGCTCGACTGGCGGCGGAGTTTGATCTCCTGATGGTTGATGACGTAGAGCCGCGCTCCTTGCCGTTGCACTGCCTGGCGAATCTGGAATGCTGTCAGCGGATGTTGGTGGCTCGGGTCGTTTCCAACCAGCAGGATGCTGGGAGCGTCCAGGACATCCTCCATCGCGGCGTGCCGGTCGGTGGCCTGCGCTGCGGTCAAGGCGCGCACCAGGGAAGAGTAATCGGCCGTGCGGTGGTGGTCCAGGTTGTTCGTGCCCAGGACGGTTCGCGCGAACCGCCCCAGAAGATAGTCCTCCTCGTTAGTTGTGCGGTTGGAGCCGATGACCGCGACTGATTCCGGTCCATATTCCGCCAGGATGCCCTTGAGCCGCTCGACCGTCACGCTAAGAGCTTCATCCCAAGTGCTACCTTCCTGCTGACCGTTGCGCCGGATCAGAGGAGCCGTCAGCCGTTCATGGCTATTGACGAAGTCCCATCCGAAACGGCCCTTGACGCAAAGGAACTCGCCATTGAACCCTGAATGGTCACGGTTATTGGCTCGGATGATCTGATTGTTGCGAACGGAAAGGGTCGTCTTGCATCCGTCGCCGCAGTGATTGCAGATCGTCCCCGTATAGGTCATTTCCCATGGCCGGGTGTGATAGCGGTAGGTCCCGCTGGTGAGCGCGCCCACCGGGCATATATCGATGCACATCCCGCACTCTTCGCATTCCAGTTGCTCGCCGCGATTGGGAATAATCTCGCTATGCGCGCCGCGGAAACCAATGCCGTAGGCGTTGACGTCCATTCCCTCATCGCATACCCGGACGCATCGGTAGCACAGGATGCAGCGCGGCCAATCATAATAGACAAGGCTGGAGAACTTCTTCTCCTCGTGATGGAGCTTGGACTCCATGAAGCGGGTCTCAGCAGCCCCGTACCGGAAGACGGCATCCTGGAGCTCACACTCTCCGCCCTTGTCGCAAACCGGACAATCCAAGGGGTGATTAGTCAGCAGGAACTCGAGCATGGCCTTGCGCGCGTTCTTCACTTCCTCAGTCTCGGTGTGGACCACCATGCCATTGGTCACCACCGTAGTGCAGGCGGTTTGCAGCTTGGGCATCCTCTCGATGGCGACCAGGCACATGCGGCAGGCGCCCTGTAAGGTCAGGTTTGGATAATAGCAGTAAGAGGGTATCTCGATGCCCACTTGCTTTGCGGCTTCAATCAGCAATGTGCCGGCGGGCACCGTCACGGCCCTGCCGTCGATCGAGAACTTGACCGGCTCGGCCGCAGCTCCCTTCTTGATTACGGGACCGGGCATCAAAGCCGAACTACGAGTGTAAGGAGCCGGAATCTGACGGTTCTCTTCCTTCAGAGGGTGGTCCACGATTTCGAAACCCGGGTCTTGCGTCCGGTCTTTCATGCTACGCTCACCGCCTCTTTCTCGAACGGGCAGTAGCCCAGTTTCAAGTGCGCCTCGAATTCAGGCCGGAACTTCTTCAGGATGCTGATGGTGGGCATCGCCGCGGCATCTCCGAGGGGACAGAGCGTTTTGCCCAGCATGTTGTACGAAACGTCGAGGGCCGTGTCCGGATCTTCCGGCAGTCCGGCGCCGGCGTGGAATCGTTCGAGCAGCAACTTCAGCCATGCTGTCCCCTCACGGCAGGGGATGCACCAACCGCAAGATTCGTGGGCGTAGAACTTCATGATGCGGTGGGCTACTTTCACCATGCACGTTTCTTCGTCCAGAACTACCACTCCTCCGGAGCCCAGCATGGAGCCGATTTTGGCCACGGCGTCGAAGTCCATGGCAACGTCAATTTCGTCAGCCGTCAGCACGGGGCAAGAAGAGCCGCCGGGAATCACAGCCTTCAAGTTCTTTCCGCCCCGCACGCCACCGCCCACCTCCTCGATCATGCGCCGGAGAGGAAAGCCCATCGGCAGTTCATAGACTCCCGGCCGTTCGATGTGGCCGCTCAGGCAAAAGAGGCGCGTGCCGCCGTTCTTGGGCGTTCCTAGCTTGGCGTACCATTCCGCGCCGTTCAGGATGATATGTGGGACGTTGGCCAGGGTCTCGACGTTATTGATGATTGTCGGGCCTTCGTAGAGTCCCACGATAGCAGGGAAGGGAGGCTTGATGCGTGGGTAACCTCGCAGTCCTTCGAGCGAATTCAAGAGCGCTGTTTCCTCGCCACACTCATAGGCGCCCGCGCCCGTGTGGGTGCAAAGGTCAAAATCGAAACCCGTTCCCAGGATGTTCTTCCCGAGGAATCCGCGCGCGTAAGCCTCCTCCAGGGCGCGATCAACGATGTCCATCAAATAGCGGTATTCTCCCCGGATGTAGATATAGCCTTGGTGGGAGCCGATGGCAAACCCGGCGATGCTCACCCCCTCGATCAATTGGTGGGGATCGTATTCGAGCAGTGGCCGGTCCTTGCAGGTTCCCGGCTCGCTCTCATCGGCGTTGCAGACAACGTACTTGGGCTTCGCGGATTGTTTGGGGACGAAACTCCACTTCATGCCGGTGTTAAAGCCCGCCCCACCGCGCCCTCGGAGGCCGGAGTTCTTCATCTCGTTGATGACCGCGTCCGGTCCCATTTCGAACGCCTTCTTCAACGCTTTGTAGCCGTCGTGCTGGAGATAGACGTCAATCGAGGTCGAGTTCGGGATACCAAACCGCTGGGTGAGAACCTTCACCTCCAGCGGCGATCCTTTGGCGTAATTTTGATAATCCGACATGCGTTCCCAGTACGGCAGTGGAGAGGTGTCATTCCGAGCGAAGCGAGGAATCTCACAGTGTCCTTTCCTGCTCGCCCTGCGACTTACCCCTCACCCGGCCCGCGCCGGCTGGTGAAAGCGCCGGTCGCGGTCCACCCTCTCCCCTGGGAGAGGGCAAGAAACCCCGCTTTACCCTTTACCTTCCCCACCCCCTGCTGTTGTGCGCAGAATGTCCAAAAGCGCATCAACCTTTTGCGGCGTCAGGTCTTCGTAAAAGTCATAATTCACTTGCATGGCCGGCGCGCCACAACAAGCGCCCAGGCATTCGACTTCCTCCAAGGAGAACAGTCCGTCAGGCGTCGTCTCCTTGTGGCCAATTCCCAGCCGTTTCTTGCAGTGCTCGAGGATTTCCTCCCCACCCCGAACCATGCACGAGACGTTGGTACACACCTGGAGGTTGTACTTGCCGATAGGGTTGCGATGGAGCATCGAGTAGTAACCGATGTTCTCAATCACCTCGATCGGCCGGACATCAACCCGGCGCGCGACTTCCTCGATGATCTCATCGCTGATAAAACCGATCTCATCCTGAGCGAAGAGGAGACACGGGACGATGGCCGATCGCTTCAGCGGGTAGTGAGAGATTACTTCATCGAACTGTTTAAGCAGCGCGTCGGAAAGCATGGCAGACAAAAACTAGAAATCAGAAATTAGAAATCAGAAACTGGGAACTCGAAATTGGAAACTGGAAACTGGAAAATGGAAACTAAGGTCCATAATCCAAAATCCAAAATCGACAATCGGCAATCGACAATCCCTTCACCGGTCCACTTCACCCAAGATAATATCGATGGTGCCGATACAGGCGACCACGTCCGCGATCAAGCGGCCCTCGATCATCTTGGGCAAAGCCTGCAAATTGGCGAAGGAGGGCGCGCGCACGTGACAGCGGAAGGGTTTAGGTGACCCGTCGCTGACCATGTAAAACCCCAGCTCGCCGCGCGGCGATTCAATCGCCTGGTAAACCTCGCCGACCGGCGGATGGAATCCCTCGGTGACAATCTTGAAGTGATAAATGAGCGCCTCGATGGACGTCTTCATGCTCTCCCGGTCCGGCAAAACGACGTGGGGCGCGTTTGCCTTGACGGGACCCTCGGGGAGACCCTCCATCGCTTGTTGCACGATGCGCAGCGACTGGCGCATTTCTTCCAGCCGCACCAGGTACCGGGCGTACACATCACCCTCCGGCCGCGTGGCCACTTTGAAATCAAATTTATCGTAGCTCGAGTAGGGCTGGTTCTTCCGGATATCCCAGTTAACTCCTGAGCCGCGCAGTGGCGGGCCTGAAAGTCCCCAGGCAATGGCCTCGTCGGCAGTGAGCTTTCCGATTCCGACGGTCCGGCGGAGCCAGATGGGGTTCTTGGTCAACAGATTCTCGTATTCTTTCAAGCGGTCGGGGAACGCCTTCACGAACTTCTCCACGCGCTTGAGCCAACCGAGGGGGGGCTCGAGGGCCAGGCCGCCAACTCGGAAATAACTGGTCATCATGCGCTGGCCGGACACCATTTCGAAGATGTGGAGGATATCCTCGCGCTCCCGGAAGCAATAGAGAAGGACGGACATGGCGCCCAGGTCTATGGCGTGGCTTCCCAACCAAACCAAGTGGCTCTGGATGCGAGTGAGCTCAGTCAGCAGAACCCGTATCCACTGGGCGCGGGGAGGGATTTCGATGTCCAGCAGTTTCTCGACCGCGAGGCAAAAGCCCAGGTTGTTGGAGAGCGGGGCAAGGTAATCCATCCGGTCGGTGAGCGTGATGCCTTGCGTGTAGGTTTTATCCTCGAAGGACTTCTCGAAGCCGGTGTGCAGGTAGCCGATGTCATAGAGGGCGCGAACAACCGTCTCGCCATCGAGTTCGAGCACCAAGCGCAATACCCCGTGGGTAGAGGGGTGTTGCGGCCCCATGCTCAGGATAACCCGTTCCTCCTGACCCGGAATTCTTTCCAGCGTGATCGGCATCTAGCGATATCCCTCGGTGGGATAATCCTTACGCAGCGGGTGACCTTCCCAATCTTCCGGCATAAGGATTCGCCTCAAATAAGGATGTCCCGAGAACTGGATTCCAAAGAGATCGAAGACTTCGCGCTCGAATGCGTTGGCGGATGGATACACGGGAACCAGGGAATCTACCCGGGGATTCTCACCGGAGGTCCGCACTTTGAGCCGAAGCCGCGCCGCAGTCTGAAGTGAAAGCAGATGATAGACCACCTCAAATCGGGGTTCGTTGGGGTAAAGGTCTACCGCGGTTACGTCGGAAAGGTATTTGAAAGTCAGGCCGGGCTCGTCACGTAAAAACTCGCAGACGGTTATCAGCCTATCAGGTCGGATGTAGATCGTGACCTCGCCACGAAACTCCCTTGCCTCTTCAACGGACTCCGGAGCGAACTCCCGAAGCTTCTTCAGCGCAAGATTCGATTCGAGATCAGAAGGCATGACGAATGACGAATTCCCCTCCTTTCTAAGGAGGGGAATCATTTTCAAAGCAGCAGCCGCTACCGTTTCCAGTCCAGAGCGCCTTTCTTCCAGAGGTAGACATACCCTGCCAGCAAGATGGCAAAGTAAAGGAACATTTCAACGAAGCCAAACCACTTCAAGCTCTTAAAAACAACCGCCCACGGGTAAAGAAATACCACTTCCACATCAAAGAGGATAAAGAGCATTGCCACTAGATAAAAGCTCACCGAAAAACGCTCGCGCGCATCACCCACCGGGGGAATCCCGCATTCATAAGGGCTTAATTTCGCCCTCGAGGGGCGTTTGACTCCCACCCAGGCGGACAAGCCAAGGATGGCCGCAGCTATTGCCACTACGATCAGGAAATGGATCAGAACAGGCAAATAAGGGCTTGTCATTGCAATCACTTACAGTGAATGTCGTGAACCCCACCCAGACATTTCAATATACGGAGGGCAATCCGAGGTGTCAAGTTTTTTCTTGCCTCCCGGTGTGTGCAATCGTTACCATGGTTGATACGCTGGGGTCTGGTTCGTCGGCCAATACCGGGGCTGTTTGTGGCGCGGTGGGTTCGAAGACTAACGTGCTGTCACACTTAACCTCTTACCATGGGACGAGACAAGGGCGGGTTGCCAACGAACAAGCGTGACAGAACAATAGCATCAGAAGCTAACGGTGTGGTCTAGCATGTCCAATCAGTCATAATGTGGAGAAGCAGGTCGTGACCGTCCAATTAAACGGTGAACCTCGCGAGGTGCCCGAAGGCTTGACCTTGGCGGCGTTGATTGAGTGGCTGAAACTCCCCCGCGACCGCGTGGCGGTGGAACGAAATCTCGAAATCGTGCCCCGGGCCCGCTGGAACGCGACACCCATCCAAGCGGGTGACCAACTGGAAGTGGTACACTTGGTAGGCGGCGGCCTGTAGGGGCGGGCTTTGGGCCTGCCCTCAAGCATTGGGCACCCACAAGGGGTGCCCCTGCAAAAGCGTATGAATCCCTACCTGAACATTCCCGCAGCCACAATCCTGGTGGCCCTGCTCATCAAGCTGGCGGTGATCGCTCTCCTTGCTGGTTTCATCGCGCGCTTCGGAAGGTTCCGGCAATTGATCTTTATCGAGCAGCGTTCTCCCAGCGAGAAGCTCGAATTCGCTGCATTTCTCGGGGTACCGTTCACGCTGGGTGTTCTGGCCCGCTTATTGTCCGGATATCGGAGCACCGATCTCAGCTTGGAGGTAACGGCCCTGGCGGGGCTACTGGGTGGAACTATCGTGGGATTGGTAGTGGGTATGATGGTCAGTTTGCCGGCGGTTTTGATTGGACACGAGATATTAGCAGCGCCCATGGCGGTGCTCTATGCGGTCGTCGCCGGAACGGCCCGGTGGGTTTGCCCGGATAAAGAAGAAATCTGGAAGTTTTCTCCCTTTATCGACCTCAGCCTTTACCGCTCGATCAAGCAACGTTTCAAGCACCCGGCGCTGGATTGGCAAGTGCTGTTTTCGCTTCTGTGTGTCATCCTCGAAATCGCGCGCATGACATTCGGCAGGATGGGTCATGGCAAGCTGCTCTACTATATGGATTCACCGCATTTGTGGGTCCAATTTCTGATAGTGCTCGCCACCCTCATTGGCGTCGGCCTTCCGGTGCGCATATGGAACAACACGCGCATTGAGCGCAAGCTCGTTGAACAGGAAAAGGCCCTCATGCAGGCGCGCATGGACGCACTGATCAGCCAGATTAATCCCCACTTCCTGTTCAATACGCTCAATACCGTTTCTTCCCTGATACGTTTTGACCCGGACACGGCGCGAGACGTGCTATTCAAGTTGGCGAACATCCTGCGGCGCAGGCTAAAAAGCCAAATTCATTTTGTACCCTTGAAACAGGAACTGGAATTCATCGACGACTATTTGGATATTGAGGTGGTGCGATTCGGTCAGGATAAGCTTCAAATCCGCAAGGAGATCCAAGCCGATACGTTGGACCTCATGGTCCCCAGCATGATTCTCCAACCCCTGCTGGAGAACGCCATCCGGCATGGAATCGGGCCCAAGATTGAGGGAGGCACGATAACTCTTCGTGCTACTCACGGCAAAGGGCACTTGGTCATCGAAGTCATTGACGACGGAGTGGGGATTCCAGAGGAACGCCGATACGACATTCTCGAATCCGGCATTGGCATCAGCAACGTCCACGAGAGGTTGAAGGTCCTTTATGGCCAGGATTCTTCCATGAAGATCAAGAGCCAGCCCGGGAAGGGGACCGTGATTCGCATTGAGATTCCGGAATTGCTTACCACCCGGCAGCCTCTTTCCGTCGAGACAGCGCAGGTCTAGAGTCAGAAGTCGGGCGTGAGGAGTCAGCAACAAGAAGTCAGGAGTCAGGAGTCAGAAGTCAGGAGTCAGAATACCAGGTACGAGATGAATGGTCTCGGGGTGGTGGTTGGGGAGAGGCGCATCGGCAAGGAGGCGAGGCGAAGGCCTTATGCCCATTGGCTTCTTTCTGTCTCCTGACTTCTGACTCCTGACTTCTGCTAGGGTGACTAAACTCGAATAAGTGAGGATGCTGGTATGGCGAACGATGGATCTGAGGAGGTCAAGACACCTCCGAAGTCGATGAGCATGATCGAGCCGCGCTTGCGCAACATCTATTTGGCGTTTTACAAGGAGAGCTACTTTACCCCCAGCGCGCTTGATTTGAAAACCAAAGAGCTGATCGCCATTGGTTGCTCCTTGGTGGCGAAGTGCGAGGGCTGTTTGGAGGGGCACTTCAAGAAAGCGCTGGAAGTCGGGGCGACGAAAGAAGAGATTAGCGACGCGATTGTGGTTGCGGTGGGCATAGCTGCGGCGGGCGTTGTGGATATGTCCGATAAAGCTGCCATCAAACTCGACCTCCACCATTTTGAATAATTAATAGTGAATTATGAATTCTGAATTATGAATTGCCTTGCGTCTAACGCCTGAAGGTCGTGGCGTCAGGGCCCCAAGCAACGGGTGTAACGCAGGCCGGTTCTCAGGGGCTGCAGCCCTTTTCGCTTGGCCAAACCGCAGACCCACATTGCAGGTTTGCAATGCTGTTTTCAGCACTGTTGCAGCGCGGATGGCCCATAAATTGGCCATTTGCGGCATTTATAATTCACTATTCACCATTCACTATTCACTATTCAGCGTTGTTTTCGGGGCGCACTTGGACTCACTGGTAATTGCCGACTTATTCGTTTTGCTGTTTCTCGGGTTGGCCGACAATCAGATGATAGCCGCGTTGCTTCCCTCGCTGCTGGGTTCACTGCATGTCAGCGTCGGAGTTGCCGGCCTGCTGGTTGCGGTTTACTCCCTCACCGCGGCCCTGGCTTCTTTTGTCTCGGGGGTTCTCTCGGACCACTATGGACGCAGGAGATTCCTGCTCTTTGGCGTCCTCCTGTTCGCGCTGGCCTCTTGGACGGCTTCCCGCGCCGCAACCTTCAATGAGCTTGTATGGGCTCGAGCCCTGACGGGGTTTGCTGCCGGGACGCTTTCCACATGTTCCATCACCTACGCCGCAGATTGGTTTGAGTACCGTGTGCGGGGTAGAGCGCTGGGATTGATCTCGAGCGCCTATTTTGCTGCTCCCATCCTGGGTGTCCCGCTGGCCGCGCAAATAGCCGACCGCTACGGCTGGCGACGAGCGTTCTTGTTTTTCGCGATTCTGGCTTTAGCCACAGCGGTGCTCTCCGTCAGCTTGCCGAAAGATCGATTGAATCCCGAGCCCTCTTCGGACAAGTTGAGGGCGGCCGGCCGATCTTTTCGTTCATTCCTTGTTCGACGTGACACGGCTGCTGCCTTGGGCATTGCTTTCCTGGTGTCCGGTGGGCTGGTAGGATTCCTCACCTATGTCGGCCAATGGTTGCACAGCCAATTCGCCATCTCCACCCGAACCATAGGATGGGTTTTCATGCTCGGCGGCTTGGTAGCTGTCGGAAGCGCTCCGTTGGGGGGCATCATTTCTGACCGCATCGGGAAACGCTCGGTGGCGATTGCCAGTAACATTATTCTCGCGCTTGCCGTGGCGTTAATCCCGCTCTTTTCCTGGGGGCCTTGGCTGCTTGTGGCTTTTTCGGTGGCCAGCTTGGGCGCTGCCTTTCGCCAGGGTCCTTTGACAGCGCTTATTAGCGAGCTCGTTCCTTCCACCCAGCGCGGCGCCTTCATTGCCCTCAGGAACATATTTTCCCAGGCCGGCATCGGCATCGCCGCCTTCCTGGGTGGATTGCTCTACGAACGGCATGGCTACGGAGCGGTGACAACACTCTGCGCGGCCATGACGGGCGTGGTTGTTCTCCTCTTGATTACACATATTGTCGAACCGCAGCCGATCCAGGAACGCGTGTAGGGGAGAAGGCAGAAATCAGAAATTAGAAGTCAGAAGTCGGGAGTCAGAATCAGAACAAAGTCCTCGCGTTCGCATTGCCATGCGTTGCTCTTTTCTGGCTTCAGACTTTCGTCTTCCAGTGTCCTGAATCGGAAGTTCGTTGAGTAGGTCAGCCAGATCGGAGGATTCGCTTTCCAGCCCCGTCAGGGGCGGAAGATTGTAGCCCAGGGCGCAAGCCCTGGGAAAGACGGCCCACTCCCTGCCTCCGGCACCCCTCTCCCGCTCGGGCGGGAGAGGGGACGGGGGTGAGGGGGGCTCGCCGACCCACGGGTCACGCCTTGGGCTAAGTTCTACCGCCCCTATCGGGGCTCTGCAGCCGTACTCAGAGTACGGCATTTATTCAACGAACTTCAGTTGCAGAATACTAGTTTCCAGTTCCTAATTTCCAGTTTCTAGTTTCTGCTCACTGCCTACTAGCTGTCTTCTGGCTCCCGGGAGGGCCGATTGGTATCGAAGCGGAGAATCTGGCAAATCATTCGCAACGTGATATTGATACTGGCTGCGCTGGCCGCCGGTTTCTTCTTTCTCTACGTTCCCTGGTTTGTCGTAAACATTGGCACGACGGGGCGTTATCACTACCCCGACCCAAACGATGGGAAGACACCCATATCGTACCGCATGGATTTCAAATGGGTCGAGTTTCCCACGAGTGATGGCGTGCTGCTCAAGGGCTGGTACGTCCCCGCCACGAGCGAGGCGCGCGGCACGATTGTCTATTGCCACGGCCTGAACCGCACGCGCATCGAGATGTTGCCGATGGCGGCCTTCGGCCATGCACTGGGCTACGATGGCTTGCTTTTTGACCTCAGGCATCAGGGAGCGAGTGGAGGCGCGTTGACGACCTTGGGGTACAAAGAGCGTTTGGACGTGATAGCCTCCGTTCGCTATGCCCTCTATCAACAAGGGGCGCCGCGCCCGGTGATCTTGTGGGGCATTTCGATGGGTGCGGCAGCCGCTTTGATGGCCGCAGCCGAGTCCCCGGACGTCGCAGCCGTAATCTCCGACAGTTCCTTCGAGTCCCTGCGCGCAACTGTCGAACACCACTGGAAGCTATTCTTTCATCTTCCGAGCTTTCCCATCACCAATGAAATTGTCTATGGGCTTGCTTGGCGGGGCGGTTTTCGCCCTTCCGACTTTGACCTGGCCAGCGCGGTAACCCGTATCGGTAATCGCCCCATTCTTTTCGTCGCTCTCCAGGATGATCGCAGGATGCCTCCTTCCATTGCTCGAGACCTCTATTCCCACGCAGCCAGCCCGAAGAAAGCTTTGATTGTCCTGCCCGGGAACCGCCACGGCGAAGGTTTTAATAAGGCGACGGAACAGTATGAGACTGCGGTCAAGCAATTCCTGTCGAACCTGGCCCCGCCTCAACCCTAACCACCCCCTCCCCCCTCCTTAACAAAGGAGGGGATTATGGAGCCCCGCTCCTCAGTTGGACGCCCCTCCTCAATCGGACTTCCCTTTTCAGTTGAGGAGGGGTTAGGGGGTGGTGCGGACTCAAGCCGTATTGACAGGTTATTGCAGGTATCATACAGTAATAGGCTAGATGTATAGCGTACTATTGAGCGGGTGAAGGGCGAGGTGTGTCATTTTGCCACACATATGCGCATTTCAACATATCTGTGTAACTCACTGAAAAAACATGGAAACGAGACGTCGCGGGCGCAGAAATATTCAAAAATGCGAGATAAGTGGAAAAGATGGAAAACCCCTCCGCCCTAGCGTAAGCGAGCCAAGAGCTTTTCAAACTGCTCGAGCGCCAACTGTTCTGCCCGAATGGTTGGTGCTAGTCCGAGAGCCACCAACTCTGTTTCCACTCGCTGGCGCGAGTAAAAAGGTGCGAGGTTATTCAGCAGGTTCTTCCTCTTGTGCGCGAAGCACAACTTCACGAACTCCAGCAGCGCTTTCCGCTGCGCAGCCGGTAGCCGGATTTCCTTCATCTGAAAGGTGACCAGGGCAGAATCGACTTTGGGGGGAGGCGAAAATGCCCCCGGGGGGATGCCGAACTCGATGCGCTGGTTCGTATGGAGCTGCGTCAGGACCGTCAAATATCCATAATGGCGCGAGCCGGGCAAGGCGCTGAGCCGATCGGCGACCTCCCGCTGCACTACGAGTCCCATGCCGCTGATCGAGCCGGCGAAATCCAAGAGGTGATGAAGGATGGGCGAAGTGATGTAATAGGGCAGATTCCCGAAAACGAAACACCGCTCGCGTTGGCAGCGGCGGCAAAGGGTGGCGAGGTCGCTCTGGAGAATATCGGCTTCGAGGACTTCAATCCCCAGCTTGTTTGCGAACTTCTGTTGAAGCATCCGCGCCAGCTCGCGGTCAACTTCAATGGCGACGACTTGCTGGGCGCGCGCCGCCAGAAGCTCCGTCAGCGCCCCTCGCCCTGGGCCGATCTCGCAGACCAAATCATGGGACTGGATCGCCAAGCTCTCCACGATTCGACGCTGAAACCGCCGATCGCGGAGAAAATGCTGGCCAAGCTTGGGACGGGCAGGCTGGGGCACAGAAAGAGATTGTACCGTAAGAAAGGTTGATTATGATCACCAGAAATCGTCTGCGCTTGACAAGGTTGGGGAGCATCCTCTAACTTAGCTTAGTGAGGCACTGGAATCTTTAAGCCACCAAACGAGGTACTTCTGTGCGTGTTGTCTTTGTAGCATCTGAAGGTGTGCCCTTCTCGAAGACCGGTGGACTGGCAGACGTGGTGGGGGCGCTGCCGAAAGCTCTGGCCGAGCTGGGTCATAAGCTCGAGGTTGTGCTGCCACGCTATAGGATGACCAAGCCCGGCAAGCCTGAAGGCAGGATGCAAAGTCTGACCATCCCGCTGGGTTCCGGTTACAAGTTTGTATCCATCCAGAACGCTGGTGTGGCGAGTAAAGTCCGCACGTTTCTGGTCGAGTGCCCCTTTTTCTTCGACCGCGCGGGACTGTACCAGGAGATGGGTGAGGATTATCCTGACAATGCACAGCGTTTTGCAACATTCAGTTTCGCTGCGCTGGAGCTGATGAAGCGGTCGGCGACCCCGCCGGATATCATCCACTGCCACGACTGGCAGACGGCGCTGGTTCCCATCTATTTGCGCAATCTCTATCAGGACGACGAATTTTTCCGCAACACTTCCATTGTCTTCACCGTTCATAACGTGGGGTACCAGGGGCTTTTCCCGCCGCATATCCTGCCGCAGATTTCTCTGCACGCGGGCTTATTCACGGTGGATTTCCTGGAGTATTATGGAAAGGTCAACCTCCTGAAAGGGGGAATTGTCTTTTCGGATTTCATCACCACGGTCAGTCGGAAGTACGCGGAGGAAATCCAAACGCCCGAGTTCGGCTGTGGCCTTGAGGGAGTCTTTCGGTCGCGAAGGGATCGTCTCCGGGGCATTCTGAACGGCGTAGACTACCACGCCTGGAGTCCGGCCACGGACAAACTGCTCCCCGCTGGCTACAGTGCGAAGGATATGAAGGGCAAGGTAGCGTGCAAGAAGGCTCTGCTGGAAAGAATGGGAGTGAATCGGCCGGTGCTTGACCGGCCGGTCATCGGCATAGTTTCGCGTTTTGCGCCTCAGAAGGGCTTCGACCTCATTGCGGAAATCGCCGAGCAGCTTGCGGCCTTGGACCTTTTCATTGTCGCCCTGGGAACGGGCGACCATGTTTACGAAGAACTTTTCCGGGACATGGCGGCCCGGTATCCGGACAAGTTTCTGGTGGCGGTCGCTTACGACAACACCCTGGCGCACCAGATTGAAGCAGGGTCAGACATGTTCTTGATGCCCTCGCGTTACGAGCCCTGTGGGCTCAACCAGATTTATAGCCTGAAATATGGGACGGTGCCCATTGTCAGGGCCACCGGTGGTCTGGATGATACGATTGAAGCTTTTGACGGCCAGTCGGGCACAGGCTTTAAATTCAGCGAGTACACTGGTGCGGCGTTGCTCAACGCGATCGACCAAGCTATCGCAGCCTACCACCAGCCCCAGGTGTGGCAGCAATTGGTTTCGAACGGAATGCGAGAAGATTTCTCATGGGGAAAGTCGGCAAGGCAGTATTTGGAAATCTATGAAGCGTTGCAGAAGCGAAAGGCCACTCCTGAATCCGAGGCTGAGACCTCGAAGGGATAGCGGGTCACTGTCATGCTGAGCGCAGCGAAGCATCTCGCCCTGCCTTTTGTCGGCGGAAAAGTCCAGAGCGAGATTCTTCGCTCCGCTCCGCTGCGCTCAGAATGACAGGAGGGCAGGCGAGTGCACGGAACAGGCTTGCGCTGGAAGTTATTGACAGGGATCACTCATCTGTGGAGGTTTTGAGACGATGGCGGGCGGTCATACTCTGGAGTTTTCTGAGCAGAACTTTGAGGAGGAAGTTTTGAAATCTGACAAGCCGGTTCTGGTCGATTTCTGGGCCACGTGGTGTGCACCCTGCCGGATGATGGCGCCTGCTGTCGACACCATTGCTGAGGCGTATGCCGGCCGGGCCAAGGTTGGAAAAATCAACGTGGACGAAAACCTCACGGTCACCAGCCGTTACAACATCCGAGGCATCCCCACCCTGCTTCTTTTCAAGAACGGTCAAATCCAGGACCAAATCGCGGGGACCGCCTCCAAAGAGGCCATTAGCAAACTGCTCGATAAGCACCTCTGACCTTCCAGGATGCTCGCGGTCGAGTTATCGAGAGGGGTTCCATCTCCCGTAAACCTGGATTTCCAACATGAGCGAAAGAGTCTGTCCGTGGTGGCTAGGATACCTGTTGTTGAACCCTCTCAGGAAGTTCCTGTACAAACCAGAGAATGTTCTGAAGCCATACATCCATGAGGGGATGACGGTGCTGGAGGTTGGAAGTGGGATGGGGTTCTGTACTTTGCCGATGGCGTGCCTGGTTGGAGAATCGGGCCGTGTTGTGTGTGTTGATCTGCAAGAAAAGATGATCAGGGCAGTCAAAAGACGTGCGGTGAGGGCAGGACTGATCGATAGAATTGAATTGCGCGTCTGCACGCCCACATCCCTTGGTATTGATGATCTGGCGCAAAAGATCGATTTTGCATTGGTATTTGCAGTTGTGCATGAGGTTCCGGATGCAAAGCGATTTCTCTCGGAAATCCTAGGGTCACTAAGAAAAGGTGGGGAGCTCTTGTTTTCAGAGCCCGCGGGCCATGTCTCCAGAGAAGCGTTTGGAGCTACGTTGTCAATTGCGCAACTGCTGGGATTCCGTATAGCAGATTCGCCAAAGATAAGAGGAAGTTACACCAGCCTGTGGGTGAAGGACTAGTTCCGCGGGGCACGGCGTCGGAGTGCAGCCCGCCGCGGCAGGCCGCACGTCAAGAGTGGAGAGGGTAAACATGCCAGGAAACGTGGTTGTGGTGGGCGCCCAATGGGGCGACGAGGGCAAGGGTAAGGTCGTGGATACTCTGGCGGAGCACTTTGACATCGTGGCCCGCTACCAGGGAGGCGCTAACGCTGGCCACACCGTCTGCGTCAACGGTAACAAATTCATTCTCCAGCTTCTCCCCACAGGCATCGTGCGGCCGGATAAGACTGCAGTTATCGGAAATGGAGTTGTGGTTGACCCGGAAGCCTTGTTACGCGAGATCAAAGCCGTGGAGGGAAACGGTGTGCAAGTGGATGGTCGCCTGCTCATCAGCGATCGCGCGCACCTGATTCTGCCCTACCACCGAGCTCTCGAAGTGGCTGCTGAAGAGGCGCGAGGCGTAGGAAGAATCGGTACCACGGCTAAAGGTATCGGTCCTGCCTATGAGGACAAGGCCGGACGCCGCGGGCTCCGAGCGGGCGATCTTCGCGACCCGGAATCATTCCGCCACCGATGCAGCGAAATCGTTGCGGAGAAGAACCGCATCGCCTCGGCGCTGTTTGGGGGCGCCGCCCTCGACCCGGTGGCACTGGCTGACCGGTGCTTGGAAGTCGCCCAGCACATAGTGCCATTTCTTGCGGACGTTTCTGCCTATTTGAATGCCGAGATTGACCGGGGGAAGCGAGTGCTTTTCGAAGGTGCGCAAGGTACGCTTCTGGACTTGGACCACGGAACCTATCCTTTCGTGACCTCGTCCAGCGCTTCCGCGGGCGGCGCTTGCACAGGCACCGGCGTGGGGCCAACGCGCATCCAGTCGGTAGTTGGCGTTTCAAAAGCCTATGCCACGCGCGTGGGGAGTGGCCCGTTCCCAACCGAGGCCAAGGGTCCCGAGGGTGAAAAGATTCGAGAACGCGGAGGAGAGTATGGCGCGGTCACCGGGCGGCCGCGCCGCTGCGGTTGGTTTGATGTGGCGGCGGCCCGCTATAGCGCCCGCGTAAATCATCTCGACTCCCTCATCATCACCAAACTCGACATCCTCGATAGCCTTTCCGAGATTCCGGTGGGCTTGGAATACGAGTACCAGGGCAAGCGATTTACCGATTTTCCGCCTGATGTTGAACGCCTTGAGAATGTGCAAGTTCGCTATCGCATGTTGCCGGGCTGGCAGCAGTCTACCTTCGGTCTGCAGGACTTTTCCAAGCTCCCGCAGAAGGCCAAAGATTATTTGCGGTTCCTTTCCGGCCAGGTGGGCGTCGAGATCGCGATGGTTTCGACGGGGCCGGGGCGCGAGCAGATTCTCTGGCTGGACGAAAGCCGTTTTGCGGCCCTCGTCGCAAGTGGTTCCCGTTGATGGGAACGTGCGAATAGGACTGGAGTTTCTACATTCGTGCTGAGATATTTCTGGCCCTCTCCTCCTTGGGGAGAGGGTGGCCCGCGACCGGCGTTTTCACCAGCCGGCGCGGGCCGGGTGAGGGGGTCACGAGTAATCCGCGCTTCCATGGTAGTCACTTACGCACAGGCCATATCAATTGTCCAGGAAAGAATCGGCCAGGCAAATCCCATGCCTCCGGTAGAAACAGTGTCGTTGGAGGAGGTCCGAGGACGAGTTTTGGCTGAAGATGTTGTGGCGGACCGCGATCTGCCCCCTTTTCACCGGGCCATTCGCGATGGTTATGCCTTAGGTGCCGCTGACCTGAGCGCACTGCCGGCTGTCCTCCGGTGCGTGGGAGAAGTTCCTGCCGGGCGGCATTTTGAAGGGAAGGTGGACCCCGGCCAGTGCGTCTCGATCATGACGGGCGCTCCTTTGCCGGTTGGCGCGGACGCCGTCGTGATGGTCGAGCACACGCGCTCCTTGGGCGAGCAAATCGAAATCCAGCGAAGCGTGCAGCGATGGGAGAACGTGGTCCTTCAGGGCAGCGAAGCTTCACTGGGGGCGTGCGTTCTGGCGCGTGGAAGGCGGCTGCGAGCGGCTGAAATGGGGTTGCTGGCTGCCGTGGGGAAGGTGAGAGTTGCGGTTTACCGGCAGCCTACGGTGGCCATTCTGCCTACGGGCGACGAACTGGTAGCGGTCGAGCAGCGTCCGCAGTGGTTTCAGATTCGGAACAGCAACGCCGTAACCCTTTCTGCCCAAGTCACTGGAGCAGGTGGCGTGCCCGTAGGGCTTGGCATAGCTCCCGACCGTGAGGATGCCCTGCGAGAGATGATCGAACGGGGGCTGGATTCAGACTTGCTCCTTTTGAGCGGCGGCGTGTCGATGGGTAAGTTTGATCTGGTGGAAGAAGTCTTGGCCGAGTTGGGAGCGGAGTTCTTCTTCCAGGGAGCAGCGATCCGTCCGGGAAAGCCATTGGTCTTTGGCCGGGTTCGCAACCGGTTTTTCTTTGGTCTTCCGGGTAATCCAGTCTCCACTTTCGTCACCTTTGAGTTATTCGTTCGTCCGGCCATCGCCATGTTGGGCGGAGCGGGGTTCGAGCCTCCGGTCCTTCTTCGAGCCCGCTTGGCTAAGCCCTGCCGCCAAAGGACCGGCCTGACCATGTTTATGCCGGCGCGGGGTTGCGTTCAGAACCGCGATCCGGTTGTGGAACTCGTTGGCTGGCAGGGCTCGGGGGACTTGGTTGGCATTGCCGCGGCCAATTGTTTCTTGGTGATTCATCCCGACCAGACTGAGTTGGCGGCGGGCGATTGGGTTGACGTCATGCCGAAAGAGCAGTGACGAGTGACAAGCAGAAGCCAGGAGTCAGAAGTCAGGAGTCAGAAGGAGAAAGGTAGGCAGTGAGTAGGAGGCGGAAGGCAGTAGGCAACAGGGAGAATGCAGTAAGCACTAGGCAGTAAGCAGTACGCAGTAAGAGGCCTTTCTCCCACCTCCCACCTGCCACCTATCCCAAGCAGGCCACAACTGACCACTGACAACTGATGACTGACAACTCTTCTCAGTGGGGTTAGCGGTATGGGCAAGAAACTTACGCATTACGATTCAGCAGGTCGTATCCGCATGGTGGATGTCTCTGCGAAACCCTCCACGGTACGCCAAGCTTCGGCGCGCGCGCTGGTGAAAATGAGTCCCCGTGCTCTTCGCGCTGCGAAACGAAATCCCAAAGGGAACCCGCTTGAAATTGCGCGTATTGCCGGCATCAATGCCGCAAAGCAGACAGCAGACCTGGTCCCCCTTTGCCACCCGCTTTTGTTGAGTCATATTGATGTGAAGGCGGATTTTTGCAAGCATGGCGTAGAGCTTTCTTCGACGGTGAGCTCAACTGGAGCGACCGGGGTCGAGATGGAAGCGCTCACGGCGGTGGCTGTTGCTGCGCTCACCGTTTATGACATGTGCAAGGCCATCGACCGCGGAATCGAGATCACCAACATCAAGCTGCTGGAAAAGAGTGGCGGAAAGAGCGGCACTTACCGCGCCAAGTAGCTATAAGCTCCCCATGGACCCCCGCTTGCGCGGGGGTGACGACAACGGCCCTTTTGCTGATGGCTGAAAGCCGACGGCTGAAAGCTTCATATATGTCCTTTGCCCTTCGCGCAAGAATTCTCGTGCTAAGTGATACCGCAGCGGTTGGCGGTCGCGAGGACCGGTCCGGGCCGGCAGTTCGCGAGTTGCTGGAAAAACGAGGCTGGTTGGTCCAAGCGCTCGAAATCCTGCCTGACGATGCCGACCGCATTCGGGGCACGCTTCTGGCCTGGACGGACGGTGATGATTGTGATGCTGTCTTCACTTCCGGCGGCACTGGGCTTGGAGCGCGCGACGTCACCCCAGAGGCTACGCGCGCGGTCGTCGATAAAGAAATCCCGGGTCTTGCAGAACTGATGCGGGCCGAAGGCGTGAAGAAGACGCACAGGGCGGCGCTCTCCCGAGGCATTGTGGGAGCAAGGAACGACAAGCTTATCGTGAATCTCCCGGGCAGCCCACGCGGCGCCTGTCAGTCGCTCGAGAGCATTATTGACCTTCTACCCCACGCCATAGACCTCTTACGAGGTCGTACTGAGCATCCGCAATGAAACGCGCGCCGGGCCCCAGGGTCGTGTCAAAGTCCCCGAGATGTAACATCCCAAAGCGGCTCTGCCGCTCACTTACGACCGGCTCAGTCCGCGGGCGGGGATCCAAGCGGTAGAAAATACTGCGTGCCCTTGACCGGCTGGCTCACCCGCCGCAGGAGTTCCTGCAAATGCTCGCTCCGGTCGACAAAGTCGATCTCGGAGGTGTCAATCACGAGCAGGTCGCTGGATTTGTAATGAAAGAAGAAGTGCTCATAAGCGTTCACCACCGCCTCGAGGTACTCGTTGGAGATCTGATCCTCGAGCGGCACATTCTTCTTCGCAATGCGCTTCTTCAGGGTCTCCAGCTTCGCCTGTAAGTAGATCACCAAATCCGGGATGGGGACCTGCTCTGCCAACATTCCATAGAATTGGTCATAGACCTGGAGCTCGATGTCGTTCAGGTTGAGGTAGGCGAAGATTTTATCCTTCTCGAAGATGTAATCGCTCACCACAACGCGATTGGGGTTGGCGGCCAGGTCCAGGTCACGAAGTTGTCTGTAGCGCTTGATAAGAAAGTAGAACTGGGCCTGAAAAGCAGCGCCGGGCTTGTCCTCATAAAACGCTTCCAGGAACGGATTATCCTCGGCATCGTAAACTTGGATCGCCTGGAGGCGCTCGGCAAGAATATTTGCCAACGTGGTCTTGCCCACGCGGATCGGACCTTCGACGGCAATGAAGTGCGGCGAGTCGTAAGCAGAAGGAGTGATCACTTTTTGGCGCCTCAGCTTTCCTGGTACCGCGGGCATCTCGCCTCCCGCGCCTGCGGGACGGGCATCCTTCCCGCGCGTCCTGGGGAGCGCGACGCTCCCGCGACAGCGGGCGAGACGCCCGCGCTACGTGCCCAATCGCACCACCTGACTTGTGTCACCGGCTTCCTGGAGCATTTCATAGACAGTCCGCTTGGTAACGGGGTGTCGGAGGTTCCCAGCCAGCTCGCGAAGCGGAAGCAAGACGAATCGTCGCTCCGTCATGCGCTCGTGGGGAATATTTAACACCGCTGAGCGCACGACTACGCTCTCGTAAAGCAAGATATCGATATCGATCGGCCGGGGACGTTTGGCAACGGTGGGGCGACGTCCCAGAGCGTGTTCGACGAGCTTTACCGCCTTGAGAAGTTGCATGGGCATAAGGTGGGTCTCCGCTTCCGCCACGCAGTTCACGAACCATGCTTGCGGCCGGAATTCAACCGGCTCGGTCTTGTAGAAGGATGAAACTCGCCTGATTTCAACCCCTACTCCGGGCAATCGCTCGAGGGCTTTGCGAATGTTGGCCACCCGGTCGCCCACGTTTGAGCCAAATGATAGAAACACCCGCTTGGCTGGAGATGGAACGTTCGGTTTTGGGCTCGACGTTTGGAGTTCTTCCATTGTGAAACTCAGAAAGCAGAAATCAGAAGTCAGAAGCCAGAACATCTCCAGGCGGCCTTCTGGTTGAGGCCTGTATTCCGCCTTCCGACTTCTGACCTCTGACTTCTTCTGCTTTCTGATTTCTGCTTTCTGCCTTCCCCGTTCATTCAAACAGTGATGGCGGAACTCTGGCCGGTGGTTGCAGCTTCAGGTGCTTGTAAGCCGGCTCATTGGCCTTGCGGCCCGCTTTGGTGCGGCTGATAAAACCCTGCTGAAGCAGGTAAGGCTCCACCATGTCCACCAGGGTGTCCACTTCTTCATTGAGGGTTGCGGAAAGCGCTTCGACGCCGACGGGCCCGCCATTGTAAACGCGAATGATAGTGGAGAGGAAGTTGCGGTCGAGATCATCCAGCCCCTCGTCGTCCACTCCTTCCAGTCTCAGAGCATCACGAGCCACCTGGGGAGTTATGGTGCCGGTCGCCTTGACTTCCGCGAAGTCACGCACCCGGCGCAGCAAACGGTTGGCGATGCGTGGGGTTCCTCGCGCCCGCCGCGCCACCTCCGACGCCCCCGAATCCTCGATCTGCGCCGCCAGGATGCGCGCCGACCGCATAATGATCTGGCGCAGCTCATCGACGCCATAAAACTCTAGGTGGTAGAAGAGGCCGAAGCGGTTCCGCAAAGGCGCGGAGAGGCTTCCCGCGCGAGTCGTGGCGCCGATCAGGGTGAACTTCTTCAGGGGAATATTGATGGTCTTGGCGAACATTCCCTTGTCCACCACAAAATCAACTTTGAAGTCTTCCATGGCGGGGTAGAGGAATTCTTCGATGTTCACCGGCAGGCGATGGATTTCGTCGATAAACAGGATGTCTCCCTCGGCCAGGTTGGTGAGAATGCCCATGAGGTCGCCGGTGCGTTCGAGCGCCGGGCCGGAGGTCGTCGTGATCTTCGAGCCCATATGGTTGGCGATGATGTAGGCAAGAGTGGTTTTGCCAAGCCCTGGCGGTCCGTAAAACAGGGCGTGCTCAAGAGGCTCGCTGCGCTGTTTGGCGGCCTGCAAGGCGATGCTGAGTTTTTCCACCACCTTCTTCTGCCCCACATACTCCTCGAGCGTGGGCGGACGAAGGCTGCGGTTAAAGCTTTCCTCTTCTTTCGAAATCAGGTCCGGCGATACCAGGCGTTCTCTCATAAGAACAGGTTTCAGGTGTTAGGTGCTTTGGAGTGCGGCAGCTTGCTGCCGCTTTCCTTCAGGCCAGCTTGCTGGCCGTGCACCGAAGCGCGGTAGCCGCGAGCAAGCTCGCCGGATGAAAGCGGCAGCAAGCTGCCGCACTCCAGAGAGCTGTCAACTCTCGTTCCCAGGATGCAATTGTTCAAAGACCCGGCGCAAGAAATCTTCCGTGGTCTTCAGGTTCTTGTGCCTGGAGAAGATTTCATCCACCATCCGCTGGGCTTCCGAGCGTGAGTATTCCAACTGCTCGAGGACTTGGAGCGCCTCCTGTTTGAGTTCGGCGCCGGACTCCTGCTCTACGGAAAGCGGCTCTTCGGTTCGAGCCAGCGCGAACTTTGCCATTTTACCGCGCAACTCGGTCACAATGCGCTCGGCGGTTTTGGCGCCGATAAAGGGCAGCCCCTTCAGGAAATTGGTGTCGCCGCGCTCGATCGCCAGCGCGATTTCGTTCAGCGGCCGCACCAGGCACTTCAGCGCCCGCATGAATCCTAGACCGGGAACAGTGGTGAAGGTCTCAAAAAATTCCCGGTCGAGAGGGTCGAGGAAGCCGACGAGCTTTGGGGTCAGATGACCACCGCCCAGGCCGCCGTCGATGTAATAGATAGTGTAAAAGGTCAGAGGATTGTGGCGTTCGGAGGGCGGCGCAGTTCGCAGGCGCGAAGCAATTCCGGAAGGTACGAAAACCTCGTAGCAGAGCGCACTGACGCGTACCAGCAGCGACTGTCGCTCGATACGGTCGTAGAGGACTTCACCAGTGATTTCGGAGATCAGGGTTTTTGCTCCTTTTCACGTAACACAGTGCCGCTGCCAGAGCGTCGGCCACGTCAGGCGGGTGGGGAGTGCGATCGAGCGAGAAATAATTCTGCACCGCGCGCTGAACCTGGAGCTTGGAGGCATTCCCGTTGCCCGTTATGGACTGCTTCACGCGCTTGGCGGAAAAACTCAGCACCGGGATTCCTGCCAGCCGCGCCGCCAGGCAAATCACTCCGCGGGCATGGCCCATCAGAATTGCCGTGCGAGGGTAATTCGCATGGCTGTAAACTTCCTCCAGGCACATGGCCTCGGGGTTGAATTCCTCGATGACTCGCCGCAGTTCGACGAACAGCGACTCAAGCCGCTCCGGTAGATTCCCACCGTGGCTGCGCGGCATTCGGATCACGCCGGCTTCAAGAAGCTTCACGTCGTCCGAGCGGCAAACGACAATGCCGTAACCAGTGACGTTTAACCCCGGATCAATTCCAATGACGCGAGTAGGCGACTTGGGGGCGTCGGCCATCCAAAAGGATTGTAGCACGGCGGCAGGTTTGTAGGGGCGGTTCGCGAACCGCCCCTACTTCTACCGCGGGGTGGAATCGGGCAGGCCACCGTCCACAGGAATGGTTGCGCCGGTGGTGGGCGTCTGGCGCGTGGCGAAGTAGAGCACGGCTTTTGCGACGTGCTCCCCGGTGACCCTGGCCTTTAAGAGGTTGCGTTTCTGGTAGTATTCCTCCAGGCCTTTTTCATCCAGTCCCCGCGCTCGCATGCGGTCAGGTCCAACCTCCGCCCACAAGCCGGACTTGCGCGTCCCGTGAGAGAACACTGCGTCTGGGGAGACCATGTTCACACGCACGCCCATTTCGGCCATTTCCAGGCTGGCAATGCGGGCCAGTTGATGGGCAGCGGCTTTGGTGGCGCTGTAAGCCCCGAACTTGGCCCCTGGCGCAAAGACGTTTTTGGTTGAAATCATAACGACGTCGCCGCCGGTTCCCTGATATTTGAAGTGCCGGCCCGCTTCTGACAGTGTCAGGAGCGCTCCCTCGATGTTCACCCGCTCAAGTTTCTGGAATGCCTCCAGCTCCATCTCTTCCAGGGATGAGACCAGTGCTATGCCAGCATTGACGATGACCAGATCCACGCCGCCCCAGGTCTTGATAACTGTTTCGAACCCTTGTGCGACGGAGGCCGCGTCCGTGACGTCCACCGCAACGCCCAGGACACGGTCTCCAAAGGTTCGCTTCAAGTCCGTGGCCAGGCTTTCCAGGGCTTGCCCCGCTAGATCGGTCACTGCCACATGGCAACCGTTCTCGAGTAGGCCCTGGGCAATTGCCGAGCCGATTGCTCCCGCCGCTCCCGTGATCACGGCGACTTCCCGCGCCAGAGGCAACTCGATGCGCTTTCCGAGCTTGGCGTGCTGGAGGGTGTGGTACTCCATTTCAAAGAGGTGGCTTTCGTCCAGGCCCTCGTACGTGCCCATCGCAGCTACCTGGGCTTTGACCGCCAGCGTGTGAGCCGTGATATCGCGGGCGATCTTGGCCGCCTGAACATCCTTGCCAGAACAGATTGCCCCCAACCCCGACAGTAGCAACACGCGGGGCAGCGGGTCAAAGGTTGCCAGGCCCTCGGGTAAGTGTGCCGAGTTCCTCTCAATGTAGGCTTTGTAGGCAGCCGAGTACTCTTCGAGGGCTGTGGCGAGTTGCTGGCGCAGCCTCGCGGGGTCGTTATAGGCCGGGCTATCGAGCCAGAGGGGCAGGGCTTTGGTGCGAATCAGGTGGTCTGAGGTGAGAGGAGGGGACAGGGCAATTTGCTTGCCCCGGTCGGAATCGACGAGATCCAGAGTAGCGCGGTCCGTCAATGACTGGAGGATGACGCGGCGCCAGGGTCGATCGGCATCCCCGCTGGGTTCGGCAAACAAGCCACGGACTAAAGGGGCAACGGTAACCGACCTTTTTTCCGCCGCAGAAATGGGCGTCGAAACCTGCACCACCAGCGGCCGAGTGGCACGCTCGGCCAGGTATCTCTCGGCCCGGGTGACCAGTTCGATGGTGGCCTCGTAGGACTCGCGCGCGGTCGTTCCCCAGGTGACAAGCCCATGCCGCATCCACACCATGGCCTTGCTGCCCGGGCGCGATTCGTAGGCTGCGGCAGCGGCTTTGGCCAGCTTGAAGCCGGGCTTCACATAGTCCAGAATGAGCACATCCTCGCCCAACGCTTCTTCCACGCGCTTCGCAGCCTCGCTCTGATTCGTCAGGGCCAGCATGGCGTCCGCATGAGTGTGATCAATGAACTTGGGGGGCAGAAAAGCGTGCGCCAGGGTTTCAATCGAGGGGGTTGCGGCATGAGGATTGAAAAGATGAGCGCGGAACTCGTCCGCCATCGCGCTGTCGGAAAGATCCGCGAGCACGCGAAGTCTCTTGAGGAACCCGAGGTTCACGGCTGAATGCCCCTCAGGTTCGATATCTACCAGGTCGTAGCCCGAGGCTTTCACATAGAGGGCGGGGACCTGCTCGCCCAAAACGTTTGTGGCATAGCCTTTGACGGAGGTGTTGCCGCCGCCGTGAAGAACCAAGCTCTCCTCAGCGCCGAGAAGGCGGCTGGAATACGTCCGCAGAGCCAAATCTTCACCCCACCTGGGAGCGTACTGAGCTACGAGTCGGCTAGCGTCTTCGTCTGACCATTGGCTCTTCATTTTTGTTCTCGAATTTCCGGTCCAGCAGGGATTTCGATCTCAAGAGATAGTCTTGTCCGCCAACGGAGGTTGCCGATGGCGAGGATTAACTGGAACCTGACTACTCGCGCCTGACACCCGACACCTGACACCTGGCCCCTTTTTTCGCCGCCTCCAGCATAAATTTGGCATTCGCTTCCGCGGCCTTGCCATCGAACACCGCGCTGCCAGTCACGATCGAGTCCACGCCCAGGGCGGCTACGTCGGCGATGTTGTCGCGGGTTATCCCGCCGTCTACGCCCAGCAATATGTTGCGGCCCGAGCCGGCGATCATGCGCTTTGCCTTCTCGACTCGCCCTCTGGTGGAGGCAATGAATTTCTGCCCACCCCAGCCCGGGTTGACGGCAAGGAGCAAAATCAATTCCAGCTCCTCAAGCAGAGGTTCAAGCACCTCCAGGGGGGTGCCAGGATTCAACCCCACGCCCCGCACCAAGCCCCTTTCGGGGTCGTTGATGTTTTTCATCACGCGCATCTGCTGTAGAACCCGGTGAACATGAGAGCAAGCTTCGGGATGAATCGTGATGATGTCAGCGCCTGCCGCAACATAGTCTGCTACCTTATTCAGCGGCTCGGCGATCATCAGGTGGACGTCCTTGAGCAGGGAAGTCTTGAGGGCCTTAATCAGTGGCGGGCCCACGGTCATCATGGGGCAGAAGCAACCATCCATGACGTCCACATGAGCCACCTGGACACCGCTTCGTTCAAGGAGGGCCAACTCCGATCCGAGCGAAAGGAGGTCAGCCGTTAGGATGCCTACACTCACTACGGGAGACGATTTCAGGAGAATGTCAAAGGCTCTTGAAGTGCTCATAAAATCTCCGAAATGGGTGGGGCCGCAAATCAGGTCTGGAGTGCGGCAGCTTGCTGCCGCTTTGGCCCCGCGAGCTTGCTCGCGGCCTCACTCGCCCACGCACCGCGCCACCGTGCACGGCCAGCAAGCTGGCCTGAGAAAAGCGGCAGCAAGCTGCCGCACTCCAGAGCGGGGCAGGGAACAGGCCTGCATCTAGCCCGCAAACACCCCTTTCTTTTCGTGCTTCAAGGTTTCGTACAGCTCGAAGGCATGCTGGGGCTTCATTAGCTCGTGGACCACTTTTCCCACCGCCTGGATCATAGCGGTGGGAGCGTCGGCTTGGAAGATGTTGCGGCCCATGTCCACGCCCGCCGCTCCCTCGCTGACGGCGCGATAGGCCATGGTCAGCGCCTCGAGTTCGGGCAACTTCTTGCCGCCCGCCATGACGATGGGCACTGGGCAGGAAGCCGTCACGGTTTCGAAACCCTCTGCCACGTAATAAGTCTTGACGAACTGGACGCCCAGTTCGGCGCAAATCCGGCACGCCAAGCGGAAGTACTTGGCGTCGCGTACCATGGCCTTACCCACCGCCGTAACGCCCAGGATGGGAATCCCGTAGCGCAGCCCGGCGTCCACCAGCCGGGTCATGTTGTTGACCGTCTGGGTTTCGAACTCGCCGCCGATATACACCTGCACAGCCAGCGCCGACACGTTGAGCCGTGCGGCATCTTCAATATCCACTGCGAGCTGCTCGTTCGAGAGCTCTTTGAGGATGCTGGGTCCACCGCTGGCTCTCAGCACCACACCGGAAGTGAATGACGACGGAACGATGGCTCGCAGAATGCCACGAGTCAGCATCAGGGCATTCGTATAAGGCAGCAAGGGGAGGATGTTGACGTCAATCCGCTCGAGGCCCGTGGTGGGACCCTGGAAGTATCCGTGGTCGATGGCCAGCATCACGGTCCGCCCGCTGCTGGGGCTGAAAATGTGGGCCAGCCGGTTCTGCATTCCCCAGTCCAGCGCTCCCGATCCCTTCAGGAAGAATGCCTGGTTCTTGGCCGGAATATCCAGATAGAATTCCTTTGTCTCTTTTACGTTATCAACGTCAGCCATGTTTTCTTTCTCCTTTGAGTTCCTCCATTATGGGCGACCACAAGGGTCGCCCTTACAACAAGCGTCAGCCATGCTGACTTTCTCCTCGGGCCACCGCAGGTTCTGTCATTCCGAGCGGAGCGAGGAATCTCGCTCTGATTGTTTCTTCCTACCTAACCCCCGAGTCCGCTTTGAGTCTCGGATTCAACTTCGTCCAGAACGAGATTCCTCGCTCCGCTCGGAATGACGGGTTGGATGGTCCGTCTCCGCACCTAGGCCAGGTAGAAGACCTCTTGCAAACGCTGGAAGCCCTCATCCGGGCGCCGGCCTTCCAGGTTATCGAAAAAGGGGCCCATGTCTCGCTGCCAGCGCTCATTGACTTCTCGTTTCGCCATACCCGCCAAGGCGCTCTGGTAGTCCGGCGTTTCAAAGTATCCCACCAGCAGGCCATCGTCGCGCAGAAAGAGCGAATAATTATGCCAACCGGTCTCCCGGAGAGCCTCCAACATATCAGGCCAAACAGCTTTATGGCGCTCCTTATATTCTGAAAGTCTCTCCGGTTTCACCTTCAACAAAAAGCAGACGCGCTCCATTATGATCTCCTTTGATCGTCACGTCTTCTTCTCGAGCACCATAATCCAGTGCGCAAATGTCGGAAGGATCGACGGCTAACCCTGCTCATTGCGGCCTCGATAACTCGTGGATACGAGTCGAAACGGCTTAGTTAACCACAGATTCATCGATCTTGCCAACTGCTCGTCGTATGCGAAGGGCGACGCGTTCCTTAACGTGGGGTTGGTCATTGCCGGCGGGGGTGGGCTTGCGATCATGACCTGGTACCTCCTGGTTGGCCGAAGGCTGCTCCAACTAGTGTAGTGCGTCATAAATGTCCTTGCTTTCCCAGGCCCCCGTAACCAGACCTCTGACGCTTGTTACCTGCCTTTTTGTCTCCTGCAGTTTTCAGGAGTTTCCTCAAAATTTGGCGTGAATTCGGTGTAAATACTGAAAACAAGGCGGATACAAATCTCAAGAAGTGATGGGTTGCGAACACTTCAATTTCGACTCCATAAGGACGGTCTAGCCGCTTTTGGAGCGGCCGCGCGCGACTTCCCAAGTTGACGAGGCTAGCGGAAAAGCCTTTATTTTCACTAAAGCCGCCCTGCGGCCCAGGTCGGCGCTCAACATCTTAAAAGAAGTGCCGCACTCACGACAGCGCGTCGAATAAGGCGGATCGCATCCCACGAACAAAAAAATGAGGAAACTCCTCCTGCAGTTTTCTCTTGACACGCCCACCCACTCGTGGTAGCCTATTTGAGTTGTCGAAAGAGAGTGCCGGCAAGCGGACGCGGCAAGGGAACGAAATGGACCTGGCAAGGGGGAAAAGGCGGGGAAACGGTAAAAAGATGTTATTTTTGCGAAACGAACCTACCGATCTAGTGCAAAGAAGGGACTTAGCTTTTTGAAACGCTAAAAACGAACTAGTTTTTGAACGCAAAAGAGGCCAAACGAAGCCAAAAAAGGTGCCAAAAAACGCCTTTTGTGGGGCATCGAAGTCAAAATTCGCGAGTCGAAAGGGCAAGTGAGTGGGCGAGCACTGGGGGGGCTACACGAGCTTCGAATTTGACGTCTCCGCGCATTAGAAATCCACTGGGCGCAGAGGAGCCGCGTTCTGGGACAGGCGACCGGAGTCGCCAAATGTGAAGAAGCGTTAGACGCGCTGCACTAGGACGCCTCCGAAGAACCAGGCAAGCATCCCGTCCTTTGGATGCGGATTCCATGAGTTGAGCGCTTCTCCACTTCCGAGTTTGGGCCCATGGATGTGAAGGTGATAGGAAGCGTTGCCGTGGTCCAGGGCAGCGACAGAGAAAAGAGCACCACCAAAGGAAAGGACACCAGCGGCAAATGGGTCTGGAGGGATGTCTTCGTGAAGCGCGATGGCAAGTGGGTGGCTGTCCGTTCCCAATCCGCCATGGTGAAGTAAGTTCCAGCGGTAGATTTCCAGAGAGCCCAGCGGCTCGATTTTCGGTGGCCGGGCGTCGCCATGCCGCGGTGATAATTCTGCCCGAACCACAATATCGACTTAAAAAGAGAATTTCTCTTAGGTTATTTTCCCCTCAATCTCGTCGCGCGAATTCTTGTTCTTGCACTAAGACTTCTCAAGGGGAAGCGCGCCTCTAGGTTTGACAACTGCATTCTTCGGTGCTGCGCGCGCTCGCGCCCCTTAGCTGAGTTGACTCAGTATGTAGTTGGCGGGAATTCCTCTAGCGACTGACCGGAATTTAAGATATCGTTGTAGGGTTTGATTAGGGCTTCGGGCCGGCGCACGACTGGCCGCGACAACCGGGGCCATCCAACGGCATCCAGTGAAATCCTGTGATCGCCAAGACCATCTCCCATTACCGCATCGTTGAGACGCTGGGTAGCGGCGGGATGGGTGTGGTCTACAAGGCTGAGGACACCAAACTCGGCCGCTTTGTAGCACTGAAAGTCCTTCCCCCACAATTGCCCCATGACCCCCAAGCCTTCAGGCGCTTCAAGCGTGAGGCCCGCGCCGCCGCCGCGCTCAACCACCCTAACATTTGCACTATCCACGAAATCGGCGAACATGAGGGGAGACCTTTCATCGTCATGGAGCTGCTGGAGGGAAAAACGCTCAAGCATCTCATCGAGTCAGGTGGGCGCGGCACGCGCCCGGCTGGCCAGGGCGAACGCCGCTCACCCCTGCCGCTGGATGAGCTGCTCGAGCTGGCGATTCAGATTGCCGACGCGCTGGACGCGGCGCACCAGAAGGGGATCATCCATCGCGACATCAAGCCGGCCAATATTTTCGTCACCACGCGTGGGCAGGCGAAGATTCTGGATTTCGGACTGGCCAAGCTGGCACCCACCCCAAAACCCGTTGCCGAGGCGGTTAGCGCGTCCGCGATGCTGACCATGGAGGCGGCGGAAGAGCATCTCACCAGCCCGGGCGCGACCGTGGGGACGGTGGCCTACATGAGCCCGGAACAGGCGCGGGGGGAAGAGCTGGATGCGCGCACGGACCTGTTCAGCTTCGGCGCCGTGCTCTACGAGATGGCGACGAGGCGGCAGGCGTTCAGCGGCGCGACCACGGCCACCATCTTCACGGCTATTCTGCGCGACGAGCCGCCCCGCCCCTCGCAGGTGAATCCAGAATTGCCGGAGGAGCTGGACCGGATCATCACCAAGGCGCTGGAGAAGGATGGTGACCTGCGTTGTCAGACTGCGGCGGAATTGCGGGCGGACCTGAAGCGCCTGAAGAGGGGCACGAGTTCGGGGCGCTCGGCGTCGGCGCAGGTGGGAATCACTTCATCGCTCACAACGGCGGTGAATACACCACTCCCGCCAACGGCGGCGGGGACATTGCCGCTACAAGGCGAGAGCTCCGATTCGCAGGCGATCGCGGGCCTGGTGAAGCGCCACAAGAAAGCCGTCATTGCCTTGATGGCTGGCGGGGTGGTGATCGCCGCCGTCCTCATCTATGCCCTCTATCACGTCGCCCGCCGTGCGCCGGCGCCGCCCGCCGCCTTGGAATATACGCGCGTGACAGGCAGCGGCGACGTCCGGCGGGCGGACATCTCACCAGACGGCAAGTATGTGGCCTATGTGCGGGAAACGGCAGGAAAGCAAAGCCTCTGGTTGAAGCAGCTGGCCACGGGCAGTGATGTCCAGATTGCCACCCTGGGCGAGAATGAATGCCCCGGCCTGGCATTCTCTGCCGACGGCAGCTACGTCTACTTCGTCCGCCAGGATCCTCTGAAACCTAAAGGCGATCTTTACCAGGTGCCGTCCCTGGGCGGAACTCCAAGAAAGATCTTGGCCGGTATGTCCGGCCCGCCGGCGTTTTCACCCGATGGCCAGCGGGTCGCCTTTGTGCGTGACACATTCAATGAGGACAGCTTGTTAACCGCCTCCTTGGATGGCTCTGCCCAGCAGGTGCTGGCATCCTACAAGGCGCCCGAGGGGATCTTCCCGTACAGCGCCGCGTGGTCTCCGGATGGCAAGACCCTCGCCTTTGGCCACAATACTCCGCAGCCGGTTTTGACCACCGTCGGGGCGGAAGGCGCTACGGCACAGCCTGTGGGGCGCGCACATTTGGTCGACATCCAGGATCTCACTTGGCTCCCTGGAAGCCGTCACTTGATCGTTGCCGGCCTTCCGCCAGGGGCGTCGGCCGTCGCGGCAGCACAGCTTTACGAAGTCTCGGTAGAGGGAGGCGAAGTCCGCCCGATCACTCACGACCTTTGGATGTACACGGGAGTCCGGGCGGGCGCGGACGCAAAGACGCTGCTGGCCGTGCAAGACCAGATCCTTGCCACCATCCAAGTTGCCACACCAGGAAAGGAGTCGGAAGCCCACCCGTTGAGCGCCGAGAACCAGGACCACGACGGCCGTTGGGGCCTTGCATGGACGCCTGACGGGAAGATCGTCTATTACTCAACTCCCAGCGGGCACGTAGACCTTTGGGAGATGGGCGCAGACGGCACGAACCCTCAGCGGCTCACCAGCAACGGGGTATCCTCGGCTTCCTACCAACCCGCCGTCTCCCTCTGGGGCGGCTTCATTGCTTTCACCCGGTGGGATCGAAGTGGCGAGAACATCTGGAGCATGGATTTGGACGGTGGCACCCTGAAACAGCTTACGGACGGTAAGGAGGACCTCCATCCCGCCGTATCGCAGGATGGCCGGTGGGTGGTTTTTATCCGGGTCGCGGGCGGCAAGTATACTCTGATGAAGGTTTCGAGTGGAGGTGGCCCAGCGTCCCAGTTGGCGGACTACAACTCATCTTGGCCATCCGTCTCCCCGGACGGCAAGTGGATCGCGTGCTTCTACTTTCCCGGCCAGGATCAGCCAGCCAGCTTGGCGATGGTTCCCTTCGCGGGCGGCCAACCCGCCAAGGTTTTCCCGCTTCCCGTTACTAACACCCCTCCCTTTCTTTGGACCCCCGATGGCCGCGCCATCTCTTTCATCAACAGTGTGAACGGCGTGGATAACGTCTGGGAACAGCCGCTGGCGGGCGGTCCGCCGAAGCCCGCGACACATTTCACATCGGACAAGATTTTCTGGTTCGACTGGTCCCGTGATGGCCGCCTGGCCCTCTCACGCGGCGTGGACCAGACCGACACGGTGTTGATCAAGAATTTCCGCTGATTGGCAAGACGATTTCACACTACCGGATCGTTGAGAAGCTCGATAGCGGCGGGATGGGTGTGGTCTATCGGGCCGAGCAAATTCCGCGCTTGCAGAAAGCGAAGACAGCCCCTGCACAGCCCAGGCGCCGATTCTGCTCGATAAACGCGGTCTAGCTAACGCTCGCCAGACGGCGGTACTCGGTCTCGGCGTTCTCGGGGATCAGAACCAAGAGGGTGTAGATGCCGAGCGCCGTCCCCAAGGGAAAGTGGATGAGGCTGATGCAGCCGAGAACGATGGCGAGCATGCGCGCCCAGGGGCAGTGGGCCAAAAGGCCCCATCCAGCGATCACTCCCGCAATGGCGAAGCCTGAAATGGCCAGGCCGATCATGCCCAGGAAGGGAACCAGGAACAGCCGCATTTGTGCGGGAATTGGCATAAGCATGAACGGGAAACGCATATGGCCGAAGGCCATCAGGGCTAGGCCCGGGATGAGCCGCAGCACGGAAAGGGCGATCCAGAGGGCGCCAAGCACGCTGACGTGTCTTGCCACGCGCGAGGGTCGGGCGAATCCCGCGCTCGGGCTGGTCTGCGCCGGTAGGCTGGTTGGGCTAGTCGAGGATTGAGGCGGTGGCCCGGGCGTGGCCGTTGACGCGGGAGCTGGAGCGCCGGAGATGGCTTGGCCGCATTTGTTGCAGAAGAGCTGCCCCGGCATGACCTGGGCGCCACAATGAGCGCAGTACATAAGATCCTCCTTGCTTCTTCTGCACTATTATACGCGCAACGCCACATAAGAGTTCCGCAGCCGAAGCGGCAACTTGCAAATCCAACGTATAGTCTCAGCCTTCAGCTTTCAGCCGTCAGCTATCAGCGATCGTCAGCACCCGAGTTCGCTGAAAGCTGATTGCTGACGGCTGACAGCTTCATTCATACCTCAACGCCACTATGGGATCGACCTTCGTTGCGCGTCGCGCTGGGATATAACTTGCCAGGACTGCGACTGTGCTGAGCAACACGGTGGCCGCCGCGAAGACGAGCGGGCTGGTGGCGTTGAGGCCGTAGAGCAGACTGGAGACCAGACGCGTCGAGGCGAGCGCCAGCGCGCTCCCGAGCACCACCCCCAAGAGGACCAACGTCAGACTCTTGCGAAGGATGAGCCAAAGCACCGCGCCGGGCGAAGCCCCCAACGCCATGCGTAATCCGATCTCGCTGGTGCGCCGCACGACCGTGTAGGAGATCAATCCGTACAGCCCGATGGCCGCGAGGCAGGCGGCGACCGCGCCGAACAACGAGGCCAGCCACGCCACCAACCGGTCACCATACACGGATTCTGCGATCTGCGTTGTGAGCGTGCCCACATCGTTCAAAGGCACATTGGAATCCATGTCGGCAACGGTCCGCCGAATATAGCTTGTGAAGACAAGGGGTTTGCCCGCGGTCCGCACGTAGTAATGCATCGACCCGCTGAGGCTGTCCTGGAGGTAAGGAACGTAGACAAACCTCGCAACTTTCTCTCGCAGATCCAGGTGGTAGCTATCGCGCACCACACCGACAATCTCGATGTTCAGCTTCACGTCGCCCGCGCCAAAAGCCAGGTGACGGCCCATGGCGTTCCCGCCTGGGAAAAAGAATCGGGAGAACTGTTCGTTGACGATCGCCACCTTCGGCGCATCACTACCGTCCGCCTGCGTGAAATCGCGTCCCGCTACCAATGGGATCTTTAGGGTTCGGAAGAAACCCGGGCTGACGCTGTCCAGCGCACACTGCATGTCTTCGTCCTGGCGGGCGCGGTACCCCTCAACTGTGATGTTGGCTCCCCGGTCGGAGTTGGTAAAAGGCCCGCTGCTGGCCGCCCCCACGGCCACCGCGCCCGGCAACTCAGCCAGCCGTCGCTCAAGTTCCTGAAGGAAGACTGGCCTTTTCCCGTCGCTGTAGCCGCTGAGTTCCGGGTCTACCGAAAAGGAAAGCACGTTTTCGGGTTGAAAGCCGGGATTCTTTCGCAAAAGGTTTCTCAGGCTCATCGCAAACAAGCCGGCCGTCACCACTAGCACGATGGAGAGCGCCAATTGTCCCACCACCAGGGCACTGCGCCAGCGCGCGAGGGTGCGGGGACCGGCGAATCCGGGCGAGGCATCCTTCAACATGGGAGCGGGATCCACGCGGGTCGCCTGGCTAGCCGGAAGCAGTCCACAGGCCAGGCCGGCCAGCACGGCGACGCTCAGATTGAAGGCCAGAACTCTGCCATCCAGGGCGGAAGAGAAGCTCGCCGCCGTGTCTTGTGGCAAGAGATAAAGCAGGAGCCGCGAACAGGCGTTTCCGACCGCGAGTCCCCCCACTCCGCCGGCCAAACTGAGGAGCAAGCTTTCAACCACGAGTTGGCGAACAATGCTCCCGCGCCGCGCTCCCAGAGCCAGCCGGATGGCGATCTCTTTCTGTCGTCCCGCTCCTTTCGCGATCATCAGTCCGGAAACGTTGGCGCAAGTGATCAATAGCACCAGTCCGACCAAGCCGGCGAGGACCAG
>Ga0326728_10000997_pt1 | contig 103481 bp, 96 predicted proteins | sample MB3enrmetagenome_FD_207602 | JGI IMG/M metagenome (GOLD analysis project Ga0326728, IMG submission 207602) | Lab enriched peat soil microbial communities from McLean, Ithaca, NY, United States - MB31MN | ecosystem: Environmental > Terrestrial > Soil > Wetlands > Peat | place: USA: New York... | reverse complement strand
CTGCCGCCAGCTCCCGAAGCTTGGATTTTAGAACCCAAGACGAGGCCTATGCCGCTAATGGGTTCAACAAATTGGGCTTATGGTGTGAGATAGGAAGTGGTACAAAGAACGGGGGCAGGTCAAACCGTCTTGATCAAAAGATAGTTGGAAGAGGATTGTGCAAAAAGGATAGATGCGTTGAAAAGCAAAACGGCTAAAAACGATTTACAGCAAATACCGTTTAAGGTAAAAAAATAATTCGGTTTAAGGATATACCGGGTCATTGGGCACCCAGAGGCTAGATATCGGGCAAATAGAAATGTCGTTTAGAAACAGGTATAGTCTAGTAAGCGACACTTTTTATTCAATTAAATTCCACGAAAACCCCTTCAATAACACCTTTTGACAAACAAGAGATTTCAATCCCTGTTAAACGCAACCCTTTAAAAAATCGACATAATTTTAAAATAATTTTCAGGGTTCGGGCTTTTGGATCTCCAGGGTGGAAACGGCCGAAAAACGTCCGTCCACGCCCATGGTCGATCCCTGGGTCAAAGGCCACAGACCGTTCCCCAGGCTTTCATTGGTGAACTGTACCAAAGCCTCGTTCTCTCCCCGGCCCCGGAACTTCTCCAGGTCTTGGGAGGAAGCCCGGTCGTAAAATTCCCGATTGAATGTCTCCTTGCCCTCATTGCGGGTCGGGACTTTCCGCTGGAGCCCCACCATCCACTGATAGGATCCAGGCGGATAATCGGAGGGTATGAACAGAATCCTCTTTTCCACCGTTTCCCTTCCGACCGGAACCCGGTACAAGCTCTCCATCGGCACTTCCCGGATGTCATGGACCCAGAAAACCCCGTCCCGGGTCAGATAGTTCCCCTGCCCATCCACCAAAAGGGCCACGACCATGTCCGAATCGTCCTGGGGACTTGGACCCGAACGGACCCAGTGATAGGTCATGGTGACCGCGTCCCCCGCTTTGACCCGACCGGGTTGGATGTCCAACCCCAGCAACCTGAATTTTCCCCAGGAAGCCAGGCCGGGGGCTTTAGGGGACACCCTCCGTCCCTGGGCGCCATTCGAGAGCCTTATCACCTTGAAAAGCGGCCCGACATCAGCGTAAGACCAACCAGGCGGCAGGTCCCATTTACGGGTCACATAAAGGGTCCGACCTTGGGCAAGCGCCGAGATTATCTTGGGGCCGATCACCGACGGGTCGGTGCCTGGTTCTATGAGATCGATGTTCTTATCGTCCCCAAAAGACCTTTGATAACCCACGACGGGGAAATATTCGTTCTCTTCGGCGGGGTAATAGAGTGAGCCCGGTTCCATGATCTGAAGCAAATCCTTGGCGTAATCCTGGGCGCCTCTCTGGTCCCGGCGGTCGGCAAAATGGCCAACCTGGGATAATTGAACGATCGTCCAGAGCAGAAGCAGTCCACCCACCATCCAGGTCCCGGCGGGGCTTCCTTTCCAACGTTTCATCACCCAAACCAGGGGGATCATGGCCAACCACCCGCTAAAGACCCATCCCAGAAGGACTTGGTGGGGCTCAAAAGTCGGGAAAGGGATGGTGAAAACGAACATGGCTTCCAAACAACCCCAACCCAGGGCGACCCATAAAAAGACAGGACATTTCTTCCTCAGACTGAAAGCGGTGATGAGCCCAGCCAGGATCAACCCCATCCCCAAGGGGGTCAGATCGGTCCAAAAGCGGGAAGCCATATGGCCTAGGACCGACAGGATCGAGGAAAGGGTGACCGTTCCGACATAATGGGAAAAGCGCGCCGCGAACACGTGCCGGACCAGGGCTACCGGGTGGGTCAGGTCCGCGTAGACGATGGCGGGATGAAGGGCTGAACGCAGGGGTAGATAGAGAAGGGTGCTTCGGCCCAGTCCAAAAAACACGACGGCGGTCAGCAAGTTCCGCAGCGATAGATCACGAACCTTCCATCGGTCCCAGAGAAAGGCCAGCCCTACGAATGGCAGGGCGAAGAACTGGGTGGGCCGGAAAACCGTCGCCGTTCCAACTAGAAAAAAGACCAGCCACCACTTGCCTGGTCTTTCCAGACTGACCGCCCAGACCACCAGTAAAGCCAACAGCAGATGCAGAGCATAGACCAATGGCGTGAGGGAGTAGGTCCACCAGGGGAGGCTGAGACTCCAGATAAGCGTTAGGAGCAGTAGACAGACCTTCCATAGGCCCGGCAAGGGTTTCCCAGCGGAACCCAGGACTTTATCCGCTAACTTGAGCCCGAGATTCCAGAACAAGACCGAGGAAAGAGCCGAAAGAATGACAGACAAGAAACCCAGCCGCCACGCCGGGCTTCCCCAAGTCAATAAGAGGATGATCTTTCCCAGCAAGTGGTAAAGGACCTGGCCGCTGGGATGGGAGATACCCAAGCAAAGGGTGGTCCCGATCATTTCACCCGAATCGTACCAACCTATATAAGGAGAGACCAGAAAGCCGTTGAGGATTATCAAGCCGAGAAAGAGAGTGGCCCCGAGGGCCCAGTCCCAATTGGTTTTGAACCTTCGGGACGATTCTTTCATCAGGAATGCCCTTGAAGCCTCTGAATGCCGGGCTCCACTTGACCCGAGGGGTCGGTCATGTTCAGGGATCGGAGCATGCTCTGGGCGGACTGATAGGTCTGAAGCGCGTCCTTCTTGCGGCCCAAGGTCTCCAAAGCCTGGGCCTTCAGCAGATACCCGGGCAGGAAAGTCGGGTACTTGTCGATCATCTGCTGGGCCGGTTTCAGTGCTTCGCTCGGCTTCCCTACCTTCAGATAAAGGGAACCCAAACTCCAATAATTGGTCGGCAGATCCGGTCCCTTGGCGATGAGTTGGTTCTGCAGATCGATCGCCTGGAACAGCCTTCCCCTAAGGGCCAGGCTTTGGATCTGGTTCTCCCTTGGATCAGAGGAATAGGAGCTGCTTTGGATGGCTTTCTGGAAATAATCATCAGCCAGTTGGAAATGTTTTTCCCGGGCCGTGAATCCTTTGGTGGCCAGGGCCCTGGTTTCTTCGACCACACCCAAGGTATTCAAGGCGTCCATATAACTGGACCGCCACCTCAGGCTCTTTTGGGCGTAGAACTCCGCGCCGTCCAGGTCCCCCTGCCGTTGGAGCAGGTTGGCCTTGAAACCCTCGATCCGGGCCGAATAATCCCTCAAAGCGCCCACTCCCAAGGTCCAGATAATGAAGACCGCCAGCAGGGTCGTGGCGGTGAAAAAGGTCAGTCGGGAAAAATGCAGATCGACCTTGAGGTCGTCCTCTTTCTTCTTTTCCTTCAGGGCATAGGTCATGAAACCGATCAAGATCAGGCGGTGGGACCATTCGTGGAATGTGAAATCCACCGAGTTGTGGACCGCCTCGAAAGCCAACAGGTAGAACGCCAATTCAGCGGACTGGACGGATGGAGCCGATCTTTTGAATAGATTGGTCCTCAACACTACGCTGGAAAATTCCCTCATCATCACCCACAGGAGCAGAAGAATGATCCCCAAGGATGGTAGACCGCAATCCGCCGCCACTTGAAGATACTCGTTATGGGCGAAAGGGTTGAAGACGTTCCAGAATTTCTCGGGACGGAAGAAGGGATACACATCCTCGAAGTTCCCAGGGCCGAACCCGAAAAGGGGCTGGGCCATGGCCATCTTGAAACTGCTCACCCAGATATCGATGCGGAAGTTGGACCGGGGGTCCGCTTCCTCGGCGTTCATGATCCGGTTCACCATCAGCGATATGGTCACCACGACGAATAGGGCCAACCCGCCGAACGCCAGCCATTGGGAAAGTTTCCATTCGGAAAGATGTCGTTCGATCTCCTTCATATGAAGGACCAGGTACAGGACAAAGACCGCCACCATGGCCACGAACGCGCCCCGGCTCTCCGTCAAACCCCAGCACACCAGCAGGAAACCCAGGCCAAACAGGGAAACCTTCTCCAGGTTCAGCCATTTATGCACGCCCCAGATCAGGGCCATTCCGAGGAATCCGGCGGCGATATTGGGATTGGGGAAACATCCTTCCCGGGGGAACACTTTCTCGAACTGGCTGAACCAGAACCATCTTCCCGTCGTGGTGATGAATATCCATAACCCCGCCGCCAGAGCGGTCAGGAAAAAGATCCGCTCGAACCAGACATAAAGCTCACCCCATCTTTCCCAGATCATCCGGAAGGAGAACCAAAAGAGGATGAGGGCCAAGAAGCTTTTGAAGGCGTAAAAGCTGTTGAAGGCCTGTTGGGAATTCTTCACCGAAAGAAGGACCCATCCCCCCAATAGGAGAGTCAGGATGTTGAAAATATCCAGATGTAAGGACGAGAGTATCTTGGTTCGGGAAAGAACTTGAAGAACGCACAGAAGGAATAACAACAAGGAAGCCCAGCGCAGGACCAGGTCCTGGGTAAGATAGACTGGCAAGTGTCCGTAAGGGATCAATGTCACCAATGGCACCAGGGCGAGGAGAAGGAACCCGGCCGTCCGGCCAGTCCAATCCCTGGGGAAAGACAATGGGATGGTTTCTTTCATGATTTCGCGCTTGGACTCGAAGTTAAGAAGATTCCCGGCCGGTTTCGTCCGGCTGGGTTTGGCTCATTCTACTTCTTTCGGAGGGTCAATTCATCGTAAAGCTTCTCGATTTGTTGGAGCATAACGCCGATTTGGAAGGACCCCTTGAGGGACCGGCATCCGGCCTCGCCCATCCGGCGGCCCATAGCCCTATCCGTCAGTATCTTGCGCAGGCTCTCGGCCATGGCCCGCGGATCATGGGGTCCGTGTAAATACCCTGTCACCCCGTCCTTGACCGCTTCGGGTGTCCCATTGACCGCAGTCGCGACCACGGGCCTTTGGGCCGCCATGGCCTGGAGGACCACCCGGGGAAGCCCCTCATGAAGGGAGGTCAACAAAAGGGCGTCGGTGGCGGCCAAAAGCTTGGCCACCTCCTCACTCCATCCCAAGAAATTGAAATTCCCTTCCAATCCCCTTCTTCCGATCTCTCCCTCGACATTATCCCGAAGGGGTCCGTCACCGGCCCAAAGGAAAAGAACATCGGGGATCTTTTTCACCAGAGCTTGCGCTGTGTCCACCACATCCATCGGGGATTTTTGTTTCTTGAAATTGGAAAGGATCAGAACGGAAGGTCTCTTCAAAGTTCCCCACTTGGTCTTCGCCGCGCGGGCCTTTTGCGAAGAAAGCCTGTAAAGTTTTGGATCGATCCCGCTATGGATGACCCGGTATTGGTCTTCCCGGCCGATACCACAATCCAATCCTTCCTTCTGGTTATCTTGACTGACCGTGATAATCCTGTCGGTGAATGTCGCGGCCCATCGTTCCAGCGTTCGATATATCTTTTTGATCGGAAGGAATTGCCCGGGGTAAAAACCCCAGCCATGGACCGTATGGACGATGTGGGGAACCCCGGCCCTTCGGGCCGCCCATCTTCCCAAGATGCCCGCTTTGGAACTATGGGTGTGGACCAAGTCCACTTTTTCGGACCGAAGGATATCGGTGATCCGTCCCAAGGCTTTGATGTCCCAGATTGGACTGATGGGATGTTTCAATTCGGGGAGAAAATGGATCTTGAGGTCCTTGATCTTCTTGGCCTCGCCATCCAGGTATCCGCCTATCCCGCAGATGAGGAGGACCTCATACTTCCGGCGGTCGTGATGGGCACAACAATAGAGGGTGTTCTGTTGGGCCCCGCCCAACTCCAGGCGGGTGATGATATGGGCTATCTTGAGTCGATGGGCCATCCCTCACCTCCTTGCGAACCAATCAGCCTTCAGACTTCCGGTTTTTCCTCGGCGTTCGTTTCAGGGAGGTCGATGCTCTCTTGCTTGGTCTCTTTGGCGGCCTTGGCGGCCTTCGCGGCTTTTTTGGCCGCTTTCTTGGTGGCCTTCTCATCGGCCTTGGCCTCGGCCAGGACGGCCTGGTCCACCCCGACGATGGGTTGGATATTCGCCTTGATCGCATGCTCGTCATCCTCGCTCTGGACGAATTTCTTCATCCATTCCCATTCCAGGGCCAGACCTTCCCGCAAGGGGGTCTTGGGTTTGACGCCGAACAACCTCTCCAGCTTCGCGGTGTCCGCCCGGGTGGAGAACACATCACCCTTCTGGCGTTCCAGGAAAGTCTTGAGACAGGTTTTACCGCTGATCTCCTCCAGTGTCGTTATCGCCTCCAGCAAAGTGCAGGGCGAGCCGCCACCCACATTGACCACCTGTCCTGCCACGTCGGCCGTCAAGGCGGCGCAGACGATCTCGGTGATGTCATCCACGAAAGTGAAATCCCTCACTTGGTTCCCGTCCCCATAGATGGTGAGGGGCGCGTCCCTAAGAATGTTCTGGCAGAAACGGTGGAAGGCCATGTCGGGTCTTTGCCCTGGCCCATAGACCGAGAAGAACCGCAAAGCGACCGTGGGCATTTTGTATTCCTGGTGGTAAAGCTGGCACAAATGCTCGGCGGCCAGTTTGGTGACCCCATAGGGGCTCCTGGGCTGGATCTTCATTTCCTCATGAAGCACCTCCCCGACGTCCCCATAGACGGAGGAAGAGGATGCGTAAACGAATCGTTTCAATTTGTTGCCCTTGGATTCTTCCAGCAGGCGCTGGGTGACGTGCAGATTATTGGTGATATAGCGGTGAAAGGAGGTCCCCCAGGATCCGCGCACTCCGGGCTGGCCTGCCAGGTGGATGATAGCCTCCGTGCCCTTGAGCACTTTTACCAGGGCCATGGTGGCCAGGTTCTCTTCCTCCAGTTTGAAATTGGGATGCAATAAAAGGGGAAGAAGGTTCTTTTCTTTCTGGCTCCGGGAGTAATAGATATCGAAATTATCCACCCCCATGACCTCGTGTCCCTCTTTCAAGAGCCGTTCCACTACATGGGAACCGATAAAGCCGGCGCAACCCGTGACAAGTACTTTCATTTTTCAAAACCCCTTAAAAGATAACGGCATTGAGCCACAGATTCATGGGATATCTGGGATGAATCCTGATTAGTCTAATTGCAAAACGTTAATTTTTCGACCATTCCTTGCGAGATGATATTCGTCGAACCTGCAATTCCGGTTTTCCAAAATTCAACAAGATACAGACCTCAAAACCAGTAGCTTTTAAGTAATTCAAACATTGGGCTTAATAAACGTCGTCCAAAGACTGACTGGCCTTCAACTCAACCAATATCTTTTCTTCGACCACCAAATCCGCGAAATACTCGCCAACCAGCAGTTCTCGATATCGAACTTCGATCGGTTTCTGCTGGACCACCTTTAATCCATTGTTTCGCAATTCGATCGTTAAGGCATTTTCGTAAACTTTTTCTAAAAATCCGGTCCCTAATGTGTTCATAACCGTAAACGCGCAACCGATGATCTTTTCGGTGATATCGGCGTGAACAAAATTCTCTTTATTCAAATCCTTTTCGTGCATCTTATTGACCCTTGGGTTTATTACTTTTATTTTATTTTTTTAACCTATCCCATTCATCCCATGCATGCCGACCTTCCATAAGCCTTTTAAAGAGGTCGGTATAGTACCGATTCCATAATCATTCATTTCAATTGCTAATCGACACATCTGTGGCTGAATTGTCGTTGGTTTTAAAAGTCCGCTTCTGTCAGGACCAAGGCCCTTAAATATTCGGTCTCGGGTATGGAAAGGACGATGGGATGGTCTTGGGGCTGGGTGAGCCTTTCCAACAATCGGAAAGATCTTCCCGAGTCCTCGGTCGCTTCCCTCGTCACTCCCTCCAGCAGGTTCCATGAAAAATGATGGGAACAGGTGGACAGGATCAGGAACCCTCCGGGTTTCAATAGACCCAGGGCCTGGGAGACCATCCGTTTGAAAGCCAGCCTCGCCGCCGGGATGTCATGGGCGCTTTTCGCCAGGGGCGGCGGGTCCAACAGGATGCCGTCGAACGCGCCCTCCGTCTTTCGCAATTCCTTCAGGGCCTGGAAAGTATCTTGCTTCTGGAAACGGATCTTCCCGCCCACGCCGTTCGCCTCGGCGTTCAGGGCCGCCTCGTCCAAAGCCGTCTGGCTGGCTTCGATGCCCACCACTTCCGCCGCTCCAGCCAGCGCCGCCTGGATGGAAGCGCCTCCCGTGTAGCAAAAAGCGTCCAGCACTTTTTTATCCCGGCTCATCTCGGCGAAACGTCTCCGGCCTTCCCGGAAATCCAGATAGAAACCCGTCTTGTGTCCCTGGTCGGGACGCACCTGGAACTTGGCCTTGCCCTCGGTGAAGGTCAGGGGAAAAGTCCCTTCAGGCGTAAGCCATCCGCTGAACTCCGGCATGCCTTCCTTCTGGCAGACCTCTCCGACGGTCTTCTCGTATACGTGGGGGTATCCTTGTTGGGTGAGGACCATGTTGATGACCGGGATGAAGGGCTTGAGCCCCGCGCTGAAACAGGAAAGGACCGCGTTCTGCCCGAACCCGTCCACGATAAGTCCCGGCAACCCGTCCCCTTCGCCAAAAAGGAGCCTCATGCCGTCGGTGCCGTGGGTCTTCCCGAAACCTTCCCTCAACTTCAGGGCATGGAGCACCCGATTGGCGATGAATGCGTCGTCGATCTCCGTCTCGAAGTCATAGGCCAGGAGCCTCACCAGGATCTTCGAGGTGGGATTGGCCACGCCCCGGCCCACAGGGACTTCCTTGGCCGTCACCACCTCCACCAGGGAACCGGGGGTGAGGGACGGCGGGAATTTTTCAACCTCGTTGGCGAAGACCCAGGGATGGCCCGCCAGAAGCCGGTCTTCTTCCTTAGGCTTCAATCGGATACGGATGTAATGGGACAATGGGAACCCCTTTGGTCAGGATATTGGTTCAGAGTTGGAGAGAAGCTCGGGATCAGAACTTGAGCGAAAGATTGATCTCGGTGGGTTGAAAAGCCTTCGCGACCTGCAGTTTGACAGGGTCCTGGTTCCAGGCCTGCCGATATTTGAGATCTGACTGGGTGATCTGGTCCACCTGGTAATCCGCGGGCATGATCAAGGCGCCGATGGCGATGCCTCCGCCGAATCCCAGGGCCCCCCCGATGAACAGGTTGGTCGTGTAATCATCCTGATTGGTCGTGCATCGGTCCGCGATGAAAAGCCCCGCGGCCAATCCCACCACCCCGCAAGTGATGACTTCCAGGGTCCGGGCGTCGTTATTGACCGCCGGGCCGTGGTCGTGATTGTCCATCTCTCGGTAATGCTTGTTCTTGGCGTCTTTGTCCAGGTCACCGACCCAGTCGAAAAGGGAAAAATGGTCGGGGCGGGTCTTCACGTCGCGGGGATCGTTATCGCCGTTATCGTCCTCGAAAAAGAGGGCGTTGGCTTTCGGGACCAGGGGAGTGATCGTCATGGAGCCCACATAGAAGAGGAAAGAAAAAAGGATCACGGACCTGAGGAATTTGTGTTTGGAATTCATGGGCAAAATTATACCTTTAAACGAAATCAATAAAAGCAGAAAAACTCGGCCCCATGACCAAAATAATCGATGGTTATCAGGAATTTGGTTTTTGGATCACGCCCCCGCCCACGACCGCGTCCCCCTCATAAAAGACGGTGGATTGTCCAGGGGTGACCGCCCTGGCCGGGTCCTTCAGCACCACCCGCACCCGGTCCGGTCCCTCGGGAGTGATGACCGCCGGTTGTTCTTCCGAACGGTAGCGTATTTTGGCCATCACTTCCTTGGGCGTCGTGATGGGTTCCCAGGCCACCCAGTTCATCTCCGCCACGCTGAATTCCTTGACGAATGTATCCTCGTCCCGGCCCACGACCACCGTCGCCGTGTCGGGGATCAGCTCCACCACGAAATAAGGGCCTCCCGAAAGGGCCATGCCCTTGCGCTGACCGATGGTGAAACCCGCGATACCCTCATGCCGGCCCAGCACCTTGCCGTTCACGTCCACGATATTTCCCGGCACAAAAGCCCGGGGGCGGTGGATCTTCACGAAATCCCTGTAGCTCTTCTGGGTCACGAAGCATATCTCCATGCTCTCGGCTTTCTCGGCGATGTTCAGGCCCATCCGCCTGGCTTCCTTCCGAACCTCTTCCTTGACCACATCACCCAAGGGAAAGATCAGGTGGGACAAAAGTTTTTGGCTGAGTTTGTAGAGGACGTAGCTCTGGTCCTTGTCCGGATCCGCGGCTTTTTTCAGGCGCCATCGGCCGGTCGAGGGGTCCTGGTCCAGGCGGGCGTAATGGCCCGTGGCCAGTTTCTCGCATCCCAGGGAAAGGGCTTGTTGGAGCAGAAGGGGAAGCTTGGCGAATCGGTTGCATTCCACGCAGGGGTTTGGGGTGACGCCCCTTTCGTACTCGTCCAGGAAGCGGTCCACCACCCGGGCGCGGAAAACGTCCAGGCCTTCCTTCACATAATGGGGCGCGCCCAGCTTGAGGGCCACGTCCCGGGCGTCCTGGATATCCTCCACCGAGCAGCAGCGCTGGCCTTTGGGTTCGACGGTCTTCACGCTCACCGCGCCATTCTCACCAGGCGTGATCTCGCAGGGCAGGATCTTGAGGGTCAAGCCCATCACGTCATGGCCCTGTTCCTTCAGCAGTCCCAGGACCGTGGAGGAATCCACCCCGCCGCTCATCGCCACGCCGATTTTCATGGAACACCAGTCCACAGTCGGCAGTCCGCGGTCACCAGCCTACCCTGGATTTGTCGCGGGGCCGTGGCGGTCGACTGTCGACTGTCAGCCATTCGTTATTTCCTTTAAGGCCTTAACGGCCGAGAGGACCTCTTTCTCCGTGTTGTAATAGCCGAAACTGAGCCTCACCGTCCCGACCGGGTAGGTCCCGATGGTCCGATGGGCCAATGGCGCGCAATGGAGCCCCACCCTGGTCATGATGCCGTACTTCTCGTCCAGCTCGTAACCCACCTCGGATGGGTCCTTCCCCTCGATGTTCAGGGAAACCACCGCCACCCTGTCCGACTCCGACCCAGCAGGCAGACCGTATAGACGGATACCCTTGATCTTCTCCACTTCTGAAAGGAACATTTTGGTCAGGGCCATTTCCTTCTTTCGGACCGCTTCCACCCCGTTCTTCAATAAGAAATCCAGGGCCGATTTCAACCCGGCCAGGCCCCACTCGTTCTGGGTCCCGCTCTCGAATTTGTCAGGCCATTGGGCCGGCTGTTCTTCCTTATCGCTGTTGGAGCCAGTACCGCCCTCCAAATAGGAATCCAGGTTCCACTGGGGCGCCACGATCAATCCACCCGTCCCAGGCGGGCCCATCAGGGCCTTATGACCGGTGAAACAAAGGAAATCGATATGGAGGTCTTTCATGGACAAAGGCACGGCTCCCGCTGTTTGGGCCGCGTCCACTAGGAAGGCGATCCCCTTCTTGGAACAGATCTTCCCCACTTCCTCCACCGGGGTCAGGGTGCCCACCACGTTCGAGGCGTGGGTCAGGCAAACCATCTTGGTGTTGGGTTTCAAGGCCTGCTCGAAATCGAAAGGATTCAACCGTCCGTGGCTGTTCGCCGCCACCAGGGTGTAGTCCACTCCCTTTTGCGACTTCATCTTGTTGAGAGGCCGGATGATGGCGTTGTGTTCCAGACCCGACAGGACCACGTGGTCCCCGGGTTTGAGGAATCCCTTGAGGGCAGTGTTGATGGCCTCGGTGACGTTCTTCATGAAAAGGATGCGGTCCATGCGTTGGACCGTGAACAGCCGGGCCAGGGCCGACCTGGTCTCGAACACCAACTGGTTGGCCTCGATACCCCGGCGGTAAGTTCCACGACCATGGGACACACCGACTTCCTGGGCGTAGCTCACCAGGGCTTTCAGGACCTGTGGCGGTTTCTGGCGGCTGGTGGCCGCCGCGTCCAGATAGATCTCTTTTGGTTTTTGTTTTTTCATTAGAAGGCGATTCTAACACAGGGCTCTTTGAAAACCCCTGGGTGGAAATAAAAAAGGGCGCGGATGACCGCGCCCTTTTAAAACGAAAGGAAAAACCTATTCTCGGGCGGCCTTGGACAGGTCCACCACTTTGCCCGCCTCTTCCATCTGGCAGTTCCCCTCGAATACCGCGCCCTCATCCACGACCAGGATGGGGGTCGAAAGGTCGCCCTCGATCTGGGCGGTGCTCTGTAGTTCGATCCTCTGGGAGGCGGTCACGTTGCCCTTGATCTTCCCGCCCACCAGGATGGACTTGGCCATCAGGTTGCCGCGGATCATCCCCTTCTCGCCGATCACGATGCCGTCCTCGGTGGTGACGTTGCCGTAGATCTCGCCGTCCACCCGGATGCTGTTCTTGGAATTGTAGGTTCCCCTCAGGGAGGCGTCTTCCCCGATGAAGGTATCCACCCGCCCCATCGCCTTCGTGTCGCCCATTCCGAACAAACCCATAAGTGCCTCCTGGCTCAAATCGTTAACTGCGTTCATTTACCACCAAGGTCACCAAGTCCACCAAGTCCACCAAGAAAGATTAAAAATTAATCCGTTTTTAAAAAACCTCTTCTTTTCCGTTCTTGGTGATCTTGGTGCCCTTGGTGGTTCAAATATCTTTTTTATTTCTCTCAATTCACCTGCGGTAGATATTTCACCGGGTCCACCGGTATCCCGTGGATGCGGACCTCGTAATGGCAGTGGCTTCCCGTGCTTCGCCCCGTGGAACCGACATATCCGATGATCTGTCCCCGCTTGACCTCTTGCCCCACCGATATCTCGATGCGGGAACAATGGCCGTACCTAGTGCTGTAGCCGTACCCATGTTCCACCACGACCACCCGGCCGTAGCCCGTCTCCCAACCCGCGTAGGTCACGATGCCGTCGGCCGTCACTCGGATGGGCGTGCCGATCTCATTGGCGATATCCACGCCCTTGTGGACCCCAGGCTCGCCGGTCAGGGGGGACGCCCTCTTCCCGAAACCGGAAGTGATCCAGCCCTTGACGGGCCAGATGGAGGGAGTGGCCGCCAGGATGGATCTTTGTTTATCGAGAAACACGCTGATCTGCTTGAAGCTGGCTTCTTGATCGGAAGCTTCTTGATTGACCGACTTCAAGGTATTGCCGACCTTTTCCATCAACTGGTCGTTCTTTTCCTTGAGGAGCTCGGAGAATTGGTTGGAATCCTCCTCGGTGGGACCGCCCATGCCCTCCATCTCAAAGACCTTTTTCCGGTCATTGAGTTTCAATAGTTTTCGGAACTTGGTGTCCACCTGCGCCATTTGGTTGATCAGGACCCGGTTGGTCTCCAGTTCGTTGAGCACATCCTGCATGTTGGCTTTGAATTTCTGCTGGGCGGCCTGGGCCATCTGGTAATTGACGTCCTTCCAGATCAATGTGCCCGCCCAGGCGACGATAGCCACCAGCAGCAGGACCATGAAATGGATGAAGAATAGGGTGGTCTTGACCTGGAACGGTTTGCCCCCGTCATGGGGGACGATCATGAAGGTCAGTTTTTTCTTGAAGTAGGAGTGGAAATGTTGGCCGGACATCGAGTCCCTTGATATGAGTTGGAATATGACCTGCTTTTAACATAAAGGGGTGCCCAAACCCTGTCAATTATTATCAGGCCTGGTGATGGGTAAAGGAGTGACAAGCTCAGTTAAGGCTTCGGCCTTTGGAGCGGATGAAGTTGAAAACCTTTTCAAAGAGGACTTCATGGTCGTAATCCAGGGTGACCACATGGTCCGAGTTCTCAAGGTAAAGGAGGTGTTTGACCTGGGACCCCAACCCTTGGTAAATCAGCCCCCCGTTCAAGGGAGCCACCATGGAATCCTTTTTTCCCTGCACCACCAGGGCTGGCGCGGTGACATAAGGCAGGTCTTCCCGAACATGGTCCATGAGCCTTTTCAATTCCAGCAGGTTCTTGGTGGCGAGATAGGGATAGGTCTGATGCGCCGGGGCTTTTGGGTCCAACACCCCGCCCGTGAGGCCGGAGGTGCGCCATTGCAAGAACCTCAGAAGCCCGATCGCGTTGAAACGGAAGTCCGTGATCTTGACGGGCGTGGAAAGGGAGATGACTCCTGCCACGGGGAAATGGGAAGCCAGATGGAGCGCCTGGTCCCCGCCCATGGAAAGTCCCGCCACGAAAACGGCGGAACATTTTTTTCGCATAACCTCAAAGGCTTCCCTGGCGCTTTCGGCCCAGTCCTGCCATCGGGTCTTCGCCAGTTCCTTCGGGGTGGCGCCGTGCCCCGCCAGCCAGGGGCAAAGGGTCGAGATCTTACGCTTGGATAAATAATCACCCAGGGGCCGCATTTCCTCGGGCGTGCCGGTCAAGCCATGCAGGAGCAGGATGCCGGTTGAACCTTTCTTCGCCTCGAAACCGATCCTCATGGTTACCCCTTATTTGCCTTCGCAACCATCAACACAATTTAACCACAAAAAATTTCGCCACAGTTGCGCCGATTATCATTGAAATAATAATGACTGAAATCGGTACTATACCGACCTCTTTAAAGTGTTTATTGGAAGGTCGGCATGCATGGGATTCATGAGATGTCAAAACCATAAATAATTAGAACCTTTTCTTTATCTATCTTGTGCATCCCATGAATCTGTGGCAAAAAATTCAGTTATTCTTTTGTTAAATCCCATCTGTGTTTCAAGGGTTTCCCTGAGCCTTTTGCATTTGTTGGATTTGGAAGAGGATCTCGTTATCCGTCGGCCGGTCCATCGGGTCTTTCCCCAGATACTTATATCGAACGATCTTCTGGGGGTCGATGATGATCACCGTGGGACGGGCGATATCATGGCCGTCATGCCCGCTGGGATGGCGGGCGCCGTAGGCGTCGATGACCTGGAAATTAGGGTCCGCAAGAAGGGGGAAGGGAAAACGCCATTGCTGGTTGAAGTTGTAGGAATCTTCCACTTTATCCACGCTGACAGCCGCCACGGCGGCATGGACGGCGGGGAACTTGGCGAAGTCTTCCTTCAGGTTCAAGAGCTGGTTCAGGCAAGCCGAGCACCAGTAACCCCGGTAAAGGACCAGCACCAGGTACCATCCCGGTTTCATGTCGGATAATTTCATGATCTGGCCCTGGGAATCGGTCAGGGCGAAATCCAAGGCTTTGTCCCCCACCACCAATCCCCCCGGCTTAAGGGGTATCTGTTGGGTGGAAGGGCCGCAACCGGCGAACCCGAAGATAAAGAAGGCCAGCAGAAAACCGGCCCAGACAGGGGAATGTTTCTTGATCAGAGCCATCATGATTTCAACCTCGCGAGGAATAGTTGGATAAGACAGCCTATTTTAACCGCAGGAACGTCCTAATATCCAACAATGTTGACCTTGATTGACATTGTCAACCGGACCTGACCATAATGACCGCCAACAAGGAGCCATCACCCTTTGAGTTTTTCGCGTAAAAATCTTTTTCCCATTTCCATCCTGGCCATCACGGCCCTTTTGACCCTGCTCGTCGCCGAAGGCGCCCATCATCACGGGGCGTTGGAGGATAACGACGGTTGCTCCGTTTGCAGCTGGCAGATGACCGGCTCCCAGGCCCCTAGCACTCCCCTTGCCCCCGTTTTACTGCCGACGATCCTTTTCTTCTGCGTCCTTTATTACTTTATCCCGACTTTCGTCTCTTTCAACTTCATCTCTCCTACCGGCCGGGGCCCTCCTCAAAACCTCCTGTAACCATCAGTTACTAACGGCTCTCTCGAGCCGATTACACAGGAGGAATTATGTCCAAACGTTTCATGCTATTCGTACTTGCCGGGGCGCTCTATTGCGCGCCTTGGTCCGCCAACGCCCAGACCCGCTCGATCATCTCCAACCTGGCGAATCCCGCCATCGGGATGAGCGCGCTTTTCCTGGGTCAGGCCGCGCCCAATCTGAACCAACCTATCGGCATGCAGTTCCAGGAAGCCGAGCTCAGCGTGATCTCCACGGTGGACCCTTACTGGACCCTGGCCGCAAACCTGGTCTTCGGGGCCAACCCGAACGACGGCATCCCGGATACGGTGGAGGCTGAGGAAGCCTACGCCACGACCGACAGCATCCCGGATATCCAGTTGAAGGTCGGGGAAATGAGGGCCCAGTTCGGCAAGCACGGGCTCTTGCATACCCACGCTTTCCCCTTCATCCAGGCCCCCATCATCATGGGCAATACCATTGGTATGGAAGGCTTCAAGGACGCTGGCATCCAGGCGTCCTGGCTGAGCCCCTTGCCTTGGTTCTGCGAGTTGACCCTAGGGGCCTATACCCCGGTGAGCGATGACATCAACGGCCAGGGCAACCATCCGTTGGATTTCAACGCCAGCTCCCAGGACAACATCCCTTATCTGGTCCATTTGAAGAACCTCTTCGACGTGGACGAGGACACGACCATGGAGTTGGGCGCTTCCGACCTGACCGGCATGGGCGCGGACGACCTGCACCACGCGGTCTATGGGGTCGACCTGACGTTGCGCAATGTGCCGCTTCGCCAGTCCAACCAGCGGGGATGGATCCTGCAGGGGGAATTCATGAAGAAGGTTTCCTACAATGACAGCGTCTATAACCAGGAAACCCAGGGGTGGTACGGTTCCTACCAGTACCGGTTGGACCAGGAATGGTGGACCGGCGTCCGGTACGAGCAATGTTACAACACCACGCCTGACCTTCAGGTCGATACCACCGAGAACTCCCTTCCCGGCCATGTTCAGAGGGCATCCCTTGACCTGGCCTGGTTGGCTTCCGAATTTTCGGAAGTAAGGGCCGAGTACAGTTACGCCCGTAACGACGCGGGAGTGGTGGACAACCGCGCGATGCTTCAGTTCAATTACGTCATCGGCTTCCATCCGCCGCATTCGTATTAACACTAGTTCACAGTTAGCAGTCGGCAGTCGGCAGGTTAAATCTTTAAAGGAGACAACATGAAATTAATAAAAAAAATGATTTGGATGCTCCCGCTTTTGGCTCTGGCTCTGCCAGCCTGGGCGGATTTGAAGGTGGCCACGTCCTTGAGCGACCTGGCTTCGGTAGCCCAATTCGTGGGAGGCACCCACGTGACGGCCACCAGTCTTTGCAAGGGCTATGAGGACCCGCACTTCGTGCCGGCCAAACCCAGCCTGATGAAGGCCATCCAGAACGCCGACGTGTTCATATCCGTCGGTCTGGAGTTGGACGGCGGCTGGTTGCCGCTGGTCATCCCGGGAAGCCGCAACCCGAAGATCCAGCCTGGCGCCAAGGGTTTCATTGACGCCTCGGAGGGCGTCGAGGTATTGGACAAGCCGGTAGGCACGGTCAGCCGGGCCGAGGGCGATATCCATCCCCTGGGCAACCCGCATTACTATTCGGACCCTCTCAACCTGGTCGTGGTGGCCGATCATCTGGCCCAGGTCTTCTCCGATCTGGACCCGGCCAACGCCGCCGATTACGCCGCTAACGCCAAGGACTTCGACGAGAAGATGGAAAAGGCCGTGAAGGGCTGGAAGGAACAGCTGGCGCCTTACAAGGGAGCGAAGCTGGTGACCTACCATGAGAACTTCAAGTATTTCGCCAATCGGTTCGGATTGAAGACCTTCGGCACGGTGGAGCCCAAGCCGGGCATCCCGCCAAACCCCCGGTACCTCAACGAGACCGCCGAGGCGATGAAAGCCTCTGACGTCAAGGTGGTCATTTACCAGCCTTACTACGACGCGGACGCGGCCCAACAGCTGGCCAAGCTGGCCGGCGCCACGGCCCTGGAGATCCCCAACGAGGTCGGCGGGGTGCCCGAGGCCAAGGATGTCTTCTCGAAGTTCGATTACATCGTTTCGACCCTGGTCAAAACCTTATCAGCGAAGTGAGGTAATTTATGGCTAGCTTTTTCCAAGTGATGGCATTGCCGATGTTGGCGTGCCTGTTGTTGGTCTTGATCCTCCCCTCCTTGGGCCAGCACGTGCTGGCCCGGGGGGTCATCTTCGTGGACCTGGCGCTGGCGCAGATCGCCGCCCTGGGACAGAGCGTGGCCTTTTTGAGGGGCGCCGAGCCCCACGACCCGGCCACCTACTACTGGTCCTTCGGTTTCACCCTGCTGGGCGCGGCCCTCTTCAGTTTCCTTTGGGACCGCAACCACTCGGTGCTTCAGGAAGCCTTCATCGGGATCGCCTTCGCTTTCGCGACGGCGACCTCGCTCCTGCTCCTGGCCAACTCGCCCCACGGGGCCGAGCATGTCCAGGGAACCTTGAGCGGGGAGGCTTTGGGATGGGTCAACTGGCGGGATATCGTCATCATGGCGGTCTTTTACGCCGTGGTCGGCTCGTTCCTTTATTGGAAGCATAAGACCTTGATGCTCTGTTCCAGCGACCCCCAGGGGGCCCAGCGCCAGGGATTATCCCTGAAGCTCTGGGATTTCCTTTTCTACATGGCGTTCGGGTTAGTGGTCACCGACGCGGTGAGAGTGGCGGGCGTCTTGGCGGTCTTCTCGTTCCTCATCGTGCCGATCGTCTGTGCCAACTTGATGGGCCACAAGGGCCATCACCGGCTTTATTGGGCCTGGGGCATCGGCCTGGTCATTTCCATATTGGGCTCGAGTCTTTCTTATACGAAGGACTGGCCGATGGGCGCGACCATCGTGTGCATGTTCGGCCTGGCGGTCATTGTTATTTCGATAGCCACACGGATGAAAAACGCGGACTAGAGGCTGCAAAAAAAATTAGATAGTGCGACAAAGCAGCCTCGGCCCCAAAGATTCCGCAGGAATCGTGGGGTTACCATAAACAAAAGAGCTAATAAAAGTGAGCGAACAAAAAAGCCGTCCTCCTTTTGGGAGAGCGGCTTTTTTATTTTCAAATCAAAATGATTTTTGCTTTACTCTGTGTGACTCTGTGCGACTCCGTGGTAAAAGGTTTGTTGTTGCTTTTTTTACCTGGATCTTTTCGGACGGATCTTGCTTCTCTTACGGCTCCCCGCCGCGCTGCGGCGTCTTGGCCCTTTGGCCGGAGCGACCGCCACCATCTGCTGGGGTTGCGGTTGTTGGGGCTGGGTGGGATTTTCCGTGTTGGCGGCTTTTTTGAACTCGTTCAGGGCCTGGCCCAGGGATTTGGCCATATCGGGCAGTTTATTGGGCCCGAAAAGCAAAAGCGCCAAGATGAACAACAATAAGATTTCGCCGAAACGTCCGCCCATGAAAGATCTCCTTGTGAAAATTGGGGCTCATTGTAGTCAGCCCCCGATAACGAAGTAAAGCCCTTCAGAGGCTGCAAAAAAAGATTAGAGCCTCAAAGCAGCCTCTGACCCCAAAGATTCAGCAGGAATCGTGGGGTTACCATAAACATTATTAGCTGAAAAAGTCTGTTTTTAAGACTTTTACAGAGATCAACTATTGATATCTAGGATGCACCCAACGGGGATTTATTTCAATCCTCGTCCTTTCACAGATTGTCAAAGTTTGCCTGTCATTGCGAGGAGCGTCATTCCATGTTTTTTAGCGACGAAGCAACCTCAGTTCATGGGTAATAAATACGATTTCGTGGTTAGCTGTGTTTTCTGTAATGCCTTATCAATTCCGGCAATTGTTGGTTGAAGGCTGATCTGGGCAATATCAAATCCGCGCCAGCCTCCTTCGCGTCCTGTAACAGGTCCGCCCTGATCTGGTTGGCAAAGGCCACGATGGGTATCTTGCGGGTGGCGGTGTTCCCTTTTAGGTCCTGGATAATGGCGGGGGCGTCCAGGGTGAAGGTGCTCAGGTCGATGAAGATCGCCTCTGGGGTCGTTTCTTGCAGAGCCGCCTGGATGGGCGCCTCCTCGCACAGGATTAGGCAATCCGCCCCTTCCGCTTGGGCGGCCTTTTCCACTTCCTCGCCTACATTCGCCTCACTGGCCACCACAAGGATCATTTATTTCCCGCTAACGGTTTTATCTTCTTCCAATAATGGAAGGAACATCGCTTTGATGTCGTTATTATTCGCGTAAACTTTCAGAAGATCGAACAATTCCTTTTTCCGTCCATCTTTTCGTAATTGATAGTTTAGAAAATCATCGTCACAGCTTGTTGTTTCGGGACTTTGATCGCAATACGCCTTATTGATTTTCAAGGATGTATCCACAAAATCCTTATATTCCTGATACAAAACACTTAACGCAGCCTTTCTTACCTTAGGATCATTCAGCCCAAACTTTTCCAATGTTCGATCTTTGAAACTATTGAATAGTTCCCATTCATCAGTGCGTTCCATGGCGGTAATTTTCTCGTTCGATCGTTTATAAAGTTGTTCCCAATATAGGGACTCGATATACAAACAATACTTGTCTTCGCCGAGTATCTTCTTCAATCCCGAGATGTTTTTCTCTTTGGAATCCCGATCAAGATCATCCATTTCATTCTGATATGCGTCCGCGACCTTTTTCGCTCCTTCCTCCGCCGCTTGCTCAGATCTACCATTGTTTTTTAATTCGTCGTATTCGGCCGAATATAGGTGCCGGACGTGATAATCACCGTTATGAAGATTAATTACATCATTCTCTAGATCCTCCCAAAGATCGACCAATTTGCTTTTTTGATCCGGGGTCAAATTTAAAAGAACCATCAAAAGAACCAAATCATAAGAGTCACCCGTCTCGCTTATAGAATTAAGTTGTGGCGAATGATCGATATTTAAATTGGACTCGATCGTCAAATAAAAATATGGCGTTGGCAAAGCTTCTTGGCTCCTGAACTTTTCACGCCAAGCCTTATAGATTTTCGATTTGAACATTTCCCTAAATTGAGGATCATCACGCATATATTTTTCATATTTTGGGTCCAATCGGATCACGGTCCCGATCTCATTGAAAACCGCGGCCTCCTTCGACTTACCTTTTTTTGTCAACGCCCAATCCACTAAAGCCAAGTTGTAATGAGACATTATTAATTTCGGATCGATCTGTATGGAATTCGTTAACGCCGATACCGCCTGATCAAGTTGACCATTTCGATAATAGGAATAACCCATCAATCCATAGACTTCAGCATTGGCGGGCTCTATCTGAAGGGCTTGTTGGTAAAGACCAATGGCATCTGAATAGTGTTTATGTCGATAAGACTTTTTAGCTTGCTGAATAAGAACTGCTAAACTTTTGGAAGTAGACGTTTGAGCGTGTAGTAGATTGAATTGAAGGGTTGTTAATAGAATAAGGGTATAAATAATCCTCATAAAAATGCTCCTCGAACAATTGCATTAAACCGTATTCCAGTATAAACAAAAGAGGCGGGCCACTTGGCCCGCCTCTTCTGGAAAACACCTTGTACTATTCCTTTGCCGGTTTTGGACTTTTATCCGCAGTCACGGGAACATTCGGCGCCAACTTCACCCCGCCCGCCATCATGCTGGCGATGAAGGCCGCCAAAACGTTCGAGGACGCGCCGTCGCCTCCTCCGGAAACCACGATGTCCGGCGTGATCTTCACCTTGCCCTCCGAGACCTGTTTCATGATCTCGATGATGGACAGCGGCTGTTGACCCAAAGCTTGGGCCTGTTTGGTGTAAGCCTCGGCGGTCGCCTGACCGATGGCGCGGATCTTCTCGCCTTCCGCCTTACCCACCGCCTCCACGCCGGCCGCGATACCTTCCTGCTCCAACCGGGTAGATTGGCCCTTTCCTTCGGCCAGGATGATGGCCTGTTGTTTTTGCTGGGTCGCGATCTGTACGTCGATCTCGGCCTTCACCAGGCTGGGCTGTAGGTCGGCCTGGGCCTTGGTCTTCTCCATTTCCCTTCGGCGCCCTTCCGTGTCCTGCTGGGCGTCGTACATGGCCATCTGCTGGTTGGCGACAACCTTGTTGGTCATGGTTTCCATCAGGCGTTCCGGCAGTTTGATCTGGCAAATGAGGACGCTGACGCATTCCACGTGGTATTTCCGCAATTCCTCCACCACATGATCCTCGGCCTTGCTTTGCTCCTCATGCCGGTCCTGCATGAACTTCATGGCTTCCGAGGAGGAAGCCTGGTTGCGGAAGGAACTGTCGATCAAGGGATGCACCACATGCTCGATGAGGTTCTCGATGGTCCCGATTCGGGCGACCATATGGGGCGCCTGTTCCGGCTGTACCCGCAGGATCACTTTCACCTCGACCGTCATCTCGAAGCCGTCCTTGGAGACGATGGAAAGCGGGTTGAAGACCCGGGGCGTCTGGGCGGTGTTGATCTCCGTGGCCCAGTCGATGGTGATGTTGGTCGTGGGGATGATATAGGGCGTAAAGGCCAGCTTGTTCAGGTAGTAGGTCCCCGGTCCGAGGACTTCCTTCTGGATACCGCGATAACCAGATTCCACCACGTAATGCTCAATGCCGTCCTTCAATTGGTCCGACATGGAAGTGACCTTGGGGTCGGACGCGGCCAGTATCGGGTCTTTCCCGATGTTGGAAACGATCACCGCCACCTCGCCCCTTTGCACCGCCAGGACGTCATCCAGGGTCAAGCTGTACATCAAGGGATTCACGTAATAGGTTCCGGGCTTCAGAAAATCGAGCTGGGGACCCCTTTGCCCCTTGTTCTGGAGGAACGCCGCGGCGTTCTGGAAATCCTGATGGCCTTCCGCGGAACGCGCCACGTATTCGGAAAGAGGAAGGGGTTCCCCGTCCTTGGCCGTGACCAGACCCACCTTCTTGGTCGGGATCACCGTGGCGTCCATGATGGCCACTTCGAACAATTTGGTGTTGATACGGTAAGTGCCGGGAAGGAGCATGTCGATCTGCGGACCCTTTTGGCCGTTCTGCTGCAAGAAGGCCTGGCCATTCTGGTAGTTGTCATGGCCCTCGACCTTTTTCCCGAGAAGCCTCCCCGGGCTGATGGGGTCGCCGTCCGTGGCCACCACAACGCCTACTTTATTGTTGGCCACACTGATGGCGGCAACTTTTTCCACCCGGAACAAGTATGGGTTCACCCGGTAAAGGCCGGGAGGGATGATCTGTACCTGCGGGCCCTTCTGACCGCCGTTGCGCAGGAAAGCCTCTCCGTCCTGGAACAGATTATGTTGGGGCACCTCCCGCGCGAAAATATGACCAGGTTCGACCGGCTTGCCATCGACGCTATCCACTAGGCCGATCTCGGACTCGCCGATGGTCAGCATGTTGTTCTTGATAACGTGATAAATGAATGGGGTCAGGATGTGAAGCCCGGGGCCCAGGATGCGGGCCTGGACGCCCACCTCATCCGACATGGCCACGACCCGGCCTTCCGGCATGCGCTTGCCGAACCACCGCCGTTCCAGAACCGCTATCTGGGTACCGCCCACGATGACGATAGTGTTGTAAAAAATGATCAGCAATAGGAAAAAACCAACCGTATAAAGAAAGTAAGCCAATGTCGGATCCATTCTCGACCTCCTAAATATTTAACGACTCATCATAAAAAACACCTGCGGAACACGACCAGCCACATCCTGGAACGGTCTACTCTTCCTCATCCTCGGTTTCGGTGACCCGCCAAACGCATTCCACCGAGGTGAAGGGATACATGCCGTCGATCGTTCCATCCGGCTTCTTGACCACATAATGGGCCTGATTGCCCACCGCGATGGCCTCGACGACGCAATCCGGGTCATGGTCCAACTCGTCGCCGTCATCCCCAATGGTATAGACCCGATAAAAGGGTTTGATCTTTTTAGGCTTCTTCTCGGACGAACTCTCTGTTTCAAATAGGCTCATAATTTCCTCCTAAAATATTTAATCCGGATAAATTAACCCGCTCGAACGATCATGCGGCTCCGACACACCCGCGACACCCGTGACCAGTTGGATGCTTTTCACCGCCTGGCTAGGCAGCCAACCTTGTATCTTTCCATCACTCGTTTTGATGAGGTAATGGGTCTGTTGACCTATCTTTTCCAATTCAACGGTGGACCCAGGCTCAAGGTCGATATCGTTGTTCTTGCGGTCATGGATCATGACCCGATAGAAGGCCTTGATCGAATCCTTGACCAGTTCGTCATCCGTGGAGCCGGTCAAGGAAGCCTCTCCCCGGCCCACTTCCAGCAGTTCTTCCCGGGTCATTTGCCAACCCAGACGGGCCAAAAGCCCCTCCCAAAAACAGTAGAACCTTTCCTCCGCGCCGTGCTTTTTGAAATCTTTTTGGATCTCTTCGGTCAGGTCTATCCCGTTCCCGTGGTAGACGAATTCGGAGGCTGTGCCAAATGAGGAATCGGTCAAATGTTTGGAACTGAGTTTTCGCAAAGGAGGGCTCCTTGGAAGGCTTAGTTTAATCCAAACCCAAATATCCCCATGAAAATATTGAGGAAATTCTTGATGTGAAAACATTGTTTTTATTGGTTTTTTAAAAAGGCATTATTTTTGCTGTCCATCACTAACGCTAGGTTTTCTGGCACTTACGCTAAGCGTTAATTCATCAACGCTAGGTGTTTTTCCTGAATACGCTGGGCAGTCCAGTACTAACGCTAGGCGTTTTTGCCGTTAACACCAGGTACCCGACCATCAACGCTAGGCGTTTTTCCTGAAAACGCTAGGTGTTCCTGCACTAACGCTAGGCGTTAATCCCGGTAAAACCAGTTGTTAACCCAGTTAACGCTAGGCGTTAATTCGTCAACGCTAGGTGTTTTTCCTGAAAACGCTGGGTGGTCCAGTACTAACGCTAGGCGTTAATCCAGGCAACACCAGGTGTTAACCCAGGTAACGCTAGGCGTTACCCTATCAACGCTAGGCGTTTTGTCGGAAACTACCCGGCCGGTAGGCGGACAGGGTCGTCCGGTAACAGGACATAGGTCGTCCAGTAGGCGGTCCAGCCCGTCCTGTAACAGGACAAAAGCCGTCCGGGAGGATGTTCCACTGGCATTCCCACCGACATTCGGCCTGGCGTCCACCGGCATTTGGGGGTGTCCACTGGCATTCCCACTGGCATTCGGCCTGGCATCCACCGGCATTTTGGGCTGTCCACCGGCACTCCCACCGACATTCAGCCTGGCATCCACCGGCATTTTGGGCTGTCCACCGACACTCCCACCGGCACCTGTGCCGAGGTCTCAAACCGAGGCACTAGCCTTGGTTGTGCCGGGCCCAAGGAGGGGCCCGGTACATTCCCACTGGCATTTGGGGGTGTCCACTGGCACTTCCACCGGCATCGGTCCTAGCATCCACCAGCATGTCTACCGGTCCAAGGGGGATAGTCCCGGTATAACGAGGCCAAAGTTGGGGTGTTTTGGGGGATCAAAAGGGAAATGGGTGGGATTTGGGAAAACGGATTAACCATTATTCAAATCGCGAAAATCAGACCATCTTTATAAGGTATCAATACCCTACGGTTACTAACCGATTTAAATCCGAACCAGTCTCACTAGCCATATTGGAAAGCATAAAAGCTTTATCATATTTTTGGTCTTTCGGATCCACTGTTATCTTTAAAAGCTTATATGGTTCGTCCAGTTTGCTTTTTGTAACTTCAAAGGTCCCAATTTGTCCCGGATGGAAAACCCCGATTTTTAGATAACTTCTCTTTTTTTCTAATATTGTTCGGACGGTTTGAAACCCGTCAATATAATCCGCTCGAGTTTGTATAGCTAAATCAGTTATAAGTCCTAAATTTTTTCCAATTAAATAATATTTGTAAACATCCGCTGTTGAATATGTCCCATTATGCATAACGTCCTGAACAACCAAGTCTTTTGTCCCGCACCCATTTATGTCAACGAAATCAACTATGGGTTTCTCCAATACGCCAAACATATCGCCGTGTGAAATCCATCTTCCTGTTAAAATTGGCGGATTTTCAGTACATTTATTTTTTAGCGGATCAAACATAATTAAATAAAAATCGTACAATCCGCCCTGTCGATATTCAAAAACATATAAATTTAATCCATTTGGCGCATTTATATAAAATACGGGTCCAAAATACTCCCCGGTGTTTTTATATTTCTCCCATTGTTCCTTTTCTCTCGGTATTTTTGCTTTTAACCATTCATATCTAGTATTAACCAATCGCTTAATTAGATCCCGCACGCAAAGTGGAATGGGCACTGTTTCTCCAGCAAGATCATCCCCAATGGAAATATCATTATCAGCCCGATGGATAGCGTCGGACAAACCGGAAAAGTCTTCTTTGAGGGTTTCGGAATATAAATTTCGGGGGAAAAATATCAAAAAAGAAGCAGCAAAAACCATGATTGCGATTTTATTAACCATCACAAACATCTCCTTCTAATGGCCCTCCTCAGGGAGGGTCATTTCGGGAACAATGGGCAACTTCACTGAATATATAGCGCTCCATCGCAGACAGAGTTTAATCACAACCTTCGAAAGTCACTTTGCCAGTTTTAGCATCAACCGATCCCCAACATTTTCCCATCCAATAATGAATTGTTTCTCTTTCGAATAACAAATCAGTTATTTTCCCTGGATGCATATATTTATATCCAGGGTCATCGGACTTTGTCCCATTATTGGCGTCATCAGTTTGTGCTACCCATACTATTTTTCCGTCAACTTTCCAAGCTGTTAAAATTTTATGATCCGCCGAAACACGAACGACAATATTCGTCTTCAGATTTACCCAACCGTGAAGTTCATCCCCTTTCCAATTTCCCTTTATTATCGCAGATAAATTGTTACGTTGAGAATTTAGGTTATTTCTTTGAGAATTATCGCAAGAAACAATAAATAAAATAAAAATCAGAAACCAATATTTTTTCATTACAACTCCTAAAACCATCAGCCTTAGACGCATAACAAATTCTTCAATGCGCCTCCAGCCAGCTCTTCCCCACACCTACATCCACCTTCAAAGGCACCTTCAGCTTCATAGCGTGTTCCATCTCATACTTGATGAGCTTTTCCGCTTCCTCGGCCTCGTCCTTGGGCGCCTCGAAGACCAACTCATCGTGCACCTGCAATAACATGACGGTCTTCATCTTCTTTTCCTTCAGCCTGGCGTGGAGTCGAACCATAGCGATCTTGATCAGGTCGGCGGCGGAACCTTGAATAGGCGTGTTTACCGCCATGTGCTCGGCCGAGACCTTTAGCCCGGGGTTGGTGGATTTGATATCGGGCAACAGACGCTTGCGACCCAGGATGGTTGTGACAAAACCCTGTTCCTTCGCCGTTTCCACGCACTCCGTTGTGAATTTCTGGATTCCAGGATACTTGGCCAGGTAGTCCTCGATGAATTTTTTGGCCTCCACCATGGTGACCCCGTTTTCCCGGGCCAGCCGCTGAGGCCCCATGCCGTAAATGACCCCAAAATTGATGGTCTTGGCCTGGCTGCGCTGCGTGCTGGTGACCTGGTCCATGGGAACCCCGAAGATGAGGGAGGCGGTGCGGCGATGGACATCCTCGTCCTTCTCAAAAGTTTCGATCAGGTTAGGGTCACCCGTGATATGGGCCAAAACCCTTAGTTCAATTTGGGAATAGTCGGCTGAGATGAGGACGTGCTTGGAATCCTTGGCCACAAAGGCCCCCCGGATGCGTCGGCCGAACTCGGAACGGATGGGGATATTCTGTAAATTTGGATCGTTCGAGGACAGACGTCCCGTGGCCGCCACGGCTTGGCTGTAGGAAGTGTGGATGCGGCCGTCCTTAGGGCTCGCCATTCCGGGCAGGACGTCGAGATAGGTATTCTTGAGCTTAGAGAGCTGGCGGTAGTCCAGCATCAGGTCCGCGATGGGAACACCCTTCAGGGCCTCCAGCACGTCCACATCCGTGGCGTAGCCCGTCTTGGTCTTCTTGACCCGGGTGCCCCCGATTTTTTGCACCTGCATCTTCTCAAAGAGGATCTTTCCCAGTTGCAAGGGCGAGCCGATGTTGAACTCCTCCCCCGCTTCCTTATATATTTTCTTGGTGAGTTTTTTTAGCTCCACTTCCGCCTCGGCGGAAAGGTCTCCCAGCAACTTGGCGTCGATAGCGATGCCCGCCCTTTCCATGTCCTCCAGAACCAAAACGAGGGGCAGTTCCACTTCCTCGTAAAGTTTCTGCAAGCCTTCCTTTTTCAGGCGCGGGGCGAAAAGATTGTGCGCCCTCAGGGTGAAATCCACGTCCTCGCAGGCGTATTGGGTGATGTCCTCCAGGGGCACCTGGTCCATGGTGATTTCTTTTTTGCCCTTTCCGATCAGGGCCTCGGTGGGGATCTTGGTGTAATTAAAGTGCTTCAAGGCGATGGCGTCCAGGTTGTGCTGGCGATAGGAGGAATCCAGCAGGAAACTCTCGATCATGGTGTCGAAGGCGAACCCTTTCGGGTCGATGCCGTGGCTTTTGAAGACAGCCCAGTCGTACTTGCTGTTCTGGCCGCCCTTTTGGATCTTGGGATTTTCCAAGAAGGGCTTCAAAAGTTTGACGACCTTTTCCTTCCCCAGTTGTTGATTGAAAGGGATGAAGACCGCTTCCTTTTCCTTCCAAGCCAGGGACGCTCCCACGATATCGACCGTCAAGGGATCCAAGCCCGTCGTTTCCGTGTCCACGGCCACCAAACCAGCCTTGGTCGCGGCCGCCAGCGCCTTTTCGATTTCCTCCTCGGTCAGGAGGCTCCGGTACTTGTCCGATACGTGCTTCACTTGGGCTGAGACGGTTTCCAGCGCTTCCTCTTTTTCCTTTTTTGCGGTCTTTTCTTTTTTTCCCTTCCCACTGGATTCGGAGGGGCTCTCCAGCACGAGGTCGACCGTCCCGAACTGGGACGCGTATTCCTCCACCCGGGACATCATCCGATTGAATTCCAATTCACGGCAAAGATCGTGAAGCGCCTGCATATCGGGTTTTCCCAGGACCATGTCCTTGGGTTTGTCCGGGATGGGCGCGTCGCAATCGATGGTGACCAGTTCCTTGGAAAGGTCGGCCAGGGCCCTGTTCTTCAGGAGGGATTCTTTCAGTTTAGGTTTTTCGATCTTTTCGACGTTCTTGAAGAGATTCTCCATGGTCCCGTATTCCTGGATGAGGGTGGTGGCTGTCTTTTCGCCGATGCCCGGCACCCCGGGCACGTTGTCCGATGCGTCGCCCATGAGGGCCAGCACGTCGATGACCTGTTCGGGTTTCACGCCGAATTTTTCCATCACGTCCTTTTCGTCCGCCATGGACCAGTCATTCGGCCATTTGGGCTTGAACATCTGGACGCTCGGCCCGATCAACTGCATGAAATCCTTGTCTCCGGAAACGATGACGCTGTCGATCTTTTCCTTTTGGGCCCTCTTCACCATGGTGCCGATCAGGTCATCCGCCTCGAAACCCGGCTTGACCAGGAGGGGAAGGTTGAGTGCCTCGACCATCTTGTGGATATAGGGGAAGCCCTTGGACAGGTCCTCGGGCATTTCCTCCCGGTTGGCCTTGTATTCCTTATAGAGTTTGTGCCTAAAGGTGGGCTCCCGCGAGTCAAAGACCACCGCGAAATATTCAGGTTTTTGTTTTCTCAGGATCATGAGCAGGGTGTCCACGAAACCGTAGACCGCGGAGGTGTCAAATCCCTTTGAAGTCTTCCGTGGATTCTTGATGAAAGCAAAATGGGCGCGGTAAGCGATGGCGGCGCCATCCAAAAGGAACAAACGGGGCTTGGACATGAACACCTTCTGAAGCAGGATTTAAGAAAACAATTTTAACCACCAAGGGCACCAAGGGCACCAAGAAAAGCTTGAATAGACCGCAAACAATTTGAGGTCATACATTAGAAAACTTTTATAAATAATGATAGGGATGGAACAAACACGCAATCTATCTACCTGATGAGAATATTGGTCGTTTATTAATCAATCATCTGTCACCCAAAAGAAATTTGCGTTTTTTCTTTCCTTGGTGCCCTTGGTGAACTTGTGCCGATTAACCAATTTATTACATATTGGAAATCGGTACTATACCGACCTCTTTAATAGTTTATGGGAAAGTCGGCATGGTGGTTCAATCGCCGTTTGTTTATTAATGTTTAGGGGTTTTCAGGGAGAACGAGAAAACTTCCTTCACCGGGTAGAACTCCACCAAGGCCAGCTTGCGGTAGACGCCCTTCACCCGGGGCTTGAGGGCTTTCAACAACTTGACCGCCTTCCTCAGCTGGGCGGGGGTGAGACCCATGGCCAGGGTGCAATGGGGGATCCAGCGTTTGGGAAAGTAATGGGCGTTGTCCCCGCCGACCTGGTCCTTGATGGCCTCATGCAGTTGGGCGTGGATCTTCAGGAGCCTGGGCGTGATGACAGGCTTGAGGAAAAGGACCCCTTCGGCCTTGAAGACTCCGACGCCGGAGAATTTGAAGGCGAAGCGGAGGGTCTGACCGGACGTTTTTTTCAGCAACGCCTGGAGGGGCGCCTTGCGCCTGGCCTTGAAGCCCGCGATGGAAAGATGAGGGCCGGCGCCGGCGGGTGTGAGGGTGGAGGGGATATGGTTCTTTTCCAGCAACTTCCCGAAACGCCTCACAGCCTTTTCAGCTTGGGGGTCGAACAAAAGCTCGATGGCGAACGGCATATCTAACTCCGATTAGATTTAACTAATAAGGCTATTGAACCACCAAGGGCACCAAGGGCACCAAGAAAAACAAAACCTTCTTTTTGTTAAACATTATTCCCAAATTCAAAAACAAGAACAAAAAAAAGGCCCTGCCTCATGTGGGGCAGGACCTTTACAATAATAATCGTTTCAGCGATCTGAAAGACAAAAATCGTTTTTAATGTTTTTCTAAAAAATTAAGCCGGAATACCGTACTTCTGCTTCGCTTCCGCCGTCATGTTCTCCATGTCTTCCATGAGCAAACGGGCCCGAACCCCTTTGGAACGCTTTAACTCCGTATCCATGGTTCCCTTGATCCGTCCCCTCAACATATCGGCGACCTTCCGAGGCGCGTACACGTAAATGTCGACCCCGTCGTCCTTGTAGCTCGTATAGTCCATCCGGATCACGGCTTGTGGCGCAAGCCGCTTCACTTCACTTTCCACTTTCTTCGCTAAGATCTCCGCCGCTGTCTGAGGCACTGGCACCCCTCCTAAACTTGTTGATGCCGGGAACTCTCCCTCCCGGTAAAAACATCACCCGAAAATTATTTTATCTCTTTCACTTTTAAAATCAACGATAACCCGCTTTGCGGAATAAATTCAAGATGCGGTCCAGGTCGTCCAGCGAGTAATATTCAAAACAAACGGTTCCCTTTTGTTTCCCTTTGGTGCGTATGGATACTTTAGTACCCAACCAGCCCCGGAGGTTCTCCTCTAATTTTGCCACGTTAGGGTCCTTTGCGTTTCCAGCGCCCTTGGTTTTTTTCGTGGGGCCCTTCTGGGTCTGGAGCCATTGCTCGGCGTCGCGCACGGAAAGACCCTGTTGGACGAATTTTTCCGCCCACCGCCTTTGTTCTTGCGGCGTGGGAAGCCCGGCCAGAACCCTGGCGTGTCCCGCGGACAACCGGCCCGAGGCCAGCATGGCCTGGACGTCGGGAGCGAGCTTGAGAAGACGAAGGGCGTTGGCCACCGTGGCCCGGTCCTTGCCCACCTTCAGGGCTATCTGTTCCTGCGTCATCTGGAATTCTTCCTGCAAACGGTGGTAGCCTTCCGCCTCTTCCAGGGGCGACAGGTCGGAGCGCTGGAGGTTCTCGATGAGGGCCAGTTCCAGGGCCTCGACTTCGGAAGCCTGGACCTCGATGGCGGGGACGGTCAGCATGCCCAGCTTCTGGGCGGCGCGGTACCGGCGCTCGCCGGCGATGATCTCCCAAAACTCGCCCTTCTTGCGCACCAGGATGGGCTGGAGGATGCCCTTTTCCTTCACCGACTGGATGAGGTCCTGCAATTCCTCGGCCTTGAAGTTCTTCCGGGGCTGGTAGGGGTTGGGCTTGAGCTTGCCCAGCGGGATGGCTTGGGAGGCGCCTTTGCGGTCCTCCAGGGCTTTCTTGGGGATGAGGGCTTCCAATCCACGGCCGAGTGCTTTTTTAACCATTGGCGACGATCTCCTTGGTGAGATTGAGATAAGCCTGCGCACCGCTGGAACGGATGTCATACAGAATGATCGGCTTCCCGAAGGAGGGCGATTCGGAGAGTTGGACGTTCCGGGGAATGACCGTATTGTATACTTTTTCCCCGAAAAATTTGCGCACTTCATCGGCCACCTGGTTGGACAGCCTGGTGCGGGAATCATGCATGGTCAAGAGCGCCCCCTCGATATCCAGGTTGGGGTTCAGGGCCTCCCGGACCCTTTCGATGGTCTCCATCAGGGAGCTCAGGCCTTCCAGGGCGTAATACTCGCTTTGCACCGGGATCAACACCGAGTCGGCGGCGGTCAGGGCATTGAGCGTCAAAAAGCCCAGGGAGGGAGGGCAGTCGATGAGGATATAGTCGAAATCCTTCTGGACCGTGGCCAGGGCTTTCTTGAGGCGGGTCTCCCGTTCTTCCATGGATACCAATTCCACTTCCGCGCCCGTCAGATTGCCGTTGGAGGGAACGCAAAAGAGCTTCTTGAGCTCGGTGGGGTGGATGGTCTGGAGGATGTCCGCTTCCCCCATCAGCACATGGTAGATGTTGGGGTCGCACTCGTTCTTGTTGAGCCCCATGCCGCTAGTGGAATTACCCTGGGGGTCCATATCGACCATCAGGGTGCGCTTCTCGATGGCTGCCAGGCAGGCGGACAGGTTGACCGAGGTGGTGGTCTTGCCGACCCCGCCCTTCTGGTTGGTGATACAGATGATCTTGGCCATTTGATGGATCCCTTAGTGGGGCTGGCCCTTAAGCTGGGCCGCCTGTTTTTTCTTCATACGTTCGATGATCTTCTCGGTGTCCTTGATGTTCTGGGTCGCCTTGTCGTAGTCCGGGTCCAGGTCATGCGCCGTTTGGAACTCTTTCAGCGCCTTGTCATATTCCCCCTGCTCGCCGAGGACCACCCCCATGTTGTTGTGGGCCACCGCGTTGTCCGGGTCGTCCTTGATGGCTTCTTTCAGATGGGCCTGGGCTTCCGGCCATTTCTTCATCTGGATATAGACCAGACCCAGGTTATTGTTCACCCAGGCCGAGTCCTGTTTGAGGGTCAATGCCTTCTCGTAATTGGTGACGGCCGAGTCGTAATCCCCCTTGTCGAAATAGACCGAGCCCAGGATGTTGTAGACGCTCGCCCCCGTGGGGTCCAGCTTCCTGGCCTGGAGCGCCGAGGCCAGGGCCTGGTCGAACAAACCCTTATCCTGGTAAAGCCGGGCCAGGGTCGCGTAAGCGTTGTCGTTCTCAGGGTCCAGGTTGACGACTCCCTCCAGTTCCACGATGGCCAGGTCAGTGTCCCCTTCTTCCTTGTAGATCCGCCCCAGGAGGGCGTGGATCTTGACGTCGGCCGGTTTCTTGACCCTTAAACTCTCCAACAATAGTTTGGCCTGGTCCGAATGGCCCTGGTCGTAAAGTTTCTGGGCGTCCTCGAAAGATCCTTTCACTTCCGGCGGGGTCGTTGTGGGCGAACAGCCGGTTTGGGCCCCCAACAGGAGCCCCAGGATGAGCATTGGCCAGATCGGCCTTTTCAAGGTCGGGTGATCCATGGGGCCGTCACTATACCACCGGCTTTGGGGCCGGGCAACGAGTTCCCTGGGCTGGGAAACCTAACGCTTCTTGGATTTTTTCCTTATCGATTGGGCCGGTTTGTTTTGGGCGAAGATGCCTTTCCAACTGATGGGCTTCAGGAGGAAACAAAGATAACCCAGAACGCTGAAGAGGAGCGTCCCGATGAAAAAGAGCATGAGCGAGAATGCCAGCGCCTGGACCTGGCTCAGGGAGATGAGCTTGAAAAGGATGATCAGCGCCCCTTCCCTCGTGCCCATGCCCAGGAAGGTCAATAGCGACACGATATTCACCACCGAAATGGTGAAGGCCAAATAATAGAGGCTGATATTCAACCCGATGGACTGGGCCAGCAGGCCGCATCCCCAGAAGAACACGCAATAGGAACCCATGGTCAGAAGGACGGGGATGAGGAGCGTCGGTTTATAAAAAGCCGCCATGCCGCCGTGGAAATCCTTGAAGGCTTTGTTGGTGCTGTCCTGATGCTCCTGTTTCATCATCCGGTGGAAGACCGCCTTCAGCAGGACCCCGCCGATCTTTTGGTTGAAGGCCAGGATGGTGATGGCGATCAGGACCGCGAAAAAGACCCAGACCAGGTGGAGCAGATTGGGGTCGATGGGCATGGGATAGATAAGGATGCCCAGCCCGCCCAACACCAACAGAATATAGAGGTCGAAAACCCGGTCCACCAGCACGCTCGTCATGGCCTCGCCCATGGGCATCTTCAGGTCTTCCTGAAGATAAAAAACCTTGATGAAGTCCCCCACCCGGCCCGGGGTGGCGTTGCCCCAGAAAAGGCTGCCCATGTAGATGAGGAAGCAGTTCCAGACCGAATAGGTCTTTCCCTGCATCTTCAGCAGGTAGCTCCAGCGGATACCCTTGAGGTAGACCATCACGAGGAAGGAAAGCAGGCCCCCGAAAGCCAGGAGCGGGTTGGCTTGTTTCAAAAGGTTCCAGGTCGACGGGAGGTCGACCTTCAGGAGAATGAACGCGAACAGGATAAGCCCGAGCAATATGGGAATATATTTTTTCATCGTCGAGAGATTCCTTCAGGAAAATGGAACGGCTTTCTTATCAGCGCGACAGGGGGGCATTATATCCGAAGCATCTTCAATCCCACACGGGCTTTTCTAAAAAGGTCGAGGGGGGAATGGGTATAGGACATGTTTTTCAAGATGATTTTCGGCCTCAGGTAGAAGGATTTGTAGGCGTATTTCAGCAGGTCGATGAGCTCGTCCCGGTCCATATGCTCTTCCCAGAGCTTGGGTTTGAAATCGGGCGTTGGGTTCTTGGCGAACTCCGCCCAGTAGTCGGTGTCGAACCGGCCGTCCTCCAGCGCCTTGTAATAGATGGCGGTCGCCGGGAAGGGCGTGAGCACGGAAAAGTGGACGAAATCCGGGTCCAGCTCCTTGGCGAACTGGATGGTGTTCAGGGCCATGGCCCGGTCCTCGCCCGGGTTGCCGATCATGAAATAGGCCAGGGTCTTCATGCCGTGCTTGCGGGTGGCCTTGAAGATCTTGCGCACCTGGTCCAGGTCCAGGTCCTTCAGGAGGGTTTCCAATACCTCGGCGTTGCCCGACTCCACCCCGTAATGGATGCGGTCGCACCCGGCCGAGGCCAGTTCTTTCAGCATCTCCTCGTCCATGCGGTCGGCGCGGGCGCGGATATCGAAGGCGATCTCCATCTTCCTTTTCTTGATCTCCCCGCAGATGTCGAAGACCCTCTTGCGGTTCACGTTGAAGGTGTCGTCATAGATGAAGAATTCCCGGATGCCCAGCTTCACGCAGGCTTCCATCTCATTGACCACGGCCGCCGCCGAATGGGACCGGAAGCGCCGTCCCATGGTGGGCCGATCGCAGAACAGGCACCGGTAGGGACATCCCCGGCTGGTGAACATGGTGGTGATGGGATTGTGCCGGGCCAGGATGGAATAATACTTGTTGATGGGGGTCAGTTCCCTGGCCGGATAAGGCAGGCCGTCCAGGTCCTCCACCGGCGGGGCGGGCGGGTTGTCCTTGATCTGGCCCGTGATAATGTCCCGGTAAGCCAGGCCATAGACCTTGTCGAAAGGCATCTGCCCTTCCAGGGCCGAGAGCAATTGGGTGAAGGCCAATTCTCCCTCGCCCTTCACGGCGAAATCCACTTCCGGCATGGACAGGGTCTCGCGGGCGTAAATATGCACGTGCGGCCCCCCCATCACCACCTTGCATCGGGGGTTGGCCCTTTTGGCGGCCTGGGCCACCATGCGCGCGTCGATGATGGTGAAGGTCAGGCATTGGATGCCCACCACATCGGGCTGGATCTGGCGGATGCGCTCCTCCACCTGGGCCTGGGAGACCTCCTCCACCTGGCAGTCCAGCACCTGGATCTCGTGCTGGCTGTTGGTCTTGGCGTAACCCGCCACGTAAAGGAGCCCCAGGGGCGGGTTGTAACCCCGTTCCTCGTCGACCACCGATGGGATGTTGGTGGTGATCATGTTCTCGCTGGGTGGATTGACCAGTAATACTCGCATGTCGGCTATCTCCCTCTTTTCACCTGTCACAATGGGCCGGCCCAGAACACGGGACGTTGGAATCATAGATAGAAAAAGGATACGGCTGGCGGAGGGGACGAAGGCTTCGGTTCACCGGAACAACGCTGAGCGAACCAGGGATCTTCACGCCCTTTTCAACGCCCTCTTTTTACCAACAGATCGGCGAGAAGTCCCAGGGCCGCCACCTGGACGCCGGCCACCAGAAGGAACAAGGTGGTCAGGTTCAAGGGCAGACCATGGGCGGCCGTCATCAGGCCGGATACGATCCCCGCTAACAATATGATACCGCTCAGGGGTATGAAAATCTTCAAGGGTTTGAAATACATCACCACCCGTAATACGAGGGAAAAGAAGTTGATCGTGTCCTGGAGGGGCCTGATTTTCGAGACCCCCACCCTTTCGCGGTAATGGATGGGATGGTACTGGACGATATAACCGTGGCATTCCAGGGCCAGGGTGATGGTGGTGGTGAAGGAAAAACCGTTCGGGAAGAGTCCCTCGTAGCGGGCCGCGATGTTCCGGCGGAAGACCCGCAGACCGGAGTTGAGATCGGGGATCTTGCGCTCGGCCAGGTAATTGGCCCACTTGCCCAGCACCCACTTGGGGAACCGGCGCAGGGTGGGGATGGCGGCGTTGGGTTTGACCCTGGCCCCGACCGCCATGTCGCAGGTCTGGGCCATCTTGACCAAGGTGGGAAGCTCTTCCGCCGGGTAGGTGCCGTCGGCGTCCAGGATGGCGATGAGGTTGTGTTTCGCCTGGCGGATGCCGGCTTTCAGGGAGGCCCCGTAGCCCCGGTTCTCGCCCATGCTCACCAGCTGGGCCCCGGCCTGGATCGCCTTGGCCGCGGTCGCGTCCCTGCTGCCGTCGTCCACCACCAGGATCTCATGCTTGATCTTGGCCTGGGTCAGGACCTTTTTTACCGTCCGCACCACATCCCCCACTCCGCCTTGCTCGTTGTAAGCGGGGATGACGACCGAAACGGGCTCGAGGGGGATCATTTCAGGTCGACTTTCATCTCGGCGTAACTGGGTTCGCCCTTGGGCGGGGTCACGGTCACCCGCACGGTATAAACGCCGGGCTTCACCCAGGGCGAGAAGGGGATGACGCCGTAGAAATACCAGACGCCCTTATCCTCGTCCTTGCGGAAAATGAGCTGGGGGCTGCCGAAGACCTGTACCGTTCCGACCACCTTGACGGCGTCCAGGGACGCGTCGACGCGGGCCAGGGCGGGTTTACCCCTCATGACCGGCAGGGGGGAAATTTCCAGGTTCAGGGAAGGGTCCAGTTTGCCCATGGAGGCGCAGCCCAGGGGGGCCAGGGCCAATAGAAGGATGGGGAGCCATTTCAAACGCATGGAATTTTCCTTGAGGTTGATGGGAACCGCCCGGGGACAACCGGGAAAAAGAAGTTCGGCTTTAAGATGGGCTTATTTCCCAGCGGGGGCTGGGTTCTGGGCCTCGGGCGCCGGCGCGGGGGCCGCGGCCGGTCCGCCCCGAAGGGCTTCCCGTTGGGCCTTGATCTGCTTGGCCTTCTCCATCACCCGGAGCTTGGCTTTCTTTTCCTGGATCTCCTCCCGGAGGTCCCGATAAACGAAAGCGTTGGCCTTCAGGAGCATAGTCTCGGTCAGGTAGGCGCCCACGGCGAAATTGACGAAGGCCGGCAGGACGAAGGACAGGGCCACCAGGGCCAGGAGCCAGAGACTGCTGGTCATTTGAGGGAAGCCCAGGATGGGTTTGTCCAGGGTGCCCAGATAAACGACGTAGGCCATCAGGGCCAGGATCATCAACAGGAAGAAACCCAGGAGGCGGAAGGTATAGCGGACCTTCTCATAGGTCAGTTCCAGGTCCTCGGCGTAATCCTTGACCGAGACTCCCTCTTCCTCGAGCTTTTCCTTCCAATGGTCGTCCCACAGCAGGATCTTGCGGCGGAGGATGACCCCGAAGACCAACACCGTGAAGGTGATGGACCATGTCAAGAATGACAGGATCAGGTATCCCAGGGCTGATTCTACGGAATGGTTCAACATGGCTCCTCCATCTTTCGGTTCGGTTTAGGAATGCGTCAACTGTACGGTCGCGTCCAGAAGCTCCAACAGGCGCTGCTTGACCTCGTTCCACTGGGGCCCGCCGTCGCCGTTCTGCTTGGCCTGCTGCCAGGCCATGACCATCTGGGTGAGGATCTTATCACCCTCCGCGATCAAGGCCATGCGGACGGCCAGCCTGCGGTTCTCCTCTTCCTGCTCAAAATCTTCCTTTAGCTTCTGAAGGGCCTGGTTCTGGCTTTCCTGGCTGACACCCTCCGCCTGGAGGGTCTCCCGGATCTCCGCCTCGATCTTCTGGCGGATGGAAGCCTCGATGACCTTCAACAATTCGTTCTGGTCCATCGAGATCGGGCTCAACTGGACCGGCGCTTCCGCCGGAGGGGGGGCTGGCGCCGGCGCCGCGGCCTGCGCCGGGACAGATTCCGCTTCTTTCGGCTTCGCCGCCTGCCAATCCTCTTCCGAGGCCAGCTCGGTCTTGAACCCCTTGCTCTCCCCGAACACCATGTGGGAGACCTCGACGATCTTCTCGTGATAGACCTTCAATCCGACCTCGATCTCCTTGAGATCGTCGGCGGTATGGGCATAAAGGACCAGGTTGTACTTGGTCAATTCCTTGGGGAGCGCCGTCTTCATGTGGTCGTAGAGGCGTGGTTCCCGGACTTGGAGGAGCTTGAGGAACGCTTCCCACTGGGTTTGGAGTTCGACAGCGACTGCCATAGAGGCTCCCTTTTACTTTCTCGGACTTGCCGCAAAACACGGGGCAGGATGGGCAACAGATCCCCGGCCAGGACCCCGTCCAAACCCATGCGACGGCTCGCTTTTTCTCCCGCCAGGCCGTGGAGATAAACCCCGGCGGTGGCAGCCTCGAACGGCGAAAGACGCTGGGCCAAAAGGCCCCCGATGATCCCTGAAAGGACATCCCCAGTCCCCGCTGTCGCTAAGGCCCGGTTACCCGTCGGGTTGATCCGGACTTCCCCTTGGGGGCTGGCGATGACCGTGTAATGTCCTTTTAAAACAACGGTGACATTATAGCCTTCGGCTATTTGCTTCGCAACTTTAACACGGTTCTGTTCAACATCGTTGATGGTGGTCTTCAAAAGCCAGGCCGCTTCCCCCGGATGGGGGGTCAAAATGACCGGAACCTTGACAGCTTTGAAGATGTCCAATTGTCCCCCCAACAGGTTGAGGGCGTCGGCGTCCACTACCATAGGGACGGCCAGTTTGGTGACCAGTTCCCTCATCAATTGGCCCGTTTCGCGGTGCCGGCCGACGCCGGGCCCGATGACGACCGCGTTCACGTTCGTTGTTAAGTGGATGATCCTTCCGGCGGCCCGGAGGGATAGGAACCCGCCTTCCACCTCCGGCACGGGAGCCGTCATGGGTTCGGTGAGTTTGACTTCCAAGATATTGTTCAGGCTTTCCGGGCAGGCCACCGTGATGAGTCCGGCGCCGATCCGCTGGGCCCCGAGAGCGCAAAGGGTCGCCGCTCCAGTCAAGCCCGTCGCCCCCGCCACCACCACCACCCTTCCACGGATGCCCTTGTGGGCGTAATCGTCGAAACGGGGCAGGGCTTTCTTGACCATTTCCATGTCGATCAGTTCTTGTTTGATGAATGAGGCGTTCAACAGCTCTTCCGGGAATCCGATGGGGTCCACGCTCCATTCCCCCAGGAAAGTCGGGGAGGTCGGGGAGTAGAAACCCAGTTTGGGAAGACCGAAGGTAACCGTCAACTGGGCCGAAAGGGTTTCCCCCAGGGGGACCCCCGAGTCGGCTGAGAGGCCGGAGGGGATGTCCACCGCCACCACCGGTTTGGAAAGGGTCTTGACCAGCCGGACCAAATCGCGGAACAGGCCGTCGATGGGACGGGACAATCCTGTGCCGAAGAGGGCGTCCACCAGCAGGTCGCATTCTTCCAGGGCGACCCTCGTGGATTTGAGGCCGTCCGTGTCCTTGAGGAATAACACCGGCACCTTGGATGTTTTGGCTTTGTGGAGTTGTTTCTTGGTCTCTTCCGACAGGTCCTCTTCCTCGCCGACCAATACCGCCACCACGCTGGCCTTTTGGGCCTTGAGCGATCGGGCCACGACCAATCCATCCCCGCCGTTATGGCCTTTACCGCAGAGAACTCCCACCGTCTTGTCCGAAAGGGGCGGGAACTTTTTTTCCATCGCGTTTACGACCGCCTGACCCGCCGCTTCCATGAGTTTGGGGATGGTCAAGCCGTGGGTTTGGACGGCCAGTTCGTCGATCTTCTTCATGTTCTGGGCTGTGGCGATCTTCATGGGGCTCCTTCCTATTTCCCGATCTTGTAGATCAGGCTTTGAAAGAACTGGGGCTCGAAACGATAGGCGGTGGAAGTGATGCGGTTCTGCTGGCCCGGGTCCGCCATCACGTCGGTCAAGAGGGGGACCACCATGCTTTCATCCATGTGGAGCAAGGACGCCCCGTGTCGGGCCCTCAGGTTCTCGTCGATGTAATTGAGCCGGGTGGTGTAAAAACTGTGCATGATCAAATAGTCCCCGGGTTTGGGGTTGAAGGGCAGTTCCAGGGGGATCACCTTGCGCCCCGACCAATACTGGGTCTTCGGGACCTCGTCCGAGTAGATCACCGCGTCCTGGGGCAGGCTTTTGAGGAACTCAGCCGAGCGTTTGATGTCCCCGAAGGAATCGTACTGGCAGATCAGCACCGCCGCCGAGAAGACCGCGGTATAGACCAGGCCGATCGTCAACAATCCGTTCTGCCAGAACATCTTTTTCACCAGGCTGCTATTCTGATGCCAATGTTCAAGGAAAGTCTGCAAGTGATACCCCGCCGCCACCAGCAAGAGGGGCAGGAAGGGCATCATGTGCCGGTCCTGATAGGTGGTGGGGATGATCCGGGAAAGGAAAATCAAAAGATAGACCTGGAGGATGATCTTCAGGAAACTTTCCCCCAAGGCGTCTTCCCGGCGGACCATCTTGGAGAGTCCCAGGACGGCGAACCAGAAGATCAAGGGGGTGAAGACATAAACGGGTTGGGATAGATAAACGTAAAAATGGTCCACGAAATTCAGGAAGGGGAACTGGACCTGGTCCGCCCCCGAAGTGAGCCCCATCCCTTCCCGATAAGCGACCAGGATGGTGAGGAACTTTTCTTTCAAGAAAAGAAGAGGCGCGGCCCAGAGAGCTAAGAGGACCAAGCCCGCCCTGAAGCGGGCCTGGGGTAAGGTTCGCCAACCAACGGCCAAAACCCAAGGTAGGAGCAGGAAGCCCTCTGGCCTCACACAGGCCGCGGCGGACCCGGCCAGGCATCCCACTACCCAGGCTATCGGTTCTTTGTCGATCCAGGCCGATGTGAGACGCTCCAGGCACCACCAGAAAAGGAACAAAAAGAGGGTGTCTGGCATGGCCTTGAGGGACCATTGCCACAACAGGGGGGAAAAGATGGCCATCAGGCAGATCATGCCCGACATTTCCAGGGTGACCCATCGTTTGGAATAGTTCCAAAGGGGGATGAGGAACAACAACCCGGCGAGCGCCGCGATCGCCCTTCCCCACAGCGCCCCTTCCCATCCCAGCCATTGGCCCACCCGAAGCAAGAAGGGGTAGCCGGGCAGGATACAGAAACGGGGGGTTTGGACGAAATCCTTGGAAAAATAGGTCAGGCTCAAGATGGTATCGGTGGTCTCGGCGGTGGAAAAGCGCAGGAGCGGTATGCGGGTCAAGGCTCCGATCACCAGAAGGAACCAGAACCATTGGGCTTCGGTGAGTTGGCGGGGTTTCCAGTTATCCCAGTTTTTCATTAAGCCTTCCCCGTTTCGTTGGTCTCCAGGATCACCACCGCCGTGGCGTCCCTTTTGCTGTGAGCGATGGTCAAATGGATCTGCTCGATCTTCCGCTCCACCCGCAATTTTTCCAGGATGCCGGTCAACTTGATCGTAGGCTTCCCGCTGCGTTCCCGGACCACCTCGATCTGGTTCCATTTCCACCGGCCGCCGAAACCGTGGCTGAAGGACTTGATGATGGCTTCCTTGGCGGCGAAACGCCCCGCCAGGGAAGGATAAGGGTCGGCCTTGCGGAGGCAATACTGGGACTCGCCGACGGTGAAAAGACGGTCGATGAACCTCTGACCGTGCTTCAAATGGGCCTTCTTGACCCGGTCGATCTCGATCAAATCCACACCCAAACCCACGATCATGGAACACACCTTTTATGACGGATATACCAAGGACATATTATCGGCAAGCACCGGAGGAACTCAAGGGAAGGAAAGGCGGACGATCCGAGGAAAGGGACTTTCCGGACTCAAGGACCTACTTTTTAAGGCTTTTGGCTTCCTCAACGACCTTCAATCGGGCGTCGGCTCGCGCCAGGGCGGCCTGCGCCTGATCCATGGCGGCGACGTCCTTCTTTTGGGAGAGGATCTCTTGGGCTTTCTTTTTGGAATTCTGCGCCCGCTCCGCGTCGATCTCTTCCGCCTTCTCGAAACCTTCCGCCAGCACGATCACCGAACCGTGATTGACCTGGGCGTAACCCCCGTTGATGAAATAGAGGTCCCGCTCCTGGCCCTTGACGATGCGCATGACGCCGGACTTGAGCGAGGAAAGGAACGGCATGTGCTGGGCCATGACCCCGAATTCCCCCACTGTTCCCGGCAGGACGACCAGATTCACGTCCTGGGTGAGCGCCGGGCGGTCCGGAGCGACGACTTGTAGCTTGAATGTCTTGGCCATTTCTTTCCCTCGCGGTTTTCGGTCAGCCGTCGACTACCGGCTGGTTTATGACATTTTCTTAGCGCGCTCGATGACCTCGTCGATGCTGCCCGTCATATAGAAGGCCTGTTCCGGCAGGCTGTCGTACTGGCCCTCCACCACTCCCTTGAAGGAGCGGATGGTGTCGGCCAGGGAGACGTACTTACCGGGCGTTCCGGTGAATTCCTGCGCCACGAAGAAGGGCTGGGACAGGAAGCGCTGGATACGGCGGGCGCGGCCGACGATCAGTTTGTCGTCGTCGGAAAGCTCGTCGATCCCCAGGATGGCGATGATATCCCTCAGTTCCTTGTAGCGCTGGAGGATCTGTTGGACCTTCCGGGCTACGTTATAGTGCTCTTCTCCAACGATGAGCGGATCCAGGATGCGCGAGGTGGAATCCAGCGGATCGACCGCCGGATAGATGCCAAGCTCCGTCAGCGCCCGGTTCAGGACGGTGGTAGCGTCCAAGTGGGAGAATGAAGTGGCCGGCGCCGGGTCGGTCAAATCGTCCGCCGGGACGTAGATGGCCTGGACCGAGGTGATGGACCCTTTCTGGGTGGAGGTGATGCGCTCTTGCAGGGCGCCCATTTCGGTGGCCAGGGTCGGCTGGTAGCCGACGGCCGAAGGCATGCGGCCTAGCAGGGCCGAGACTTCCGAACCGGCCTGGGTGAAACGGAATATGTTGTCGATGAAGAGAAGCACGTCCTTGCCTTCCTCATCGCGGAAATACTCGGCGATGGAAAGCCCGGCCAAACCGACCCTGAGGCGGGCTCCCGGCGGCTCGTTCATCTGTCCGTAGACCAGGGCGGTCTTGTCGATGACGCCTGACCCTTTCATTTCCAGCCACAGGTCGTTCCCCTCACGGGTACGCTCGCCGACGCCGGCGAACACTGAGTAGCCGCCGTGTTGGGTGGCGATGTTGCGGATCAGCTCCATGATGACGACGGTCTTTCCCACGCCCGCTCCGCCGAACAACCCGATCTTTCCGCCCTTCTGATAGGGGGCCAGAAGATCGATGACCTTGATGCCCGTTTCCAGGATCTCTTTCTTGGTGGACTGCTCGACCAGGGGCGGGGCCGGACGGTGGATGGGGTAGCGTTTCTCCGACTTGACCTCTCCCATCTCGTCCACGGACTCGCCCAGGACGTTGATGATGCGGCCCAGGGATTTCTGGCCGACCGGGACGGTGATAGGGCTTCCCGTGTCGGTCACTTCCATGCCGCGGCGAAGACCGTCGGTGGAGCTCATGGCGACCGCTTTGACCACCTGGTCGCCCAGATGCTGGGCCACTTCCAGGGTGATATGGATGTTTTCCTTGTCCGAGTCGATCTTCAAGGCGTTATAGATGGCCGGGATATGGCCCCCCTCGAACTTGACATCGACGACGGGCCCGATGACCTGGACGACCTCGCCGGTGGTTTTGTTGGCTGTTGCTTGTGTCATACGCCTTTCCCTTCCTTTTCTCGAATAGGTGATGGGGGATCGGGTCTTTGGGATCGATCCCTCATTTTCGGCTTCACATCCCTGACTATTTAAGCGCCTCGGCCCCACCCACGATCTCGGCCAATTCCTTGGTGATCATGGCCTGTCGGGCCCGGTTGAACTCCAGCGTCAATTTGGCGATCATCTCCGTCGCGTTCTTCGTGGCGGCTTCCATGGCGGTGCGTTTGGCCCCCATCTCGGAGGCGAAGCTTTCCAGAAGGATGCGGTGGATCTCGGTGGCCATGTATTTGGATAACATGGTATCCAGGATGGAATCCACATCCGGTTCGAAGGTGTACTCGCCCTTTTCGAACTGGGCCTTCCCCTCGGCTGAAGCGTCCGGGATCCAGAGCGGCAGGAGGGTCTCCAAGGTCAGCTTTTGCTGGATCACGCTCTTGAACTCGTTATAGAGCACGACCACCGATTTGATGTCCTCGTTCAGATAGAGGGACTGGATCTCGTCGCGCATCTCCGTCACCGACTCATAGGGCACTTGGGGGAATATCTGCAGCCATTCCCGGCGGATAGGCACTCCCCGGCGTTTGAAGAAATCCCGTCCCTTTTTCCCCACTGTCAGAAGGATCGTGTCCGGGTTTTCCTTCAGGTAGGCTTGGGTCCTACGGATGACGTTGGCGTTGAAGCTGCCGCAAAGCCCGCGTTCTGCCGTCACCACCAAGAGGGCCGTCTTTCCCTTTTCCCGGACCGTCAGGAGAGGATGGGCCTTCTCGTTGACCCGGGCCGCCAGGTTACGGATGGCGTCGGTCATCAGGTAAGCGTAGGGCCGGGCCGCCAGGATACGCTCCTGCGCCCTCTTCAGCCGGGCCGAGGCCACCATCTTCATGGACTTGGTGATCTGGTTGATGTTCTTGACGCTCTTCAAGCGCGACTTGATTTCCCGTATCTGTGCCATGGTTGCTTACCCTTTACTTTAGATGACGAAGGTCTTCGAGAATTCCTCGATGGCGGCTATCAGCTTGGCCTTATTGTCATCCGTCAGGTCGTTCTTATCCTTGATGTCCTTCAGGATCTCAGGTTTCTTGGATTTCAGGTAGGCCAGCAGTCCCGTCTCGAAAGCCTTGACCTTCGGGAGGGGGATGCCATCCAGGTTGCCGTTGATGCCGGCGAAGATGGAGGCGACCTGCTCCTCCATGACCATGGGCGAGTACTGGGCCTGCTTCATCAGTTCCACCATGTGGGACCCGCGGTTCAACTGGGCCATGGAGGTCTTGTCCAGCTCAGCGCCGAACTGGGCGAAGGCCGCCAGTTCGTTGTACTGGGCCATGTCCAATTTGAGCTTCCCGGCCACCTTTTTGGTGGCTTTGGTCTGGGCGTTACCGCCGACACGGGAGACCGAGATACCGACGTTGATGGCGGGGCGGATACCTGAATTGAAGAGGTTGGATTCCAGGAAGATCTGTCCGTCCGTGATGGAAATGACGTTGGTGGGAATGTAGGCCGTCACGTCCCCCGCCTGGGTCTCGATGATAGGAAGGGCCGTCAGGGAGCCTCCGCCCAATTTGTCGTTGAGCTTACAGGCGCGTTCCAGCAGGCGGGAATGCAAATAGAAGACGTCCCCCGGATAGGCTTCCCGTCCCGGCGGGCGGCGCAACAGCAAGGAAAGCTCCCGATAGGCAACGGCCTGCTTGGAAAGGTCGTCATAGATGATGAGGGCGTGTCCGCCGTTATAGGTGAACTCCTCGGCCATGGCGCATCCGGCGTAAGGGGCGATGTACTGGAGGGGCGCCGGATCAGAGGCGGTGGAGGAAACGATGATGCAGTAGTTCAAGGCGTCGTGCTCTTCCAGGGTGCGTACCACCTGGGCCACGGTCGATTGTTTCTGGCCGATGGCGACATAGACGCAGATGACGTTCTTGCCCTTCTGGTTGAGGATGGCGTCGATAGCGATGGCGGTCTTGCCAGTCTGACGGTCGCCGATGATCAGCTCGCGTTGTCCCCGGCCGATGGGGATCATGCAATCGATGGCTTTGATGCCGGTGTGGAGGGGTTCCTTGACCGGCTGGCGTTGGACGACGCCAGGAGCCTTGAATTCCAGGCGGCGGGACTTGGAGGCGTTCAGGGGACCTTTGCCGTCCAGGGGGATCCCCAGGGGATTGACCACCCGGCCCAGCAGTTCCTTGCCCGTGGGCACCTCGGAGATGCGTCCGGTCAGTTCCACCGGGTCGCCCTCGTGGACCTTCTGGGTCTCGCCCATCAGGACGGCGCCCACCGAGTCGGTCTCCAGGTTGAAGACGATGCCGTAGACGTCATTGGGGAATTTGAGCAGCTCCCCGGCCATGGCGTTCTTCAGACCGTAGATCACGGCCACGCCGTCACCCACTTTGATGACCTCGCCGACCTGGTTGAGCTCCGCCTCGGGCTTGAAATCCTTGATTCGGGATTTCAGTATTTTCGTTATCTCATCCGCTTGGATAGCCACGTCCGTACCTCCAGGATTGGTTTTGCCGCTTTAATCGATCTCGACCCTCGACAACCGTTGTTTCATTTTCTCCAACTGCCCCAACACGCTTCCGTCCATGCGCTGGTCCCCCAGGTAGATCATCATTCCCCCGATCAAGCCGGGCTTGATCTCCTCTTTCAGATCGACCGTCAGGCCGAAGATCTGGGTGAGTTTCTTGGAGAGCGTGTCCTTTTGTTCCGCGGTCAGGGCCATGGCCGTCAATACCCGGGCCACCGCCTTGCCTTTCATCTCATAGCAAAGCTTCTCGAAATGCTCGGCCACTTCCTTGAGGTGCTTGATGCGTTTTTTGGTGATCAGCAACCGCAGGAAGTTCTCCAGGACGGGGGAAAGGGCCGTGCCCAGCACCTTCTGGAGCGCGTCCAGTTTCTCCTGGGGTTTGACCCTGGGATGTTCCAGGACGTTCTTCAATTCCTCGCTGGAATCCACCAGCTTTTGGATGGCCTTGATCTCCGCCGCCACGGCGTCCACCGATTTTTGTTCCTTGGCCACTTGCAGCAAGGACACGGCGTATTTTTGAGCGATGACCGATTCCATGGGTTGATCTCCCGGGAGCTTCTGGATTTACCTTTAGTTCTTTCTCGTCTGGATCTCTTGGATGCTTTCCTTCACGATCTTGTCCTGCACCTTCGCGTCCACGGAGGAACGGATGATCTTTTCGGCGATGGCCACGGCCAGAACCCCCATCTCCTGCTGCAGGGACTGGCTGACAGACTTACGCTCGCTTTCGATGGCCTTGCGGGCGTCGGCCAGGATCAACTCGGCCTCTTTGCGGGAGTTCTGGACGATCTCCTCTTTCATGCGACCGGCTTCCTTGCGGGCGTCCTGCAGGGCCTCGGTCGTCCTTTGTTCCAGTTCCTTGAGCTTTTTATCCAGCTCGAGCTTCAAGGCCTCGGATTCTTTTTGCCTTTTCTCGGCGGTCGCCAGCTGGTCCTCGATGCGCTTCTGGCGGTCTCCCATCCAGCCCTTCAAGTACGGAAGGAAGATGATGGAGGACAGCCACATCCCGATGAGGAAAGTCGCTAACTGCAGGGCGAAAACTGTGACATTAAATTCCATGGCTTACCTTTTCGAATGCGGATGTGCGTCCAGGGGCCTGACGGCCCCCGGACACGGGTTATCCCGGCGGCTCAACCGACGAACAAGCCTTTGAACGGGTTGGCGAACAACAGGATCATCGACACGACCAAGGCGTAGATACAAAGGGACTCGATGAAGGCCAGACCGATGATCATGTTGACCTGGAGGGTCCCGACCATCTCAGGCTGACGGGCCATGGCTTCCACGGCCTTCCCGGCGGTGATCCCCTGCCCGATGCCTGTTCCCAGGGCTCCCAGACCGATGGCCAATCCGGCGCCCAGAACGGTCATGGCGTAGAACCAGACCCCCTCGGCGACCTTGGCGGTGGCCGGGGCGGCCTCAGCGGCCCAGACGCTTCCGGCGGCGCACAACACGACGAACATCCAGCTCAAAGCCAATCCAAATCTTTTCATTTCCTGCTCCTTTGATTGAAAGAATTCGCGGAGACAAGCGGGGGCAAGCTCCGTGAAATCCCGCTTGCGCGGGAACATCGATGTCCGGCCCTCAGTGGGCTTCCGCCGAGTGGGCTTCCGCCCCCTCCTCATGGCCGTGTTCCTGTTCCTGGACCGCTCCGCCGATATAGACCATGGCCAGCAGCATGAACACGAAGGCTTGGATGAACGAGATGAAAACGCCCAGCACCACGATGAAGATGCGAAGGAAGAATGGGAAAGCGGAAATGCACTTGAACACCGGGGAACCGGCCCAGAAGAACATCATCAGGATGATGGAGACCGCCAGGACCTTTTCCTTTCCCATCATGTTACCGAACAACCGCATGGTGAGGGACACAGGCTTGATCAGCTCCCCCGCCAGATGGATGAAGGGCATCATCAGGCAAAGGGCGAAATAGATGACGTTCATCATGATCTTCAGGACGATGCTGGCCTTGGGATCAGCGGAAACCTTGGGCGGGAGAAAATGGGCGAAATATTTGAAGAACCCCTTTTCCTTGATGCCCCAGAAATGGGTGGAAAGGAACACGATCAAAGCCATCCCGATATTGACGTCCACCCGGCTCGTGGGAGAGACCAGCCCGGGAATCAGCCCCATCAGGTTGGAGAAGAAGATGAAGAAGAAGAGGTAGAAGAAAAGGGGGAAGAAGAAAGGAGCGTGCTTGCCCACGATGGGGTCGGCTAGGTCCTGGACGAACTCGATGGAGAGCTCGAAGAAATTCTGGAGGCCGGTCGGGACCTTTTTCAAGTTCCGACGAGAGATGAGGAACAGGCACATCAGAAGGACGAACACGAAAAGGGCGACGGTCTCGACGTTGATCAGGTTGTTCATGCCCAGAAAGGCGAAGGGGATGGAGATGGGGCTTTCGGCTGTTTCGATATTCATTCAAAAAACCTTTCGCGGTCCGATTCAAGCACGAGGTGGGTGTGGAAGGGCGTCGACGAACGAAAAACCTTTTGAAAAAACCCCGCGGAAGGCATCCCAGCGAGATTCAGGTGACAATGGTCATCCCAATAGAAAACAAAATCAAGTGAAAAACTTTCAGGCTGTCACAAAAAAATCATTCAGGAGAGGAGGATGCCGCCAGCGACCGGCTGACCCAGATCAAAGCGACGAGGGACCCTAAATTCGATATTATCGCGCCTATCAGGCAAGCCACCGAGATTTTCAGGAGGGCCCAACAGGCCAATCCAATGAATCCCCATCGAAGAAGGTTGGAGAAAACAAAAAGCTTTCTGCTCTTTTTTTCCCCATTCATAAGCACTTGCAACGATAAACGGTTCATGGCGAAGAGATTCAGGACCGAAAGAATGGCGCCCAAGAAGGCGCCGATAGCCAGATCGACATTTTTCATGAGAAAAAAAGATAAACCAGACAGCAAAATTCCGCCGATCAAGGTGGACAACGCCGTAAGACCCAGCCATCTCGGCATCGGGCCAGGACGGAAGGCCTGGGGATCTTGGAAAGGGGTTTGAAAAGCGGACCTGTTTTTCACGGGGATGGGGGATCCTTGGGTTTTTCGTTCAAAGCCTTGAGGTCCTCGAAGAGCAGGGTGTAACTGGCGATGACCCCGAAAAGCATTCCGACCATGATGACCCAACTGCCCCAATGGAAATAATGGTTCACCAGCCAGCCCAGGCCGATGCCTACAAAAGTGCAGAGGGAGAAGTTGATCCCGAGGGTGGAGAGTCGTAGGAGATTGGCGCTGGTGGATAGTTTTCCCTTGTCCATTGCCCGTCCTTTTCGATGCGGAAAGCCGACTTGATATAGACACCCTTCGGTGGGAGCAGGGCTTCCACTTGGCGGCGTTCTTCCTTCAGGATCACCAACCCCAGACCGCAGTCGTCCTTGATCTCGCGGGGCCGGGGAATGAGCTTGAAACGCATCCGGCCTTCCTTCAGGAGGGACTCGGCGTGCATGGTCTCATGCGTGGTATGGAACAAAAGCACGAAGTGGCGCTCATCCAGCGATAATCTGCCTTGGGATGGGGGAGGCAACTGGGCTCCTCGTGGGATATCCCCCGGCAGGGTTACCCCTCGCTCGCCGGGCCTGGGATGTCCTTGAAATCGGTCGGGGTCAGGTTCTCCAGGAACTTCTTGAACTCGCTCATTTCCGCCTTGTACTTTTCCTTGTCCACGATGGTGGCGTTGATGACGACCTTCTCCGCCACATAGATGGGCGAATGGGTCCGAAGGGCCAGGGCGATGGCATCCGAGGGACGGGCGTCGATCTCGTATTTCTCCCCCGATTCGGGCAGTTCCAGGAAAATGCGGGCGAAAAAGGTGTTCTTGTCGATATCGTTGACTAGCACCTTGATGACCTTGGCGCCCAGCGTATCGATGACGTTCTTGAGCAGGTCATGGGTCATGGGACGGGGCAGCTGCTGTTCATTCAATTGGATGAAGATGGCCGTGGCCTCGGCCACGCCGATCCAGATGGGAAGATATCGCTTCTCGTCGTCATCGGTCAGGATGACCGCCGGTGTCTTGAGGGCCGGATCGACCGCGATGCCCCTGACTTTCATTTCGATCATTGGTTTAAAACTCCATCGGATAATTTCCGTCTATACAATCAAGTCTATCATGAGAAGAGGCGCTTTGCATTTCAAGGGCGGAAACACCGCTCCCCTGTGAACGGGACGGGATTATAGGGAGGAAGGCCCCGTCTTTCAACAACGACCAGCCCATGTTAACCCATTTTCTTCCTCAAATCGCTCTCACTGAAGACCTGCGCCTCGAAACCCAACAGTTCGGCCCTATCTCTCCAGGAATCCTTGGGAAGGCCCGCTTTGAGACAAGTCTGGTCCAGGAAGGTCTCCCGATCCCAGTGATATTCCATCGCGACTTGGGGCAATAACAAACCCGATCGATTGCCCAATGTTGCGATCAAGCCATGGACGCCGATAACGACCTTCTCCGGCAAGATGGGCTTGGGAAGGGTCAGCACCGAAATCTCGATCTCGATATGGGCCAGTTCCTCGAATCGGACCGGGACGAAACGGGGATCGTGCAGGGCTGAGCTTACCGCCGATTCCTGGACCGCCTCGATCACCGTCTTGATCGGATAAGGAAGTCCGATGCATCCCCGCAATTCCCCTTCCAGCCAAAGGGTCACAAATACGCCCCGTTTTTCCCGAAGTACAGGCGATAGGGAATGGACCGCGGGTAATTTTCTTCCCTTTTGGACCGTCGTCTGGATGGCGTTACGGGCCAGTTGGAGGAGCAGTAGTTGATCTTCGGGTGTCACCATTTCGGCCGGGTTCAAGATAACTCCTTATCTATAGGTACGTTCATCGACAAAAAGCCACGGCCGCGTAACCCACCACACGGTCATGGTCCCCGGTTACATCCCCCGAATTCCGATAGGCCAGCAATTGGGGTTTATTGGCTCCATCGGCCTGGGCCCACCCCATCAGGACCGCCAACGGTTCCTTGCCGCAATGGGTGCAATAATACTCGGGATAACCACGGCTCATGATCTCCCCGTCCGCCTGATCCACCGCCTGCGGTTGCCCTGTCAAGACCGCGTCCAAGAACCGACGGTCCGCCTCCACTGCCTGCTTATAGATAGGATAATGGGAAAGATCGGAAGAGGCGATCAAAAGAAAGTCCTTCTTCCGGCCTAACAACCTCAAGGCTTGCACCAAAGATTCAACCGCTTCTTTCATTCCCTGCCCCAGCACCAAAGGCACGACCGAGGCGTTGGGCAGGTATTTTTGGATCAAGGGAAAATGGACCTCCACCGAATGTTCCTTGGCGAAAGCCTGGGGGATCTCTCCCAGATGGGTGTCATTTTCCAGGAGACACTCACAGGCTTCCTGATCGACAGACAGCTCGCCCAGGGGCGTTACGACCGATGCGCCGGCGAAGATCGAGGCGCCTCGAAAAGGAAGGTAATGGCTCGGTCCGGCCACCACGACCGTTCGCACTTCTTGGGAAGCTAGGGACCGGTAACCCAGGGCCGCGACCGCTCCCGAGTAGGGATAACCCGCGTGGGGCAATAAAAAACCCGCCGCCTTACCCGCCAATGGGACGGGCTCGTAGGTCTTCTCAAAGGATACAAAGTCCTTTTCCAGTTCCCTTTTGTTGCCGGGATAAAAAGTACCAGCGACTACTGGTTTCAGTTTCATGGATCAATGATAAAGGTAAATACCCTTTCGGGCGAGAGGAAGCTTAGGCCGACTCGACGATCTTCAATATTTTCCCGCGGGTATAGGGCCAGGCCCCGTCCGGGATGGCCGCGAAGGAACCGACCGTGAACATGGAAGTCTCCAACCGGACCCAGAGGGGATCGGCGGCGTAGGACGGCTTATTGGGCAGATCCATCGGGACCGGCAAGGAATAGACCCTAACCAGGAATAGGCAAAGACCCACCCAGTCACCCTCGTTGAACGCTTTTTCCACCGCCTCATCGCTCATGACCGTCAGGGGGATCAGGCGTTTGCAGGTTTCCCAATCGGTGATCTTGTCCGCGTGCTCGGCCACGGCGTAAAGGTGGAAATGGACGCGTTTGGGGTCCTTGTTTTCCCGCTCGATGGCCGGGACCCTGGGCCGCCAGTCAGGTTTGAAATTATGCGCGGATTCTTCTTCGATAGTCGGGAACAGGAAGAATTCCGGATGCTCGGGGCTGTAACCTTCCGCCGCCTCGGTGATCCCGCCTTTTCGAAGGAGGATGGTCTGTTTCCCTTCCTCCAGGGCCTTCAATACGACGGCCCATTCCTTGAGCGCAACATTGTTTTGTGTTTTCATTGAAAAAAGATTATGTGGATTTCGGGGAAAACTTTCAAGCGAGAAACAAAGGGGTTTTATCAATCCCTTAGTCTGGAAATTTTAAACAAAATGATGAAATTTCCAGACCTAAAGGAACGGGCGTTATCACCGTGGTTTCATCCTTCAACTCTCAGAACATTTGCCCGCTTGGTTCCGGCTTGTCTGGGTTAGGAAAAAGCCAAAAGCACGATGCCGACTATCACGATAAAGGTTCCCGTCAGCACTTTGGGCCCTTGGGACAAGGGCAGTTCACGGAATACGAACAATGACCAACCGGCGTAGACCAGCGAGTTGGAATTGATGATCGGCACCGCCCTGGAAAGTCCCAGGGTGTCGATGGCGTGGAGAAAGGCGGTCGTGCCCAACAACCAAAGGCCGGCCGTGAGGATCCCCAGCCCGAAATTCCTGCCGCTCCAGGACACTTTCCCCAGCCCATAACCCCAGGCCAGACCCATCAAAGCTCCTCCCAGCATCAGTCCCGAGAGTATATCCATGGAGGAAAGGGCCGGCTGCGGGGCCCAGATCTGCAAGGCCTTGACCGGGGTGAAATAGATCCCCCAAAAGAACCCGGCCAGAAGGCTCATGAGAATCCCTTTTTTGAGATCGCCCTCCTTGGAAGGGACCGCTGAGGCGCTGGAAACTTTCCAACTACCCCAAAAAAGAAGAAGCCCGCCCGCCAGCAGGAACAGGATGGCCCCCAGGCCAGACGCTTCCTTGAACAGGACCAACCCCATGGCGATATTGATGAATGAATTGCAGTTGAACAGCACCGCCGCCTTGGCCAGGCTGATCTCCTGAAGGGCCAGGTTCCCGAACCCCTGACCGAACGCCCAAAGGATCCCCGCCATGAGCGAACCCCAGAACCAAAGGGGATGGGCCCAGAGGGCTTTGAGCGAATCGAACCGGAAAAGCTCCAACACCAACATGCCCCACCCCATCCAGGGGAAAAAAGACAGGCCCTTGACCGTGGCGAAACGGGCCGGCACCAGATAGCTTCCGATGCAGGCAAAAGCGGCCAAGGCGTAAAGATACCCCATGCTTCGATCCTTTCGATCCGTTCAGTGAGCCGCGGCCAGGCTCTTGGATATCCGCCGCAAAAGGAAATAATTCAACGCCCTCATCCCCATCATAAGGTAAAGCAGGAACAGGGGGGAAACATCGCCGTAGAGAAGCGCCCCGACCATTCCCGTCAACAGGCCTATCTTGATGAGCGCGAAAGTGGCCGAAACCACCTTGGCCCGCTCCTTTTCCTCGATGATGTTCATCCAGACCGACGCGCTGACCGAAGCGTAAAAAGCCCCCCCGATGGCGCCCAGGCTGGAGGAGAGGAACCCCACCAGAAGGACGTTCTCGCTTCCCTGCCCCAGGAATAAAAGCACCCCGATGGCCGCGAAACCGAATATCTGGTCCAGACCCAGGATGCGGATCATCTGTTTTTCCAGGATGTTGGGGATGACCAGGAAGAGAACCAGGAAGACCACATAGCCCGAGCCTTGGGAAAGGATAGATAGGTAGGATTCCTTCAAACCCAGGTATTGGACGAAATAGAGGGAAGAGTAGACGCCCCAGGCCCAGATCATCCATTCGTCCAGAAACTTGGACATCAGGAAAGCGACCGAGGCGGGCTTTTTGAAGAACCGCTTGAGCACGTCCCGGTATTGCCTCAACCCATCCCGCAGGACATGGGACCAGGACTCGGGTGTCTTCTCGATGGGCTTCGACTCGGGCAGGAAACGCCAGCGAAGATAGATGCCAATGGCGATCATGAAGGTCAGGAACCAGAACATCTCATGGCAGGCGTCCACCAGTCCCCTTTTCGCTTCCCATAACCCGCCGACCAATGGGAAGAACAAAAGGAAGGGAGCCAGGTTCACCAGTTGAAGCACCGTATAGACGGAGGCTCGCTGTTTGGAGGGCACACCCTCCGCCAGCAAACATTGATAAGGCGCGGTGGAGCCGGCGTTGATGGCCAGGAAAAAAAGCGCCCAAACACACCACCACTTGCCGTCGCTCAGGCTCATGCAAAGGCAATAGCCGCCCCAACTGATGATGTCGAAAAGGATGAGGGTTTTTTTACGGCCCCAAGCGTCGGAAAGGTAGCCCCCCAGGAAAAACCCGACCAGGCTCACCAGGTTCATCAGGGATTGATAGATGCCCACCTCGGATTTGGAAAGTCCCATCTTGACCATGAATAGGTTGGTGTAAGGGTTGAACATGGCGATGGGGATGACCCAAAGCACTCCGGCGTAGATGGTGACCGACTGGCGGCGGCGCAGACCCAGGAACATCTTGCGGACCCGGGAGCTCTGCTCGCCCAAAAGGAAAAGGGGTTTCCTTAAGAGAAACTCATAGCCTTCTTCCCCAATATCACGGATGGAAGACAAGAATGAATCGACAGGTTGGACCATGCGAGGCGACTCCCGGATAGTTTGAAGGGCGGTATTTTAGCAACTTATGCGGGAAGGGAAGGGTTGAATCACAAAAATAAATGGCCTGGCGTGAAACCGCTTTTCGATCTGGAATGAACGTGAATAGAAACTCGGATGGGCACAAGATCAGGGTTCGGCTAACTCCCTGATCATGATGATCGCGTCTTCCTGGTTATCGCTGTAGTATTTTTTCCGGATAGCGACGAAGCGGAACCCGCACTTCTCGTAGAGTCGGCGGGCGGCGTCATTGCTTTCCCTGACTTCCAGGGTGGCCAACCGGGCGCCCTTTTTGAAAGCGAAGGACATGCATCGGCCGATCATCTCCTCGCCCAGTCCCCTTTTGCGAAAGGCGGGACCGATGGCCAGGGTGATGATATGAGCTTCCTCGGGCGCTTCCCAATAGCCCATATAGCCCGCGACCTTCCCCTCCTCTTCCATGACGAAATAGTAAGCCTGTTCCCGCTTGAGCTCCTCCTCGAAAAGCACGCGCGACCAGGGCGACGGCATGGAGACCTTCTCGATCTCAACGACCTGGTCCAGGTCCACCTCCAGCATGGGACGGAAGGTCATGGCTTTATCTCATCCACCGCGGGAGGCCGCAGATAAAGGGGTTTCAACTGGTCCAAGGTCGGCCGCAGGCCAGCCTGCCATTGACGATAGGCGATGCGAGCGATGCTCATAGCGCTAGGTTGGTGGTAGGCGGTGAAGGCGAACATGGCCTGGGTCCCCAGGCTCTCGCGGATCTCCTTCTCGTATTTGAGGGCCCCGGGGCCGACGATCCAGGCTTTTTCCTCTAAAAGGGAGGAAAGTCTTTCGATCCCCAATATCTGGGGCGGGTTCAAAGCCCTGAAGTCACCGGAGTCGATTTGATAATGGCCCACGAAACACTCGCCCCTTTGGGCGTCCACCAGACAGAGGGCCTGGCCTATCATCCCGTTCTGCCGCAGATTCTCCGCCAAACCGTCCAGGGTGTTGATCCCGAACGCCATCAGCTTGTTGGGCAGGCACAACCCTTCCGCGGTGGCGATGCCCACCCGGATACCGGTGAAACTCCCCGGCCCCACGGAGACTGCCACACCGTCCAGGTCCTGGGCGGTCATTTCGGTTTTCTGGAGCATGGCTTCCAGGGCCGGGATGAGAGTGACCGAGCTCTCCCAATCGGTCGGGAGGGTGCAGAGGTCCAATTCCTCGCCGGACACCAGGTCCAACAGGGCGACGCTTGAGATGCGTGTGGATACTTCTATGGCGGCCAGCAACGGATCAACTCCTCTAACCGGGGGATGCTCTGGTCATGCTCGGCTTCCACGACCATTCGGCGTCTCCCCTCGGATATCATTTCAAAATCCATCTTCAACACATCGGGTGGAAAAAGCTTGGGGAATCGGTCCCCCCATTCCACCGCGACCACGCCGCCCCTTTCGGTCCATTCCCTCCAGCCCAGGTCCTCCACCTCTTGGGTATGACGCAAACGGTACCAGTCGAAATGGAACAATACCAGCCGTCCTTCATAAACATGCTGGAGGGTGAAGGTGGGCGAGGTGACCTTTCCCTCATACCCCAAACCCTTGGCCAGCCCTTGGACGAAACGGGTCTTTCCCGAACCCAAGGGACCGCGAAGGCTCCAGACCTCGCCTGGCTGGGCTTTTTGGCCGATCAGTTCGCCCAGTTGGAAGGTTTGGTCGGGTGTTTCACATTGAAAGCTGGCGGTTAGCATCGGTTGAAAGGCCCCATGGGGAACATTATTTCCCCGGCTTGCTGAAATGATCGAATCCCTTGGCGGTCAACGGGACCCTCTTCCCGTCTTTCTTGATCAGGGTGACACCCTTGGCCTTGGACACCATCCTCCCGATGGATCGGACACCCACCCCGGTCTCGCCGGGAGTATTCCGAAGGGCCTCACCGATACGGGAAACCGGCACGGTGAATAAGAGCTCATAATCTTCCCCGCCGTGCAGGGCGAATGCCAGGGGGTCCAATTGGTTCATCTCGCAGTAATGGCGCAAGGAATCGGACAGGGGAATGGCCTCTTCATGGACCTCCGCGCCGACCCCCGACTCCTCACATAAATGATGGACCTCGCTGGAAAGCCCGTCCGAAATATCGATGGCCGAAGTGGCCAGTTTATTGGTCGAAAGGACCCGGCCCACGTTGAACCGGGGCACGGGAGTGAGATGCCGTTTCACCAGAAGGGGCGCCGTTTCCTCGCCCTTTTTGGAGGGGTGCTGAAGGGCAAAGAGACCAGCGGCCGAATCGCCCAAGGATCCGGTGACCAGCAAGGCGTCGCCAACCTTGGCGGTGCTTCGTTTCAAGGCATTTCCCTTTTCCACCTCGCCGATGAGGGCCAGGTTCACGACGAACTTGTCGCTGCCCACCGTGTCCCCGCCCACGATCTGGGCGCCGTAGGATTCTCCCCAGCTCTTAAGCCCGTCATAAAAAGCCTCCAGGTCCGCCATGGGAAAAGAGGCGGGCATACCGATGGAGACCACGGCGACAGTGGGTTTGGCGCCCATGGCCGAGCAATCGCTGATATTGACCGCCATGGTCTTGGCGCCCAACTGCCAGGGGGTCGTGAATTTGAAATCGAAATGGCGTCCTTCCACCAGCATGTCAGTGGTGAAAACCATCTCACAGCCCGCCGAGGGCTTGAAGATAGCGGCGTCGTCCCCGATACCCTGGAGGATGGAAGGATCGGAGGTCTTCATGGCCTCCCGGACCCTCTTGATGAAGCCGAACTCTCCCACATCGCCCAAGGTCGGACCTTTCCCTTTATTCATTCTTCTTTTATTAGGTTGTGTATCGGCCATTGATATCGATATAACCATCCGTCAGGTCGCAGGTATAAACGGTGGTCTTGCCCTTTCCTAGTCTTAAACCCACCACGATCTCCACTTCCTTTTGGGAAAGGATCTTTTTCAGTTTTTCCCGGGACCAGGATATTTTTCGGCCGCCGTCGTAGAGTTTGTACCCTCCGATGACCACTCTCGCCTTGAATTCGTCCACCGCCGCGCCCGAATAACCCACAGCCGTCAGGATACGGCCCCAGTTGGGGTCCGCCCCGAAGATCGCCGTCTTGACGAGGGGGGAATGGGCGATGGCTTTGGCCGCCAGGAGCGCCTCATGATCCGTGCGGGCTCCCTGAACCCGCACGGTCACGAACTTAGTGGCCCCTTCCCCATCCCGGATGACATCTTTCGCCAGGTCCAGACAAACATCCCTCAAGGCTTTTTCAAAAGCCACATAGTCCTTGCCGGCCGATTGGATAGGCTTGGCACCGGACGCGCTGTTGGCCAAAACCACCACCGAATCGCTGGGTGAGGTATCCCCATCGACCGTGATGCGGTTGAAGCTTTCCTCCACGGACACCCTCAGGGCCTTGTCCAGCAAAGACCGTGAAATGGCCGCGTCGGTCAGGATATAGGCCAGCATGGTGGCCATGTTCGGATGGATCATGCCCGACCCCTTGGCGAAACCCACCATCCAAACCGCCTTTCCGCCTAGGGTAAGCGCGCGGGCGCTGGTCTTGGTGACCAGGTCGGTCGTCAGGATGGCTTGGGAAAAATCACCGCCGCCGTAGATCGAGAGAGCGGGAACGCCTAACTGGACTCCCTTTTGTATCTTGGGCCTGGGCAATGAAACCCCAATGACCCCGGTGGAATGGATCAAGACTTCTTGGGGTCTCACTTTCATGAGGCGGGAAGCCCAAATGGCCGTATCATCCGTATCCTTGCGGCCCTGTCGGCCGGTCAGGTCATTGGCAACCTTGGTATTCACCACCACGGCCCGAAGGGGCTTCTTTCCCCGCAACAGGTCCTCGGTCCGCCGAGCGGGAGCGGATTTCACGGCGTTCTGGGTGACCACGCCGGCCCATTGGGCCGGTCGGGATGAATAAAGGAAACCCATGTCCAATTTGCCATCGGTCTTGAGCCCTGCGTGTACGCCGGAGGCGAAAAAACCGAGGGGCAGGGGAACGGAAGTTTTTTTCACGGAACGGTCCTTGAGCGAAAGTTAAGGCATTCTAGGTTCTTTAAAAAAAGCTGTCAAACCCGTAACATGACAGGCAATCCATCCGGAGGACATTATGCGCTTCAAAGACGCGAACGTTCCACTGAAGGCGGTTTTATTCGACTTCGATGGAACACTGATCGATTCCCGCAAGGACATCGCGGCGGCGGCCAACGCCACCCGCCGTCATTTCGGGCTGTCCTCCCTGACCGAGGACGAAGTGGAAAGTTTTGTCGGCAACGGCGTCCAAGTCCTCCTGGAAAAGGCCATGGAAACGACCGATCCACGATTCATACAGAAATCGCTGGTTTATTACAAGGATTTCTACCGGGAACATTGCCTGGACCATACCAAGGTCTATCCTGGAGTCATGGAATTGCTGGAGGCTCTGCGGAACCATCAGGTCAAAATGGCGGTGGTTTCCAATAAATCCCAGGAATTCACCGAACAGATCCTGGAAAAATTGAGCCTCGCATCCTTCTTCCAGGCCGCTTTGGGTCCCGAATCCACCGTGAACCGCAAACCCAACGCCGAACCTCTCTTGACGGCTTTAAGAATGATAGGAGCACCTACGACAGGAGCGGTCATGATCGGGGATTCAGTGGTGGATATCCAAGCGGGAAAGGCCGCCGGATTGCCGGTCGGCGTCGTCACCCAGGGTTATAACAGCCGGGAAGCCTTGGTGGAGGCCCAACCCGACTGGATGGTGGACTCGTTGGACGAATTCATAGGGATCTTACTCTGAGTTTTTTGTTTCCCAATCCAGGATGGTCTTTTTCAAGGCCGAGCCCCAGCGGTAATCCCCCAATTCCCCAGATTTCTTTATGACCCTATGGCAGGGGATGAGATAAAAGAATGGGTTTTCCCCCACCGCGGTTCCGACCGCTCGGGTCGCTTTCGGTTTTCCAACCTTCTTGGCGATGTCCGAATAAGACGCCGTCTTACCAAAAGGGATGGTCAGAAGTGCCTTCCAAACCTTCACTTGAAATGGGGTTCCCTTCAAAAGAACTCGAAGCCCCAGTTTTTTCATTCGATGGGGTTCGGTAAATATTTTTTCACCCAAAACCGACGCGACCGCTTTGTTTCTCACGATGGAAGTTTGGGGCCAACGCGATCGAAGTTCCTTGACCGCGTCCTTTTCTTTCCTTTTTCCAAGAAAGGCGATAGCGCAGATCTCACCGGAGACAGCCGCGATCATCACCTTTCCAAAGACCGAGGGATAAGTGCCGATCGAGATAGAAAAGCCCGATGTTTTCTTTATCAAGACGATCTCCTTGAATGATGCCGATTCAACCCAATGGTACCCAGTTGGGAAAGAGGGTCATGACCACGGAAAGTAGCCCCAGCAAAATGATGGCGATCCCTGTCGACCCCACCAGAAGATTGGCTTTCCAACCGTTCACGTCCTTGCCCAAAAGATTTTTGTCATTGGTTAGGAGCAGAAGGAACGTCAACACGATCGGTAGAAGAAGCGCGTTCCCTACCTCCACCATGACCGTGATGCTGACCAGAGGGATATTCGGGATCAACACGATGGCCGCCGCAATGACCACTCCCGCCGCGTAAAAGGAATAGAACCGTTTGGCCTGGGGGAGGCTGTGGTTTAGGCTGTGGGGCCATCCAAAGGTTTCCCCGAAGGCCCAGGCGGTGGAGACCGCCACGACGAAAGCCCCCAAAAAGGAAGCGCTGATCAAGCCAATGGCGAAAAGCGCCCCTGAGAATTTACCGGCCAAGGGGATGAGCGCGGCGGCCGCCTGGGCCGCGTCATCCACCGACAGATGGTTGACGAACAGGGTGGCGCCGGTGGAAATGACGATGAAGGCCATGATCAGCTCGGTGACCACCGCGCCGATGGCCGTGTCCAGGCGCTCATAGGATAGGTCTTCCTTTTTGAGTTTCTTGTCCACCACCGCGCTTTGCTGGTAATAGATCATCCAGGGCATGATGACCGCGCCAATGAGGCCGATGACCAAGAGGATGAAATCACGGGTCAAATGCTGCGTGGGCCAGGAAAAGATCTGCTTGGCCATCGCCCCCCAATCAGGGTGGGCCATGAAGGCGGCGGGGATGAAAAGCAGGTCAGCCATACAAAAGGCCAATGCGATGTATTCAGCCGTCTTATAAGTTCCTGAGACCACCACAAGAATAAGAAGGACCGCCGAGAGCGAAACCGAGATGAAAGGGGAAATATGCGCCATTCTCGCGGCGCTCATGATTCCGGCGAACTCGGTGACCAAAGCCGCGATGTTGCACAAGAAAAGGACACCCAGGGAGACCCATGCCCAGCCCATCCCGTATTTCTGCCGGATCAAAAGAGCGTGGCCCTTGCCGGTAATGGAACCCAATCGGGCGGTCATTTCCTGTACGGCGTAAAGAGGGACGGCCAAGACAAGCAAGAGCCCCACCAAGGCAAAACCATATTGGGCTCCCGCGACCGCGGCGGTCGTGATGCTGCCCGCTTCCGTGTCGGCCTGCATGACGATCAAGCCCGGGCCCATGACCAAAAGAAAAGCGCTGACGCGCTTCCACCATTTCGGCTTGGATAAAGACGACGAGACCGTTTGGGATTCGGATAAGGTTTTCATATAGCTCCGTCCGGATTCAAATAGGAGTAGATGAAAGAAGTATGCTGTAATTGATAACCGTTATCAAGTAGAAAAACGTAAAAAGTTCCCGGTATTTGCCTGATGGTTTGTGGTTATATCCTTTTTTTGGTGCACGAAATTTAAAGGATCAAATCTCTTTGATGTCCAAAAGACCCATATAAAGAAGACGGTCTTTCTTGGCCACCGAGTGGGTCGGAGGGACTTCCAAGACCTTCATCCGGAACTCTTTCCTGGGCAGGAACAATTCCAGGACATCCCCCGATAAAACCTGGTGGGACGGCTTCAGGGGGGCTCCCCCCCTTAAAACTTTCCCCGAATCGCACAGATGCTTGGCGGCCATGCGGGTCTTGACGATCCCCATCAATTTTAGGAATAGATCGACCCGCAAATCCGGTCCTTAAGACCTCATTCGTTCTTGCCCAAATAGAATCGAACACCCAGCCCGATCTGTATCCCAGAGAAGTCAATGGAAGCCTTGCTCCCATCAACGTTGAGCAGAGGCGACGGGAAGGACTCATTTCCGGAGGTCACGTTTGTCTTTAAATTATCGAATTTTACGTAGCGATACGCCATGCCTAGATCCAACGAGGTGGCTTTCGTGTTATCCAAAAAGAACTCGATATCGGCCCCCGCTATCCCGCCTAACGAGCCGTCGCTAAGATTGGCGTTTCGGTTGAGCGGCGCTGTCGTTGGCCCGGCGATGGAAACGCTCGAACTCAAAAGAAACATGTACCCGCCGGCCGCGGAGATGATGAAATTGGTTCCCTCATCCAACGGCACCAGGATCTTGAACCCGGCCAAGGGTCCGACCGTGTTGGCATTCCTGATCTCGTTATTGCCGGCGGCGTCGGTCACGTTCTCTGGCACCTTATGCAGGGCTTCCGCCATTAAACCCACCTGGATCGTCTGGTCCAAGGCCAAGTCCATCCCGAAATCCGCGCCCAGCCCGAAGGGGAATCCCTGACTGGTCTTGATGGTCGGTCCGTAATAATTCGCCAGATCCTGAGTCCCGTAATTCAGACCATCCAGGCGGAACGAGAACGTGAAACTGCCAGGATCGGGAAGGGTTGGATAATCATGGCCCTTGGGAATCTCCTCGTCCGATATCTCGGTCGTCCCAGAGCTCTCCATATCGGAAGCGACCGCGGAAGCCGCGTTATTGGACGCGGAAGGTTGAGAAGCCGCGGAAGATGCGATGGTCGGAACCCCGGGCTTTTTCGGGAGGTCCGCCACCTTCACGACCTTGCCGTCCTCCATGATAAAGGCGTTCTTCTTCAAGGCCTGGACCCAATCTTCCAAAACCGATGATTGCTTTTCCTTCTTCAAATGATCCTTGATCTCCGACGCCACCGATTCGTAATCGGCCTTTCCTTTGAAATCCACTTTAATGATGTAGACCCCGTCCGATGCCTTCACGATACCCATCCCTTTTACCGGGATGGCGAAAATACCCTTGGCCAAAGCCGGGTCCAATTCGGAACGGTAGACCGTCCCGATCAAGCCTCCCCTTTCGCGGGAAGCTTCGTCCTCAGAGTATTTTTTCGCGTATTCGGCGAAATCCGCCCCACCCTTCAACTCCGCCAAAAGTCCCTTGGCTTGTTTCTCGATCTCGGTGACCTGGGCTGGCCCCTTCTTGGAATTCGTCCGGAACAGGATGATGGAGAACTTCACCTGCTCGTAATCCTTGGGGTGCTGGTCGTAATACTGCCTGACCTCTTGATCGCTGACCGTAGCGGTCCCGGGCAATTCCATGCGCTCTTTCTGGATCATCCGGTTGGCCTTGAGCCTCCGGAGCAGTTTGTCATGGGTATCCTGCTTGAGGTCATCCATAGCGATGTTCTCTTTTTTGAGCTCATCCTCGAACTCTTGCTCAGTAGCGAAACTTTTCTTCATGTTATCGATCTCTTCGTTGACCTGGTGGTCCACGTCACCGTCCGGCACCTCGATCTTCTCTCGGTCCGCTTCCTCGGCCAGCAGGACCTCCTGAACGAACGCGTCCACCACGTTCTTTTTCGCTTCCTCATAGGCGGCCGTGCCAGGCGCGGCCGGATTGAGCCGTTGCTCCAGGAACGAAGCTTTGATCGAATCCTCCATCTCCCCCCGGGTCATGCAGTCCTGGTCCACGACCAGGGCGATCTCGTCGATGACGGTGGCTCCCGTTCTGGACGCGGACCAAAAGAACCCGCCCAGGATCATCACCATCAGCCATATTTTTTTATTCATCTTTTAAACCCTCCAGGGTTACTCCCACGATGGGAGCCATGTCTTGATTCACCTTGATCGTTGCCTTCTTTTTCAACCCGGCCATCCATTGGTCGAAACGCAGGTCCTGTTCCTGCTTGAGCAGGAAGTCGTGGATCCGGTCCCGGACCTCCTCGAAGGACTGCATGCGCTTCGGTTTCCATTCCAATGTCTGGAACAAATGATACCCAAACTCGTCCTTATAGGGTTTGGAGACTTCCCCAGGTTTGAGCGAAGACATGATCTTCACATAAGCCGACGGGATCCGGTCCAGGTCCATGTCGCCCCAGTCTCCCGACTGGGCCTTCTCCATCCCATCCGACAAAGCCGCGGTTATCTTGGAGAAATCCTCGCCCTTCTTCAACCCGGCCAGGGCCTTCTGCAGGTCCATATATCTTTTGACGACCAAGTGGCGCGCATGGACCGCCCCGGGTTTCCAATAATCGCCCAGATGGGACCAGTAATAGTCCTCCACCTCGGGAGGAGTGATCTGTACCTGGTCGTTGACTTGCAGGTCCACCAGTTTCCGGGCCAATTTTTCCTGGAGCAGTTTCCGCCTCCAGGCTTCCTCGCTGACCCCCTGGACCTTCAGGATCTGCCGGTAATCCTCCGGCATCTCTTTCAAGGCGTCCCGGAAGGTGTCGTCCACATCCCGCTGGGTCATCCTCAAGCCCGCCTTTCGGGCTTCCTGCACCAACAATCGCCGGTTGATGACCTGCTCGAACAGGCGCCGCTTGATGACCCTCATATCCCCTTCGGTCACCGCGCTGTAATGGATGGCCATCAGGCGGAACTCGTTATCGAACTCCTCCAGGGAAAGGGGCTCCCCGTTCACGGTCACTACCGTCTTTTCCGGCGGCACGCGGGGCGGGGTCAGGTCCACCGTGGGGGCCTGGGAACAGCCGTAAAGCAAAAAGCCGTTGCCCGCGATGAGCAGGCACCCGGCTATGCTGAGGTGAGGTTTTCTTTTTTTATCGGTCAACGAACCTTCACCGCTTGAACTATCTTTATTTGGAGCCGCCATCCTTCATGCCGTTGGAGGGCGCGGGGGCTTGGTTCCCGCCCTTATCCTGCAGGATCTCCGAACTGGGGGAAAGGTTGGTCAGGTACTTGTTGATGACGTCTTCCTGGCGGTTGATCTTACGGTCGCCCTGGAGCTTGGCCAGGAGCTTGTCGGCCCTTAGGCGCAATTTGATTTGGTCCTTGACCTTCTCGAACGCCGGGGCTTTCTGTCCGCCCATGGTCATGGTCTTGACCAGGTCCACGTATTTGTCCTTGGCCTCCTTGTCCGTGACCTCGACCGCGTCCACCTGGGAAGCGGCGTAATGCTGGGCCAAGAGCATCTTCAAGTACCCGTCCTTATAATTCTTCTCCAGACGGTTGATGGTCTCCATGTCCTTGACCAGCTTGTCCTTGATGTCCTTGAGCTGAAGCCCGGCCTCCACCAGTTCCTTCTTGGACAACTCATCGAACTTGGCGTCGGTGTAATTGGATTTTTGCAGGGCCCCCAGGACGATCTCCTGGTCGATGAGGCTGTCCAAAACGTCCTTGACCTGTTGGGAATTGTTCGGGTCGGGAGGCTGGGGTGAAAAGACCCTCAAGAGGTCCATTTGTTTCATCCAGTCGGCGAAAGTGATCTTATGGTCGCCCACGCTGGCGACGACCTGGCTGTCGCTGATACCGGAGGTGTTGGCGTATTTGCCGCAAGCCCAGCCGGCGAATAGAAGAACGCCCAGGGCCAAGGTATACAAGAACGAACGAGAAATTCGAGAGAACATAAAAACTCCCTTCTGGATTTGACGAATGGTCGAAAAGACTGCGTATCCTAACATGGGCCTTAGGGCCAGGCAATACTATTAAAAACACAGTGATTTCCCCCTATGAGGTCGAGGGAAATTCCCAGAACTTGACCGAAAGAAAGACGAGGGTTGGTGGTTTTATTGGTTTGGCAAGACCCAAAAGAGGGAAATCATCCGGAGCGGGTTCCCGTTCTTGGAGAGCGCGGCGAAATAACGCCCAGCTTGACGGTCTTTTCCGTTTTCATCCTTTCCGTCCCAACTCGTCCATGTCTCTTTTTTCTCCGTGATCGACTCTTGGAAGACCGTCCGCAAGAAGTTGCCTTTTCCGTCCAGGATGTCCAGACGATAGTCCCCGGGCCCATCCTTGAAACTGATGTGGAAGTAAACCGGAGGGTGGTCGAATACGATCGTCGTTGGCGAAGAAGCGTAAGGTTGGGAAGAAGGAAGCTGGACCAGGGTCCCAAGCCTGGCCGTCCCCGCGGGTAGAATGGTTGAGGTTCGGTTCTTGATCGCCGGAGTAGAGACCCTTGGGCTGACTGCTGGACCTTTCAAAGGACGGGATGTCGGGGGCGGCGCTTTTTTCACGATCGATGCCTGATCCCATGAAGACGGCCCGCAGGGACCCTCAGCCTTCCCCAGCCACCTGGCGATCGCGGGAAAGAATTTTCTCGTGACCCTTTGGGCCCTCGACATCTCCTCTCCCTCGGTCTTATCCGGGTCGTTGTCCCAGGCGAACCAAGAGGCGTCATCCCAGATGGGCGTGTCCCTTTCGGTCTTTTCTTTTTGCTCGGGCTGCCACAGGGTCCACATGGTGGCGTCCCAAACCACGAACAGTTTCCCCCGGCAGGAAACCGGCGCGTCGATGGCCCCTCCCAGTTGATCGCCCGTCCAACCGGATACGACCGACCGGTCCACCTGGTCGTTCTTTTCCCAATCCCCGCTCGTGTCCACGAAGCTCGTGCCGTTCAAAAGGGCCATGGGTATTCCGCCGACCCAGGCTCCATAGAACAAAGATGGACCCAGGCCGTTCTTGACCCGATAGAAGGCTGGTCCCTCGGTCGAGCTATTGCCCCGGGCCGAGGGCGGACAAGGGTCGTATCCTTCCTTCACCGCGGCCGTCTCTATCAGAAGGCGGTAAAGTCCCTCATTCCGGTCAGTGAGAGGATAGTGTTCCCCCGCGATGAAAAGCCTTCCGCCGTGGTTCAGGTAATCCTCGGCTTTTGACCTCCATCGGCCATCCAGGTAATCGACCGCCTGGGCCGAACCGCTCCCGCAGCCTTTCTTGTCCTTGTCCACAAACCTCATGTCCCAAACCTGATCGAAGGGTGAACCCCAGTTATCATTTAATGGGTTGGGATTGGCCCCATTCGCGTCCTTCACTGTGACCTGGTTCCCCGCCTTTTGAAGGATGGTCACGCAAGCCAGTAGGGACCCTTCGGTTCCATCGTATTGGTTGTGATAAAAAAGGATGTTCAAGGCTTGGGCAAAAGGAGGAAAGAGAAGGAAAAACGCGAGCAGAAGACTTAAGGGTCGGATGGACATCCCGCCTCACCCCGCTTTGATTCAAAAAGACAAGATGGATGAAAGATGAATGAGAATCTATTTTCACTTTCCTTCGGGGGGAAAGTTCAATAGAAATAGTCGCCCAGGTCATCGAATTTTGTGCCGTTCCATTTATAGATCGAGGCGCTCTTCCGGTTCAGCCCGGCCATGTCATTGTCGTCCAGAGTAAATGTGGATTTCAGTTTGGCTTTCAGGTCAGCCGGATACTCGACCTCCGTCCCGTTGACGATCTCAGCCATCCCGTCCTTATCCACGTCCTTATACAGAGTGTACCCCTCGATCCAGTTGTTCAACTGAAGGACTGGCTGGATGTAATCTTCCGGTTTCACCGCTTCATGGTGCTCATAGACATCGTTGGGCATATTCTTGACCGCGTCCTGGTTCAAGATATAAAAGGCCTTATCGCAGCGGCTGCCGCCCCCGTAATTGCCGATCTCGAAAAAGATCGGGGAGGTTTTGCCCAATTTGAAAAGCCTGGCGCATTCCCGATAGCCCTGGCCATGGAACAAAAGCTCGTAATGCAAGCCGATCTTGATATAGATGTCCGAGGTGGAAACATCATCGTCATACTCATCGGTGTAATCGGCGATCAAGAAGGAAGCTCCCGCGCCTTTCGCGTTATAGAGCGCGGTCAAGGGTGTGACCGTGTCGTTCTCGCGGTGCATTTCCATTGGGATACCGAATTTTTCCGCGACGCTCAAAGCCATCCCCCTCATGGGATACTTCGGCCTATGCAAGGACGCGTGGTGGAAAGAGGACTTCCCGACCTTGATGGCCTTCATATAGCGCTGCACCTCAGGGGTCAGCTTGCTGTTGTGCTGAGCGACCCAGACCTGGGTCATTTCCTCCCAAGCCACTTTCGTCATGGCGCTCCAGGCGCGGGGGGCAAGAATGACGGCCAAGGCCGCTAAAAAGAAGACTATCTTTTTCATGAATGGTTACTCCCGGGAGAAGTGATGGCACCCCAAAAAATCCTTTATAAAATAACCTGATTGTGGGCGCGGAACCATGAAAAAACGTCATTTGTAAAGGAACGAGTTTCAGGGACACCTTGCCCGTTCCCTGGGTTTCTTTTGAAAAACCCTTAAATTCACATGGTTTGTCTTTGCAACTTTTATTCTCGGCCCCTCGTCCAATTATCGTAGGTGAGCAGTCAACAACCAAAAAGAGGAGCAGGAAAATGAAAAGGTTCATCGTAGCTTTGACCGCGTTGTTCTTTGTGGGAGCTTTAGGATTGGCCATCGCGCAGGACGCGAATGGTAAAAACCCGGCCATGAGCCCGAAGGCCCGCTTGAAACGCCAACACAAGCGTATTAAACAAGGCGTGAAGAACGGGACCATCACCCCAGCCGAGCACAAGCAGTTGGCCCAACAGGGTAAAGCAATCAATCAAGAACGCAAAGCGGACTTGAAAAATGACGGCGGGAAATTGACCAAGTCGGATCGCCAGACCTTGGAGCAGCAGGAAAACCAAAGGTCCAAGGAAATCTATCAGGACAAGCATCCTAATGGAAGCACCACCGGTTCCACGACAGGTTCGACCACTGGCTCGACGACTGGTTCTACGACTGGCAACTAAATTTAGCGTCTAAAATCGAGTAAGTCGTTTTATCAAGGCGGGGATCCCTTCCCCGTCTTTTTTATTTCCACCCTCTTAATCGAGCTTTAGGTCCTTGAGCAGTTTCTCCACCGAGGCCAGGCGCGCTTCCTGGGCTTCCTCGCCCTTGGCCACCCGGAAAGAAATGGAATTGGGATCCTGGGAAGAAAAACGGATGCGGGTCGGCGGCCATTGCTTCATCCATTTTTGGACCACCTCCGGCGTAGGCGCCAGGTCTGGATGCCACTGCAGGCTTACCCATCCGCCCTGAGCCTCCAGGCGCTGGACCCCCAATCCCTTCACCCTCGGCCTGAAAGACGCCACTTTCAACAGCATTTGGGCCTCGACCGGCAAGGGCCCGAACCGGTCCTTCAATTCTTCCTCGATACCAGCCAACTGGTCATCCTGGTCCATCTCGGCTAGTTTTCGGTAGAACTCTATCTTCAAACCCTCGTCGGTGATGTATTCCTTGGGGAAGTAGGCGCTGACGCCTAGGGAGAGGGTGGGAGTGAAATCCACATCCTCCTCTTCCCCTTTCATGTGGGCGATCTGCTGGCTCAAGAGCCGGCTGTAGAGTTCGAACCCAATGGAATCCATATTCCCGTGTTGCTGGGTCCCCAGCACATTCCCCGCTCCCCTGATCTCCATGTCCTTCATGGCGATATGCATGCCCGAACCCAGGGATGAGAAGTCCTGCAATACTTCCAAGCGCTTCTGCGCCAGTTCCCTCAAGGTCACATGGCGAGGATAGAAGAAATAAGCGTAGGCCTGCCGGTCCGTCCGTCCCACCCTTCCTTTCAACTGGTAAAGCTGGGCCAACCCGAGCGAGTCCGCCCTCTCCACGATGAGGGTGTTCACGTTGGGCATGTCCAAGCCCGACTCGATGATGGAGGTACAGACCAACACATGGAATTCCTTGTCCACGAAATCCATCATGATGGCTTCCAGCTCATGTTCCGTCAGCTGGCCGTGGGCCACCGCCAGCTTGGCCTCCGGCACCAGCTTGTGCAGACGGTCGGCGATGCGTTCGATGTCCTTCACGTGATTGTGAACGTAAAAGACCTGACCTTCCCGGTTCATCTCGCGCCGTATGGCCTCGGCCACCAGCCGGTCATCCAGGGGGGATACCTGCACCAGAACCGACCGGCGATTCCGGGGCGGGGTGTCGATGACCGATATCTCCCGAATGCCCGAAAGGGACATGTGAAGCGTCCGAGGAATGGGGGTAGCGGTCAAGGTGAGAACATCCACGTCATGCTTCAGGGCCTTCAGCTTTTCTTTCTGGGAAACGCCGAAACGGTGTTCCTCGTCGATGATGAGCAAACCCAGGTTGGCGAATTTCACGTCCTTGGTCAGCAACCGGTGAGTGCCGATAAGGATGTCCACCTTCCCCTCCTTGGCCAGTTCCAGGGTCTTATGGATCTCGGCGCGGCTCCTGAACCGGGACAGCATCTGCACTTCCACCGGATACTCACCCATCCGTTCCTTGAAGGTGTAGTAATGCTGTTGGGCCAGGATGGTGGTGGGTACCAGGACCGCCACCTGCCGTTTGTCCTGGACCGCCTTGAAGGCGGCCCTCATGGCCACCTCGGTCTTGCCGTAACCCACGTCCCCGCAGACCAGCCGGTCCATGACCCTTTCCGATTCCATGTCTTTCTTGATATCCCTGGTCGAGGTGTATTGGCCCGGCGTCAGGTCATAGGGGAAAGCGTCCTCGAACTCGGTCTGCCAGGGGGTGTCCCCGGGGAAAGGTTTCTTCTTCAATACCTGCCGGACGGAGTAAAGGGCCATCAATTCCCTGGCGACCGCCTCGATCTCCCGCTTGATCTTGGCCTTGGTGCGGCTCCATTGTTCCCCGCCCAGCTTGGAAAGGACCGGCGACCCCTCGCTTCCTATATATCGTTGGATAAGGGCGATCTGGTCGGTGGGCAGGTAGATCTTCTCGTTGTCGGCGAATTCCAACTGGATGTAATCGCGGGTGACCCCGTCCACGGTCAAGGGCGTCAGTCCCCGGTAAAGACAGATACCGCAGTCCACATGGACCGTCCAATCGCCGATGGATATCTCATTGAGGGAAGCCAGGGGTTTGCCGCCCGAGACCGCCCTGGTCCTTCGGTGGCGCCCGGCCCGATACCGCCTGAACAGGTCGTGGTCCGGCATGACGTAAAGGTTGATGTCGTCGAAGACGAACCCTTGCTCGATCTCGCCCAGGATGAGGGATATCTGAGGATTGTCCTTCGGGTTGATCTTTTCCTGGCGTAGGAGTTCGGACAGTCTTTCCCTTTCCCCCTTGTTATGGCACCAGATCAGGACCCGGTACTTATCCGCCAGCCATTTCGCCAGGTCCCCCGTGAAGGTGGCGAATTTTCCGTAATAGGGCGGCATGACCCGGCCCGGCACCGCGAATTCCAGGTCGGCCGGTTTACCGAAAAGTTCCTGCTGGAGTTGGGAGACCCCGGCGGCCGTACCCCGCTCAAAAGACTTTTTGATGAATTTAATATCGGAAAAAAGGTCCAGGGAATCGAAAAGGTCCGCTCCATCCTCTTTCGCCTGTTGGTTGCAGGCCGCCAACAGGTCTTGCATCTCGCCCCACTTGCGCTCGAAAGCGATAGGTTCCATCACCAGCATTCGGGTATCTTCGGGAAGGTAGTCGAACAGGCATGCCCTTTTTTCCAAGGCGCCGACCCCCTGCCATTGCCAACCTGGGAATTGGCGGGTTTGATTGAACAATTCCAAAGCGTCCGTGGCCCATCGGGAGGGTTTTTCCTTGGTCCCCGCCTTGATCTTGTCCCTCAGGGCTTGGCGTAGATTGTACCGGGCCTCGTCCTTCAGGACGATCTCATGGGCCGGGAACACATGGACCTCTTCCAGATTCCCGCTGGACCTTTGGTTCAGGATGTCCAGAGGCCGGACCGATTCCAGGGTATCGCCGAAAAATTCCAGACGCACCGGACCTGAGGGGGACCCAGGCGAAGCCAGGTCCAGGATGCCACCCCTCATGGCGAACTGTCCCAATTGCACCACTTGATTGACCGGCTCATAGCCCATCGCCACCAACCGTTCCTTCAGGTCGGAAGGCGCCTCCTGACCTTTTCGCAGGATCATGACCTGGTCGAACCATTCTTCCGGCGGCAGGGTGCATTGCAGAACGCCCATCAAGGGCGCCACGACGACGCAGGGTTTCCCCTGGATCAACTGGTAGAAAACCCTTTGGCGGTCCCCGATGAGTTCCGGGTCGGGGGTTTCCACGTCCTGCGGAAGGATCTCCCATGAGGGACAGAGCAAGACCGATACCTCGGGCATCCAAGTGGAAAGGTCGTCCTGCAGGACCAGGGCCTCTTCCCGGGTGGGCGTGACGATAAGCCAGGGATGTTTCTCTTGGAGTTTTTGGTAGAACCAGGCGATCAAGAAAGCCTTGGCTGAGCCGGGGACACTGTGGATAAGGGTACGAGCGGTTCTATTGCGCAGAGGCGCCAGGACCTCTTCAGCGCTGGGCCAGGCGAATTTTTCCAGGTCGAAAGGGACCTTTAGTCCTGAAACTGGTTCGTGTTTGGGAATGCTTTCCATTTCAATGATCCCGGTTTTGTTGTAAACGCAAATAGGGCTTCCCGCGGCTCTTGCCGCAAGAAACCCTGACATGCTGCAAAAAATTTAATAGTGCGACATACCGACCCTCATTTTTCCATTTTCAATGAGGTCGGCATAGTACCGATCACATTAATTCAAAATGGAAGATCGGTACAAAGCAGCTTGTCACCCCAAAGATTCTGCAAGAATCGTGGGGATACCGCAAATGTCGTCAGATGGAAAAGTCTGTTTTATGGACTTTTCCAGACCGAAATACGGTCGAAGTAATTAAAGTGCGAGTGAATCTTGCCTATATCAACTTCGAATGTCAAGGCGGGAAGAATCTCTCATCGCATAACGATATGGGAACCTATCCGGATGGCCCAAACCAGGAACATCAAGAAAACCAGAACCGGGAAAAAAGCGTTCGCCTGGACGACACGCTCGATGGGTTTGGATATCCGAGGCAACCTCTCAAAAACCAATGGTCTCAGGAAACCGTAAAGGGCGAGAGCGTACCAAACATAGCCGAAGGGGTTGAACCCCCAGGCTTCTTTCCAAAGGCCGTGGGAAATGCAAAGGAAGGACCTGGTCAAACCGCAGCCAGGGCATGGGAGATGGGTCAAACCGTAGAACCAACAAAAATTCCCTTGGGGCAGCGCGTTCAGGGGACAACAAAAACTCACCAGAAGCGCCCCGGCGCACATGCCCCAAAGGGAATGGGAAAGAATTCGCTCTAACCCGGATTTCACCGGTTTTAGGCGGCTTTGATCTTGTTCTTCAACTCATAGGCCTTGACCAGATAAACGATGAGCAGGACCAGGGAAGCCGGCCCGGCCACATAATTCACGCAAGGGATGATGCAGCAGCAGGTGGCGATGCAATAGCCCAAGGCGACCTTGGCGTAGCAATCCCCCACCGACGTGTCCCCTACGGAGTCGAAATAGGCCTTGAACGACTTGGAGAGGCCGGGATACACGAAGAAGATCCAAACGATATTGAAACAGGGGATCATCATAAGCCAGACCTTGCCCGGAGTCATGGCCCGGAATTTCGCGGGAATGGCCTCGTAGCACTTCGATACCAGATAACAGATAACGGCGCAGAGGGCCAACCCGACTAGAAGACCCACCAGGATGACGATCCCCATGACACCGAATAGCACCGAGGGATCGAAATGATTCGGATCAAAATTGGTCATATAAACTCCTTCGCGATAGAAATAACGAACAAGAGCATCCTACACAAGAACGGGCCCTTGTTCATCTTGAAATTCTTCCCTGATTCCCATCGCCCCGGAAAATGACCTGGATGTTTCGTGAAAGCCTCGCAAAAGTAAAATGCCAATAAAAAAGCCCGTCTGGCAGGGCGGGCTCATGTTCCAACGTGAACTTTCGCTTATCTATCAGCGCTCAAGGACGGCACCAAGGTCAGAAGGAATATGCACTCAGGGCAATACAACAAGTGGTATTCCACATCGGCCTTTTCCGAATCCTCAAGTTTCCCTTCCCTGTAAAGGTCCAGCATTTTTTCGATCTTCTTGCAATTCTCATCCATGGCTCCCCTCGCTTTCCGGCATCAGAAACAATGCCCAAACGTTGATGTTTTATTGGCGTCGCTTTCAAGCGGGCGGTTGTCTTAATAAAAGGCATCAACCATGCCAAAGACAATTGGGCTTTTCCTTGATATTTAGACGCTTCAAAAATGCTTTTATTCCCGGAAAGGCGACTTAAAACAATAAAAGCCACAAATTTGGCTTTCGAGTCCGATTTTTAACCAGGGATGGATGAGGGAATAAGAAGGGTAGGAAAAAGCCGTTTAAAAGGTGGGGAAATTAACACCTGGATGGAACAAAACCAGCACCAGGGTCAGGGCCAGCGCCGAACCGATAGGGACGGTCAGGTTATCATCCACATCGAAAGAGAAAAGCTCGACCAGGGCTCCCGCGACGGCTCCCAGAACAGCGATCTGGAAATCGCCAAAAAGCGCGAAAGCGACCACGAAAGCCACGGTAAAAAAAGCGATGCTTCCTTCCAATGACCTTTCAAATATCCGAAGACGCCCGAAATTCTTCCCGCCCAATTCAGCGGCGGCGTCCCCGAGGGAAAGGAAGAACATGGCGGTGATCGCCACTGTCCTGGGGAAAAGGAGCACGACCACGAAAAACGCCAGGCAAAGGAAAGTGGACCCGTTGAACTTGTCCACCTCGGTCTTGCGGATCAAGAACGCAAAAAGACCCATGAACCAGGAATTGAATTTCTTATCCATCAACCGGGCCAGGTCCAGGAGGAAGGAACCGGCAAAACAGGTCCCGGATATGATCAATATCCATTTCCTGGTTTCCGGGAAGGTGAAATGCAGCGGGGGGTAAAGATAGGCCAAGGGGAACATGGAGGACGCCAAGACATGATAGACCTTGCGGAAGCCCTGGAAAGGTTTCCGGACAGGTTCGGTTGAGGTGTCGGTAATGGTGTTGGTAATCGTCAAGGTGTCCCCTTTTCTTGTGTTCTAGACCGACCAAAAATACCACTTTGGCCCTGGATTTGGAACAGCTGTTTGAATCGGTGGATTTGCCAAGGACTTTTCCCCCGGTTACGGCCGGGAGGCCCTTTTTGATTTTTCCAGGAAATAAGTCAAATGTTCCAATTCGGAGGCCAGATCCACGTTCCGGACCAGGACCGATTTAGGATAGTTGAGCAGACAAGGGGCGAAGTTCAGGATGGCCCGGATGCCGCCATCCACCAGCTCGTCGGCAGTTCTCTGGGCCTGGCTAGCGGGCACGGCCATGACCGCGATCTCGATCTTTTTTTCCCTCACGATGGTGCGGATGGCGGAGGCGGCCCAGATCCGGACCCCCTCCAGTTCCCAACCCACTTTGGAAGGATCCACATCGAAAGCCGCCTCGATCTTGAACCCGGCCTTGGCGAAACCCCCGTATTGAAGAAGGGCGGTGCCTAGATTCCCCGCTCCCACCAGGGCAATACCCCAGGTTTTGTGAAGCCCCAGGATCTCCCGCATCTTGACGTCAAGCTTTCGGACCTCATATCCAATGCCCCGGCGGCCGAACTGCCCGAAGTAGGCCAGGTCCTTGCGCACCTGGGAAGGATTGATGCCCGAGACCCCCGCCAATTCCTTGGAGGAGATGATCGTATGGTTCTTCCTCTCGAACTCATTGAAGCTTCTCAAATAGCGGGGAAGCCGGGCGATGGTCGGCTCGGGAATGCTTTTTTGTTTTTGAGGACCGGCGGGGCGTTTAGGCAAACTAGTGGGCTCCGTTAAACCGTTTTTGGGCTAAGTACCTTAAACAGAATATCTTTAACCACAGAGGCACAGAGACACATGCCGACCTTCCATAAACATTTTAAATGAGGTCGGTATAGTACCAATTTCCATGGCGTTTTTGGGTAGATTGGCACAGCTGAAACCATAAGACATAAATCCATTCTTTTTAAACTGTGCCTCTGTGTCTCCGAGGTGAAATTTTAGTTTGAAGCGATTACCACTCGTCCATCGTGGAGCGCTGGGGGAATACCCTCTGTTCCTCGATGAACTGGGCCCGCCGGTGCAGGGCCTCCGCCACCTTGTCCTTCAAGGCATTGAGTTTGAAAGGCTTGGCCAGGTAATCGCAGGCGCCCTTGCGCAAGGACTCGATACCGACGGAGAAGGACCCGTAAGCGGTCATGATGATGACGAAGATCTTTTTGTCCCGGACCTTCAGGTACTGCAAAAGCTCCAGCCCGGTCATTTCAGGCATGCGCAGATCCACCAGGGCCAGGTCATAGGAATGTTTCCTCTGCAAAGCGATAGCCTGGGTGGCGCTGGTCGCGGCGTCGACCCGGTAGCCCGATTGGCTCAGGCTTTTCTGGATGAGCGTGGCGAAATCCATCTCGTCATCCACCACCAGGATTTGGGCCTTCGACGGAGCCTTCGGTTTGCGCGCCTTGGGGCGGATGGCCTTCTTCGGCTTGACTGCTTTCATCTTACAAGTCCTTTCCGAGCGGGATGGTCCCATTATAGTTGAAAGTTCCCTCCCCTTCCCCACCTAGTCCATCCCCCTTTTCAAGGCTCACGCCTTCGGTCGGGAAAAGCAGGATGAACGACGTCCCTTCCCCGACCCGGCTTTCCACCTTGATCTCCCCCCGATGCTCATCCACGATACGTTTTACGATGGCCAATCCCAAACCCGTGCCCTTGCCGAATCCCTTGGTGGAATAAAAAGGCTCGAAGATCTTCTTGAGCTCCGTCGGGGGAATGCCCCGGCCTGTGTCCTTGACCACTAGTCGTATTTCCCCTCGCCGATCCTGAGCGCTGAGACGCACCGGGCGGTATTGGAAATGGGCGGATAGGGTGACGATCCCGCCTGGCTGGATGGAGTCGATGGCGTTCTCCAGCAGGTTCAGCACGACCTGGAATACCCCCTCGGTGTAGGCCATGACCTCCGGAAGCTCCGGGTCCACATCCAGGATCAGCTTACCCTCGGTGGTTTTAAGCTTCGGCTGGACCGACATGACCGCCGCCTGGATCACCCGGGGGAAGGAAACCTTCTTGATCTCCGAAGTGCTTAGCCTGCCGAAATCCAAGGTGTCCCTCACGGTCCGGATGGCCCTTTGGACGTACTGGTCGATCTGGACCAACTGCTTGTAGACTTTCCCGTCCTTTCGGGTCTCGGCCATGAGCATCTCCAAGTTCCCCGAGATCAGGCCCAGGGGCGTATTGACCCCGTGGGCGATACGGCCTGTCAGTTCCCCCATCTGGATGAAATGACGCTTTTGCTCCAGGTTCTTTTCCTTCACCCGGAGATTTTCTTCCCTTTCCCAGACCTGCCTCATGAGGATGGCGCAGAGCATGGCGATCAAGGTGTAAAAGATGGTCCAGCGCAACGCCTGATGCCAGTAGATCGACAGGCGGATCGGCGGGGTGGAGCTCTCGACGATCTTGGAGATGAAGTTGATCTCCCCTGTGTCGAAGGAAGCCGGGATGTGCCAGATGAAATCCAGATAAAAGACGCCCATCATGATGGAAAAAACAAGGGTAACGACCCATACGGCCGTGCGGGGAGGGAGTAAAAGGATGGAACTGATGGGAAGGAGGAGGAAAAAGGCCGCGTAAAAACTGACCGGACCGCCCGAGATGGAAACCCATAAGCCCAGCATGAGCGCGTCGAGCAGGATGACCGCCGGGATCAAGGCCCCGGTCAAGCGTTTGAGCCTGCCCAGGACGACGAAAACCAGGGTGAGAAAGATCGCGAAGATGATGATCCCTAAACCCTCGGTGACCGCCGCCGCCGCTTTGTTGTCCTCGGCCACATACCACAGGAACATCATCAGGATCAGGCAGATCATCCTGGCCCGCAATAGGTAGCGAAGGGATTTGGAATTGGTCTCGGCTGACGGCATAGGCTCCTCAAATGATCACGGCTATAAAATGAATCCTACGGTCATCGTCCCTTGTTTTTTTGGACCGTTCCCAGGCTTTTCTTGATCCAGTCCAGATAAGGACGGTGACCCGCCGCCACCGGCAGGGCCAGCACCTCGCAGACTTGATAGGGATGATGGTCCCCGACCCACTGAATGAGGGCTTTCAACCGGCCCTGATGGGTCTTGGCGATCAATAATTCTTCCTGGGCTGTCTGGACCTTGCCCTCCCACCAGTAACGGCTGGAAAGGTTCGGGACGCGGTTGACGCAGGCGGCCAGCTTCTTGCCGACCAGGTCCTTGGATAACCGCTCGCTTACCTTGCGGTTCGGGGTGGTGATCAGGACAACGAAGGGCTTCATGACGTCTTTTCGCCCTCCGCGGCGCCCAGGTGATACATCCTTTCCCCATTGGCCTGCAGGGTCGTCTTGCCGGCGGGGGGAAGGGATAAACCTTCCCGGATGTCCCTGGAACCCGGCAGGGTGTAGACCTTCACCCCGTCGGCGACCTCCGCCACCTCGGCCAGCCGGTTCTTGGAAAGGATCTCCAGCCGCCGGGAGATGGAGATCATATCCAGTCCCATGAAGGACTGGAGGTCGGAGTTGGACGCGACCGCCCGCCCGGATTTGGCGAGGAAATAGAGGAGCTTCTTGCAGACCAGGTCCAATTTCAGGTATTCATTGACCGAATCGAACAGGTCCTGGAATTCCACCCGATCCCCCCCGCGCTTGAAGGAACAGTACATGGCTTCCGAGAGCAGGAACAGGAATCGGCGGGCGTTCCCCGCGGAAAGGGCCAGCGCCAGGGTCAAGGCCTCCGGTTCCAGGAAGGATTCCCGGGACCCCTTGAAACCGGCCTTCTCCAGCCGGAGGGAAAGGATGGCCGTCAATTCCGCTTTCGAGAACTTCTCGACCAGGACGATGTTCTTGAACAAACCCAGGACCGTCGGCTCCGCCCCTTCCTTCACGACGTCGCTGACCTTGGAATAGAACTCCTCCTGCAGGGCCATCAGGAACGCGACATTCGGGAGTTCCAACAGGGGCTTGAGTTCCTCCAGGATCTGGAGCGTCCTTTCCGAACGGGTCAAGTGATGGATCCGGTCCCCCTTGATCTTCTCCAGGTCGTCCACGAAGACCAGCAGGGGTTTCTTGAGATGCAGGATGATGTTCTTGATGATGGAAAAGATCAGGTTCTTGCTCAAGGTCTCCTTTTCCATCCTGCGGGAGACTTCCTCCAGTTTCAGACCCGGCACCTTGGGGATGATGACCAGCGTTTCCCGCAACAGTTCGGAAAGGAAATAGGTGGCGTCGTCCAGGGGGACCCCGATGGTCACGGCGTGGAACTCTTTCGGGACCCGGCTCCTCATCAACTGCATGAGGCTGCTTTTCCCCACCCCCGGTTCCCCCGCCACACCGACGTTCGAGAGGGAGAAGAAAACGGACGAAAGCCGGTCGACCAGGGCTTTCCTTCCGACGAAATAATCCAGGTTGTGTCCCTGGAGGGAAAGGGTGGTGAATGGGTCGTTCCTCAACCCGAAATGCCGAAAGGCGGTCAGGTGTGGCCGGCGCTGGGCGGGTTTCTTTTTCATGGGAGTGATTTTTCGCTCATGGAGGATGTCATCGGCCCATCGTCAATCGTTCGCCGACAACCTCATAAGGGATATGCATACCCGACTTCCCCTTGATCTGGACGGCGGGCAGAGCCGTCATCTCGAAGAAGTCTTGGGACACCTCGGCCATTTCCTCGTTCACCAGGATCTGTCCGTGTTTGGCGATGCCGCAGAGGCGGGAAGCCAGATTGACCGTGTCGCCGATGAGGGTGAATTCCATGCGGTTGGCCGAGCCCAGGTTCCCCACGATGGCCGTACCGGCCGTGACGCCGATCCCCAGACCGATCTCCACCGGCTGGCTGTAGGACACCTTGAATGCCTGGTTCAACAAAGCGAAACGGTCCTGCATCCGAAGGGCGGTCCGAAGCACCAACTTGGCCGCTTCCCCCTCGTTGCTGTAGGGCCGGCGGAAATAGGCGAAGATGGCGTCCCCGATATATTTGTTGATGTCGCCCCCGTTCTGGGTGATGACCTCTTCCATGGCCGTGAACATCTTGTTGAGGATCTCGACCGTTTCCTGGGGTTGGAGCTGTTCGGCCATTCGGGTGAAACTTCGGACATCTGAAAAAAGCACATAGACCCTTCGTGACTCCCCGCCCAGCTCCGAACGGCCGGCTTTATCGGTGGCTTTGGAGGAAACGTTGGAACCCACGTATTTCTCGAGAGTTTGCTGGGTTTCTTTCGCCCGATCCCGCAGGTTCTGATACTCAGCGGCCGCGGCCCGCATGAGCCTGTCCCGGTTATGGTCCACGTTCCAGGGCATATTGCTTTTGATCTTTGTGAAGGTGAAGGAAAGCATCTGGTTGGACAACATCAACTCCTGGAGTTTCATGACCCAGTTCGACTTTTGCCGCCAGGCGATAAAACCCCACCAGAAAAGAAGGAGGAATAGGGTCCCCACGACTATCGCCTCCACGATGACCGGATCGTTGATGAATTGGGAGGCGGCTATCCCGGCCCCGACCGAACAGAGGGCAAGCAGGATCAAAACGGGCAAGATGCCCTTGAGGTAGTCCTGGATGTTCTTTTTAACGGCTGGGGAGATCATCTTTCATGGCCTTTGCGAAAAATCCTTTGGATGGGTTTAGTTTATCGCAAATGGGAAAGAATGACATATTGAAAAGGTCCGGCTGGGACGGATGGATAGACACGGTCTAAACCTGAGTGAGTTCCTTGCCCGCCAGCCTCAGTTTTTCCAGGCCCTCGGGGGTGCGGGCTTCCATATAACACCGCATCAGGGGCTCGGTGCCGGAAAACCGGACCATCAGCCATTCCCCGTTCTCCAGGATGAACTTGGTCCCGTCCACCCGGATGATCTGGGCGACCTTCTTCCCGGCCAGTTCCGCCGGCGGGTTATCCTTCAATTTGGCGGTCATGACCTCTTTGACCCCGTCCTTCAGCTTGAGGTTCAATCGGTCCGAATAAAAAGCGCCATACTGCTGGTGCAGTCCCTTCAACACCGCCGAGAGGGTCTTGCCTTCCGAGGCGACCACTTCGGCCATCAGCAGGTTGGCCAGGATGCCGTCCTTCTCGGGGACATGCCCGTGGACGGTCAAGCCCCCGGACTCTTCCCCTCCGATGATGATGGGCCGCTTCACCATGATCTCGGCGATATATTTGAAACCGACCGCGGTTTCCACCAGCTCCACTCCGTGGGCTTTCGCGATGGCGTCCATCAGGTTGGTGGTGGCCACCGTCTTGACCACGCATCCCTTCCAATCGCGGGTCTTCAAGAGGTGCTCGAAAAGGATGGGCAGGACCTGGTTGGGGGTGATGAAGGTCCCGTCCGCGTCGATGACCCCGAAACGGTCGGCGTCGCCGTCATTGGCCAGGCCCATATGGGCCGGCAAGGTCCTCACCAGTTGGATGGCTTCCTGCAGTTCTTCCGCTCCCGGCTCCGGATGGTGTCCGCCGAAAAAGGGATCCCGGGTGTTATGCAGGACCTTGAGGTTGACCCCCGCTTCCTGCAGCAGGGTATCCAGGTAGCCCAGTCCATTGCCGTTCATCAGGTCCACCACGATCTTCATGCGGGCCTTTTTGAGCACATCGAATCGGACCAATTCCCGGACCCTTTTGAAATATTCCGGTTTGGGGTCGATCTGGGCGACCAAGCCTTTTTCCTCGGCCTTGGCATAAGGAAGCTCGGGGACCTTCCCGCCCTTGGCGGCGATGGATTCGGCCAAGGCCTCCAACGAGAGCGTCACTTGGACCGGGGCCGGTCCCCCGTCCGAGCCGTTGAACTTCAGGCCTTGATAGGTAGCGGGGTTGTGGCTGGCGGTGAAGTTGATGGAGCCCGCCGTATTACGCCGGATCAATTCATAGGAAACGGTCGGGGTCGGCGTGCCCACCGGGCAGATGTAGGACATGATGCCGTGACCCGCCAGGACCTGGGCGGTCAGCTGGATGAACTCTTCCGACAGGAATCGATAATCCCCCGCGATGACCAAGCCCTTGTTGGCTTCCCCGGTCTGCTGGAGATGTTGGGCGATAGCCGCCACCGCGACGCGGACATTGGCGAAGGTGAAATCGTCCGCCAGGATGGCCCGCCAGCCCGAAGTGCCGAATGTGATCTTAGCCACGGTCGTTTGTCCTTAGGGTGAATGAATGGGAAGCGGAGAAAGTTTACGGAAAAAAATTGTAGGGCGCAACGTTTTTAGTTTTGGCTTTAGCGAGAAATCGTTGGATTTGTTAACTTGGTTTGGTTGTCTACGACTGCCACTTTTTGATCTTATCCACGTACGAACTCACCAGGTCCTGGGCCTTTTTCTCGCTCTCCGCCTCGGCGGTCACGTGGAAAAGGGCCATATCCACGTCCGGCAGGATCATGACCGACGACCCGTTCTTGCTGATCTTCACCCCGTCGATCAATTCCCGGTTCTCGTTCTCCGTGTCCTCGATCAGGTGCCTCATGATGGTCCCCTTCAATTCCCAGGAACAGGGGACCTTTTGGGTGATCTGGATCTTCTTGGGGAAATCCTTGAGATAGGTGGAGATGGACTTGCCCTCCAGGGCGATGAATTCCATCAATTTGGCCGTGGACATCATGGCGTCCATGAAAGGCGCGAACTTCGTGAAGATGAACCCGCCGTCCGGCTCGCCCACCAGGGCCACGTCCGGCTGGGTGGCGGCTTCCATGAGGGAATAGTAATTGGTCCGGGTGCGCGAGACCTGCCCGCCGTGGGTCTTGGCCAGGTCGTCCAGGATCTGGGAGCCCGTGACCGGGACGACCGTCTTGGCGCCCTTCTGGCGAAGGTAGGCGTAAAGGGAGAAAAGCGCCAACAGCTCCGTCCCCGCCAGCAAGTGGCCCTTCTCGTCCACCACGAATATTTTCTCCGCTCCCGCGTCGAACAACACCCCGAAATCCGCGCGCAGGGTCGGGACGATGTCGGCTAACTGTTTCAGCGCCGCCTGGAATTCCTCGGGGGTCTTGGTCAATTTGGTCTCGTCCATGTAGGCGTTCAGACCGACCACCTCGCAGCCCAGCTTGCCCAACAGCCAGGGGAAAATGGGGGCCGCCGCGGAGAAGGCGTAATCGATGATGACCTTGGGTTTGTAGGCCGCGACCGCCGCCACGTCCAGGGCGTCCAGGAAACCCTGGTGGTAGAACTCCAGCATCCGGTGGGGGAACACCAGCTCGCCCGTCTCTTCCATGGTGGCCCGCCTGAAATCCTCCCGATAGAAAAGGTTCTCGATCCCCTTTTCCTTGCTGGAAGAAAGGGCCAGTCCCCGTCCGTCGAAGAACTTGATGTCGATGAACTGTTTATCGAAGGGACTCTTGCGGGTATGCAGGCCGCCCGCGTCGGAAAGTTTGGGGACCGCGTAGCGCGCCACCGAGATGGGCATTTCCTGGAGGTCGTGCACATTGACGCCCGAGGACAGGATGCCCGAGATGAGGGCGCGGTTGATCATGCGGCTGGTCTTGTGGATGTCCCGGGCGGTCAGGACGGTGGAACCCTTGGGCAGGGACGCCCCGTAAGCCGCCCCCAGCTTGCTGGCGAATTCGGGCGTGATGTCGATGCCCGCCATGCCGGTGACCCCGTGCTGTCCGAAGATGGACCTGGCCCACTTGTCGCCCCAGACCAGCGAGGTGGAAAGCTGGGCCCCGTCCTCCACGACCTTGTTGGGCCAGACCTTGACGCCCGCCTTCACGACCGAATCCTTCCCGAGGGTGCAGTTGTCCGACACGATGGCGCCCTCGAAGATGTTGGCCTTCTCCTGGACGTCCGTCCCCGAGGCGATGACGCATTCCCGGGCCTGGGCCTCGGCCCCGATGGAGACGTTGCGCCATAGGATGGCGTTGGTCAGGACCGCCCCCTCCTCCACCTGGCACCCGTCCCCCAGGACCGAATTGGTGACCTTGGCGTTCTTGCCGATGTTGCAGTTCTTCCCCACCACGATGGTCCCGGTCAATTGGGCGGAGGGATCGATGTTGGACTTCTCGCCCGCCCAGATCTCCTTGCCGATCCGGTTCAAGCGAGAACCCTGGATGCGCACATCCACCTTGCCCCCGAAAATATCCTGATGGGCCAAACGGTATTGGTCCAGGTTGCCGATATCGGCCCAATAGCCCTGGGCGACATAACCGAAGAGGGGCATGCCTTCCTTCAGCATCCGGGGAAAGAGGTTCTTGGAGAAATCGAATTCTTCTTTCTCGGGGATCAGGTCCAATACTTCCGGCTCCAGGATGTAGATGCCCGTATTGACCGTGTCGGAAAAAACCTCGCCCCAGGTGGGCTTTTCCAGGAACCGCTGGATCTTGCCGTCCTTGCCCGTGATGACCACCCCGAAGGCCAGGGGGTTCTCCACCCGGGTCAGGACCATGGTGGCCTTCGCCTTGTTCCGCTCGTGGAATTGGATGGCGGCGGACAGGTCGAAGTCGGTCAGGACGTCGCCCGAGATAACGAGGAATCTTTCCTTATTGATGAGGGATTGGCAATTCTTCACCGACCCGGCGGTGCCCAGATCGCTTTCGGCGGCTTTGTACTGCATCTGCACCCCGAACTCGGCCCCGTCCCGGAAATACTCGGTGATGACCTCCGACTGGTAGAAGACCACGCTGATGAGGTCGGTGAGCTTATGTTTCTTGAGCAATTCCACGATGATCTCAAGGATAGGACGGTTCACCATGGGGATCATGGGCTTGGGAAGGTTGATGGTGAGGGGTCGCATGCGGGTTCCGAACCCGCCGGCCATGATGACGGCTTTCATATTGAGGGCTTCACCTTTCGATGCTTACTCATAACGGAATAAAATTTATTTTAGCTTATTTTAACGCCAAAATATAACAAATCCGCTCATTCCAGGACCTCGTCTTACTCCTCAAAGTTGTCGAGATGGCATCTTCAATGGAAAGAAATAGTAAAAAGTTGCCTTGCATTTTCCTGGGTAAAAACCCATTTTAAGTACCTCTCGGTTACAGTGATCGGCCGATCCGATATTGGACCATCCCCCTGAAGGAGCCATCGCCCATGAGTTTCACCGAACAGGATGTCTTGAACGCCCTGAAGGCCATCAAGGACCCGGACCTGCGCCAGGACATCGTCTCCCTGGGTTTCGTCAAGAACATGGCCCTATCGTCCGGCAAAGTCAGTTTTGAGATCGAGTTGACCACCCCGGCCTGCCCGGTCAAGGACCAGTTCAAGACCCAGGCGGTGGAAGCGGTGGGCAAGATCCCGGGAGTGACCCAGGTGGAGGTCAAGATGACCTCCAATGTCCGCCAGGCCCCGACGGGCATCAAGAACCTCAACATGCCCTCGGTGAGGAACCTGGTGGCCGTGGCCTCAGGCAAGGGCGGGGTGGGCAAAAGCACCGTATCCGCCAACCTGGCCCTGGCCCTGGCCAAGACCGGCGCCTCGGTCGGCCTCATGGACGCCGACGTTTACGGTCCTTCCATCCCCCGCATGCTGGGCGTCCAGGGCCGTCAGCCCGAGACCCATCCCCTCACCAAAAAGATGATCCCCTTCGAGAAACACGGGATCAAATTCATGTCCGTCGGGATGCTCCAGCAGGAAAGCGACACCGCCCTCATCTGGCGGGGCCCCATGGCCAGCAAGCTGGTCCAGCAATTCCTCGGGGGCGTGGAGTGGGGCGAGCTGGATTATCTTTTGATCGACCTGCCTCCCGGCACGGGGGACATCCAACTCACCCTGACCCAATCGGTGCCCCTGGCGGGGGCCGTGCTGGTGACCACTCCCCAGGATGTGGCCCGTACCATCACCCAGAAGGGCTTGCGGATGTTCCAGCAGGTCCAGGTCCCCATCATCGGCATCGTGGAGAACATGAGCGGTTTCGTGTGCGGCCATTGCGGGGAGGTGACTTCCATATTCAAGAAGGGCGGGGGCCGGAAGATGGCCGAGGAACTGGCCGTTCCTTTCCTGGGCGAGGTTCCCCTCGAACCCCTGGTCGCCGAGGACGGGGACTCCGGCGTTCCCACCGTGGCCGCCCATCCCGATTCCCTTTCGGCCAAGGCTTATGATTTGATCGCCCAGCAGATGGCTTCCCAGCTTTCCATCATCAACGCGGCCACCGTCAAGGTGACCAGCCGGCCGAAGGAAGTGGATACCAATGACGAGAAGGTCACGGTCATCACCTGGGACGACGATAAGGTCACCCGGTACCCCAACCGTTATTTGAGGAGCATGTGCCCCTGCGCGTCTTGCGTCAACGAGGTCACGGGCGAGCGGATGATCAACCTGGAAACCATCGACCCGGGCGTCCACATCACCGGGGTGGACCCGGTGGGCCGGTACGCCCTGCGTTTCCAATGGTCCGATGGCCATGGCACGGGGCTCTATTCGTTCGATACGCTTCGGGCCTTGGGGGAATGACCCAAGTTATTTGATCAGGATTTTTTATCGAGAAACGGCCGAGACCTTCTGAAGGAATTCCGAAGTAAGCAGGAACCCCACCGCGCGCAGTTCCTTTTTCTCATGCCCATCCGGGCCGATGAATAGGAACGTGGGCACTCCCATGATCCCGTAGGTCTTCTTCAAGGCCTCCACCGGCGGGGAGGAATACTGGGTCAGGTCCGCCTTCAATAACACCCAATTTTTCAAGGCGTCATGGACCTTCGGGTCGGAAAAGGTCTTCAACTCCATCTCCCGGCAGGGCAGACACCAACTGGCCGTGAAATCGATCAGGACTGGTTGATTCCCTTTTTGGGCCTGTTGAAGAAGGGCGGGATCATAAGCCAGGAAAGGCAGTTCTAAGACCTGGGGCCAGTTCCGATAGACCATCAGTCCCAGGACGACCAGCAGGATCCCGAATAGATGTTGGAATCTCTTGAACCCCTGGTTCACTCCCGCGCCTGAGAAAACCCAGCCCAGGAGCAACCCGCAGCAAACCAAATAGCCTGGCACCAGGAAGTGGCTGTAGCCCTTGGGCAAAAGCGGATTGAGGAAATAAAGCGGCATCCCCAGCAGGATCATCCCGAAAACTTTTTTCACCCAGACCATCCACATCCCCGACTTGGGCAGGCGTTGGAGTTCGGTGGAAAAGAAACCCAGCCATAGATAGGGGAAGCCCAGGCCCAGGGAGAGGGTGAAGAAAAGGATGAAACCCAGGTACGGGTTCGCCTTGGCCGCCACGAAGGTCAATAGGCCGATGGAAAAGGGGTCCACGCAGGGCGCGGCCACGATCCCGAAGACCAGTCCCATCCCCAAAGCTCCGATCCAACCTTGGGTGTTCCCCGCCGCCACCTTGTTCAAAAGCCATGAGGGCGCCTGGATCTCGTAAAGCCCGAACATGGAGAGGGATAGGGTGACCAGAAGAAGCGAGATCCCTCCCAGTACCCAGGGCGATTGCAGGGTGGAACCCAGGATGCGGCCCGTCAAAGCCGCCGTCACTCCCAAGGACGAATAGGTGACCGAGATGCCGACCACATAGGCCAAGGCCCGGCCCAGGACGACCAGGGGTTTTTCCGCGCGCTGGGTCCCGAAGTAGGAGACCGTGATGGGGATCATGGGATAGACGCAAGGGGTCAGGTTCAGGGCCAACCCTCCCAGGAAGACCAGCAGGAAGGTGAGCAGGACGCCCTTTTCCTGGAACAGCCGCACGATGATATTGTCCGAGGGCAGGGGCGGCGCCCCGCCGACCGACGCGGGCGTGAACATCTCCACGTTCACCGGTCGGGGTGTTTCCCCAACCGCCGCCAGATGGACCCTGACCGTTACGGGAACTTCAGACGGCCTCAAGCAGAATTGGTCGTTGCAAGCCTGCACCTTGAGGACCAACCCCTCATCCAGGATCATGGGCTTGGGCGCCCCCCTCAGGCGGACCGGAAGGATCACCCGGGCCTCATTCTCATAGACCGGGAAAGGTTTGGTTTCCCCGCCCAGGGTCTTTAAATTTCCGGCTGGATATTGGATGGAACCGGCCAACTCGAGGTTTGTGAACTTGGCCAGGGAAACGTCCAGGGGAATGAAACCTTCCGGAAGGCCGTCCCGGCCGTTGATGTGCCATCCATCCTTGATCTTGATCTGGACCGCGACCTGGAAATCCCCGTGCCAGGGGATGGGCTCCAGGGAAGGGTAAGCTTGAGCCGAGACAATATCCGCGCTGGAGGAAGGGACCCCATCCTGGGCCCAGGTTGTTCCCAGGGCCAGGACCGACCAGACGATCAATAAAGCCGTACGAAGCATGTCGCTTCCTCCCCTTCTATATATAACGCCCAACCACCCAATAAAAAAGCCCCGCCGATAGGTTTCTAGCCTATCAACGGGGCTTTAGGTCGAACCTTCGAAGCCCTTCAAAAACTCAATGGAGCTGGCTTGTCGAGTCCCTTTCGATCAATTCAGGCTGCAGCGTCGTGGCCCTGTGTTCCAAGGTCTCTTCCGTGATGATCTGGAACATCTTGCGGGCGGCCACTTTGCCCATTTCATAAGCGGAAAAGGCCACGGTGGTCAGGGCCGGTTTGTGGTACCCGGCTTCTTCCATGTTGTCGAACCCGACGACCGAGATGTTCTCCGGCACCATCAATCCCTGGGCCTTCAGGGCCCGGATGGCGCCCATCGCCATCAGGTCATTGGCGCAAAGGAATGCGGTGGGTTTTCGGACCGCTTTCATGATCTTTTCACAGGCCCGAAATCCGCCTTCTTCCTCGAAATCCCCCTCGCCGACCCAGTCCTGCTCGAAATCCATGTGATGGCGCGCCAGAAGTTCCTGGTACGCCTGGTAGCGCTCGATGGCGTTGGTGGTGGTCATCCGGCCGTTGATGATGGCGATCCTCTCATGGCCCAGGCCCTTCAGGTGCTGGATGGCCAGCTCCACGCCGCCCCGGTTGTCGAAACCGACGTAAGGCAGGTCTTCCTGGATGGTGATCTTGCCGTTGATGAGCACGAAGGGAACGTTGGACTCGGCCAACTCGCGGATGGAAACGTCGGTGGACCAGGCGTTCAGGACGAACATGCCGTCCACGCTTCCGTCCCCCAGCAGGGCCCGGTAGGAAAGCTGGGCGCGGGCGGTCTCGTTCAAGGGGTGAAGCAGAAGGCGGTATTGTTTCTCCGCCGCGATCTCCTCGATGCCTTCCATGATGTTGGTGAAGAAGGGACTGCGGAAGATGGCGGTGTGGTGGGGGGCGATCACCCCGCAGATGCGGGAATGTTTCTGACGCAGGCGGCGGGCGTGGGCCTGGGGTTTGTAATGCAGGTCATCGATGGCTCCCTGGACCCGGACGCGGCATTTATCGCTGACCCATTTTTTATTGTTGAGGACCCTGGAAACGGTCCCAATGGTCACTCCCGCTCTCACCGCGACATCCTTGATCGTTGCCACCTTGCGACTCCTGTTGGTAGGGTTTGTTGCTAGCCTGAACGAAATGGCGAACAACTAAAAGGCACTTTTAAAATCGCTTTTTTACTTCCGGCCAAATCAAAAAAACTTTTCTCTGTGCCTCTGTGCCTCCGTGGTGAATTATTAGATGTTCCCTAAAATCGTTCCCGTTTTGATTTCGAGGAGCATTCTAAATATCCCTCTTGGAAATAGCCAGCGGGAAGCCGTCCGTTCAGAAGATGTTTAAAAAAATTCCTTCATGGTTGTCAGAATTTTTAAAACGATTTCGGGAAAATGTTACACGGGTTTAATCTTAAAGCAGGTCACCTTTTAGGCAGAAGGCGCATTACCAATTCTTTACCTGAAAAGTTGAACCGGTACAACCCCGTGTCATCGGGGGTCAGGATATTTCCCCCTTGGGACAATTCCACAGAGGGGACCGATCCATCCGCGTTTGGCTTTATCCTCAGGCAAAGAACGACCTGGGTGGGAAAATTTTCCGGGATATTCCAATCCCATGTCCTCTTGTCGTCAGCCGTGTTCACCTGGCAGGACTCAAAAACTTTTTCGGCGCGGAAATAGGAGCCGACTCCCAGGAAAGTTTCCACCCAGATATCCTTGGACTGAAGGTAATCCAGGATCGCCTCGAAATTTTGTCTCGTGATGGGCTCCCAGCCCCAGGGGGTTCCCTCCAACCCATGGATCACGAAAACCAACCAGGCGTTATCCTTCAGGTCCTGGTCGATCCAATCACGGTAAGTAGCGATAGGCAGGGCGGTCATTGTGTTGCGCGAGGGGATATTCAACCAATCCGGCTCCGAAGCGGGCTTCATGTCATAGTCCCCATAGCCTCCCCGGGCCAGTAGGTGCCCCTTCCCCACCCAGGCTTTGAGGGTCGGCGTGATGTCCGAGTAGGGATAGGCGAAGGTGCGGATGGGAACGCCGAATTCTTTCTGAAGGACATTCTGAGCGCCCATCACCTGGGCTTCCTCGTCCCGGGCCGTCAACTCATTGGCGTGCTTATGGTCGAGCGTGTGGTTCCCCAATTCATGCCCCTGGGTCAGGGCCTGGCGCCACTCATCCTTGCGGTCGGTCCGGTTGGCGATCAGGTAAAAGGTGCCGCGCATCTTGCGTTGATTCAGTTCGGGGATGGCCACATCCAGGTGGGAAGGGTCGCTGTCGTCGAAGGTCAGGGACACGGCGGCCTTGTGGCCGTTCCAGGGAATTATCTGGACATCGGGCAAGGGCACGGCGGCGCCCAGGACCCAGCACGCGGTCCCCCAAAAAAACATCATTCCTGTCAGCGTCTTTTTGAGCATCGTCATTCCTTGAAAAGGGCAAAAAAACAGCCCTGTCATGGGACTCATTAAACACCCAGGGCAGGGCTGAAACCGCTAAAAATTCTTACCGGAGGGCTTTATCCCCCGACTCACCCGTCCTCGTCCGGATCGCGTTCATGACGGGGGAGATGAATATCTTCCCGTCGCCGATCTCGCCCGTGCGGGTGGTCGTGATGATGATCTTCACCACCTTGGGGACTTCCTTGTCGGTCACCACCGTGGTGACTAAAAGTTTAGGGAGCAGGCCTTCCACGCTCTGGCCCCTATAATTCTCGGTCACGCCCTTTTGTTTGCCATGCCCGTGCACGTCCGTCACGGTCACGCCGGAATAACCGACCGCCTTGAGCCCGTCCAGGACGGACCTCAGGGCGCTGGGGCGGATGATGGCTTCTATTTTCTTCATACAGTTGCCTCCTTCAGATTTGGATCATTGGTTCATCCAGGATCAACGGCCGCCGTAACCTTCCTCTCCATGTTGGGAAAGGTCGAGGCCCATGTCTTCTTCTTTCTCACTGGCCCGGAAACCGATCGTTTTCTCGACCACGAAAAACAGTATAACCGTGGCGATCAGTGAAAATAAAGCCACCGATAACGCCATTAAGGTCTGGACCGTGAATTGTCCGGGATTCCCGTATAAAAACCCCGCTTTACCGCCGATCAGGGGATTGGCCCAGATACCGACCGCCAGGGTCCCGAAGAAACCGCCGACCCCGTGGATGCCGAAAGCGTCGAGGGAGTCGTCATAGTCCATCTTCATCTTGACCAGGATGGCCCCATAGCAAAGAAGGCTGGCGATGACGCCGATGCAGATGGCCCCGGTCATGTCCACGAAACCAGCGGCGGGGGTGACCGCCGCCAAACCGGCGATGGCGCCGGAGGCCGCGCCCAAGGCCGTCGGCTTGCCCCGATGAAGGGCTTCGATGAGGCACCACATCAAGGTTGCGGTCGCGCCCGCCGTGTTGGTCGCCATGAAGGCGGTGCAAGCCTGGGCGTTCGCTCCCAGGGCCGACCCCGCGTTGAAACCGAACCAGCCGAACCACAACAGCCCGGTACCGGTCAGGACCATGGTCATGTTATGCGGCACCATGGCGAAGGTCCCGTAGCCCTTGCGCTTGTTGGTCAAGATGGCCAAAGCCAGCGCCGAGAAACCCGCGCTGATGTGAACGACCACGCCTCCCGCGAAATCCAGCCCGCCCTGCTTGGCCCAGAAACCCCCGCCCCACACCATATGGGCGATCGGGTCATAGACCAACGCGGCCCAGAGGAGCGAGAAGACGATGAAGCCCTTGAACTTGACCCTCTCGGCGAAAGCGCCGGTGATCAAGGCCGGGGTGATGATGGCGAACATGGCCTGAAAGAGGATGAAGGCGTAATGGGGAATGGTCGGCGCGCCCGAATTGACCGCGGGAAGATTCTTCAACATGGCCCAGGAGAAGCCGCCGAAGAAGTCGTTGCCCGGGGAGAAGGAGGTGGAATAACCCCAGATCACCCATTGGACGCCGATCAAGGCCACCAGGAAGAAACTCTGCATGATGGTCGCCAGGACGTTCTTCCGGCGGACCATCCCGCCGTAGAACAGACCCAAGCCAGGGGTCATCAGCATGACCAGGGCCGCGGAAGCCAGGACCCAGGCCGTGTCGCCAGCGCTGATCGCGGGGGCCGCGGGACTGGCGGGAACCACCGCCGGCGCCGCTTCTTGGGCCATGGCCCAACCAGCTCCCAAATAAACCAGGATGCCAGCGCCGACCGCGGATATTTTTCGGAATAAAAACGAAATAAGCGTTTTAGGATATTCCATCTCTCTCGTTCTCCTTTTATACCGGTCTGACCGACCAAAACGTTGAAAGGATAGGCGAGGCACTGGGGGCTGTATATGTTTCAAATCAGACTTTTTTGCCCGCGATTTAGTTTTGCCGAGTGATTTGTGTGTCGAAATTCTTCTTTTGGGAGGGTTTTTAGAGTTTTTTTAGCGTTTTATAATTTATTAAAGATTCTGTCTTGGCGGGATTATTTTCATCTAAATAGTGATCCTTGCCGCCGCTTGGAACAACTTTCCAAACGGCGGTAGGTGTCGCTTTTACTTTCATCTGAACGAACGAAAATTCGAAAAGCTTAAATAGCCTTATCGCCTTTTTCTCCCGTGCGGACCCGGATGACATCCGCGACTGGGGAGACGAATATCTTCCCGTCGCCGATCTCGCCGGTGCGGGTGGCCTTGACGATGGTATTGACCACTTTCGTCACATGCTTATCGCCCACCACCGCCGTCAGCACCAGTTTCGGCAAAAGGCCTTCCACGCTTTGTCCCCGGTAGGACTCGGTGATCCCCTTTTGTTTTCCGTGGCCCTGGACTTCGGTCACGGTCACGCCCGGATAGCCGACTGTTTTCAATCCGTCCAGGACATTCCTCAGGGCGCTAGGCCGAATGATCGCCTCGATCTTTTTCATATTGAGCTTCCTTTCTCACGGAGTTCCCGTGAAATACTTAGGTTCAAGATCAGTAGTTGTAGCCCTCTTCCCCATGCTGCGACAGGTCCAAGCCCAGCTCTTCTTCCTTGACCTTGACCCTGAACCCGATGGTCTTCTCGACCAGGAAATAGAGGATGATGGTGAGCGTCACCGAGTAAAGGATCGTCGCGCCCACGGTCTTCAATTGGATGAAAAATTGCGCCGGATTGCCGGCGAACAGCCCGTCGGTCCCGTTGACGGCCTTCAAGGCGAACAAGCCGGTCGCCAAGGCTCCCCAGGTCCCGCCCACGCCGTGCACCCCGAAAGCGTCCAGGGAATCGTCATAGCCCAGTTTCACCTTCACCTGGATGGCCGTGTAGCAAAGACAGCTCACAACCAACCCGATGATCAGGGAGGCTTTCAGGTCCACGAAACCGCAGGCCGGGGTGATGGCGACCAGACCCGCCACCGCGCCCGAGGCCGCGCCCAATGAAGTGGCCTTGCCGTGATGAAAGAACTCGATCAAACACCAGGTCAAGGCCGCCATGGCGGTGGCCGTGTTGGTGGTCACGAAGGCGTTGCAGGCCAATGCGTTAGCGGCCCCCGCCGAACCCGCGTTGAAACCGAACCATCCGAACCACAGAAGGCTGGCGCCCAGAAGCACCAGGGTCAGGTTGTGGGGGATCATGGTTTCCCGGCCATAGCCTTTGCGCGTCCCCAGAAGGAGCGCCAGGGTCAGAGCGGAATAACCGGAGGACATATGAACGACCGTTCCGCCGGCGAAATCAAGCGCGTCCTTGAAATAACCGCCGCCCCATACCCAGTGAGCGATCGGGTCATAGACGAAGGTGGCCCAGAGAAGGGAGAACACCACGAAGCCCTTGAAGCTCACCCTTTCGGCGTAAGCGCCGCAGATCAGGGCGGGGGTGATGATGGCGAACATGGCCTGGAAGATCATGAAGGCGTAATGGGGTATGGTCGGAGCCGCCGGGTTGACCGCCGGCATGTTATCCAGGAAGAGCCAGCTCAATCCCCCCCAAAAACTGTTCCCGGGGGCGAAGGCCAGGGAATATCCCCAGACCACCCATTGCACGCTGATCAGCGCCACCAGGAAGAAGCTCTGCATGATGGTCGCCATGACGTTCTTTCGGCGCACCATCCCGCCGTAGAAGAAGGCCAAACCGGGCGTCATCAAAAGCACCAAGGCCGCCGAGGCCAGGACCCAGGCCGTATCCCCGGCGCTGATCGCCGGAGCTGCCGGTGCCGCCGCTGTCGCGGCCGGCGCGGCCGGAACAACCTGCGGTGAGCTTGTCGAACCCGCTGGAGCCGCTGGCGCCGCGGCTTGCTGAGCGAATGCCGAGGCGGTGGTGAGGAAACACGACACGGCGATGAACCACATCACCGGGGCGATCCTCCGTGAAAAAATTGAACCAAAAATATATTTCATCTCTCTCTCCTTATAAAAAATCGCCTTAAGGATCAAGGCAAACCAGGGAAGGTAAAGCGAGTTTCGTGCCAACCTTTAAACTGGCGTAAAATAAGGCGAATTAAAAATTGGGTCCTCAAAGACCCACTACTTTCGTAGAACTGTACATAATTGTCCTAACATCGATTCATTGGGTTTGGTGAAGGCGTTCTAAAAAGTTCCAGCATTTAAAGGAAATTCCGAAAGACATATTTGTAGGGCCGTCCCAAAAAAATGTTCCTGGTCAAACAAGTTTTAAAAATTTCCCATCCCTAAAATTGCTTTTAAGTTTTTGCGGTGTCAAAAACAAAGTTTTCGGCCGTGTTTTCAGCTGTGCCTCTGTGCCTCTGTGGTTCAACAGCCGTTTTTAGGTTAACCTATCATTTCAAAATCCGACTATTAGGAGACGCACGACCTTGAACCCTTCCATTGAGCAAGCCGAAGTAGCCCGAGAACATTCCCAATTCAAAAAAGCCCAGTCGATCTATCAAAAACTTTTTCAAAAGTCGCCCAAGGATTTTGACAAAGCGGAATTACTGCTCGGTTTGGGTGATGTGGAGAGGATCCAGGGGTATTTCGCCGAAGCCCTGGGTCATTATGAAAAAGCCTCCCGCATCCTGAAGAAGTTGGACCCGGAAGCCGCCCTGGACGCCGAAGCCGGCTGGGCCTTGGCCGCCCGGGCCATCGGCCGTCCCCAAGAAGCCATCCTCAAGCTGGAAAGGGTCCTGGCTTCTTATAAGAAGAACAAGGATCAGGAAGCGGTCGCCTTCGTCCATTGGGCCTTGGGCGGGACTTACCGCATCGCGGGCGACATGAGGAAGGGTTTGAGGGCTTTGGAAACGGCCCTTCGGATGTATAAAAAGCTCAAGAACGACGAGGGCGTCTCTTACACCTGCTGCGCCCTGGGCGGCATCCACCGCATGATGGGCCATTACTCGGTCTCCGGGAAATATTACCGGGAAGCCAACCGGCGCATGAGGCGGCGCAAGGACACCTTCGGCATCGCTTACTCCTATTGCGGATTGGGCAATGTGGAACGCATGGCCGGCCGTTTTGCCCAGGCCCTTCCCTTTTACCGCAAGGCGGAAAAACTTTACGGCACCATCGGCGACCGGGTCAGCTACGCCTATACCCTTTGGTCCCTGGGCACGACCTACAAGATGCTGGGCCGATATCCCCAGGCCCGCCTGGCTTTCGCTCGGGCCGATCGGTTGTTCAAGGAAACGGGCGACACGCGCGGAAGGGTCTATACCCTGTTGGGTTTTTCAGAGGTCGAGTATTTGATCAGCCGATTCCGAAAAAGCATGCCCCCCTGGAAACAGGCGGAAGCCCTGGCCTTGAAAAGCCATTTTGAGTGGGAAAAGCTCCATGTGAAAACCCAGCTTCAATTGTTCTTTTGGAAAACGGCGAAGGATTTCGCCCTGTCCTACCCGGGGAAAGGGGCGGGAAACAAAAAACGAAAAGCGGTCTCCCTGGTCAACGATGTGTCCATCCAAGTGTCCAAGGCATACCGCAACGCGGGTTCGGACTTTATGCCCAACTCGGTCCCGATCAACTGGCCCTAATACTTACAGCAAAACCTTTTCACCACAGAGGCACAGAGACACAGCTTAAGAAAAGAATTTTTTTGTTAAGTCCTGTTTGAAATTGAAGCCAAAATCTTTAAACCATTGAAAAACTGCCTAGAAAATATATTTCTTAACTATTCATTTTTAGCTGTGTCTCTGTGCCTCTGTGGTAAATGATTTGTGTTTTTCCGTTATAAAAAAGGTCTTTGCCTCTGTGGTGAAAAGTTTGTAAGTTTCTAATCCTCCGCGACGACAGACCCTTCCTCCAAAGCGGCGATCCGTCTCTCCAAAGGCGGGTGGCTGGCGAAAAGACCGGCCCAGCTGGGGCGGCTGGAGATCATGAAGGCCGAGATGGCCTTGGGTTCCTCCACCGGCGGCAAAGCCTGAGCCCTTTGAAGGGCCTTCAGGGCGTTGATCATCTTGAACTTCCCCGCCACCTTGGCCCCGCCCGCGTCGGCTCGGTATTCCCTCCAGCGGGAAAAGGGCATCAGCACCAGCACCGACCCCAGGATGCTCAGGAAGATATCCAGCCCGATGGTGATGACATAGCGGGCCATGTACCGCCCGCGGGAATCCATTTTCTGGCTGATGAAGAAAGCGAGGATACGCGCCAAGAACATGGTGAAAGCGTTGACCACCCCCTGAAGAAGGGTCATGGTCACCATGTCCCCGTTATGGATGTGGGTCAGTTCGTGGCCGATGACGCCCTCGATCTCGTCCTTTCCCATGACGCTAAAAAGACCGCTGGAAACCGCCACCAAGGAATCGTTCTTTCCCGGGCCGGTGGCGAAAGCGTTAGGGTCCTGGCTTTCGAAGATGCCGACCTCGGGGGTTTTCTCTAATCCTGCGTTCCTGGCCAAATTCTCGACCGTCCTCACCAGCCATGCCTCCTCGGCCGTTCCGGGATTCTCCGGGTCGATCACCTTGACCCCCATCATGGACTTGGCCATGAACTTGGAAAGCATCAGGGAGATGAAGGAACCTCCCATGCCCCAGACCAGGCAGAACACCATCAGGGTCGTGTAATTGATCCCCTGCGCGGTGAGATAAGGCCCCACGCCCAAAAGATTGAGGGTGATGGAAATAGTGGTCATCACCAGGATATTCACCAATATGAACAGACCGATACGCCGTAACCAAGTCATTTGCTTCCTCCAGTTCCGATTTGGGTCTTGCTCGAAGACCTGAAGATTCGAATAAGTTAGTCATCTTGTCGAAATAATTCAATAAGCTCGGGAGAACGGGAAAGTTAATAAAACGAGGTTGTTATTTGTTAAAAGTGGCGGGGCGGCGCCAGCGGGAGTTGGTAGCTTTAAGCATTAAAAGAAAAGAAGGGTCCCACTGAATGCAAGGTCTGTACCGTGCAATATGTGGCCTGGCCCTTTTTTACGCATTTTTTTGGGGCCACATCTACAAACTATAAATATTTTCAGACTTTTATTTTAGGCTTTTTTAAACCAATGGTTGTAATTCTTTGGGCTTAATTGCTTGAAATTCCAATTGATAAAAAGGGGAAGGATCTGTTACCCCTAAAAGTTCAAATTTTAATATTCCTGGTTCCGGTATTACCAACCCCCCTACCCCCCAAATGAATCTGTATAAATCTTTCTCTAAAAAATCTACTTTTGTGGAGGCAGAAAATAATTCTTTTCCATTTATCGTAATTTTCACGGTGCCATCATAAACACCTTTATCCGATGCCTCTTTATGTATAACAACCAGAAAGGTAATTTTCGGAAATAAAAATGGGTATCCTTCAGGGATTAAATCATCAAATAAATTAATGACAGATATCGCATTTGTTGCCTTATCAACCACAATTGTTTCGGCGCACAAAGAATATTTTGTAATTATCATTTTTCACCTTTTGTTTCTAAATTAATAAAATTTCTGCCTGATTCGGTAACATTTCCAGCCTTATTTATAAATTTCACATCTACTTCTAAAACTCGCGGCGGCATCTGGTAAAACTCATAATGCGGGTTTACTTCTTTGGCTGAAATTCGTTCCAATTCCATTAACCATTTAACTTTTTTTTCTTTCCCTGATTTGAATATTGCAGTTGCACTTAAACCTCTGGCAGATAACAAAAATATAATAAGTAGAAATAATATAGAATTTTTGATTAGACTTTCTTTGCTCGATTGAAGAATTTCTATAATTTTAATAACAGATGTATTCTCCACTTTAGAATTTACCAATCTTAAGTAACTCATAGAATTTTTTATTCTTTTGTAAATTGAAAGTGGAGTGTTTGAGAAAATATAAATTTCTACGATTTCCTCAATGCTAATTAAACTTAATATTTCAGAATTCGATTGCATCTAATTTCACCCTAAAGTATTTAATCGTGGCTTGTGCATAGGGGCAGTCCCTCTCTCCATGTATGATTTCTTCACCACCACCCCATTTGCTTAAAACTTTCCTGCTTAAAAGATTCTCTTTGGGTTCACTAATTACAATTGCAGAATGAGTGATTTCTCCATATTCAAAATACAAAGCAACATCACCGGGCAAAACATTATCTAAATTAATAATCTCTATATATTCATCCTCAATAATAATTTTATTAATTTCACTCAATTTAAAAATACCTGTTCTTCTTGATGCAAATGTCATTCCGTGGCAATTATAAATTGGGCTATAACCTTTTCTTATTACAAATGGATATTTTTTCATAATATCTTTATACAAACCCATTTGTAGTAAGTTTGAATCATTATTACTGAAATTATGTATTTGATTTCCTAATTTAGTAGCTAGTGGGATTTCTCCAAGTTCCAGATCGTTCATTTAAGAATTTTACCTTTCGGAAAACAGTGACTGACTCCATACACCTCATTTCTATAAGTGTAAAGGCCCAAATTATTTAGCCATTTTATGCGTAACTTTACACACAGGATATTTTTTACATCCCCAAAATTCGCCCCACCTACCCATTCTTTTAATCATTGGAATTTGATGTTCTGGGCATATTGGAGAACCATCTTCTGATGTTTCTTTTACCGATTTCCTAAGTGTTTTAATCTTCTTTTTCTTTTTATCTTTTTCTTCCTGACTTACTGGGGGTTTCCCAATTTTATGTCCACCGACTAAGCAATGTTGCCAAATTCCGTAAAAACCCATTTCTGTCCAAAACCACGCACCCGGCCCTTCACACACATCACATTTTTTAATTTTGTTTTCACCAATAGGGCCAATATTCCTATCCCATTTTAAAAAGTTCATTGTTTGATTAGCAGTTTCCTCTCCATAAAAACGCCGCATTATTTCGTGGCTATCTTTTTGGGATAATATATTTAAGCTTCCCTCCCAAAGTATTTTCCGATCAATAATTGCTAATTTCCTGTGGTAAAAACCAGTAAAAGGAAGAACTATAATTCCCTTTGACTCCAATCTTTTAAGCTCTTTTTCCGCTTGATGCTTCATGGCTTCAGAATGTTCTTTTGGTTTTCGCGTCACAATAAATATTTTTACATTTTTGTTCATTAGTAATTCTAAAACAGGAAATAAATTATTAACTCTTTCTGAAGTTACATAAGGGCTATCAATTATCACTTCTTTTTCCGCGCTTAAAAGATCTCTAATAAAGTTTTGATAAAAATCCGATTGGTCATGCAAGGAAGATTGATTTATTTCCCGAGTTAACTTATTTATATCAAATATTTTCTCTAGCCATTTTTCACTATCTTCATTCACGTGGTATTTATATAACAAACCATCAGATGAAAAATAAGCCATATTCTTATCTGAACAATACTTTAATAATTTCCTAACTGGCGAATGAAGGCTATGCTTTTTATCAACAGCATTCACATCAACAATTAAAATACATTTCTCTATCGCGCGTGATAAAGCAACATTAATCAGTTTTTCATCACCTTTACCTTCTGATTTATCATCTGTTAATTTTGTTGAATCCGCCGTTGTAGTATCAAAAATAATTATTTGTTTCTCATGGCCTTGGAATCTGTGAACTGTATCAGCAACAACTTTTTCTTCTAGTTTTTGATCTTTAACCATTTTCCGTAATAAATTCGTTTGAGCACGAAAAGGAGATATGATTCCGATCTTGTCATACCCACTATTTATTGCTTGTTTAGACAATTCAATTGCCAGAAGAGCGTGATAAAGGTTGTAGTAAGAACCATTATCCGTTTTTGATGGGTATGTATTGTTTTCTAAAGTATCGCATATTCCAAGATGAGCACCCTTCAATGGCATTTGGTTTAATAATTTTTCGCCGTAATCATATGTGGAACTATGAGAATCTAAGGCAAATTTATTACTGTTTTTTGCATAAGCAAGATGATTAACGGCCTGTGCTATTTCCGGATGCATGCGATATTGAACTTTTAATTGCTCGAGCCATTCTGGTTTATCACCCTTCTCGATTGAGCTAACTATATTTACTTGTTCAAAAATATCTTTTCTTAGCCATTTGTCTATTAAGGCTTCTTCCTCTTTTATTTCTTTTTCATCCCGATTCTCTGCTTGAACTTTGTGTTTGATAATTGGAGGGAGTTGATAAAAGTCCCCAACAATAACTACTTTTTTCTTTGCTAAACCGGCAGCACACCATAGGGCAGGGAGTGGTGCCATTGATGCCTCATCAATTATTACGCAATCATACTCGCGTTTTAAAATCACTTCAGAACTGTAACTTCTCGTTAATGTGGTAGCGATAACAACAGCATCTTTTATAACTTTATCTTCTAATTCCTCTAACTCCTTATTTAAAAGCGCTATTCTATTTTTGGTATCCGCTAATATTATTTTATATTTTTCGAATTCCCTAAAAGCTTTTTCCTTATCAAAATCCTTTAACTTTTCTTCATATTCTTCTACACACCCTTTAATTTTCGTATGATTTTCTTTTATCCGTTTTTCTTCATGGCCTAATTTTTCTATTTGGAAATCTATACCCTCTATTTTTCTTAAGTGAAAGATTTTAGCGCTTTCAATGTTTTGAACATTAATTCCAGAGAAAAACCTTCTTATAGCACCCATTTTTTTGTAATCATCGATTTGTTGCTGTGAATTCTTTAAAACATTCATCCATTTATCTACTTCGGCTTTTTGAACACTTATTAAATTGGATATTATTTCCAATTCACTACTCGCATATTCTAAGTCATTCTTTTTTTTCGAGAGTTTTTCGTATTCTCTAACCTTCATTTCTAAATTTGCGTTATTACGTTCCAGTTCATCGGCCGTTCTTTTTAAAACAGCTAAATTCTCTTGGATCCCAACACTCAATTTCATCGCAACATTTTTAATTTTTATATTTTCATATTTATCTTCTTTTAATTCTTCATCTTGTATATCTCCAACCCTAATTATTTTCCCATCCACGTAATAAGGAGAGTCGATCATTTGCTTTACCAAACTTAATAAAGCGCCATCTGTAGCAACATTTGTATGAGAAATTAATAAAACACTTAGATTATTTGCCAGGAGGGATTCAATAATGCTCGCTATTGTTTTTGTTTTACCAGTACCAGGCGGGCCCCAAATATAAGTCACTTCATTTTCAATTACCTTTTTCACCGAATCAAATTGGGATTGGTTAAGTGAATACTTTGCCACTTCAGGCAATAGAAAATTGGTACTTATAGTCGTTAATTTTTCTCTAAAAGTTTTTTCAGCTAAATCCGTTTGTTTAAGGGTTCCGGAATCTATGGCTTTGAGTTTTTCGCTTAGTTTTTGCATCAGATAATAATTAGAAATTATTAAACGGGCATCCGGTACTTCTTCGCCAATATTCTTTTCTAACTCAAGCTGTACGAAATCGTCATCAACGGCCGTAATCCTGCCGTTAGAGGAAACATCTTTTATTCTTATTTCTATTTCTGTATCAACTTCTATGTTTTGAAAAAAATGTAAAGGGAACCTATATAAATGTATGTCCCCGATGCTTGTTAAAAGTTCCCCATTTTTTAGTGTTATTTGTGAACTGCCTTTTTCTCTTAAATAATAAATGTTTGCATCGACCGCTTTAATCATCTCTTTTACAAGATTCTCGGTCATAAATTATTCCTTATTACTTTTGAAAATAATTTCTATTTCTCCCCTAATTCTAGTTTTGCGGCTTTTATATCAATCCTTGCCTTTTTTCCATATTTCTCTAAAAGGCTTAATAGATTGCTTCCATTCAATAAAGTTAGGGGTTTGCCTTTTGCGAATTCATAAGAATCAGGTCCATAATCTGCCGTTGTCACCAATATCCCTTTTGTTGCTCCTTCGTTCATCACCGTGCCATATAAATCTCTCACCGCTGACACACCAACAGTATTTGTATATCTCTTTGCTTGGATTACGATTTTCCCACCACGGATTGGATCCGGATCAAAAGCAACTGCATCAACACCACCATCACGGCTAGCTTGAGTTATTTTTACTTCTCCCCCGTTTTGCGAAAATTCATTTTCAAATATCTCCCGAACTAGTTGTTCGAAATCCTCCCAATCCATGGAAGCAAGATTAGTTGATTCATTTAATTCATTTGCTACTTCATAAGCAGAAATGAATCTTTTGTCTTCCCTACTAATATCAATAATTGGCGCTATAGGCGTCAAACTCGATAACTTGGAACTCCCTATACCTTTAAGGCTTTTAAAACAGGCCTTAGGATCAACATTTTCCAAATTAATTTCTAAAAATTCTTTTTTATTTGCTTGTAGTGAAACAATACAAGCATTAACTTTTTTGCCTTTTGCAGAATCAATAGATTCGACCCAGCCATTAAAAACGACCATTTCCAAAACATCTGATACATCAGCATCAAACAATTCATGTATTGTGCGTAATGAAACTTGATAAATAACTTCATCATATAGTTGGTGGTGTGCGGAATCGATCAAATAGGTTTCTACTAATTCATCTTTAGATTGAACATATTTAACTTCTTTTACCCTCGGGAGCCTTTCTAAACCGGGTAATGTGTAAGAAACGATCAGGACTTTATTGGTTGGATTAAACTCCAATTCAAAATCTTGAGGAAAATAATCCGGATAGTCAGAGTCCGACAAGACATTTTCATAATAATCGACGATTGCTTCCGTTTTCTTTTCAGTAAAATTCTTAATTGCCCTATTCAGTAAAAGCGTTGACAGTATGAGGCCCGCCTAAACAAGACGAGCCATGGTCTCTCGGTTAAGATGGTTTCTGCGAGGAAATTCATCATAACCAAAGGAGAACACCATGACTCGTGA